>SDBV01010524.1_pt1 | contig 12103 bp, 7 predicted proteins | sample 2277081 | NCBI WGS metagenome assembly SDBV01 (sample SAMN10402039, study PRJNA504765) | marine sediment metagenome | isolation source: marine sediment core GS10_PC15, 223 cmbsf | place: Arctic Ocean: Southern Knipovich Ridge | collected 2010 | reverse complement strand
CCGGCGCAGTCGATACGGACATGGCCGGCGGTGTCCGGCCCGACATCAAAAAGGAAGACCTCATCGACCCCGAAGAAATCGCCGAACTCGTCGAATACCTCGTAACCCACAAAGGAAACGCCGTAATGGACGAACTACGCATCCGCCGCGCTGTGTCCGGGCCCTGGTTTTGATGTGTAAAAACCGGAATTTGGGAGTCTGACGAGAGAATTGGCGGGAAGGGGAGAAATCCGAATATCTGATGATATAATGATTCTTGGCGCTTTATTCAAAAAATAGCGAACCTCGGGTCGATCCCGGAACACATAATAGATGGTATGAAAGAGAACATCGAACAGGATTGGGTACAAAGGGCCAGGCGGGGCGAGCCTTCGGCGATCGCCGAACTGTATCGTCGTTACTGGCGTGCGGCCCGGGCGACGGCCTATGGTGTAACCGGCGACATGGACCTGGCGGAGGATGCGGCTTCTGAGGCCTTCTGTGCTGCGCTGGAAAGCCTGGCGAACTTGAGGGATACAAAACGATTCGGCCCCTGGCTGCGTACAATCGTGCTTCGAACCGCACGGCGTCTTAAGACCTCTATGTCCGTTGCGAATGAAATCGAAATGCAAACCGTTCCCGATCCAGAGTCCTCAGCGCCGGGTGATCGTCTGGAGCGGCGGGAGCTGGCGGCCCTGATCCACGAAGCCGTCGGGAACCTTTCCGAGACCTTGCGCGAGGCAGTTTCGCTGTTCTACTTCGAAGGCTACAGCGTCAAAGAGGCTGCCGACTTCCTTGATGTTTGCGAAGGTACACTTAAGCGACGTCTTCATGAGGGACGCAAACGTCTCCGGGACGCCGCTGAGCAGATCATCAAGGGAAAGAAGCTCATGGACCTGAATCGACAACAAATCCTGCAACAACTCAGAGACCTTGTGGGCAAAGGCCCGGACTCTGTGGATTCACGCCGGATACTCCGACAGGTTCTGCAACTGCGCCCATTACCTTATGAGCTTATGGCCGAGTTCCTGCAGCGACATTCGAATACCGCAAAAAAGCTGGCCACACCCAAAGGCCGTGAAGAGGTAGAGTGTAGATCCCGCAAGATAATGGAATTTATCGGCCGGCCATCCAAGAGGGCCCTGGATCCGGATCATGTTGTAGGCAAGGCTGCGCGAGCAATTCGAGCGGCTCTGGGCGAGTTCGAGGAATGGCAGGTCGATACCTCCCATGCCGCCCGGAGCCTCGTTCAGAAATTCTCGGGTAACATGACTTCTTCTAACCTGCCGCCGGGTTTTGCCGAAGGGGTTGCCGGATCGTATGTGGACACCGCACGGGCCTCGCTGTTTCAGAGCGACGATGGTTCAATGTGCACCATGTACGAACTTATACAAGACAAAGATGTCAAGCATTCTAACGGCACAGAGTTGATTTCTATAGGTCGTCTGAGTGATGCGCTGGTTCTTATGTGGATGCAATCGGACGCCATAGAACTGCGCGCCGTCGAGGAACTGCTTCGGCGGTTATGCGGCGTGATTGCGCCGGATACTCCTGTGAGCCTGTCGGCCTACGAAGAACCTCGATATCGCGCAGCGCTGCGCATGCAGTTTGCGGATATTCCCATCCCGGCGGCGATTGGCGGCCCGCTCAACCCCTGGCCCAACATGCCCGAAGGCGTTAGCGCAGCCTGCGTCCTCATCTACCTCGAACCATGGGCAACAGCCCGAAGCGGCCAGGCCGTTGAACTTGTCGATTTCCCGCTTTCACTTCTTAAGCGGGATTGACAAATTTTGTCTCCGCAACAGGAACTAATTAGCGGTTATTCATAGCCGAGTACTGCGTGGCAAGTTTGCTAAGGGCCGCTTCGACTTTTTTCTTGAGAAACTCCCGCCACAGCTCGTCACATGCAGCCGGTATCACTTCCTTGACGGGGGTGGATTTGTCTTTGCGGAGCATATCAATCGACCGGCCGACGACTTCCGTATGTTCGGCGTCGAAGACCAGCAGCAGCGCATCGCGTTCGGCGTCGTCGAGGCCCCTTATCGCGTCAGCCGTTTCGATCAGGCAGCGGGCCAATTTCGAATCGCCTTCCAGGAATACGCGAACATCCTTGCGGAATGCCTCCACGGACATCCGGCTCAGGCCCTTCGCCGCGAACGCACCCGAAAGCCGCGGGCTCAGTTGCGACAGGACCTTTGCCGTTGTCAGGTATCCCAACGGTCCCGTGTCTTCGGATTCATAAATTCTGCCGAGCTCGGCAAGGCTGTACTTTCCCATGCCGCCGAAAATAAAGACAGTCTCACGTGAAAGTGTCCATGGCCAGGAACCCTGTGCAAAAAGATTATTGCTGACGCGAAACACCGTCGCCGCAAATGCCGCCGCCAGGTTGTTCGTAGCATTGTTCTCGCCCGCGGTAAAGTCATAGGGCACGGAAAAAGTATCGTCATGTTCGTAATCCTTCATGCTGAACATCCCGCCCAGAGAAGGTGGAATGACCTTTCGCAACACCTCGACAACACGCTGAGGTGAAGGCCCCTGCCTGCATGAGTCCGATTCAGACGGCGACCGGCCGATTTTGTTGCGAACGTACTGCTCAAGCACAAGAGACAATATGGAACCGACGGGATTTTCGCCATCGAGTACATTGACATACTCGCCCGATGCCTTGTCTATCTCCGCCATACGCTTGTCAAAGGCGCGACTCTCGGTTGTTATCACAAAATCGCCCTTGCTGGTTTCAATTTGCATCTCGAGCGGTCTGGATGTCGCGGCGTCAACGGTCATCTCAGACTCTTCATTGCGGCACTTCAGCACGTCGTCTTCGTACGAAAAGGAATATCCCCGCTCGCTGGATTCATAAAAATGGGCCTCGCGCATGAAGAAGACGGGCATAAGGTCCATCCTGAGTCGATAAGGCACATCGGACGGTCCCGTTGCAATTCCGCCCTGTAGTGAAACAGTAAACGGTTTGTCCGTCTCCCCATCCGGGTAGTATTGAATCGTAAAATACAGCAGGATAGTTTTTGAGAAGCCGGAAAGAGCGATTTTTTCCCCGTGCTTTGGCGAGTAGAGAGCGATTTCATCGCTTCCCACGAGAATCGCGCCCAGAAGCGCCGCGTCGGTGACCTGAGCATCCTGCCATGCCAACAGCAGAATACCCTTCTTCGGAGAAATCACTAATTCGAGCCTGTCCACCTTATGCGACTGCAGGGTATCGTTGCGATATCCGACGACAATGTCGTCAGTGCCGTCCTGCCATGTCGACAGGTAGTCGCATAACCCCAACATCGTCTTCTGCAGTTTGGAATACTTTTGGCCAAGTGGCGGCGCGTGTTCATACTCCTTGACTTCAATGTTCAGTTTGAGTCTTGCCTCTTTGGAAAACTCCGGGTGGGGACTGATTTTATAATGCAGGAATCGGGCACTGTCGCGCAGCAAACGCTCCGTGCGTGCGACCACCTTGCTGTTGAAATTCATCCCGGGTTTCAGGCCCAGGTAATCGAGGATCTCCTCACGAGTGTTCTTCGTATTGCCCTCGACCGTGATTTCATCGACAACCCCCTGCGGACCCAAATCCTGTACCTTCACAACAAGGCGGGCGGTTTTCTTGTCTTCGGCGGCAACAACATCAACATCCACCCACGGGAAAAAATACCCCTCTTGCGACAGGATTAACCTGACGGCATGCTTGACGGCTTTGAGGTGGAGGGCGGAAAAATCGGCTGCCTTTCCATGAGTCCACAGCCGCTTAGCCTCGCCCGATAGTTGCCCCGACGCGCTCGTTTCCAACGAGACTTTTTCCGTTTCTTTCGCCGGGCAATCATTGGGATCCTTTTCTTTTGCGCCGGGGGGATCGGGGGTCTCTTTCGTCAGGCCCTTGATGATCGCTTCCTTTACATGTTCCGGCGCTCCTTCGACAGAGATATCGGCGCTGACGTAACGCGCACCTTCCTTTATTCTGACAAGGATTTTGCCGGTAAACTCGTCAAATCTGACAAGGGCGTCGACGTCGGCAAATCCGGCGCGGCGATAACCCGCCTTGACCTTGGCCTTGATAACTTCCAGGTATTCGGCAAAGGGCGCAACCGGATGCGAACTCATGAGAAACTCAGGATTCATCACAAGGCCGTCGAGAATCTGGTCGGCGGAAAAGGTCTCGTTGCCGTAGAACATCAACCGGTCGGGATCGCCCAACCGGCCCGTGTTCGTCGGCAGCGACGCGGCGGCTTCGTCGTCGGCGGCCTGGGCAAATCGCCCCGCCGAACACGGAACGACCCACAGCATCGCTGCAACAGAAACTGTCAAAAGGCCGAATAAATGGCCATATCTCATTGCTGCTCCCCTTTCAAACCGCAAAAAACACCTGTTGCTGCAATTTCTCTATACACAGATTATATTTGCCTGTTTGTTTTTGTCAATTCCTAATGTGCAAATGGGGGCAGAAACCACCGTAACTCATCGCGGCTTGTGGAGAAAGCCCACTGTGGACTCCATGATGCGGGCCTGGATACGCTGCGATTCGTCTTCGGCGGTCTGGCGTTTCAGGTCATCCAGGTTCGCGCGGCAAAACTGACAACCCAACGTGTGGATGTGAAAATCGACGTAATCATACCAGTCCTCATCCAGCGTCTCGAGCAGATAAGCACCGATGGTGCTGCGCTTGGGACAACTAAGCCGGCCTGCCTCCCACACCTGTGTGAGCAGGTCCTCAAAATGTTCGTCGTCCGATCCCGACAAAGCGCCGCATCGGGCGACATGCTTGCGGACATGCTTGATGCAGCGATGCTTGATCACCGCGATATTCTTTTCGTTGACGTCGACGATCTTTGCAATGTCGCGGTTTGCAAGCTGGCAGTAGAAGAGCAACTCGACAATTTCCAGGTCCCGGAAGTTGGGGTCTTTCTTATATCCGTCCACCAGCGCGTCCAATGCCTCGGCGAGCGACTGACGAAGCAGGTCGCTCCGCTCGTCGCGCCGCGCGTAAACGCTGGCCGTCGCCTCGTCCGAGGCCAAATACTCATACACATCCGAACTGCCGTCGTCGGTCCTCAGCGATTTGTACACATCCTGAATCAGACAGGTACGCCGCGTATGAGCGCTGCGATACAGATTGATGATCTTGCGTCGAAGGATCACAAAGAGATAGGTCTCCAGGCTCGATTCGCCCCGACAGTTGGCAAGCGCCGTCACAAACGCCACAAACGTATCCTGAACGATGTCCTCGGCATCGGCACGCTGGGGAAGCTTCATCTGCGCAAAGCTCAGCAGCCTGCCGCGATACCGCTGGACAAACCGCGACCACGCCTGCTCGTCGCCACGGCGAATCTCTTTGAGAAGATACTGTTCTGCCTCGGTTATCCCGCTCATAGGCATATAAGTATAACATCTTTTCAGCCTAAGGTCACCACCAATTCAACACCACAAGTACTCCAACAACCATCAACACAGCAACTGCAATGCGAAGTACCCAGGCATAGTAACCTCGCGTAGCCGCATTAAGGACCATATAAACCACACAAATCAAGGCAAACATGCCAACCAGCGTCCCCCCCGTCTTCGCCCAGGTGATTCGCTTTGCACGGGAGAACGTTATCTTCTGCTGCGCCAGTTTGTTGAGCCTGTTCTCCGATGTATCGATGAGTATCGCCTCCCGCCAGATCGGACCTGCAAGACCGGAAAATCGCTGTGTGAATCGATCTACAATGAATCCCCCCACCGAAAGATCATTTTCCGTAACCGCCATGTTCGCCGGCACAATCGACGGATCTTTCTGAACTGACCTGAGCATTTGTGAGATTCTCATCATCGCATCGCCAAGCGCCTGCTGATGAGCTTCCTGCCGGCTGATGCACGAATCACCCGAACGCGCCAGTCCAAGATGCCTCGAACGATTGCTGCTGAGAAAATCCGGGAAACTCTCGACCCACGGCTTTTCCGCAAAACGCACCTCCGCACTCGATATGCCGTCGGGACCTTTCACCTTGAGCGATGCCCTGCCGGCGGCGACCTCGGCGCCCGAATCACCGCTCCACGACGGTCGAACCGTCTTTATATCGTCAAATACCAGCCGGACCCACAATTTCAACTGGGTGACGGAGTTGTCCGAATCCGCATCCCACTGGCTGCCGCCGATGTTTTGAAGCACACGACAGGTTATGGACTCATAGGTACTGGACCGCTCGATCTGCCGGGCCAGTTCCGTAAGCAGTCCGCGATCGTGATCGTCCTGCAGCAGACCGATTTCACGGGAAATCCGAGCGTCGGCCAGGGACGACTGTATAACCGTCTCGGCAACCTGGCGACCCAGCGCCAGCACCGCAGCACGCCTGGACGGATAAACGTCGGCAAGAAACTCCTTCTCCACGCCCGCATGCCAGATTGCCGGCTGGGGAGTTACTCGCACAGCCGTCACTTGAGTCAAATCCACCGTGTGCTGCACAGAGGCCCTTGAAAACAGCCTTGCCCCGAGCAATACCGCCGTGATCAAAGCCGCCACACCCAGAACCACCAATATCCCCTTGCCCTTGCCGGCAACAACTACGGCAATAACAGCCGCTACTACACCGGCAAGAAGAGGCGCCATCAGTATTGGCATAGCCACGCCGAAGTTCCGCACATTTAACACCACCAGCGGTACAGCCAAAACAAACCCGCCCACAGAAACAGCGATCACCCAGGGCTTGTCTTTACCCCATTTGTTCACGGCGAAAATGAACAGCCCGATGATTAAGAAGATTGGGAGTATCAACAGAGGAGCCCCAATGGCAAATCTCGAAACAGTTCCCATTATCATTATCTTGCTCCATGACTGCTAACAGTAGTCAGTTCTTTATATCGTTTTCGCGGGGGCCAGGCCAACAGCACTACAGAGAAGATAAACAATCCCGCCGCCAGGTACGGTTCGGGTCCGCGGAAATGCCCCATGATTGCCTCAAGGGCCGGACCGATCTGCTTGCCCTTGAGCATGCTTGCCACAAGCGCAGCATCCCTCCTGGCGAATATTTCCATCATCATGGCCTGCATGGCGAACAACCCGGCGATTCCTATCAGTACGCGCATGATGTGCGACGCACCGTGTCTCTTGCGCCCGATGACCCCGAATGCAGCGGCAAAAAGCAACAGGACCGCCGCTAACATACTTCCTATTCGTTCAAGAAGCCCAGGCCATTGCGTATAGCCGAACACTTTGTTAAGCTGCTCGGCAACACTCGGATCAGGGAAGCCCGCCGCGACCACGTCCGGTGCATGCAGCGCAGTAAGCAGCCCGATGACTATCGCCAGGAGCAGACACACCACTCCGGCAGCACCGCATATCGAGCCGAAAATATCCACCGGCTCATACAGTATCGTCGAGCCGCCGCTGGGAGTATCGGCGCTCGCCGCGGCCTGATGCAATGTCGGCGTCCTTTCCGCCACGGCAAAGTCCTTCCTCTGCGGTTGTTCCACAGACGCTGCCTGTGGCGCCTCGGCGCCCTGTGCGCTGCTCTTTGCCGCCGGACCTTTGCCTTTGAGTTCCTCGGGGTTCTCCCACATGACAACAAGCCGCCCCTGTCGGTCCTTGAATGCCCCCGCTAAGATCATTATGACATCTATAAGTTGACCAATGCCAAACAGTCCCCCCGTGCACAGCCACAATATCCCGGTTCCTATCTTGCCCACATAAAAACGGTGCAGGCCGTTTATCCCCAGGAAAAACCCACCGGATAATATCAGCGCCATGAGCCTCTTGTGCGGCGAGACATTGGCGGGCAGATTTGCCTCTTTGACCGGTGCAGGCGACGCCGGACGCTTCTGCCCGGTCCTGTTCATCGCGGCCACTGCGCTCTGAGTCATGCAGAAGGCGGAGAATATCTGGACCACGAGCGAAGTCCCCGCCGACACGCCCAGGACCAGCGCCATGGACCCGCCGTCGAATATCGATGCCGATATGAATCCCACAAGCCCAATCCCAAGCGCATGCTCAAGAGACACACGCTTGGCCCGCGTCGGAGAAGATATCTTCCACCAGTCAGCCAAACACAACGGGATCATAATGGCTATCCATTCGGATCTGGCAAAAAGTCCCGGGTTCGATGAAAACATCAGACAAAGAATCCCTATCGGAATGGCGACAATCGCACCGGTTCCAAATTTCCTGAGCCAGACAGATTCATCTTCGAGATTCAACAACCATTTCCGCCGCGAAAAAAGGATCGTCGTGGCCGCGGCAACGATCATCAGAAAGGCCGCAGTCCCGATCGCGGCGCCTGGGGCTCCATGCCTGCTGCCCGTAAACAGCGCCACCCCCACGGCAATGACACCTGCGGCAATCAGACCCAAAAAAAGTCGCTGACGACCCAGAATAGGATCGGCTGCGGCAGCCTGACGCGCAGACATACGAGGCCTCTGAGCCGGAGTCGGCGGCGCAACGTTGTGTGGTCTTCTCGGCGGATCCTGCGGCTGCGTTTTGGGCGGAGTCGGCTTGACCTTTGCCGCGATCCGCTCGGCGACTATCGAAAGGCTTTCCGGTGAAAATTGCGATACGCTGTTACGCACATGCTCCGAGCCGAAAACGTCCTCCACCATCTCCTGGACTGTCTTGTATCGTACAGCGGGGTCCTTTTCCAGCGCCTTACTGATGACCCTGGCAAAGGTTTCGTCTATGCCCGTAAGATCCGGCTTTGCGGTCATGTGTTTCATCAGCACCTCGGCCGGACTGTTGCCGAAGTACGGAACCTGTCCCGTGAGCATCTCATACAAGAGTATCCCCAGCGCATAAATATCGATACTCCGGTCGTAACGCCCCTCGCCTATCTCCGGCGCCATATAATGAACCGTCCCTACCGTAACCGTCTGGCCGGTGCACTGAGAGGTGTTGATCGCCTTGCTCAGGCCGTAGTCACCAATCTTGACCCGTCCGTCTTCATAGAAGATATTGCCGGGCTTTAGATCGCGATGAACAATCCCGGACTCATGCAGATAACTTAGCCCCTTGGCTATCTCACGAAGGAAGAATGCAGCCTTCTGTGTGCCCAGACCGTTCGGAGAGTCCTTAACCATATCCCCCAACGAAGGCCCGGAGACATATTCCATGATCACAAAAGGCCTGCCCTTGTCGTTGTACTTCACATCGAATATCGTAACAAGATGCGGGCTCTTGAGGTTCATGCAGTGATTAATCCCCCGCAGCTCAATCTGCTCGTAAACCTGCAGCGCCTTTATCGCAACCTGCTTGCCGCTGTCGCTTATGGCATAGTAAACCTCGCCGAAGCCTCCACGACCTACTCCCCGCTGGATGGTGTACCCGGCCAGGGGTTTGTCGCCATATTTGTATTGAAATTGTTGCTGCATCGGTTTCTTCCGTCTTGTAGGGTGGGCTCTTAGCCCACCAGATTGCTAAACGCCCTCGCCAACAAGAACCACACTCATTCTGCCGATCTTGATCGGCGTATCGAGCGGCAGCCCGTTTCGACTGTCAAACTCCTTACCGTCTACAATCACACTGTCCTGCGTCCTGCAATACATCTTGCCATCCCGCACAAACAGCGCCAGGGATTCATTGTTGCTGCTGCTGCGAATATGATTGCCGATACCGGGCCCAACCAGGATATCGCGATCCATCAAAATCACATGGTTGATGTCCGGCCGCGCCACCTTGGCGCTGGAAAGAAGCAGCGTGGCGGTGTTACTGGCGGCATTGGGCACATTGAACTTCATCCTGCACCTGTGCGACAATGCAATCTTGTCGCCGTCAGCCAGCAGCTTCTCGGTAACCATTTTATCGTCCACGCTGATCGGATCCTCTGAACGAATGATGTAATCCTCATCATGCCGTTCAATCGTCGCAACGGGCAGATTCGGCGGCGCCATGAGCCCTACCGCAGGCCTCGCCGACGAACTGATCGGCCCTATCGACACACTCTTGTTCCGCACCACGTAAAAGGCCCCGACACCGTCAATCTGCAGCACAAACTTCGAAGGGATCATCGAGCCGGCTTCCATTTTGACAATACCATCCTTAATTTCGCGCCTTTGGACCGACTCAGCGGCAACATCTGCGCCTGCCGTCGGCGCACTATCATCATTTGTTGCCGGCGAAACGACAAGTCCCAAAGGACCGGTGCGCAACGACTCAAGGGCTTCGGCGCTCTTTTGCGCTTGTGCCCTGGCGCCTTCGAGCCACTTGGCCCCGGGCAGCACCATCTTGAGCCTGGTGAGCAATTGCAAAGCCTCTCGCGGCCTGCCCTCAGAGATATGCTCAGCCGCCTGACCGCAAACAGCCACGGCGTCTTGGAGTTGTGTAACCTCAATGGTATCTCCATCCAACGCCGCCAGACGCCTCAGCATCGAATCGGCAAGATCGACACGACCGCCGTTTAGAAAATCCTTAACACGCTTAACCGCCGTAGTTCGGATGCGCCCGATCTGCTCGGCGACCCGCGGGTGCTGATTCATCGCAAGGTCCCCGCGGCGAAGAATCTCAATAGCTTCCTCGAGGTCATCCCTCTTCAGTGCAAACGCCGCTTTATTAACGGCATCGTCAACGAGCTTTCGCTTGGCGCTTGCTTCCTGCGCCAGCATATCGGCCTCGGCATGTTCGACGTCGCCTAAGATATCCTCACCGACGGACAGCCATCCTTTGTCCATCTGCTCGGCGGCTTGCGCCAGCCTCTGCTTGCGCTGTCGATGCTGATATTGCTTTTCCTCCATGCGCTTGCAGATCGTGTGTCGAAGCTCGCCCACTTCCGCCCGGTTGCCGCCCAACTCGTCGGCCTTGTTGCAGTCGGCTAAAGCCTGCCCAAGCCTCTCGGCGGCTAAGTGCTCCCTGCCGCGTTTGGCTAACGCTCTGGCGACCTTCGCCGTCAGCTTCTGGCCGCGACGCTGTCGCCTGATGTCGTCTGCCTGGACCAGCCGAAAGGCTTCATCCAACTGCCCGTCCGACAGTGCACATTGAGCTTGTTTCAGTCGTAAGTTAAGCATACCTCTGGCCCCTGATCGTTGCTGCGACGTCCGTCCCAATTGCTGCAACATCAATCCGTCATTCTACCATTTGTCCGTAACTATAGCAACCACGCACTCTTGCAGATTACAATCTCAGCATAAGAACTTCCAAAACGTGGCACGGGCATCCTGGTGGCACGGGCATCCTGCCCGTGTATCATGGGCAAGATGCCCATGCCACATATAAGGTGCTCTTATTTGCCGGCTGCCAGGAGCTTCGCGGCGCCCTCGCCGGCGGTTTTGCTCTCAGGCTCGGAGAAATAAGTGTCAATATCCATCAGCAGGTCCACTTCCTTGACACCGTCGATGGGAATCGTCTGCACGAAGTGGCTTTCATGGGCAAGAATTCGCTCTGCGACATCCAGACGCCTCTTGATGTTGTTGATAAGTTTCTCCGTCTGGGCGATCTTGCTGTTGTCGACGTGAATCCCCGAACCGACCGAAGCGGCCTTCACCAGGCGGTGCTGGGCCTCTAAAGCCTGAATCTTGCTCGCCAGAAGCCGCTTCTGCGACCGCGTCTTTTCCAGAAGATGCATCGCGCCGCGAAGCCCGGCATCGCGGGTCTTGAGCATCCGCTGCTTGCTCGCTAAGACGACTTCCGCCTCTTTGAACCGGTCAAAACGCCACGCCAGATCCTGCTTGAGTTCTTCCCGCGAATACTGCCGGCTGCCGAACGTGTAGCCGACCTTTTGAATATTAAGGGCATTGCGGAGATTATAAATCCGCTGCTTTTCCTCGGCAAACGCCTTGTCGCTCTTTTCCAGGTCGTCCTTCAATGCAGCGATTTCAACCTCTTCACGCGCGATCAGCCGGATATTCTGGTAAATCTCAGGGATGATGTCCTCCAGCAGGTCATGGGCCCGTTTCAGTTCAAATTCAATGGGCACCGAGTCCTTGACCGCCGTCCGAGTCCATCTCGCAGAGCTCCTGATATAGCTGAACATATCCGTCCCGAACACCAGCCCGCCCAACAGGGCCCCGCCTGCGACCACCAACAATCCTCTCTTAATCCACTTAAACATGATCATTCTCCTAAATCCCAACAAGTTAACATTTCTCATTTTCAACCGTCGGCTCCCGGTGAGCCATCTTTGTAGACACACGGACCAGCCGCATATTACACGTTTTTTTCGGGCTTTCCGCC
>SDBV01010523.1_pt1 | contig 12105 bp, 24 predicted proteins | sample 2277081 | NCBI WGS metagenome assembly SDBV01 (sample SAMN10402039, study PRJNA504765) | marine sediment metagenome | isolation source: marine sediment core GS10_PC15, 223 cmbsf | place: Arctic Ocean: Southern Knipovich Ridge | collected 2010 | reverse complement strand
TTTATTGTATGTTAATTTATTTTGTTTACAAATTAATTGATATGGAGATTGATGTATATACCCCGAATTAATTGAAATTACATTAGGCTTTTTACAAATCTCACATGCTTCAAACAGTATGATTTCGCTCACATTATTTTAATTAATAACATATTATACAATAAAAAAGGAGCTACTTTAAAACCACCTAAAAATCCACATACGGTTCATTGTTGAAATTAGTAAATGTCAAGTTTTATGTTCAAATTGTCACAGAATTAAAACTTATGAGGAAAACATTTAAAAATAGATAGAAAGGTTTTTATAATACAATAAAAGTATATAAAATAAAAGCTTTTATTAATTAAACCAATAGGAAATTTTTATGTTTGAACTTAACACAACTGAAGATAGTTTAGTATTAGAAATAGGTGTTACTAGTAGTATTCTTAATCTTATAAGAAGACAAGAGTATATATCTTATTTAGATAAAACTTATGACTATCAAGAAAATAAATATATATTTACTGTAGTATATACAGAAGATAAATTAGAAGAAATAATTATTAAGGAACCAAGAGTAAAGATAGATATTGAAATTACTGATCCTTTTTTAACCGAACAACTTGTTCGAGAAACACAAGTAAATGTTCGTAAAATACTAGAAGAAGGATATAAAATTAAAGGGGATTTTGAAGCTGAACATGGTCCTCCTCCAGAAATACCTGAAATACCTGTAAACTGGCATTTAATTAGAGTTCAACAAATAGAGTTCTTTATGGGGCAATTATCTAAATATCGCATTATTGAGAACTTTATTGCAGAGAAAATGTTACACCCTTTTCTTAAACCAGTGACAGAAATTTTAAGATGGGAGTTTGTAAAAAATCATGCAATAGCCGCTGAGGATGACGAACAAAACGAACAATTTGATAAATACAAATAGAAACCTTTTTAAATGATCAGTTCTTATATAAATTTGTGACACATCAAGATTTCGAGCGTGTTCTTGATTTTTATAGTCTCCCTTCGGAAACTTTTGATTTTAGAGCAATTATTAAATCAAATAAAGGAAATCACGTTTATAGCTCGCAACTCACATTAGAAACGGAATGGTGTGCTTGTGTAGGATATAGAGTTCATAAACATTGTAATCATATGGATTTATTACTACAATACATTAAACAATATGGAGAACCAGTTATTATGAACGAAGGTTTAGTTAAAACATCCCTTAAGGGTTTAAATAACATAACAGGAGGTTTACCCTACGGATTGCCTATTGGCTTCTATGGTGAACCCCGAAGCGGAAAGTCCACAATTGCCTCTTGGGCATTGATGGATGTGATGAAGTCGTCTGGAAAGAACGGGCTAGTATTAGACTCTGAGAAAGGTCTAGCGGTTCATGCTTTACCCGATTTAATTTCAAGATTTAATGCTTATAATAAAACCGATTATGGCTTAGTACATAAAAAGATAGATTATAAAACTTGGGTTAAAAAACCATCATCGATTATACCATATATAACTATTACTGATACTGATAAAGAACAATTCGTATTAGTAGTTGATATTGGTAATATTAAAGAAATATTGTTAATGGTTGGTAAACCACATAAAGTTCAATTAGATGGAGCTAAACCAAAGCTTACTGGAGAACATTTTGATTTATTCCCTAATGATTGGGATACTCCTATAGCTCAGATTTTAGATAATTCAAATAGTGAAGATGAATATTGTGGTTTTATATTAGATAGTTTAACTCAATTAATGAAGGAGTTTGGTGTATCGGGGCAATCATTCCCTGTACGAGATACTGCTCAATCAATAGTTATAAATCAATTAACTCAAATTTTAAATACTTTAGATGAAACTGTAGGTATGGTCATACTACATGCTTCCCGACCACCTATGGATAGTACAGCAGAAGTTATTCCTGTGGGTGGAAAGGCAATTGGTCATGGATTTAAATTTTCTATTCGTTTCGCTGTGAAACAAAAGACAGATTTAAATACTAGTATTCTAATTCTCCCATATAGACTTCCTACAAAACTTGGGAAAGTCACTGGAGACAATATTTCAATATCGGATAAAGGAGTTTTTTAATATGGAATACGAATTAAGAATGACAGACAATAATAATAAAATATGGGGCTTAATCGTTGGTACGAATGACTACGATGGTGCTAAGAAAATAGCTGAAGCGACATTAAATGAGAAGGGATTAACTTTAGTAAAAATGGAGTTTTATAAAGGAGACGATTAACATGGAAACCTTAAAAGAATTAAAAGCAAAAATCTTAGAAAAAATAAAAGCACCCGAACTTAAAGCTAAGTACGAGAAATTAGTATCTCAGAATGAGATATTCGAAACGAATAAACAAATGGCATATTATTATATAGCAAGAGAAGTTGGAGTTAAGTTACAGGTTAACGTAGCCTCTGCATCTAAAGAAGCTTTTCCATTAGACATTGGTAAAATAGTAGATGACGAAAAGCAAAATTTCAATATATCGGGTTATATAATGGGAGATGTTAGACCATTCGTAGCAAGCAATAGTAAACAAATGGCTTTCGTACAAATAGCAGATAACACAGGAACAATTAATATTACTGTGTGGGAAGAACAATTAGAGCAATTTCAAGAGTTAGCAAGTGGTGACTTTGTAACAATATCTAATTTGTACTGGAAGGACAAAACTAAATTCAACCCTAGTTATGGTCAATATAGTGGTATTACAAAAGTAGAACCTACTTTTAGTATTGGTGATGTTATTGTAAATGCTATTGCTGAAATGCAAGATGAAAAGTATTATGTAATTAAAGGATTAGTGGTAGATATTCCCGATGGTACTAAAACTCAACCGTTTCATTGTGCAACAGGTCACTGGTTTCAAGGATTATCCGATAAAGATTTAGGTACGGATAGTAAATGTGCTAAATGTGAAGATATCATGGAAGTTGAACAACATGTTCACGTTAGTGGTATGGTATTCGCAGACACAGAAAAAGATGTTGTTGTTAATCTCTCAGTATTTGCAGGATTAGATGATGTTAATGTATTTGATGAGTTAATTCTCAGAGGACAATACAAAGACGAAGTATTTAATGCTAATACGGTAATACCCATAAAAAAAAAGTAACTGAAAAGCCTTTCGATATAGAACATTGGACACACCAGTACTCTATTATACTTAGAAATCATTTTAGAGAAAAAGGTATGAATGACGTATATACAGTAGATAAACTTGCCGCAGATATGACTATAGACGGACATACTCAAGAACAAGTTGGCCAACTATTAGAGAGATTATCTCTTGAAATGAATGGGAATTTATACGATTATTGGTTTATGCCCTCAGAGAATTACTTTAAAGGTCAACCGTCATTATATCACTCCAAGAGGACTCTACCAACAGAAAAACAAGTAATGTTTGCATTGAGTAAAATCAGTGATATTGCAGAAGGTTATTTGAACAAACTGGATAACGAGGACCGATTAATGGACTTTGAAACCTTTGAAACATTGGTGGAAAGTATAGTTGGAAAACCTGTTAGTGGTGTTCCAATTCTAAATATGCTTGCTTCTGTTGGAGAAGTTATTATAGAACACGAACAAGGTATTCGGTGGTAAGTTAATGAAATTTGATTTTGAATATATATTTGAAACTGTCGTAGTAGATGCACAAAAGAAAAAAGACGAAGAACGTGCAAAGCGTACTCGACAGAAAAAGAATAATGAAATTAATCCATCATCATTAGGTTTTTGTCTTAGAAAACAAGTACTTGATAGTATGGGAATGAGAACTGAACCAGATATACGTCTTAAAAAGATATTTTGGCAAGGTAACTTTATTCATGATGATATGGTTTATCCTGTACTAAAAGAATACTTTAATAATTTAGTTAGTAAGCAGGGTATTTGGGTAGATAATGAGAGATGGATAGATATTAAAGTTGTTCATAAAGGAGTGGAATTAAACTTTAGAGCATATGTTGATGATATTATAGTTAAGGGCGATGAAGAAATACCTATAGAAGTTAAATCTATTGGTTATGAGTTTATGAAATTAACTGAAGGTAAAATGACACATCAAATTCAGCTGATGTGTTATTTGGGTTTGTTAAACGCTAAAGAAGGTTATTTACTTTATATATTTAAACCCACTTTAGAAAGTAAACAATTCCTATATGAATATAATGAGGATATGTATTTTGGTTTGCTTGATCGTGCAGTTCGATTAACTGAATATAAAAACGCTGGAATTATACCATATGCAGAAGCTATGATTGAGGCAGAGGAAAACAACGACTACTGGTTTAAAAAAGAGAAACAGTGTGAAACCGTCTGTAGTTATCTTCCGTTCTGTTTACAAAATAAAGAGGAAATACCCCCCGATAATGAGTAATAATATCGTAACAGAGTGATATCATGACAAAAACAATCCATTTATTGAAAGAAACTAAACGAGAGCTTACTTATTTTTGGAAGGATAAATCAGATGGTGGCAGAATGGTTTTAAAACACTTCGCTGTTTGTGGAACTAAAGAACATGCTAATATTGACGCTGATTTTATGACTAAATGGATATGGGATGAAGAATTTTTAAAAGATGAAAAATGGATAAGATACTTATTAAAGCAATCGTGGGATCGTTGGAAGAAAGGGAAAGTTGTTAAAATATTTGATAGAAAAATGTGTAAGAAATGTTTGCCAAAAATAAAAGAAAAAACAGGAATTGATTACTCATGATATCAATAGCACATGATGAAAAACCCTATGTTCGTAAAAGATTTAAGAAAGATAAACAACATAAGATTGTTGAAGAAACATTACCTATAGGTGATTACGTAGTAGGTAATTTAATTATAGAACGTAAACAAATAAATGATTTGTATACTTCTATGATAAAAGGAAGATTATTTAGACAACTTGAAAAAATACAGCAATTTTGTAAAGCACATGAAAAAGCACAAGGAGTTTTAATAATCGAAGGATATAGAGTTCATAAGGCATTAGCTTCTTTTGCAGAAGTTACGCCAATAGATCAGATTATAGTAAATTGTTTAATTGTATTCAATATTATTGCGTTTAGAACAAATGGTCTTGATCATACCATAAGCTTTATAAAGGATATTGACAAATATAGTTTTAAGGGTGTTCCACACATTATTAAAGATGTGCGTGGGTTCAAACCGCAAAAATCTGTTAAAGCACAACAGAAGTACTTCTTACAGGGATTGCCTACAATTGGCGAAAAAAGAGTTGACCTTATACTAAAGAACTATAAAAATCCAATGGATTATTTTCAGTCAACTATTATTAATCCAAAAAATACACAAATATTTAACGTACTAACAGGTGATTTCAATTAAAAGTAAAAAACTACCACTATATGAAGTAATAACAAAAGAGTTCTTAAAAGCTAGAATAGCAGAGAATTTAAATCAACACGAAATAGCAGAATACATTAGAAAAACAAACGGAGGAACGTGTTCGCAGGCTACTGTGAACGGCTATTTCAAGAAATTTGGATTATCCCCCGATAGAGTAACGTCTAAGTTACAAAGAGGTATTGATATAGAGGAAGTTCGAGAGCAATATCAACTATTAAAACCATACGAGTTTACAGAACCAATTAAAAGAATAGATCGTGAAACTACTGATTTTTTCTATGAGGATTTAGTGCTTTTAATTAGCGATTTACAAATAGGAGCGTTAGATACAGATGATGGGTTTGATCCAGTACCCGAAGAAACAGTGGCAAATTATGTTGATACAATGCTTACTAATTTATTAGAATATATTAATGATGAAGATGTAAGAGTAAAAAATATGCATATATTCTTATTAGGTGATATAGTTGATGGAGAATTCGTATATCCTGCACAAAAAACTATTAATATGTCTTCTCAATTACGAACTGCAATTAGAATGGTTATGAGAATTGTAGAAACATGTAAAACATTTGCTGATAATGTTCATTTATATTCGGTACATGGTAATCATGGTAGAGTTAGTTTCAAATCTCATAGAGTAACAAATTGGGATAATGCTGTTGCAGATGCATTAAATATTATTTATGAATACGACCCAAAGGTTCATTTTATATTAGAAAATCATGATACTGTAAAAATTGTTAAAATTGGTAAATGGAGATATCTTTATAGTCATGGACATCTTATACAAGGTATGGTGGACCGAAATAAATTAAAAGCTAAAACACAGGATTGGTATTTCTCCATAGGAGAATTTGATGCTAGTTTATTTGGTCATTGGCATACCGTTCATTTATTCGATATAAATGGTAAACCTGCTTTAGTTAATGGTTGTGCATATAAATCTGAATATATTAGAAAACAAATCGGAGGAATAGAAACATTGGGAATGGTGTTATTTAGACCAAATGAAAATAGACCAATTGACAATATAAGACTATTGGAGGTTGAGTAATGTCAATTGAAAACAAAGATATGCTCGATCTGACGATTTCTGATATATTCTTAACAATGAGAGTGGCTCAGAGAATAGATTGTGATGAACCTTTAGAATTTATAAAATTTGTTAAATGGTTTCTTAAAGAATTTCATCTCACAATTACTCAATTAATCAAAATATTAGAGGAGGAAGCCGAATAAAAACCAAAGTACTATGCGAGTACTGTAAAATACCATATAAGCTAATTACTCAATTACATCTGTCGGCTAAGCATAATTCTAATATTGCAGAATATCAGAAACAATTCCCTAATGCCAAAATAAGACCTGATTATAATTGTGAAAGTTGTGGTGTCTTAGTCACACATAGGAAATCCTCTAGGGCAAAATACTGCCCCGACTGTGCTGTTAAGATCAACAAAATAAACGTATTATATAATGTTCGCAAACATAATGCGAAGCGAAAAAGGTATCTAGAACGATCCTTTACTATAGCTAACCTAGAATATGGGGTACAAGTTGATGAGATAAAGGAAGTAGGTACAACGAGAGTTGATCCTACCCATAGTGCGTGGGATTTCGTACCAAATGGACAAAACGTTAAAGGTACTGTTTCGGACAGGGATTTAATTCCCAATAAAGACGGTAGAATACCTGCCGCAATAAGGCTACAAAAACAAATACAGTATATGAAGGATCGAAGAAGAAGATGACGTATAGATTAAATAGTGATTTATTTCACTTTAAATTTAAAAATAAAATTATCTATGACGAGGTATATCGAAGCATACATAGAATTAGAGTAAGAACAGAGTCATATAGTAAACTAGGACAAATAAGATTTCTTATTAGTCGTAGATATAAACAAATGACAATACACTTATACTACTATAACACAGGAATATACATTAAACATGATGTTCAACCTAGAAGTCATAAGGAATTAAACGTTGAAATAAATAAATTATTCTCCGATGAATTCCGACTCGATGGAACGTTTTTAGACCCCCTTAGAGACACTTCAATTACTTTGAGTCTATTGTATCTCACTTTAGATAAAATGGCAGTAGAGTGTAAACTATCGCCTAAAAAATTGAAGTTTGTAATGCTTCAACTACTCAAAAAAGATTTGTATACTCAAATGGATATAATTAAGTGGTTTGGTTTATTGCTTATAGGAGAAAATCATATTACAAAAGATAAAGAACCTATTTTAGCTAGATTACCTACATATATTAGACATTTTCCAATGGTTTTTTCTTATGATCCTCAATTACATTTAGAAAATTATAAATTCAGTAATGCCACTGAAGCTCGTATTCCTAAATTAACATATGATGAATTCTTAGAAACGTTAGAAGGATTTACTGATGATGAAATTTTAGAAATGATTGGTAATTACAAAATACTTACTCCTGCTGAACATCAAAAGGATTACAAAGAAATTTTCTACAAACTCACCCAAAGATTTAAATAGTTTATAAATACTTTATAAATATGCGGTTATATTTAGCACATAATTATGGCACTCGCCATTTAGTAAAAAATCTAATTCAACCTATGTGGGAAAAGGATTTTGATGTAGAATTGCTTAATCCTTTCGCCAGTAGACCCGAATTGTATGATATAGTAGATAGTTCGGAAAAATATGCTAAACATATAAACGAACAATTAGGTGGAGCAACGGCTAGGGAAATCGTAGAAATGGATTTACGAAATATTCGAGAAAGTGACGGTTTAATAGCATATATGAAAAACGTCAGTATAGGCACAAATATGGAAATTTTTTATAATGCCTATATTCTTAATAAACCCACTATAGCTATTGTACACGAAGAAGATTTATTACATCATGTATGGTTAAGAGAATTAGCAAATCCTGTTATGTATGATGATTTAACAAAATATACATTTGATAAGGTGTTTAGAAGTGAGTAAAATAAAATACAACGATATGACTTTAGAACAATTTATGAATTGGGAAATTAGATTAGCATTAAAAGCTAAAGATCCCGAAGAATTTATGAAAGCTAATGAATTTTTAAAATACGGAATACGTATAGCAGATATTCTACGAGTCAAAAATAAAGCATATGGTAACGCTGTAGCAGTTACTGGTAAAGCTGGAGTTAGCATTAGAATGTTCGATAAATTCGAACGAATTAAAAACGTATCCGAAGACGAAGCTAACAAAAAGGGGGATGAACCCATAGTTGACACTGTTCATGATGAAGCAGGTTACTCGATCTTATGGATAATGATTGATGAAAAATCACCAGTATTCTATAATTCTGATGGATCGCTCAAATTTGAAGGTGATTGGAGACAAACTAGGTGGGCTATGCAATTAAGGAGTTCACTTGGTCTAATCGTCAAAGATTGTGACGCTATGGATAATGAATACGATGAGATAATATTATGTCAAAGATGTGGGCAGAAGTCATTTGACTCTTACCATAGAAAGTGTTATAATTGTGACGGAGGCTTGCAGGAGGCAAATATTGGCGGAACATCCCTTACGAACCCTATTAGCGAAGATCGAGAAACTGGAAACGAAAATTGAGGAACTCAATTTAGTTATAAATGATACCGATACTGAAAACGCTGAATTAACTAGAAAACTAGATGCGTATGAAATAGCGATTGAAGTTATAGCGACTGATCTAGAAAAAATAGAGGGTTACGTAAAAGAAGTAAAGTTATTTAAGGATGTTCGATTTTGATATGCAAATGCTGTCATAAATTTGCTAATACTGGTAAATTTTGGTACGATGATACAGATTTTTACATGTATATATATGGAGAATATCCCGAAGACATACAATTTATATGTCTTTATTGTAATGATGCTTGTACAGCTAATGAATGTTTTAGACCTAAATCATTAGATAGAGAAGGTAATTGTGAACATTTAATAGGAAATATATTAAAGTTTGATTTGAAAGAAAAACGTTGTATTAATTGTGGCAAACTAGAGGAAGACTTAAATACTAGAAAAAGTAAAGATAATTATGACTTAGGATTTGAATAGGTCGTAACAGGTTAAAAAATGATATTAACTACATTAAAATTATTTCAAGAATTAATGGCGTTCTTAGATGAGCGAGAGGAACACATATCTCCAGCTAATCTAAAGAAATGGCTAGACGAACGAGCTATTGCTCTAACACCACCTTCACCCGAAGCATTATTCGCTCAATCAAAAGAAGTCCAAAAAATATTATATGAGGAATATGATAAACTTATTGATGATATTGCGAATGAAGTGAAACCATACGCTGATTATCAACTAAAAATAACGATCGATGATTTTGCTGGAAAAGTAAAAGAGTTTTTAAGTTTATGAAAGAGCATGTCTGCAAAGACAGACAAATAGCGGAAAAACTTCAAAGTTTATATATAGGGGAATGGACTATTTTTACTGATCTTAACACTGGTGTTACATATCTACAGGTTAACAAAGAATACGAGATACCAATCTTAGGATGCCCATTTTGTTATAAGAAGTTTTCTTACGGTAAATAGGTAGGTGAAAGTATGATACATAAATTACGATATACAAAAGTACAAACTGCCGCTAATACATTAAAAATTATAATTAGATGTGACGTTTGTAAAGAAGCTAAACAATTTCATATAACTCCCAATCAAATGATGCAATATATAGATGGGAAAGCTAAAGAAGCGGATAAATGGTACTTCAAGTGCTCAAAAATTCAGAAATAACTGGGGTAAGTGTTATTAGTGATAATTAAAATATATTCCGATAATGTCAATAGACTGTTAGTAGTTTCCATTTTTTTACTCATTTTTAGCCTGTTTGCGATACTTTCTCAAACTCCGTATATAGTTTTATTCGGAGGAATTTTAAGTGTCTTAGCGGTGATTTTAGCCGCATTTTCGTGGACACAATCAAATTGGGAATATGTTGGATTGGATGATCCCCTTTTTCCTGATGATTAAAATGAAGAATATTATTGGATACACAAACTATCTTATAGATGAATGCGGTAATATATTTAATAGTAAATTACATAAACGTTTAAGAGGCACTATTGATAAAAAAGGTTATAGGCGAGTTTGTTTAACAAAAAATGGCGAAGAAAAAACTCATCTTATACATAGATTAGTTGCAAAAACTTATATTTCAAATCCATTAAATAAACCGCAAGTAAACCATATAGACAAAAACCCATTGAATAATTGTATAAAAAATTTAGAATGGGTTACAGATATAGAAAATAAACAGCACAACATTCGTTTAAAAATGTTACAATCTGAATATTAAATAACGAAACATTTAAATAGAAGTAATTTTATATTAGAATTAGCAAGCAATTTGTCAAGGTTTGCGGTATGTTGTTGTTGGGTTTGATGGTTCAACACTTGTCACTGGTTGGTCATTTAGACCAACCTACTCCTACAATATACTGAGGATATTAAAATGAACGAAGAAACAAATAGCACGTTAGATAAATTAGTTGAAGAAGGATTAATTGAAATGGTTGACGTTAAAGACGAAGAATGGGATTACGCTATGTATACCGAAAAAGGTAATGAGCGTATAAGAAAACTATTTATTAAGTTTAATAAAAATCTGGAAGGGGTTACAGAAGATGTTCCTAAGTTCGAGAAGGTGATTATGGCTTTCATGAAGGAATATGTAGGATTATTCAATACCAAAAGTTATGCTGAAGCATCCGATACTGAGGTCCGAGCCACTGTAAAATTAAAATTACAAGAAATAGCGTTAGAGATTTTCAAAAAACCCTATATTAACTCAAATGTTCTTGTTAGTATATATTGGGGTAAATTTATTTGAAAGACGATGCCAAACAAGCTATTGTTAAGACTTATATCAGTCTTATGAAGAAAGACGATATAACCTTAGATGATAAACTACAACTCTTGTTTGAGCTAGACCCTCGTAGTGAAATATACAATTATCTATTGTATAATATATTTACAAATATTGAAGAAGATAATATTCGTAGACATTGTGTTATTTTTATGGATGATACACATCTACGAGCGGCTATGACTGTAGTACCAAAGTGGTTTGAGGATGAGTAATACAACATGAAGAAAGGATTAACGTTTGATCAATTTACAAAAGTATGTCAAAAAGAAGAAATACATTATCCTATAAACGATCTTATGTGTATAATGAGCGTAGAAGAGGCAGAATGGGATAATGTTTTAGCGAATGACGTTATTAAAGCAATGTACAAATATTATATTCGTATAACAAAAAAAGTAAGTAAAGAAACTAATAAAAGAGGTACTCATACTAGGTTTGAATAATGACAATAATTAAAATAATAGTAGAAGAATTCGAAACTGGTCTTATGGATAAACAAATAGAGCATTGGTTTGAGACGGATATGTCTGAACGCAAAATTGAAAATGTAATTTATAATGCTCGATATAAACATAAAGATCGAACAAGAATTGATTTCTTAAAGCGAACATTTAAATACTTGGGTGAGAAACCTCACTCATACACATTTACGATTAATGAAGATCGCATGTTTTTGGAGAGTATAAAAATTGCCAAGAAGGTTTAAAAGAGAATACGCAAAAAACTATTTTGAAAAAAATAAAAAGGATTTTAAAGAAAACCCCCCCGAAATAGGAAATTGGGTAATAATGGCTATAGGTAGTGATAGATATAGTTATAAAATAATA
>SDBV01010522.1_pt1 | contig 12105 bp, 17 predicted proteins | sample 2277081 | NCBI WGS metagenome assembly SDBV01 (sample SAMN10402039, study PRJNA504765) | marine sediment metagenome | isolation source: marine sediment core GS10_PC15, 223 cmbsf | place: Arctic Ocean: Southern Knipovich Ridge | collected 2010 | reverse complement strand
CCCTCCGGCTCGTAGTACCGGCCCCCGCGCGGCCCTTCTTGCTCCTGTGAGCCTGCCGGTGCCTGCTGGCCTGGTTTGAGGTACGTGCGTCCCTTGGCCTTTTTCAGTATCCCGCGCGGCTTCCAGCCTTCAGGAACCTCGTAGCCCGCTTCCTCTATTACCTGGGCCGCCCTTACCCTGAAAGGCTCTTCGGCCTCGTGTGTCGCCTGGCTAATTATGGCCTCACGCTGGCGGTTAAGCCCCCGTATGCTAGCTGCCACCCTTTCGTAGCCCCCTAGCGTCGGCTCTGCGTGCATCTGAACCTGAAGTTCTCTAACCTTCTCGGACAGCGGTACTATTTTTTTCACTGATGGCTTCGCTTGGTTGACTGCGTGCACACGCTGCTGTATCAGGTCAGACAGGTTAGCATCTGCCCACGTGCTGAACTCCTTCTTCGCACGTTCGGCCTCCAGCGCTTCCGGCGTTTGAGTCTCGGCGTAGTCCCTCTCAGCGACCACAATATCTCTGAAGTTCGGCATCCTCATGTCCGCGCCTTCGGGATTTCTGCCAGCGTATATCTGAGTGGGGAAGTTGTCCCCGCCCAGCGTAACGATTTCGCCCTCTGATAGACAGCCCAGACCGGTCATTGCCGTCGCCAGGATTTTCCGAACCGGCACCTTCGAGACCATCAGCGCACGAGTGGCGGCCACCTCTATTTCCGGCGGCTCCATATCCATGTAGGAATACGCCCACTGCCCTACATCGTAGTAGCCTTTATCGGCAAGATACTCGTCTTGCCACTTTCTATAGGCATGTTCGTCCTCTATATCTACACCCGCTTCCTTGGCCTCCTCCTTTATCGCCTCCACCGCCTGGTCAAGAAATACAGGGTCGTTGAAATCGTAACCTCCCCCACCCTCATAATCAGTGCCTTCCACATCCGGCTTGTAGTTGGCAAACGACTCCGCCTCTTCTGGTTCGTAAGACCATGATGACAGCGGATTCGCGTGCATGGCTATCTCTGCCGTGCGCAGGCCAGGCATAAGCTCGCGGTTGTCGTCTGAGGGTGCCCTCCACGCCACGTCCTGCACCTCCCTGGGCTCCATGTCATCAATCCAGCGCATCCCTCGGAACAGCACAAGCTCTTGGATGTCGTGCTTCTTGAAGAACTCCTGTGTCTCATCGTACATTGCCTGCACTACCATCTTGGCGCGCATCAACTCCCTCTGCCCTATCTCGTGCTCCCTGAACCAGTCCGCGCGGGGGTGTTCCTCGATGTACGGCGTAGAGCGAACATCGAAAAGCTCAGCCGCAGCTAACTGCATGGCGATGCTATCGTCATTATCATCGCTGCTGCTGGCTGCCCATGAAGACAGCATTTTACTCACATACGAAGCCGCGCTTAGGCCAGGCGGAAGCGCCATTTCTGCTTCGTCTAGCCTCGCCGCTATGGCATTTGAAACGTGTGCTTTCATGGCTGCCCGCGTAGGGCCATCGCTCATGTGAGGGTCGCTTATAGAGGCAAACTCTCGTGTATCCAGCATCCCCTCCAGCGCCATGATAAATATGTCACTCTGCTGGCCGGACAGGACGACGGCCTCATCGTTGAGCAGAGCAGCCCCCGCGCGGTGCTCCTGCGGGCGCTCAAAGCCAGGGAACACCGGCTTACCCGCATAATAGCGTCCTCCACGGGGGCCTTCCTCTACCTGGACGCCCTCCGGCGGCTGCTCACCAGGCTTGATGTAGACCTTCTCCTTGCGCAGCAGGGCCTCGGTGACCTGCTCCATCTTGAGCCGACGTATCTCCTCCCGCCACTCGGCATCGGTGTCCTCGTCGATGTCCCAGACCCCCTCATCGGTCACGCCCTCGCGCACGCGGGAGCCCGCCGGTAGCTCCACCGGAATGCGCCGCTCTTTCGCCTTGACCATCCGATTCTCTTGCGATGGGGGCGGTAGTGATGTTGAGCCGGTGCGCGCCTCCTCAGTGTTGAACTCCCCTGTCGGTTCGTAACCGGCGGCTATGATTTTCTGTCGTCCCCACGCGTTGTAACGCGCCCACACTTCACGCGCTTCGTGGTTGTACACACGCACCAGATTGTTGGCATGCCGCCGCATCTCCGGCGTTGCATTGTCTGCACGAAGGGGCTCTACCTTGTTGTTCACCGCGTCGTTCAAAGGCGTGAGTACCTCATCGCGCAACCGCGTCCGCATTGTGTCAAGGTTCTCTGCTTTCCACTCATCAGGCACCTTCCTGGCCTCCGCTTCTCGCGCAGCCGCAGCCTTCTTTTTCTTGCCTGCAATCTTGTGCTTCTTCTTATCCCAGTAAACGTCACCGACGCTGGAGTGCATAGACTCAGGGTCTAGGTCTTTGTACGCATGCCATTCGTCCATGTAATCACTGAGCATGAATGCCTTGCCCAGTGTCCAGCCGTCCGCCCCATACCCCTGGCCGTCGTCCAGGGAGGCCAACTCCCAAGCGTCGAAGCCCTGCTCTTCCCGCCTCTCTTCAACAAAGTCATCTGGAGGGTAGTTTGCCTGGTCAGTAATCTCTTTCATACCTGCGTCCCTGCGCGCATCCGCTTCCTCGCGCTCCTCGCCAGTTTCCGCTTCCCCCCATTCCTCAGTGTGTGCGTCCTCAACGCGGTCTGACTCATCTTCAGCCCACCGGTCGTAGCCCCCGTTCTCCCACTGGAATTCAATAAGTTTCTCCCAGGCGGTGGACTGCTCGCGGTCATCTACGAAGTCGTATCCCTGCTGCGCCCAGGCATACTTACCAACACGGATGTCCGCCGACAAGCTGATGCCGTAGAAGCCCATCTCTCGGTATGCCTCCTCGGCCTGTCGATTCACGGCCAGACCTATCCCCTGTCCCTGGACGCTCTGGTTAATCGTAAACATGTCGTGATGAACTTCCCCGCCCTTGCTGAACGTGCGCAGCATATTACCAATCGGCGCATCGGTCTCAGGGTCACGCAGTTCTACTGATAGCTCTATGTTGTCTTCAGTGACAGTTACCCGTGTGATGTCCGCCCTGGTGACTTCCGTTGTCCACGCGCGCGCAAAGAACTCCTTTAGCTCATCAGTACCAGCCCCCGTATTGGCGTACTCAAACAGTGCATCTACGTCACCGCCGAAAGCGCTGAAGTCAGGAAGGGCCTCGTCATCGTCATCCCCCGCTGTGTGCTCCCTGGCCCACTCTGCGACTTTCTCTGGGTCTTCCTCGGTACCCCACCCCCGTGGCTTGTCCGTAGCTATCGGTATTCCCTCACTCTCGTAGTAGTGACCGCCTCGCGGCCCCTCCTCTATGTGTACACCCAGCGGAGGCTGCTCTCCCTGTGTGACGTAAACCTTCTCCTTCTTGAGCTTAGACGCCTCAGCCTGAATGAATCGCGCCAGCCTCTGGAGTTTGGGCTCCCACAGCCGCACCATGTCAACCGCATCTTTCTGGTCAATGGCGATTTCCTGGGCCATCGCACGCGCCTCGTCGCCGCGGCCCGTCAGGTCGGTGATGAGGGTCAGCATCATCTGGAGCATCTTCGGCCACAGGGACTCGTCACGCACCAGTCCGGCCAGGCTCGCGGGCTCGAACACCGCGCTCAGGGGTAGCGTATTCTCTTCTCCGGCCCATCCATTATCAATAGCGGCCAGCCGGTCATTGTGCATTAAAAACCAATTGTTGGCGTGTCTATCTGGGTTACCAACCAGATAGTCCAGCACCACCATAGCTACCAAATCGGCCTGCATTTCATCGTTACCGTGAAAGTATCCGTGCAACCCGTCAACACGCCCTGCTGGGATGCCAGAGACCTTTCGTTGCATGCTGACCCACCCTATCTTCGGGATGTAGCCTGGGACTGTTTCAGGGACTATCCCTCGAAACATTTTTTGGGCGAGCAGATACACGAAAATCTCATCCCGCTCTTCTGTTCCTGTTTTTTTGGCTATCCACAGAGACCCATCGTGCAGCGCGACTAGCCACGTATGTTGACTATGGATGCCGCCTCTAATCCCCGCCTCCTCAAGGTTTGAAAGTCGCTTAATATCTTCTGGTCTAATGGCTTCCATCAAACAGGGCCTTTGCGGTTTAGTTGTAGACTTTGTTGATACAGTGCTTCTCGTCTTTCTTGCTCAACCATCGGCATAATCTCTGACGGTCTACGCCCCTTTCCAGACTTACCACTCCATGTCATGTCTTCCGCATAGCGGATAGCGAGCGCGGCCCTGTCTTGTTTAACAATGAGATACGGTAATACCTGTTTCAGAAGTGCAACTCTCTCGGTAGCTGCGCAGCGCCACACCAATACCGGCTTATGCTTGGGCCGCCGAAGCGCAAGGTATACCGCCCCCCCAAACCGCGTTTGCAGCCAGTCCATTACGTTTCTGTTGGTATTGGAAACAGCAACCCGCGAACGATATATGGAGGCTAGCCCAGGGCGCTTGGGGCGAGATTTTTGAATGCTGATGCTGCCGTCACTGTCCAGCCACGTAGCTAGCTGTGCCCACTCTATTTCGGTGACACCTTCATACTTCATACCCTTAGTATACCCCAACGAGGCGCGGGCTTCAATCTGAATTAACGAAGCTGAATTAAATGCCGACGTTTACTTCCCACACGGCCATGTCCTTGCCGTGGTGCTCTACATAGCCGCCAGGCGGCTTGTCCTCCCCAGGGTGGAACCCCCGCGTCTTGTGGGAGTGCACCTTGGTCACTGGCCCGTGGTCATGAGTCATGGCCTGAACGTGGCAGTGCCCGTGGTCATGCTCCTCCGCGCCCTCGTGCTCATGCGTGTGTGCATGAAAAAAGCCGTAGGCGTGACTGTGACTCAACGGTCACCCTTGTGCACATGACAGTAGTCGCCGTATTTCGCCCTGTTACGGCAACGACGTTCGGGCAGCATACACGTTTTCTTGCGCCTGCCCATACAGCGTGGCTGAGGAACCCACCACTCGTAGGTGACTATCGCACTTCTGCAAGTCATTGTGCCTTCACTTCTTCTACCAGCGTCTGCCCTGCGCGGTGCGCCTCTTTCTTCAGGTGCTGGCTGAAGGACGCCAGGGGGCCGCCGGTGGGCCTCACCAGACGCGGGCACAGGCAGTCCTTGCCCTTCACGGTCGGCGCATAGCAGGCCGAATCGGCATCCCTATGCGGATGCCTGCACCGCACACAATTTACTTCTTGGTCAGCCATCTAGCAACCCCTTTGCTGATTCGTACACCGGTGCCCCGCCCGAACTCGGCTTGCGTTCGCAGTTAGGGCAGTAGGGGGCGTCGGTGTACTGGCACTCTCCGAAGCCAGCACCAGGCATTTCCTTCACGTGCACGGGGTGGGCCACTCGTACAACCGCTTCCCCCACAGCAAGCTCGTCGTTATATGGGCCAAAGATGGAGCCCACATGGTAGTACGGGTTAACGGGCTGTCCGGTCTGGCCGCCACCGGCGTCTCTTCCGTACTGGAATCCCAGGGGGATAAAGAACTTCTTCGTCATGGTCTACCTCCTTCATTGGTCAATGCTGGCCTTTTCTTCTCCACCTGCAACACCATAGTGTGCGCAGGCCCGTTACCAGGACAGGGAGCGACCACGGAGAACTCGCCGAAGGTCGGCAGGTCGAGGTACTTGACCTCAATCTCCCCGTGCCGGTAGCAACTGTAGATGGCCACTACGCACTCCTTAGTTGCGCCAGTAAGACCTCGCGCCGCCAGCCACTGGCCTTCTGGGCCTTCTCTATCAGCCGCAACTTAGCCCCATACTGAAGGCAGACTTTGCAGCGTCCCTCGGCGTCTCGCTCGTGCTCATGCTGGGTCATTCTACTTCCTCCTCATACGGCTCCTCCACATCTGTTAACCGCGTCCAATGCTCCACGACTTGGGTATCATTAGACAAGGTGGGTTCTATCTTTTCCCCCGTCTCGCGGGCTTTAGCCTCATCGGGGGCTTCGATTATGTAAGTCGTCACGAAAGTGTATCGTGGCATCTCTGCCTCCTCTCATAAATCATCTACCACTGAATCATCTACCACTACTATAATGCCTGCCTGGGAAGTTGTCAAGAGGGGCCTCGAAAATAGCACACCAAAACCCTTGACATTGGGTTCTGGGGGGCGCATAATAGAGGTAGAGAAAGGGGCACGACATGAGGAACATCGCAAGCGCAATCGGCAGGGCCTGGGGGCACATGATTCCCTCCGGCGAGTTTATCAGCCGGTTCACCGGCTCCCACCACACCTGGTGCTACACATGCAACCGCTCCCACACGGACGGCTGCCACCCCTGGAGAAGCTAACATGGGTACCTGGAGTTGGACACGAGAAGCACTAGTCATAGGAAGCCTCAAGTCGCAAGGACTGAACAACGAAGGCATCATAGACTTGTTCAAGAGTAACGGGCTCGACGGGCTAACGGCCCTGGCGGGCATGGAGGTAAGGTAACATGGCAAATTACGACAACCGCGACCACCTCAGCACCGCTGACCACTGCGAACAGTGTCTGTCAGAAGACGCCTCTCTGGTCAAGGAAGGCTGTCCTCCCTGTCCGGTCTGCGGGCACGCCGCGACCTACCCACTGGGGCAACTCGGTAACGTCTCCTGGAGTCGTTGTCGCGCCTGTGGGACGGACTTCTTCTAAATGCGGTTCGTCCTCTGGCTCGTACTCTTCGTTGCAGGGATGGCGACAATTCTAGTTGGCCCCTGGATTTTCCCTACCCCCTCAGAGGAGTTTAAGGGGACGGGAACGGCTGTCATTGAGCGCCCGAATGCGGAGCGCAAACTCGGTTCTACGATTAAGCTCTGCTTTAGTGAGCCTGTAGAAGCGCCGCTTAACTTGCTTTCCTCTAGTGTAGTAGACCCCATCGTATCCCTCCATTTCGCCAGGCTGAGCCATGTAATCACGGTATTCCAAAGCAACCTCTGCTTGGGGACGCTTGATTCGCAGATATGGGAGCAATGCTCGTATGCACTCTGCCGCCTTGTTGGAACTGCGATACCAAGTGAACTTCGGCTTGCCATTCTTAGAGAGGAACTTAGGATTGTCAACTATGCCTACCGAGCCGCCAAAGACCTCCGAGAAAATGTCAATAGCGAGCCGGTTGGTCTGCTCAACGAGGATTCGCAGAGTATAGCTGAAAGCCTGAGTCTTCCGACCACGGTGACGAACGATAGTGATACAACCATCGGAGTCGATAACCCCAGCGAGGTAAGCGAGAACGTGAGTGTCCATGACGACAGTATAACACCCCAGGAAGGTACGGTCAACGTAGCCCTCACGTTTTATACTTGCGAGCCTTTTTGCATAGGCGACCTCATGGCCAACGGCCAGCCGCTAAGCGCGGGCGACGTAGCGTGCGGGTACGCGCTGGAGACAGGTCAGAGGTTCACATTCAACGGAGCGGAGTACGTGTGCGAGGACAGGGGCAGAGGGCCGTATTACTGGGTCGACTTCTGGAAGCCGACCTATGAAATCGGCCAGGCGTGGCAGGCTGAGGTCGGCATGACCGGCACGATAGAGCTACTACCGCGCTAGGGCTTTACGTCCCATGACGTGCGGTGCACAACGGATAGACCGTGTTTCTGTACGGCCTCCCTGTGGTCTTTGGTTGGATAGCCCGCATGGTTTTCAAAGCCGTATTCGGGAAAAATCTGGTTCAACCCTAACATCGTTATAGACTGGTGCACCTTGGCCACCACCGACGCCAGGGCCACAGTCGCACTGGTCTGGTCGAGTTTATCTTCAGCCACGACCTCGAAGTCTATGGCCTCGGACAGACTCACATCTCGAATCTTCAAATCCCTGTACCGGCTACCGTCGATGAGCAGAGCTATCTTAGCGTACCTGTCTTGCTGCTGCGCCATCAAGCTCGAACCGGCTCTATTCAGAGCCAGCACGAAAGCCGCCTCTATACCCATGGCGTCTATCTCACTCGCCGTAGCGTCAGCGACCGCGTAGGGAATACCGGTCTCCAGCACCCCTCGGTAAACCCGCGCCCGCTGCTTCGGGGTCATCTTCTTGCTATCATTCAGGTTGTAGCTGTCAAGCATCTCTGACACGACGAGGATGTCATCCTTACGCAGCGACACGGCCCCGACCCACAACGAACCGGCCCAGGTTCCCCGTCCGGCTTCGTCACAGCCGATGACGCGGAACCCCTCTTTCCACAGACGATTCTCCAAGGTCAGGTCGGGCTTAGTCACCATGGGGTACGACCAAGCCAATCTCCTCATCGTTGAGGTATACCACTAGCTTGTCTATCGACCCACGATGAGCAATCACAATACGGTATGTGGCCCCCACTCCAAAAAGAGACAAGAGCCGTGTAAACCATCTAGGCGTAATGCCCAGCGTGGAAACCTTCTCTTCGTCCATATCAATACACACCATCAGCCTCCTCTTCGGCCCGCCGAATATCCTCGTCTAACTCGGCTAGGCCCTCCTGCACGAGTCGATGCTCCTCTGCATGCTCATCGTGAAAGTGCTTGGCCATAACCTCGTATCCCACAGGGCCGTCATCCACCCACAAGGGGGTGGTGAACGGACAGTGAGCGCAGCGCAGCAGCTTGTCTGCCATGACTACGCTGTCGGCAGAGTAAGGCCAATGCTCTTCGCCCGCGCCTGGCTGAAGTTAGCGACGAACGAGAACGGCTTGAGGGGCCGACCTGTGTCGAAGTCGGCCACGAAGCCTTGCGCCAACTGCGGCATGGACGCCAGGTCTATCACGTCCCAACTGTCTTCTGGCATGAAGTAGATGACCCTATCTCCGACTAGCAGACCATCCCCCAGGCGGCTGTTCTTCCTAACCCCCAGGACGCGCCGGAGCGCGCGGGTGATGGGGCAATCCATCTCGCCGCTCGTGGTGATGTCCCTCTTGGTTACGTCAATCGTGATTCTCATGACACACTCCCTTCATGTGCTGCTAGCATACCAGAGTTACAGGACACCTGCAACCCCAAGTACTCCTATGGTGATTCCTACGCCGATGAGCACAAACTCAATGGCCAGCACCGGTCACCGTGATGCTCTCACCAGTCCCATCGGTTTTTCCACAGCGCCGGTGCGCAACTGCCGCTGCTGGCGGGTCATGGCGTACAGGTCGGCGATGGTATTCTCGCCTACTGCATCTATTGCCTCCACCCCATTGCTCTCAGCCCATGCCCGTGCCTCCACTGCATCCAGCTTACCAAATTGAACGTTGGCCATGCAGCGCCCCTCGCGCTGTAGCGCGTTGTGAATGTGCTCTAGGGGTTCGTTCGTCGTGATGAGCACCAGGACGTTCAGCCCCTGGCCGATGAAGCCGGAGGTTAGGTTCAGGAGCCTGGACATCGACTGCCCGCTCCTGTCCTTGGCATCCGTAGTCAAGAACTCATCACTGTCCTCCATTATAAGGAGGCTCCACGGGTGGCCAGTGTACGCGGCCTTGGGGTCATCAGCCCCAGCAGCGCCAGACTCCGTGGCGGGCACCAAGGAGGCATCGCCTGTATCAGCACTCTGGAGGATGACTTGAAGCATGTAGTCGGCGTCACCGAAGAACTTCTCAGGGTCAACTATGTAGTGTATCTCGCACCACTTCTGCCACGCCTGGGCCAGCGACCGGATGCCGTAGCTCTTGCCGGTGCCAGGGACACCGTGCCACAGCAGCAGCCGCCCGTTATCCTCGATGGGGGGCCGCAGACCCATCAGGGTCTCTAGGCCCTCGCGGGTCTTACCCGCGTAGTTGATGTTCACGTCATCCCAGGAGGGAACAAAGATGCGCCGTGTCCGACATACGACACCAGTCGGCGCTTGCGACCAGAAGTTGACCGGTACGACGTTAGGGTCTTTGGACTTCATGGCCGGAAGCGCCTTTTGGATGGCCTTCATGACCTCATCCAACTTGCTGCGGCTCTTCGCCACGCCCATTATCTCCCAGTTGTAGATGTTGTTAAAGCCCAGGAAGATGAGCATGTTGCCCATGTCGAAGAGTCTGGCCGACCACTTGCTGCGCTCGCTCTCGTCCACCGGCATGTATGTGCGCACCTTAGTCTCGGCGGTGACAGGGATGGCCTTAGTCAAGTCCTCCAGGGTAGTCTCGCTACGGATGTCATGAGAGGCTAATTCCAGCAGCCCCCTGTCCAGCGCCGCCTGGTACATGGTCTGCGTTACTATGCCGTGCAGGCCGCACGTATTGCCCAGGTTGAAGTTGATGTGTGTTTTAGTGTCCATGTCTTATCCCCTTCGGAATAGCGCCCAAGCGGCCAGTCCGGCTACCCCCATGACTGCCAGCAGAATGCCCACAGTCGCCAAGTAATCACTGCCGCCGCTGCACGGAGTGGATGAATCTCCCGCCTGTCCGGTTGTCCAATCCCTGCACGCTTTCTCCGCCGGTTCTCCGCCGGAGTTAGGAAACGACAGCGGAGCAATAAACGTGCTAGTCAGCGTGGGCGTGAGTGTAGGCGTGGTCGTGGGAGTCGGGGTGGGCGTCGGCGTAGGAGAAGGCGTGGGTGTGATTGTGGGTGTGGGAGTTGGTGTGGGGGTGATGGTGGGAGTAGGTGTGGGCGTGTCGCATGGGCCGTGGCTCAGATTGAAGTTGCCGTCCCATAACGTATATATATATATCCTCGCTGTGGCCTGGGTGACCACTGAATCCAGGTACTTCGTGGTATCGTAGTGTGCGACCCCGAACGTACCCTCACCGGCGAACTTGTCCAGCAGAACGTTCTGCGCGTTGCCGTTAGACCAGGTGACGTAGATGCTGGGCGGCGCATTGTCCTCATCGTCGATTTGGTTGATGATGAAATGCCACTCGCCGGAGTCGCATCCGTGGTCAGTCAGCGCCTTAGCGTAGATGGTTTGGCCGCCGTTAGCTTCTTGTCCGAACGCGTCTCTCACGCTGAAGCCGAGCGTAAACGCCCCCACAGCGATGATTACTATGAAGAATGCTAGTAACCAGCCTAACCCTTTCATAATGCCTCCTTGTTCTATTCGCTTCATCTAACTAGCCACAGAATAACACGCGGCCAACGTGGTGTCAAGCTAGTCTAGCAGCCTCTTCACGCGGTGGTTTTTGGGTAGGCGCTCTATCAACTCGCGGGTTAGCTCGTTGTGGGTCTCTAGCGCTTGAGCCTGCGCCTCCTGCACTTGCTTCATGCCCTCGGCGACAAGCGTATGCTTCTCCAAGGATTCCGACAGCTTTTCGTATGAGGCTTCCAGATGTTCGAGGTGGTTCCGCACCAGCGGCAGAACCTGGTCTCGGAACAGGCCGATGCCTGCGCGCACCAGGATGCCGCCTATAACAAGGAAGAGGGCCAATACGCCCAGGCCCCCAAGGTCAGCAAGAAGTCGAAGCACATCAGAGCTTATCATGGCGTAGCTTCCCGACACATCTTACACGTCAAGCGCTCGCCCTCTACGATAGTGCAATCAGGGCAGGTAGCACACGCACAATCCGGTGTGCAGCTACATTGGTTAAGCACGTCGCCGTCGTAGGTGCAACCATCAGGGGCGTTAGAGCACTTCATTAGTCCATCTGCTCGCCAACATCTGGGGCGGGGGGCGCTGGAGCGCCGCCGCCTCCTCCCGCACCTGCCCCTGGGAATTCTCCACCGGCAGGTTGTCCGGCCTCGCTCATTATGTTCTGCTGCTCCATCATCTCCTGCTGCTGTTCCTGCATGCTCGGCACGTTGCCAACGACGGTGAACTCGTCCTTCTCCTGGTCGTACTCTAGGCCGAAGCCTATCGCCTGCATGGTCTGAGCCCAGGTGGCCTTGGACTGCCTAATCTGAAGCTCGGCAAGCTCGGACTCCTCCTCCGGCGATGCAAGTTCCATCGTCCAGTCGGTGACGCCGAAGTGCTGCATCAGGGCGGGGAACACCTGCTCCTGGAACACTCTCTGTGCGCCCTCGACCACACGGCTCATGACCGTTAGTTGCTGGGACTCGGCGTTCAGTCCGCCGATGCCCTGCACGTCCGACATCCAGATGGGACTCACGCCATAGATGCCTGCGATGCGGTCTCGAATCTCATCGCGCACCGGCAGGTAATTAAGCTCATCCAGGGTGTAGGCGAAGCGGACGAACTCGGTCTTACCGGCCCCTGTTTTGGCGCTCACCGCAATCCAGGGGATGTAGTGAGGGTCTTGCTGCATGCGCGCCTGAAGCTCGCT
>SDBV01010521.1_pt1 | contig 12105 bp, 11 predicted proteins | sample 2277081 | NCBI WGS metagenome assembly SDBV01 (sample SAMN10402039, study PRJNA504765) | marine sediment metagenome | isolation source: marine sediment core GS10_PC15, 223 cmbsf | place: Arctic Ocean: Southern Knipovich Ridge | collected 2010 | reverse complement strand
AGAGAAGGCGGGGCTTACAGATCTGCCACTTTTAAACGGCGGCGGCAGCGGTAGCTACCAGACGGTATCGGCAAGCAAGTGGGTAAACGAGGTAGCAGTCGGCTCGGCCTTCTACAAGACTGCGCTATTTGACCATCACGAGCAACTGAAGCGTTTTAAGCCGTCCCTTTACTATCTGCTGCGTGTTGTAAGAATTCCTGCACCCGGCTGGGCTGCGGCTTTCGGCGGCGGGTACTACGCCTCTGGCGGTGGAGCAGCGCCTGTGATCGCAGTCCCAGAAGGGATCAAGCCTACCGGTATGGAGGGATTCGGCGAGGTACAAACTCCGATCCGCGACCCACGTGGCAAGCTCAAGATCGGGGACCTGGTTGTATGCCGTCCGGCGAAGGCCGGTGAGCCACTTGAACGGTTCAATGAGATATTCCCACTAATAAACGGTAAATTAGGCGATCCCATTCCCACTTATAGGGGCGAGGGGAAAAATTTCGGCTAGAAATAGAGGGAGTAATAAGTGATACCCAACGCACCCGACGCGCTGGAGAGAAGATATGACGTAACGATCATCGGCGGCGGTGCCGCCGGTGGAGTGGCTGCCAAGGAGCTCACCGACCGAGGGTTGCATGTTGCCGTGCTTGAAGCCGGCAGCAACTACGAGGCCAAAGATTTCGCTCCCTTCGAGCAGGTATACCAGGCAAGTCGCTTCTGGAGTGGCGGCTTCGAGACGGACAAGTACTTCAACTTCATCTTCGTCCGTGGCAAAGGCGTGGGTGGATCCACTCTTGTTAACCAGTGCCTGATCGACCGGTTCACACCTGAGGTATTTGAATCCTGGCGCGGTGTCTCCGGTAAGGCCGAGTTCAACGCAGAGGAGATGAACAAGTGGTACAACAAGGTCGAAGGTGAACTCCAACTCGATGCCATCGATCCCGATACGTTCAACCCAAACAACCAGACGATGGTGCGGGGCATGGAGGCATGCGGCTTCAAGTGGAAACCACTGCGACGCGGGCAGACCCATTGCGAAGACTGCATCCACTGCCTGGGTGGCTGTCCACTTGGCTCAAAACAGGGCACCAACGAGACCTTCTTTAAAAAGGCGCGCGAGGACGGCTGCGAGATAATTGCTGACTGCGACGTCGATTCGGTGGAGTTTGGCAGCGTGGGCTCAGACCACACGATCAACCTTTATCTCGACGGGAAGCAACAACAGTTCAAAGCGCCGCTCATTGTCTTTGCCGCAGGAACGCTTGGCACTACAAAGATACTTCTAAAATCCAATCTGAAAGAGAGGTTGCCCGCAATCGGCGAGAACTTTGCCTGCCACCCACAAAGACTTGTCTTTGGGGAGTTCGAGGAGGATCTACACCTGTTTGACGGCAGCTTTCAGGCAGTCGCTTCCGACGATGAGCGATTCGTCAAAGATGGATTCAAGCTCGAATGTATAGCCGGCCCGCCGATTACCGCTGCTATTGCAATGGGCGACTTCGGTGAGGACCACAAGCGCAAGTTGCGACGCATCAGACACTTCGGTGCTCTGGAATCTGCCATCCGTGACGACAATGCAGGCAAGATTTCAGTGGATAAAAAGGGTCGTCTTGTAATTGACAAACCTCTGACGGACTCCGACAACAAAAAACTCAAGAAAGCGTTGGATGCCATTCACAGCGTGCTCGATGCCGCCGGCGCAATATCAACTGACGTTATCGGCATGGATATCGGTCTCCACCTGCAGGGCACATGCCGGTTGGGAACTCATCCATCGACCAGCGTTGTCAACCACAACTGGAATATTCACGGCATAGAACGCGCCTTTATCTGCGACGCATCGACTTTTCCAACGTCTACTGGCATCAACCTTGTCGACACAGTCATGGCCCAAGCGGCGATGGCGTCCGAGAAGATCGCAGAGGAGGCCGGGTAGATGGGACTCGGTAATTTGACAACCAGAAATTGGAGATATAAGTGAGTACCAGGGAACTACAGCCGTCCAAATATTTGACCACGAATCAGAAGCGAACGGTAGCCCGCATCATGGAGATCATGATCCCCGGCGATGAGAGCGATCCGGGGGCGGAGCAGGTCGGCTCTGTCGAGTTCGTGGACATCTTTCTGGGTGACCAGGAGGAACAGGATCGCAAGGACATAATCATGTTGATCAAATTCCTTTCACGTCCGTTCGGCATCCCCTACGTAAAGTTGCCGACAAAGATCCAGGTTGGGCTTTTAAACCTACTGAAGAACGGGCGTGGACCAACAAAATCAATTGCCGCACAGATGCGGATGGGCTTCTTTGCAATATTGGCGATGTCGATGACCGCCTACTACTCCAACTTCACGACCCCCGACTACACCGGACCGACCCCCTGGGAGCTGATCGGTTTTGATGTTCCCGACAAGATGATCCCCGAAGGAGCGCTCGATAGACCAGAGCTGGCCCATATTAAACGTCAGCGCGAAACCCGCGATAAAGCGGCAAACTGACTCTGGTCAAAAAAACTATAAGTACGGCTGCTCTATTACATCGCCACCGACAACACCGACAAGATGGATGAATCCTTAATAAGGATTTCTAAAAACATGTCATAACCAATATTTATTATTAACATGCTGAGCAGTTATTACTTACGAACGTACTGGTATTAGATGGTATGTTCTTGCACTTCGGTGTTCCGGATACTTAAAAATTAAGCAATATGACAAACTTAGAATCAACATCATCACAAAACGGAGTCTGGAAATGGCTTGATAATCGCCTTGGCATAGGGGGTCTTCGATACCCGGTTCCCGCCCACGCCAACAAGCTTGCCTTCACGCTCGGTGGGATAACACTTGGCTCACTGGTGTTGCTGATAATCACCGGTATATACCTCGCTCAGTTTTACGATCCCACGCCTGCAGAGGCACATGCCTCCGTCGACTACATCATCACCGAGGTGTTTCTTGGCTCATTGGTTCGCAGCGTCCACTACTGGTTGTCAGCCGCATTCGTAATCACCCTGCTATTGCACATGGTGCGCACTTTTGCGACCGCCTCCTACAAAGCCCCGCGAGAGTTCATCTGGATAACCGGCGTTATTCTTTTCCTGCTTGGTGGCGGATTGCTGTTTTCAGGCACCGTCTTGAAGTTCGATCAAGAGGCGATTGAGGCTCTGGAGCACAACAGCGCGATAGTCGATCTGTTCGGATCGTTCGGCTTCTGGCTCTCAGCCGATTTCACCGGCGCAGTTACGGTTCTGATGCGCATGTACATCGCGCACGTCAGCATCTTGCCGATGATGGTGGTAGGGGTACTTGCGATTCACATGTTGTTGATCAAGCGTCACAAGATTTCGCCGCTTCCTTGGGGCTCTGCAGAGGAAGTACGTGAACGAGAGAGTGACGAGCAGCAGAAAACCTTTACAAGCCATATGCGCCATATCGGCTTTTGGTCACTGATTGTCTTTGGAGTAGTACTGGTGCTGGCCGCCCTGGCACCGGCTGGGCTTGGCCCTCAAGGTGTGGAGGGGATCGAGGTCACCAAGCCACCATGGTATTTCGTCTGGCTGTACCCGTTCGAGAACTGGATCGGGATCGATGCCCTATGGGCGATCCCCGGGCTGCTGATCTTGGGCCTACTCGCGATTCCGTTCCTGGATCGTTCGCCCGAACGTGATCCACGTAGAAGGAAGTTCTGGATAATTCTCGGTGTGATCGTTCTATTGATCTGGTTGGGCATGACCATATACGGAAAGCTCTCACCGCTGGTCTCACACGTGGGAATGGGAATGTGATCGGCCGTGACGGCCAGACTGATAATCTCGATCGGGGTGGTGAGCGCTCTCGCCTACAGCGCGGTCGTGTCTCTGATGGCCGCCGTTCCCAACGGATCGTTGCTGGGCATGATCGGTGCGGTAGCGCTGACTATCGTCGCATCCGTAGCCTTATTTCTCTTGACATACGCGGTTGTAAGGATCGAGCAATCCGGCAACAGAACAGGCGGCGTCCGTGGCTAACCTGACAAATACCGTCCGCTTCGTGGTGGTACTGAGCCTGGCATGCCTGATCTTTCCCGCTGCGACCTTCGCCCACGGTGGGGAAGACATGAGCAAGCAACCAGCCCGTGCGCTGGCTCAACAGGCCCTCGCATTAATAACGGAAACAGACAACTTGGCCGAGGCTAAAGAAAGAGCCGATGCGGCAATAAAGAGCAAGGACAAAAAAGACGTCAATACAGCTGCGTTGCGTAAAGCCGGCAAGGCGCTTGGCAAGCAGGACAAGGCAGAGGCAGTCAAGCAGCTTGAGGCTTCGTTAACCGCACCTAAGCCCGCTGATGAAACGGACAAGGAGAAAGAGGGCGCCGGCGATGAAGAGGACCACGAAGAGGGCGATGAGCATGGCGATGAGGAACACGGAGATGGCGATGAGGAAATGGACATGGATGAGCAGGCGCAGACTCCAAGCAAGGAGGCCCTGCACAAAGAAGGTCGCCAGTTCAAACCACTTCACACAACGGAAGACACAGTTGGCGCAATTGTTGGAGGCGTTCTGGTTCTGCTGGGAATCGGTGGACTTCTGTTGGGCCGTCGTCGCTCAACCTAATCACACAATCTAACTACTAGCCCCGTTTTAGTAACCCAATGATTTGGGTAACTATTTGTCACCATCTCCACCGCCAGGCATCCATGGCCTGTTCTCAGCAGCCGTATTCGGACGCTGGAGAGTTTTAGGATATTCTCTTAACGTGTATTAGAGATTCTGAGCGCGAGCAAATGTAAGACGCCATGGAGCCTCAAAGGAAATCAATTAAAGACAAAGTCGTAGGGCGCATGAGAAGCGTCATAAGAAGCCTAAGCTTCAAGATCGATAACGATCTGGAGGAGCCGGCGACCAGGGCGGGGCTGTCTCGCTTGAAGAAGCTGACGATTGCTATCCCTGTAGCGTTTCTGTTGCTTCTGCACTACCTGATGCATGGCGTTCTCAACGTGTTGCACGACTTTCCGGGGAACCTCGTACTCGTTGCTGTAGTTGCACTAGGTATCGCACTTTTCTCGTTGGGTGTCTTTCGAATTATCAGCGTATTGGAACAGCAGATCCTCGAGCAGAACAGACGTCTTGCGGCTGTTAACGAGGTGGCTGCAGCTTCTGCTGAGAACCTCGAGCTTGAGGAGTTACTGGAGGTTGCTCTTGACCAAGTACTGGGAATTATTAATGTCGAGGCTGGCGTCATCTACTTGAATGACGCCGTGGATGAAGAGTTATCTGCAATTCGCTACCGAGAATTCTCTGAAACGCTTGCTCAGCGTATACGAAGCCAGGCTGTTGATGCAGGGCCCGAGGAACAGCAAGGTGGTGAGTCCGAGCTGCGGAAAGCAACGGCAGACTTGCTGCAGGACCCGCGGGTGGTGGAGCTTGCTCAGGTTGAGGGCTTCAAGCATGGCGCGGGCATCACACTGGTAGCCAATGAAGAGATCAACGCCTTCTTGGGCGTTGCTACTAAGCAGAAAGGTGGATTCTCGAAGAGAGAACTTAGGCTGCTGACGAGCATTGGAGGACAGCTGGGCCTGGCGGTCAGGAACGCTAACCTGTTTTCAAGAACCAAGCAGCGCAATCGTGAGCTGGCGGCGCTGCTAACCGTGGGCCGTGCCGTCACTGCCTCCTTGAAACTCTCGGAGGTACTCGCAAGAGCACTGGATACGGTCCTGGATGTCACCACCGCGGATGTGGCCGAGGTTTGGCTTACGACGGAGAACGAGGAGTTGGTACTGGAGCGACAGCAGGGCCATGCTCCAGAAGTATTCAAGGAAAGGGATCGCTTGCGAAAAGGGGAAGGACTGCCAGGCTTGGTGGTCGAATCCGGCTCCCCATTGGTTGTCAGAGATCTGTCTACGGATTCACGATTCGCTCGCCTAGGAGTGAAGGAACTTGGGTATGAGACCTATTATGCACTGCCTCTTCGACATAGAGGCATGATCCTGGGAGTCCTGGGCGTCATAGCTCACGACCCCGAAGCCCTCTCCAAAGAGTCGGAGCAAAGTCTGCTTGAAGGTATCGGGGAGCAACTTGCAGTTGCTATAGAAAACTCTCAACTGCACGTGCGAGTTCTGGATGCTGCGGTAATCGAGGAGCGAGAGCGAATAGCCCGCGATCTACACGACGGGATGGCACAGGTCCTCGGCTATATCAACACGCAGGCGTTGGCAGTCAGGAAGCTTCTGGAATCCGGTCGCGCCGAGGAAGCTGAGCATGAGGTACGAGCGATGGAGAAAGAGGCGAGGCGTGTTTATACCGACATACGGGAAGAGATCTTGGTACTGCGAACCTCACTGGATTCCCGGGATGGATTGATTGCCAGTGTACGCAAGTACCTACAAGAATACGGGCTGATGGCAGGGACAACTCTTGAGATGGATGTGAGCGAAAAGGCTGAAGCGATTGCCCTGCCGGCCTCGACCGAGATCGAGCTGATGCGCATTATCCAAGAAGCGATCAGTAATGTAAGAAAGCATGCGAAGGCCAACAAGGCAACGGTAAGCCTTGATGCCGAGGGTGAGATGCTGACGATCAAGGTGAAGGACGACGGACAAGGCTATGAACAGCAGTCGGACAATGCAGATGGGTCGCGCTTCGGACTTCAAACAATGCGAGAGCGAGCTGAATCTATTGGTGGAGAGTTCGAGGTAATGTCGTCTCTGGGGTCAGGCACAACGGTTGTGGTCCGCGCCCCGATCGTAAAAAACAAGTCAGGGGAGGTTGAGAAATTCGATGAGAGTGCTGCTAGTCGATGACCACAGATTATTCAGAGCTGGAATTGCCAGCCTGCTCAAGGCCTGGGGTAATGAGGTAGTTGGCGAGGCCAGCGACGGACTGGAAGCACTTGAGTTAACCCGCAAGCTCAAGCCCGATCTTGTCCTTATGGACATAGGGATGCAACCTTGCAACGGGTTGGAGGCGACCCGGTTGATCAAGGCCGAAATGCCGGACGTCAAGATCGTTATGGTTACCGTGTCCGATGACGACAAGGACGTGTTCGAGGCGATAAAAAGCGGTGCTCAGGGCTACCTCTTGAAGGACATGTCGGAGGAGGAGTTCAGCCGTACCCTTTCCGGCATAGCTGCCGGCGAAGCGCCACTTTCCCAAGGTCTCGCCGCCAAGATTCTGGAGGAGTTCGGTCGCCTGTCGAGCGAGCAAACCTCGAAAAACGAGTCCGACAACAACGAGCTGACAAAGAGGGAGCAGGAGGTATTGCAGCTTGTTGTTAAAGGTGAGACGAACCGCAGGATCGCTGAAGCTTTGTTCATATCGGAAAACACGGTCAACTTCCACATGAAGAATATTCTCGCGAAGCTCCATCTGAAAAACCGGGCCCATGCTGTTGCCTATGCGATCAAAACCGGCTTGGTGAAGCTGACAGACACCGAAGATGCACCCAAATGACGGGGCACACCTACCTAATTTGGTAGTTTTCCTAACCGGCTGAAACTACCAGTTTTCACAGTAAATACCGTGATAACTGGTATTGCGGCTTCGCCTCGGGATTGCTTTAGTTTGAGACAGTAGGTACTCGGCGTTCTCGTCGTTGATCAATGAGGCGGCGTGTCAAACCCAAATATTTGAAGGTGTAATTTTAAGTGCACAATTATCGACGTGCTAATCAGCTGCAATTGCAAGCTTCTGACAAAGGAGTTCAAAGAGCATGAAACCTAGGCCTCTTTTAATCGTGATACTGACACTCCTTATTTTCACCTTGGTTCCCCTGTGGGCTGCGTTCGGGTTTCTAAAACAAGAAGAAGGCGAGGGAGGCCACGCCGGACATGGAGGCGGTGGAACCGCAAACACGGAGGTTTTTGTAGAGCAGACAAAGGAGTGGATGGCGAGCCACCAGAGCCCCAAGGGCTGTGTTGATCCAACCTTGGGTACGTCTATGGACATGGACATGCCCAAGAAGAGCGGCAAGGACGAAGACGCAAAAAGCATGGACATGGACGAAGAAGAGCACGAGAAGATGGATGAGGGTAAAGACGAGCACAGCGATGATGAAGATGAGCACAGTGAAAATCTTGATGGCGCGTACATGAGGACAGCCGATACAGCAGGTGGGCAGGTGGCCATGAAGACAGCCTCTGCCGGGCACGACGAAGATGATGAGGGCAGCGATAAGGCAAAAGACGACATGGACATGGACAAGAAGAGCGGCAAGGATGATGACGCAAAAAGCATGGACATGGACGAAGAAGAGCACGAGAAGATGGATATGGGTAAAGATGAGCAAGGCGAGGATGAAGACGAGCACAGCGAAGATGAGGGTGAGGACGAGCACGGCGAAGGTGAAGACGAGAGCGGCGGCATGGATATGCCCAAGGTCTACCTCCAAGTGTTCCAGTTCGGCTATCTCCCCGCATGGCTTTGCCTTGAAACGGGCGTGATGTACGAGTTCAACATGATGGCAACAGACGTAATGCACGGAGCTTCGATCGGGACCGCAAGCGGCAGCAAGATCATTCGACTTCCAGCCAAAATGGAGGTCAAGAAGATGATTCAGTTCGACAAGCCCGGTGAATACTTTATTTATTGCTCAACGTACTGCGGTGCGGGTCACCAGTTTATGAAAGGAAAGATCACAGTTGAGAATGGATCTAACAAAAACAAAATGTAGCGTTGTCGATTCAGGCGTGGCTTTTAAATCGAACATAGCCTGTATTGGAGAGGGCACGAAACAAGATGGCGAATAATTCTGAAAAAGTAAAAAAGCGCTTCAAGGAAGGATTGAATAACCTCTCCAAGGGCGAGAGGCGACTACTTATCACATATCTGGCGGTGTCAGTTGGGGCTTTGGCGCTGGGCGGCATATTTGCCCTTTTCCTCGCATTGGAGGAGGCGGGCTTCATCAGTCTCGGTGCCCTCACTGCATACAAGTTCCTCACTTTGCACGGAGCGACCAGCTTCTATTACTGGCTATACCTCGCCCAGGTTGGGGTGATGTTGGCGTTAATCCTCGTGTTCATCAAAGGTGCACGCCTGACTCCGGTGTGGCTTGTGGTGTCCTGGATTGCACTGCTATTGATCATCGGCGGCTGGGTTCTGGATCTGGTGAGCCCGTTGATGGGAGCGGTTGTAACTTACAAAGCATTGCAACCCTTGACCGGCGAGACGTCGTCAGCCAGCGAATTCCTCTTAGGGTACATTCTTCTTTCCATCGGTCTCCTTGTCAGTGCCGTGGTCGGAATTGTTACAGCGATCAGGCCCAAGCTGGAAGGGCACATTAAAGAGTGGTCGGCGATTGGGTACGGTGCGTTCCTCTGGCAGCTACTTCTGTTCGTTGCGGCGATTATCTCCCTCTATGCGTACGTGCCGGCCTTGCAGATGATCTCGGGTGCAGAGCCCTTCATTCCAAACTTCAGCTACTCGTCGAGTTGGTCGGTCATGTTCCACAACATGCATTACCTGCCACTTCTTTCTACCGTTTTGGTGTGGTACGCATTGGTTGAGGCTACGACTGGTGTCAAGTCAATATTCAGTGATCGGTTATCGAAGGCAGTTTTCTCTCTGTACCTTATTTTTGTTCCTCCGACCGCCCTTTATCACATGTTCCTGGAGCCGAACATCTCGGGCGGGGTCAAGCTGATTGGATCGCTGCTTAGCCTGTTTATCATCATCCCCACTCTCGCAGTCTTCCTGATCCTCGTAATCTCTCTTCAAGCCTGCGCCAACGGCAAGGGTGCGCACGGTGTGTTCGGATGGCTGCGTTACCTACCTTGGAGGAACCCAATCTTTGCCTGCGTGGCAATGGCAGTAGTGTCCTCTTTTGGTGGTGGCGTGATCGCAAATGTGATGTTGCAGGAAAGGTTCGCATCACTTCTGAGCGACACATATACACTGCCGGGATACTTTCACTTTCTTACCGTGGGGACCGTGACCCTGACATTCATAGGAGCCCTGCTCTACATTGTTCCGATACTTAGACGGCATCGGTTACCCATGCCGTCGCTGGCTGCCGTCCTGCCCTATGTGATGACCATCGGCGTCTATATTTTCGGCGTCGCCGGTATTTGGGGCGGCTATCTGGGACTGCCGAGGCAGACTCCCGGGCTCGACTATGCTGGAGCCGCTCCAGGATCTTGGGACACTCTGCTGACCATCATCGGGATCGGAGCGGTGATAATGGTCGCCGCCGGTGCGGCGTACGTTTTTATCCTGTTGGTTGCACTGGTACGCGATGCGCCTTCGGGCAAAGCGGTCGATGAGTTGCCGTACACATCATTTCATATATCGGATTCCGTGGGCCAGAAGATCTGGTTCGGGCCGGTTGCAGTTGGCACCCTGCTGCTAGCTATGTATGTGGCAACGACGTTGGCCTACAGGGTGATGAACAACCTTCCAATTATCGGATAGCAAGGAGTTGGCGTTATGAGCTGGGATGTAAAAGTGATGGGACTGTTGGTAATCATTTGGGCTGCGGTTACCGTCATCTTTCTCACCCTGATGGATATGCCGGCAGGCACACGCGCATGGGCAACCGGGTCGGTGGTTATGTTGGTGGTGACACTGGGTGTGTGGTATGCAGAACGGAAGGGCGCGCAACGCCTCGACGAGGACAAGCCTGCAGGTGATGACGTTGAGCAGGAAGCCTGAGGTCGCTTGTAGCAAAGAATTCCGGCTGAGGGGTTCTATGCCCATAGTCATAGTGGGAGTTCAATCGTCCCTGTGCACGGCACTGAACGGCTTGGTGTGATTCACGGTGAAACAGGCTCTTATTAGCACTCGGGCGCCCGGGTACGCAGCTGATTCATCAACTGGAACTTCAGTTGTCGATGCCTATTCTGGGGTGTCGATTCGAGATCTGTGGCATCTGTGCAAGCCGCGTATCGTCGCGCTGATATGCATTACGGCGTTGGCCGGAGCCTTTGCAAGCGCGGGCTCGGTACCACCGGTCGCTCTACTAGTACTGCTGACCGTAGCTGTCGCGCTCAGTGCGGCCAGTGCTTCGGTGTTTAACAACTACCTGGAGCGGGACCTGGATTCACGTATGGCGCGCACCAGAGATCGCGCTCTCCCGTCAGGAAGAATCAGAAATCCCCATATCGCGTTGGTATTAGCCTGTGTACTGCTTGCCGCGTCGCTTCCGGCGATGGCTGCGTTGGGGCCCTGGGTAATCGTGTTCGGATTGCTTGGCGCTGCCACGTACGCCGGCATATACACCATGATACTGAAGCCCAGAACCAGCTGGAACATAATTGTCGGGGGTCTGGCCGGTAGCTTTGCCGCCCTGGGTGGATGGAGCGCAATCGGCTCTCCTTTCGAGCCGGGTGCCATCGCTCTGGCGTTGTTGCTGTTTTTCTGGACACCCCCTCACTTCTGGAGTCTCGCCATCGCCCGTGATTCGGATTACGAGGCGGCCGGTGTTCCAATGCTCCCCAACGTAGCCGGCAGGGCTCGTGCTGCTATCGCAGTCTTTGTACACGTGGTCATGGTGTTACTAGCTAGCGCAGCCTTCGCGGTGATAATCGGTTTGGGCTGGTTGGCTGTTGTCGTGACGGCTGTGACCGGGGCATCTCTGCTGCTGGCCAGCACCCTGCTGGTTATTGATGCCACGACAAAACGTGCGTGGACCACGTTCAAGTTATCGAACATCTACCTGCTGGTGATACTTGTAAGCGTTTCACTCAACTCCATTGTTTGATGCTCATTAATAAATGGGTTGACGCTAGCGCGAGGCAGCGAGCTGCACCCGTAGCGAACAGTGACTGCTATTCCGATGCCGTGGCGTCGGCAACCGGTGCGCGCTTGGCTGAGGCCTCGATGATCACTCTGCCCAGGTCGGACCGGCGCACAAGGCCCAAGGGTTTATCTTCGCGCACAAGCGGAATCACGCCCTGACGGCGGTGAAGAAACAGCTCGGCGCAGTGCATGGCGCTGAAATCATCGGGAAGTGTCGCATACTCGGTGCGCATGTATTCCTCAACCGGCTTGTTCATCACATCGCGAACGTGCCCTGAGTGGTCTTCAAAGTCGGAGATCACGAAGGTTGTGTCCTTTAGCTCGTCTAAGTATGTTGGAAAGAGCGAGCCGATTACCTCTTTCTCGCCGAATATTCCCTTAATATGACCTTCTTCATCGACCACCGGCAGG
>SDBV01010520.1_pt1 | contig 12105 bp, 11 predicted proteins | sample 2277081 | NCBI WGS metagenome assembly SDBV01 (sample SAMN10402039, study PRJNA504765) | marine sediment metagenome | isolation source: marine sediment core GS10_PC15, 223 cmbsf | place: Arctic Ocean: Southern Knipovich Ridge | collected 2010 | reverse complement strand
GATCCAATCCACTTCCGGCCAGCACTCCAGCGGCCCTGATCAGCCATTGCTGGCCCTTGCGAGGGTCGAGCCGTCCCACAACTCCCACCAGCACACTGCCATCTTCCGCGCCCAACTCCCTGCGTATATGCTTACGCTCCTCCGGGGCCAGTTCCGCCGCCGAGATAAAATCACGGGTATCCACCCCGTTGAATATCACTTCCACCTCATCGCTGCCCAGCGGGCAGGAACGCAGCAGGCTTTGCCGCACGAACTCGCTGACCGCAATCACCTTGTCCACGCGGCTGTACAGGTAACGGTGCAAAAAATCCCGCTTGTTGCCCGCGCTGGCTATATGCTTGTGCAGGATCACAGCGGGCCGGCGGCGCGCCAACACCAGCGCCATCCGCACCAGGGCCAGGTCGCGGCTGAGGTGGACCTGGATCACATCGGGGTTGAATTGACGAATCACGCGAGAAAGAACCCAGGCGGCGGGCGGATCGAGATAGGGACCGGCCCGCAGGATACGGTGATCGACATCCGATTCGGACAGAGCACGCGCGAGCGGCGTGTACTTCTTGGCCACCACCATTGTCCGCTGGCCGCGCTCCCGCTGCCTGGATGCCAGGCTCAGGGGATACATCTCGCGCCCGCCCCAACCGCCTGAGCTGGTCAGGTGCATAACACTCAGCGGGCGCATCGGGCCTCCCGCTGCACCAGCTCCAGCATCCTGAGAAAATACTCCCGCGCCTTTACGTAGTCCGCGCTGCGACGGTACATGCTGCCGCCTGCCATCAGGGTTTCCACTTCCGGCGGAGCCTGGCCGCCCAGCGAGGCAGCCACCCGTCGGCAAAATTTTTGCAGTTTATGCACATCCTCCCGTAAATCACCCCGCCGATAGCCGTAAACAGTGCCGCCGTCAGTTACACCATCGGCAACCGCGCCCCAGCGATGGAACTCCAGCACCCGGTGGATTTCCCCTGCAAGCAGGCTCTCAACCTTGTTCATCATCCGCCTCCCCCACGTCCAGCCTGCCCGCCCATCCAGGTGCGGGTCTCAGGTCCAATCCGCCGGAAATCTTCTCCGGCGCGGCGGGGCATGCTCCATCCCAGCCGGGAAGGTTGGAGATGATCCGCACATCTTCCATCCCGAAACCGGCCAGCGGGTAGCGGCAACTTGTCCCGGCGTACTTGAATCCATTGGCGATCATGGGGATGGCCGACGGGCGCAGGCCACAGAGCGCGGCGGCGGCCGCATCGACCGCCAGCGGATTGAACCCCGCCAGAAAAGCACCGGCTCTCACCGGTTCCGGGTGCAACGGCCCGTCGCCCTCGCCCGCCACCACCGCATCGACCAGGGCCAGGTATTTTCTCTGCGGCGTGCTCTCAATCAATCCGGAGCGTCCCGCGTAAAACAGGACCGTGTTCAGGTCCAGGATCATGCGCCACAGCGTGTCGTTACCATACCAGCTTCCCTCGGAGATTTTGCCACCCGGAAGCAGGCGCGAGGCAACCGCCACCGCTCTTCTGGCCTGCCAGCGGAAATCATAACCCACGCCCGGACTGGCAGCGGCCAGACTGTCACCCATCTTCGAGGCAATATTCTTGAGCGGATTGGCATTGGGGTACTCATCGCCACCCCGCGAGGGCGCTCCCTGGCGATGGTGGGGCAGCCAGTCCTTGCCGCCGTTGATACCCACCATGTTCTTGAGCGCGGCGGTGATCCCACCCTTGCGGTGCGTTTTCAGCTTGGCCAGGCAGATTACAGCGTCGGCCTCGATCACGCTGCCGGAGACCAGATACTCGTGGCAGCCCGGCCTGTGATGGCGCTCCATCTCGCCGGGCACGTAGTTGGTCACCCGGAATTTTTCCCAATCCAGTTCGATCGCCCTGAGGTGGCTTTGCTCGCCAAGCTGCACCGCCCGGTAGCCCGCCGGGTCGCCGTCCAGCTTGCGCCGCCCGGTTATCCTGTCGCCACTGGCGGCCACCACGGAAGTTTTGCGAATATCCAGCACTTCCAGCCGGGGACGGCCCCGGCCCGCCCAGAACTTTTGCAGGGCGACCACACCGTTCTGCTCGATCAGGGTCTCAAAATCCGCGCTCTGCAACGGAGCGTCAGCCAGCACTATCCGGCCCCGGCCCTGCATGGCCACAGCCAGGAAATCCAGCACGGGCCGGATCACCGATGCACCTGCTACCAGCACCTCCGGCTCCGGGCCACCGGGGATTGAATGCCGCACCCAGTTGGGCTTAATCAGCACGGTATCGCCCGCTGAGGCTATCGTACCCAGCGGATTCCAGCCCGGCTTACCGAAATTGGCACGGTCCAGGCCCAATGCCGCCAGCGCACGGCGCACCAGGTCGTACACCGCGCCATCGGAAGAGCCGCCCACAGGCCAGGGGAACGGGTATTCAGGGTAGGGCTGCGATGGCCCGAACGGCGGCTCAGCAGGGTAACCGGTCAACTTCGGGTCGCGCACCGCGGCCACTGTGGAAAGGTCTAACATGGTCAGTAATTCAACTCCGGTTGTTTCAGTTCGGGAGAATCGAGCAGGTCGGCCAGATGAAGGTACTCCGGCCAGCGGTGGCCCTCGTGCCAGGACAGCGCGCTGTCCCACCAGCCGGGGCAGTCCCGCACTGCTCTTGACTGGAACGTGTAGCTGATCTCGCAGATTTTCGGCTGGCCATCGCTAGCGAACACGAAATCGTAGGCCATGCAGTAAAACCCCAGCTTCCGCGAAGTCCGCTGGGCTATTTCCACGCAGCGCATGTCGATCCCGGACGGATCGTGGTCGATAACTCCGCTGCCCGAGGCACGCCAGTCGCCACGGCGGACCATCCGTCGGAACGCCAGCGCCCGGCCGCCGATCACGCTCACGCGCGTATCGAACTCGTTGCCCGGCATGAACTGCTGGAACAGGGCATAGTTTTTCTGCCGCTTCCACCACGGTGAGGGATCGATTCCGCGAGCGATGCGCAGCAGGTCGCCGCCCTTGCGCCTGAGTTCCCGCAAAGGGGAAAAATAACGAAAGCGAAGGCTGTCCTTATGCATAAAGCGCTCCGGCAGAATCCCCCGGCCGAACATGCGCTTTATCAGCCGGATAGCTTCACTGGAGTTGTCAATTTTCACCACACCCGTGGAGCCTGCCCCGCCGCTGAGCTTGAACACCTGCGGGTAGCTTGCGCCGTGCGCCCATTGGGTTGCACGGGTGCGGTCCCAGAATACATTGGTGGGCACAATTGGAATATCGTGGGCGGAGAGCAGCAGCCACTGGCGGATTTTATCGTCGTAGTGCCAGCAGGTGCGCAGATCGGGGAAACAGCGCACGCCCAGCTCGTTCTCCAGCACGGGCAGCACGGCCAGGGCCTGCTGGCGGTCCGAGTCGTAGTGGCCCCAGCGGATGATAAACAGGTCGCAGTCTTTCACCTGTTCCAGAAAATCCGGGCTGTCCGCATGCAGACGAACGAACGAAATAGAGTTGTGCGCCAGTATCCGCTCGTAGGCATCGAGTACGGCCAGGTAACGGCCGTTGGTGTCCGTGTTATGGTGAATCCCTACCAGCATCAGGCTCTCTCCGTTGGATTTCTTCACAAAGAGCGATCATGATCTACTCCCCTGGCTCCCCTTTACCGAAGGGGGAAAGCGCCTCCCCCTTTCATAAAGGGGGGATTGAGGGGGATTTGATTAAAACTCTTTTATTTACTAAAACGCTGAGTACACAATCAATACGGCATGCACAGGTCACCACGCCCGCAGCGCGGCTTTATAATGGTATTGGTGGCCGCGGCGTGTTCGATATCGAACAGCAGGTCGTAGGTCGCTTTGGCCCGGCTGAAATCAAGCTGGTTGGGCTTCCCCGCACGGACACTGTCGATAAAATCATCGATCTCGTCCTTGAACGGGTGGCAGGCCACGTTCCAGTCGTCGGGAAAACCGCCGCTCTGCTGCACAAAACCCTTCTCATCAGGATACAGGTTCGGGGCATGGATTCCTTGCTGACGGATCGCGCCCTCGGTGCCGTTAACCTGAAGGTGAAACGTGTAGGGCATCGCCGCCTCCACGCTCACGCCAACTCTGGCTGTCCTGCCCCCCTCGAACGAAATCAGGGCCGACACGTTGGGCGGGTAGCTGAAATCCCGCCTTCTGTGAGGGCCGCTATAGATTGCGCTCACCCTCTCCACCCCAACTTCCTCGCCAATCATGTGGCGCACCAGGTCCAGGGCGTGGATTCCGCCCATCAACATCGCGCTGCCCGCGGTTTCGGCTTTGCTTTTCCAGCCGGGGGTGAGCTGGTGCCAGTAGTCGGCCTCCACGTGGTAAACCTGGCCGATATCGCCGCGCTCAACCATCTTTTTAAGACCAGCCACCGCCGGGAAATAGCGCACGATATGCCCGGCCATGGTTATCAGTTTTTTTTCAGCGGCGGTTGCAGCCAACACTTCCACCTCACTTGCTTTCATCGCCAGCGGCTTTTCGGTTATCGTGTGCTTGCCAGCTTTAAGCGCGGCCAGGGTATGCTCGAAATGGAAACAGTTGATCGAGCAGACCGTGGCTATTTCCACCTCACTCATTGCCAGGGCGTCCTCAAGGTTGTCTGTCACCCTGCACTCGAATTTTTTGCTGTACTCGGCTGCCCTCTTCTTCTGAGCATCCGAGAAAGCCACAATCGCGGCGATATGTGTGTGCTCGTTCTCCACGAACGCGCTGATATGTTCCCCCGCCACCCAACCGGGGGTTATTACCACTACTCCCATCGACATCCTAGAGCTCTCCCTGGACAATTTTCAGCCCCTCAACCTTGCCGTCCAGCGCAGCCAGCAGCCAGCGGGGCCAGTCCTGGCCGTAACCCTTGGGAGCGGCGTGTCCCATGCCGGGCACCATCTCGATAGTGCGCGGCCCCTGCAGGTTGTTGAACGCGGCCATCACGGTGGATGGCGCACAGGTGCGGTCAATAAACCCGGCTGAGATACGGGCCGGCACCTTGATCCGCGAGGCCGCCGTGGCCGCATCGAAATAGCCCATCGTGCGCAGCACCCGTTGACGCTCGCCTGCGCCTGCGCGCCGGAGCAGGCGCGGCCACCCGGAGGGGCGGCCCTGAAGGCTGCCCGCGTGGTCGCAGAGGGCAGGCACATTGGCTGCCACCGCTTTTATGCGCTCATCGAGCGAGGCCACCAGCAGGCTCATCCCGCCGCCCTGGCTTGAGCCGGTCACGGCAATTCGAGTCTTATCTACTTCCTGGCGCGCAGAGAGGAAATCGATACAACGGATCGCGCCCAGCACCATTCTTCGGTAATAGTAGCGGTAGGGGTCGTCCATACCAAAATACTGGTACCCATTGAGCAGGCCGCGCCTGAGAGTATTGTAGTATTGAAGGGGATGATCCTGGCCCACCCCGTGCACGGCCATGGTAAGCACGGCGAAACCTGCCTCAGCTAAATTCTCACGTGTGCCCTCCTTGCGCACTCCCGCGCCTGGGATCGAGAGCACTGCCGGGAACGGCCCCTCGCCTGGCGGCACACGGTACCAGCAGAACATGCGGCTGCCCTCAATATTGGCCAGGCTGACCCGGAAAAGGCGCGAGGGATGCGGGTCATCTGTAATCTCCTCGATCCGGATATCCGGCGCTACACGGAGCAACTCGGCCTTGCCCTGGCCCCAGAAACGCTCAAAATCCTTTGGCAGCACACCAGCCGCCCGGATCGCCAGCGGCTCCACCGCCACCCCCCAGTAAGCCCGCACAGCCTGTTCACCCTTGCCTGTGGTAGCCATCAGCCGCAGGAAACCCGGCTGGCTAAGGGCGGCGCGCACAGTGGCCCTGCCGCGCTTAAGCTCCAGCGCACCTTTTTTCAATTCAGTCTCACCGTCAATACTGAGCACATACTCCACGGCTGCGTCCTTGCCTGAGCACACAACCGTAAAGGTAACCGTATCTCCAAGCGAATAAGTGGCACTGGGCCTGTCGGAACTAATTGTCAGCTCGGTATCCGCCGCCGCAAGCGAACCCAATGCACAGACAAAAATCAACACAGTAGTCAGTACGGACCTGGATACTCTCAATTATTCCTCCGTTGAAAATCAGGACCTGTAAACATGAAAAGCAACCTCGGAAACAACTTAAGCCTGTATCCCCCCGTTCGCAAGCTGGCCGGGGCCGAGTGCATTGCATTTCTTTCCGGTGTCAATTATTATACCGGTTTAATTTTCAGCCATGTCAGTTGAGTGATATCAGGCATTCATTACCGATGGGACTGGAGCAAGCTAGATGAAGACGAGGGCGCGGGACGAGAAACTGGAAAAGAGCATAGCGGAGGTAGAACTTTTCTGGGCGCGCAAAGCGCCTGATAGATATCCGGGCTGGAGCTGGATGGAAGTGCCGGACAACGCCCTGGAAGAGGTGGACAGCTACCACCGGATGGCCACGCTGCAACTGAAAGCCAATCAGGTTGAATGGAACTCCCCGCTGACCGGGCTGGGTGTGGAAGGGGCTATCGATGGGCACAGCCACCTGGAGGGTTACCCCGAAACGCCGGGGCTGGTGGACGAGCTTGAGCAAATCCTGGACGGGGCCGGAGTTGAGCGGATTATTACGCTCCCGCTCTACAAGTTCTGGGACGAACAGAAGCGCGAGATCGAGGCCTGGAACAGCGGGCCGCTGGCCGGACGGGTAATCAATTTCGCCGGTTTCGACTGGAAACTCGATGAGCCGGGGTTCGTGGAAAAAGCCTGCAAACACCTGGACGATGTTAAGCAAATGGGCGTGCGCGGAATAAAAGTGCACAAAAACGTGGGCCTCTCTATAAAGTCCAACGGATCGGTGGCCCCGCTTGGCGACACGCGCTACAAGGAAATTTTCAGCTACGCCGGTACCCTGGGTCTGCCGATCTGGATCCACTACGGCGATCCCTATTCGTTCTTCTTTCCGCTGGAAGGAAACGACCGGTCCCGCGAACTGAGTTGTTTCCCCGAATGGCACTGGTACCCGGAGCACGGCGAGAAAGAGTACTGGAAGATGCACGAGGCGTTTTTCCGCCTGGTGGAGGATACCCGGGGGACTAATTTCGTGGCGGTACATTTTGCCAACTACCCGTGGGAAAAAATGGATGAGTTCGCCTCCCTGCTGGCAAGCGAGCCCAACCTCTACAGCGACACCTCGGGACGGCTGGCCGAGATGGGCAAGGGCAAGGCCCTGGATGGCACTGAAGACCAGCGGGCAGCCACGGCCCGCGAGCTGTTGATCCGCTGCCAGGACAAGGTTCTCTGGGGCACGGATATCCTGCCCACCGGCAAGCTCTACAAACTGTGGTCCCTGTTCCTGCGCTCGGATGCAACTGATATTGACTACACCTGGAGCACGTTCTATCCCGGCCAGGGAGACTGGCTGGTGGACTGCCTGGGCCTGGAGCAGCCGCACCTGGAAAAGCTCTGCCGGGGTGTGGCGGCCGGCCTTCTGGGGCTGGACAAGTAGCGAGCGGGCATGTTAACCGTGGGCCATTCAGGCTATTAAGCACATAAAAAGCTTGACCATCGCTGCAATGTTGGGCATTTTAGCAGGCGCGGACGGGAAGCGGCGGGAAGGTGTTAAAACTTGAATACGGAGTTGCAATGAGCGGAGTTTACCTGGATTTCGAGCAGCCGATTCAGAAGGTGATCGAGCGGATCGAGGAGATGCGCCGGATAGCCAACGCCGAGGGTCTGGACGTGCATGACGAGATCGAAAAGCTGGAGAAGAAGCTGGCCAAGGTCCGCGACGATGTCTACCGCAAGATAACCCCTTATCAGCGGGTGCAACTGGCGCGCCACCCCAACCGGCCCTACGCGCTGGACTATATCAACACCGTGTTCGAGGACTTTATCGAACTCCACGGCGACCGTCAGTTCCGCGACGATCCCGCAATTATTGGAGGCTGGGCCCGTTTCGACAGCAAGCCGGTGATGGTGATCGGCCAGCAGAAGGGGCGCGACACCAAGGAAAAAATTTACCGTAATTTCGGCATGGCCCACCCTGAGGGTTACCGAAAATCCCTGCGTCTGATGAAACTGGCCGAGCAGTACGGCCGGCCGATTGTGACGCTGATCGACACCCAGGGCGCATACCCGGGGATCGAGGCCGAGGAGCGCGGCCAGGCCGAGGCTATCGCCCGCAACTTGCGTGAGATGGCCATGCTGCGTGTGCCGCTGGTGTCGACCATTATCGGCGAGGGCGGCAGCGGAGGAGCGCTGGCCCTGGGCATGGGCAACCGTGTGCTGATGATGAAGAACGCGGTCTATTCGGTGATCAGCCCCGAGGGCTGCGCCTCTATCCTCTGGCGCGACGCCGAGGAGAAAGAGAAAGCGGCCGCGGCGCTCAAGATCGATTCGGCGCACCTGATGCAGTTCGGGATTATCGACGAGATAATTGACGAGCCCAACGGCGGGGCGCACATGGATTTTACCGGAAGCGCCAAAAGCATGAGCAAGGTACTTAGCAAACACATTGGCCAGCTACGCCGCCTGAGCGGCGAGGACCTGGTGGACCAGCGGGTGGAGAAGTTTTCACATATGGGTGAGTACGAGGAGTAATTTTACCAACAAATTTTTTTACCGATAAAATATTTTACCGATAAAACCTTGTAAATTAAAAAGCCCGTGCTCGGTTGAGCGCGGGCTTTTTTAATAAATCAAATCCCCCTCAATCCCCCTTTTTCAAAGGGGGAAGCAATAACCCCCGTCCCGATTTCATCGTGGACACCCCCTTTGCTAAGGGGGACTTTTTACCCCGGCGTTGTCAACCCCTGGCCCCCCTTCAGCAAAAGGGGGCCAGGAGTTCCCTGCAAAGCCTGAAAAACGGCCATTGGCCGCCCCGGCAAAATTATCCACTCCACCCAGGTGGCGGCGGGAACCCTCTTTCCACGTCCAGGCAGTCGCCTTCCACCTCACGGCCCAGGGCCCAGCGGAACACGGTGGCGCTCTCCATGCACAAATATACATGCACCTCGCTGTCATGGGCGGTAATCCACTGGTTCAGCGCCCGGTAAATTTCAATCCGCAGCGGCTGGGGATAGCGGTACTTCCCGTCGGGCGGCACGGCGCTAAGCTCCCCGGCCAGCAACGGGTGCTTTGCAAATCTCTCGGCGTAGTACGGGGCCATCCCCGGGCTGTAGCGCAGGCAACCCAGGCTGATCCAGGCAATATCTCCGGGCCGGGCCACGGCGTAAATTTTCTCCACCACCTCGCGGTAGTCTTCCTGCCAGCCATCGTAATGAAACATCGGGTCGAAATGAAAGCCCAGCTTGTAACCACGGTCACGTACCTTGCGGGCGGCTTCCAGGCGCTCGTCCAGCGAGGCGGCGAACCGTTCCTCGGAGTCGATCACTTTCTGCGGGTTGACGCTCCAGCTTACCACCGTGTTACCCGGCACGGGATCGATATCCAGGATCGTATCCACCTCGGCGCTCTTGGTCTTGAGCTCGAACCAGCTTTTGGGATATTTTGCAAAAAAACGCACCAGCTCCGGGGCGAACAGCAGCAGGCTGTCCAGCGCCAGGCTGTCCGAAAGTTCACCGGTGCCGTAGCGCGGGGGCATGAACCAATTAGCCGCAAGCTCCCCCTCCAGCTCGGCGAATACTTTCTCCAACTCAGGGTAGACCGTTATTGTCGGCCTGTTCAGGTACCCCTGCAGCACACAGTACGAGCAGTCGATCGGGCAGCCGGCCACCAGGTTGATCACCCGGTAGCGGCAGCAGCTCATTCCCGGGCTGGCCGGGCAGGATTCCACCTGACGGCCTTTGTAGGGGGCCAGGGCCAGGTTGTACTTGCCGCGCATCACATTTGACGGCGGGTCCTCGCGGCTGCGGCGAGCCAGCTTCTCTATCTGCTCTATCTCCATAACCCGCCTGTGCGGTATGCGCTCCAGCAACTCGCGCGTTCGTTTGTTATCAGCCACCTGTGGGTGAACAAAAATCGTGTCGAACTCGCGGATCATTTAGTATCCTCACTCTCGGGAGCGCCCAGCAGACGGAACAGTTCGCCGGCTTTTCCGCTACGGGCCGCGTCCAGTAGTTTCAGTGCGGTCTGCTCCAGCTCTTCGGCTGACCCGAACTCGAACCCGGCCGTGTAGCGTCCGCCCTCGAACAGGCGCGGCGGCTCCACGCGCAGGGGTCCGCCGAGGCCCAGTTCGCCCTTGAGTTTAGCTAACTTGCCGCTGAGAATACTCAGGCTGGGGTAACGCCGCTCAAGCAACACGCGGTGCACTGTTTCCCGCCCGCCCGAGGCCGCGCCCTGGGGGTCCAGCAGCAGCTTGCGGATACGGTCGTCGGAGAGTATCTCCTCGATGCTCACATTCTCACGCAGCGAGATTTCAGCGGCCAGTTCCAGGTAACTTCGCAGCAGGTTGCCGCCGGGTTTGAACGTGCGCACCAGCACCAATATCGCCCGCTGGCCCTCGCGGGGAAGGCGCGCCCAGAGGCCGGCATCGCGAAGGCCCGTGCCGTGCTCCACGCACCAGCGCGCCACGGGTTCCTGAACACGCTCCAGCTCACGGAGCTTATTAAGCACACTAATCGAGGTTCCCATCCCCCACAGCGGCAGGAATTCTTTTACCAACTCTTTGTCCTCAATACCAAACTGGCTGCGAAGCTTGCCAGCCAGCCGGGAAGCCTCCACCGGTGTCAGGCGGCCGGCGATATCGAAACAGCGGGCGAGGAATATTTTCTCCGCGGGAATATTCTTGTCCAGCAGGACCACCGGTACCTTGCTTATTCCCGCCGCTTTGGCCGCAATCAGCCGCCGGAACCCATCGACAACCACTACAGGAGCGCCCTTGCCGCTCTGCAGCGCCCACAGCGGACGGATCACGCCCAGGCTGCGAACACTGGCCTCCATCGCACTGTCCACCCGCTCAACCGGCCAGCTTACAGACCACGTGCGGCAAACAGTATCCAGCTTGTCCGTGTCCATTATAATCAGTTCCGTGCCTTCCAGGATCTGCTTCTCACTCATCGTTCACTCGCTCCTTTCTCCATCGTCGCCGCCTCCATTATTCTGCTGTAGCGCAGCGCTTGCAGCTTTTTGCCCCGCTTGGCGTAACCGTTCTGAAGAATTTTTGTCTTGCGCAGCAGCTCATCCAGAGCAGCCTCCCGTTGAGCGCGCTCCAGCGTACCACTGCCGAGAATTTTTTGCAGCGCCCGCACTCTCCAGCGGTCAAAGCCCCAGTGGGAGTTGGACAACTGGTCTTCGTGGCCACCACGCTTGATTAGCAACTGCTGATCTACAAACAGCACCGGCTCTGCCGCGGTCAGCCGCAGCCAGAACTCGTAGTCCTCACAAACCCGGTAGCGCGTATCGAAACCACCGAGATGCTTAAACAACTCCGCGTCGATCATCGCACTGCTGGGGCTGATCCGGCACATCGGCAGGCACCACTCGAATATCCGTCCTCCACGCTTGCCATGTTTTTTCATCTGCTTAATCCGCCGTCCGCCCCGCATCCAGATTTCATCCGTATGGCTGAATTTTTTATCCTGCTGGTTGTCGTGAGCCTCCAACTGCCTCTCAAGCTTTTCCGGCAGCCAGATGTCATCGCTGTCCAGAAAGGCCAGCCACCGCCCCGACGCCTCAAGCGCTCCGGTGTTACGCGCCGCCGATACCCCGTGCCTTCCGGTACGGACAGCCTTGATCCGGCCACCGTAACCGGCCAGCAGTTCGGCGGTACCGTCATCGCCACCGTCATCGACCACAATCAACTCGATATCGCTGAAAGTCTGGCTCAGCACGCTTTTCACCGCCTCGCCCAGCATCCCGCAACGGTTATAAGTTGGGATTATTACGCTGATCAGAACCACATTTCACCTGCTTCATTATAGATACGCCCGTGGCCAGTCTGGCGGTCAGGGACTTTCAAGTTAGCTAAAACACAGCAAGTTAAGAAAATATAAGTTGTATATCTCCCTTGACAAGTAGTTAGCTGATTTCTATCTTATACGATTCTTGTACTTGCTCCTGATGCCGGCTATTTCCACGGAACGGGCGGATTTGGCAGGCAAAGGGACCGACACCCCTGAAACTTACGCGCAACGCTTACCCGCATGGGAGTTTTCTCAGATGTTCCAGAACATCAAGTTCAAGGTAATATTCATCCTGCTGATCTTT
>SDBV01010519.1_pt1 | contig 12107 bp, 14 predicted proteins | sample 2277081 | NCBI WGS metagenome assembly SDBV01 (sample SAMN10402039, study PRJNA504765) | marine sediment metagenome | isolation source: marine sediment core GS10_PC15, 223 cmbsf | place: Arctic Ocean: Southern Knipovich Ridge | collected 2010 | reverse complement strand
TCCCGTACTTTTACTCACCAATCTTGGTGAAGAACAAATAATAAAAGAAGGATTCAAGCACGGAATCGATGGCTATTTGCTCAAAGTTTCTTACACACCGTCCCAAGTGGTAGAGGAATGTCGTAAATTTTTAGGTGATGAAAAACAAAATTGAGTTTGTAAAGAACCACACTACTGGAAAATGGGTAATTCTCTCTCCCTCTAGAGCAAAAAGGCCGAGTGTTGCCAATGGTACCGAACCTGTTTGTCCCTTCTGCAACGGTCACGAACATCTCACCCCACCCGAAGTATTTCGAGTTGGCTCAGGAGTAAAAGATAAACCGGGTTGGCAAATGCGAATTGTTCCAAATAAATATCCTTTTGCACCAATCCATGAGGTGGTTATTGATTCTCCAGATCACGATAGCACTTTTTTTGACTACGATCCGTCATATATCGCAAAATTATTCAAGATTTATAAAGATAGATACAATCAGCTAAAGGACGATAGCCAGGTAGTGATTTTCTACAATTTTGGAGTAGAATCGGCCGCCTCACTTCCGCATCCACACGCTCAAATCGCCGTAATTCCAAAAAAGGTTCAGATGGATGTACCCAGATCCATTTCACCGGAAAACATTGTTCACGAAAGTAAGTATTTTACCGTTTTTATTCCCCAAGCGAGCGATTGGCCATACGAAGTTTGGTTTTTACCAAAAAAGAGGGGTCAGTTATTTGGTGATATTAGTAACGAGGAAGTAGATGATTTAGCTTCTATTTTTTCAACTGCACTGCACAAACTGGAAAAACCACTGGGAGAAAAATACCCCTTTAACTTTCATTTTTATCACGGCGGGGATTGGTACCTGCGACTTATTCCAAGACGGCGTATTCAGGGAGGATTTGAATTGGCAACCGGGGTAAACGTCCACTCTACTTATCCGGGAACCGCTGCCAAAGAGCTGTCTTGGTAACCTGATATATCCTCCTATGATTACATATCGCGTTTGTGTCTCTAACGAGATATAATTCAAGATAAATTCATGATTACTCCAAAGCAAGTTTACGATAAACTCGGAAAAGTAATGGATCCTGAGCTGAATATAAATATTGTCGATCTTGGACTCATATACGATGTCAAAACAAAAAATGAAGATGTGAATATCCTTATGACGCTTACTTTTCCAGGTTGTCCACTAGGAGCAGTAATACACAAAGAGATAAATGAAAAAATAGGTACAATCCCAAGCGTCGGAAAAATAAATATCCAAATCACCTTTGACCCTCCTTGGGATTTTTCAAAAGTGAGTGATGAAGCAAAAGAGGAGTTGGGGGTTATATAATAGACTTATGTACCAGAATAATATAAATATACGGATAAAAAATATATCCAATAATATTAATATGTACTTCTATGGGTTTTAATTTTATCGATTTATTAGTACTATTCTTTTTAGTTTTTTTCCTTTGGCAGGGTTATCAGACCGGTTTTGTAGCCGGTTTGTTAAATATTTTGAGCACAATAATTTCATTTGCCGTAGCTATTTTATTTTATCCAGACCTAGCTTCGATATTTCAATCACAGTTTGGCTGGACCGAAAATCTTTCCTTTGTGCTAGCGTTTTTTAGTATTTTGATAGTGATCGAGCTGATACTGAACTTTATTTTTCATAGATTGTATTCTCTGGTGACCCCAGTGTATCGATTGATTCGGGGCTTTCTGATCTGGGACAAAATTTTGGGACTGCTACCGTCGGTACTGGTCGGATTGTTTCTAGTTAGTTTGTTTCTTCTTTTACCGTTGATCTTGCCTGTTAAGGAAAACATTCGTGATGTTGTCAGCGAATCCTGGTGGGGAAAGAATGTACTGACCAAAGCTCTCGTTTACCAGCCTCAAATCGAAGGTTTGCTCAACCGTCTCCCTTATAAAAACCTAGCTTATTTGATTACTCCTGATCCAGGAAGTGATAAAAGTGTCGAGCTTTCTTTTCCTGAAGAAATAAAGCTTGTGCCCGATACTAAAAGTGAAAAAGGGATGTTTGATCTGGTAAACAAAGAGAGAAGGAAACGGGGATTGAATGTACTGGTTTGGGATAATGAATTAAAAAAAGTAGGTAGAGGGCATTGCTTGGATATGTTTGAAAAAGGTTACTTTTCCCACAACGCATCAGACGGTAGCACACCGTTTGATAGAATGGATGCCGCCAACATTCAGTACAAAGCAGCTGGCGAAAACCTTGCATACGCTCCAAGCTTAGATATTGCTCATGAAGGTTTGATGAACTCACCCGGACACAAAGAAAATATCTTGAGACCAGAATTTGGAACCCTTGGAGTTGGGGTAATCGATGGCGGCCTAAACGGAAAGATGTTCTGCCAAGAATTTACCGATTAGTTTCTCTTCAAGCCCCTTGATTGTTGCCAAATTCCTAAAAACCTGATACTAATAGTGTTAGATAATGTTATGAATACATTACCATCTTTAAGTTGGCGTCCCAAACTTTTAATGGGACTAAGGAGGTTACATGGAAAGAGGCCCTCCGAACTAAAGCGCCCTTTTTCAAGGGGTGGTCAAAAGCCAGGAGAAGTGGCTCCCTCATCTACTCTTGGCGGAATAATCTAAGAACTCACCTGAAAAGGTGAGTTTTTCAATTTATATAACCATGTTGTTTTAACCAAGGGATGAGTTGTTTCTTGGCCATAACGGATAGTTTATTCGGATCTGAGTTTGAATCAAACCAGCCAATTTCGGCAATTTCTGATGAAGCTTTTGGTTCCCCAATCAATTTACCCAAGTACATTTTTATCTTCAATCAGGTATTTTCTTTTCCGTCTGCAACTTCTTTGAAAACAGTTAAAAACTTGATGTTTTTGGTATCAATATCACAATTAATTTCTTCTCGTACTCATCTTTCGATACACTCTAAATCACTTTCACCCTTATCTACCTTTCCGTCGAGAGAGTAGAATACTTTGTTGTTTTTCTGGCTGCGAACCATCAACATCTTTTTATCTTTAAACACTGCTAAAGCAATTTTATTTATAGTTTTCATTTTTTCAATGAATAAGGGGTGTAGATGGCCCCCACTTTACAAATCGTAGCGCGATTTGCGCGAGTGTCACCACAGTAATCTAGCCATTCAAGGCCACTGGTGGGCTCGGATGGATTCGAACCATCGACCCCCACTTTATAAGAGTGGTGCTCTAACCGCTGAGCTACGAGCCCAAAAGACTCGACACTCGCTAAAGAGTGGTGCTCTAACCACTGAGCTACTGGCTCAGCAATTTCTACACCCCTAAATTCGGTTGAATTTTATCAGAATCTACATCCAGCTTCAATAACTACTTAAACAAGTGGTATAATAACCGACACATGAAACTACTTTACACACTTCTTTGTGATAGTGCTTTTTTATCTATTGACCGGAAGGTAAATATAATTGGAGTTTTTGAGACTATAAATGCCCAGAAATTCCCAGTTACGCACCCAAAATTTGTTATTGTTGGTTCGATAGCACCAGATAAAAAAGAATTTAAAATGAGTCTCAACATCATTGATAAAAAAACAGGCACCCCCATAATTGGGGATATTCATGAGCGAGAGGTGAAATTACCTGAGCAAAAAGGGCAAAATTTCAATTTTATAGTCGAAGTAATAAACACAAATTTCTCTCATGCGGGAGATTACAATGTAGAAATAAAAATCGATGGTAAAGTATTGGGTGAAACTACGTTACGGTTAATGGAGAGTAAATTGCAGCCCTTGGCCACCCCTTCTTAAAGTTCTTCTAGTTTGACAGGTTCTTCCAGTCTTCCTTGGATAAGATTCAAATACTTCTCGGTGGTAGCTAGTCTCTTGTGACCAGCCAGTTTTGATACCAGGACGAGTGATGTACCAGACATGAGATGGTGGGCGACGAAAGTATGGCGAAGATCGTTTACCTTGGCGTTTTTTATTCCGGCCAGTTTGAAATAACGATCTATTGCGGTTCGAATGTTTCTTACCAGAAGAGGACGTCCGGTCTTGGTGACGAAAAGAGTTTCGTCTTTTGATTTTGGTCGGATATCAAGATAATGTTTCAAGGCTACTTCACCAGCTTTGTTCAATGGCACATTTCGCTCTGGATAACTCTCACCAGCTGGTACGTGAAGTTCACCAGGTTTGGTGTTTCCAAATTTTACGTCTGATAATGATAATCTGGAAAGTTCCCCGATTCTAATACCAGTTTGTAGCAAAAGTTCGATGACAGCACTCATCCGCACGTCAGTACGGGCCGAATCTCGAAGAGCTCTATACTCGGTTTTGGAGAGAATGCGAGGTGGTTTCATCTCAAACTTGGGGTGCTCGAGTAGGGTAGCGGGATCGTCGGTGACGAATTCATTTATTTTTAAGTAACGGAAAAAAGTTTTGGTAGAATTGGTTTTTCGGGAGATACTTTTTGGAGTGTAGCCTTCTTTGGTGAGTTTAGCCATGAATGCTTGGAGGTCTTTGGTAGAGATTTCGTGAACCTTGCTTTTTTTAAGATCGTTTAAGAAGTTTTTGAGCTGTTCAATATCCTTTCCATATGCTAAAACAGTCGCGCTGCTGCGACCCTGTTTTTTTAAATGATCTATAAATTTATTGTGAGCTTCGTGAACTGGAATCATAAACTTGCTTACCTTTAATAGAATTTTAACACTTTAGGAAAATACTTGTCAAGAGACTATAGGATGCTCCATATGTTCGAAACTGTTAGTCTCTCACATATTCCCGTACCCTGCGATAAAATTCTACGAGCCTGATCTAAGGCCAATTTATAACTAAATTTTGCTTTGCACTATTTAGGTACGCCAGCGACCTGCCTGCCGGCAGGCAGGAGTGGGCGCAGCACTCGAGAGTAACTAATAATTGAGTGTTAGCGAAATTATCTAGATACGGAGAGTGCTATAATTAACGGTATAGTGCTAAGTAAATTCTGCCTATGAAAACCTTTTTTCGCTCTGTTATTATTATTTTTTTGTTAGCAATTGTTGTCGGTGTGGGGCGGAGTGTTTACAATCAGACTTTGAAATTTCAAGAAATCTACAAGGCCGAAGGCAAAGCCGGAAAACTCCAAAAAGAAAATGAGAAGCTGAAAATTGCTTTGGAGGAAGGTAAAGGCAACTTTTTTCTAGAAAAGCAGGCTCGAGATAAACTAGGCTTTCAAAAACCTGGCGATGTATTATACGTTGTTACTGAAAAAGATAAGATTTTGGAAGAAGAGCAGAAAACAAAAAAATTGGCAAATTGGAAAGTGTGGTTGAATCTTCTTTTCCGTTAAAAATTTACCTAGATACAATCGAAACTAGTAGTTGGACGTTTACCGCAGAGTCTTCACTGTTGTGTACCGAAACTCGGTAGACTCCTTTTTGACTTTCAGTGAAAGTTAACCCTTTGTTAGCGGAAGTTTGTTCTGGTTTAGTTTCGATACTTTTATCGGGTTTGTATAGCCAAAAGGAGAGTTTTTTTGCCTGTTCCCAACTTGAGGAAATTTGGATACGACAGGAAGCGTCTCCATGGAAAGAAAATTCGAAGGTTTTACCACCGCCACTGGAGATGTTTTCAGAAAGCTGTATTTTTGATGGTTCGCATCTTTTTGTTCCGGGTAACGAAGCGATCATCAAATAGGGAGTGAGGATGAGAAGATACAAAACAACAAAGACAACAAAAATATTGTTAAAATCGAGTGGGTTATTTACCGAAGCTCTTATTTCTTTTAGCATTCTTTGCCTCAACAGCTAAATACTAAGGTAGAAACAAAGTAAAGTCAAACATATAGATTGACGAAACCAACCTATTTTGCTAAAATACTGACCCACGATGCGGGTGGGGGGTATAGTATCCCGTGAGGCTCATAATCTCACTTAAGTCGGTGCGAATCCGGCACCCGCTACCAATATAGAACACTTCGTGTTCTGCGTTACCTAAGTAACTAAAACCCCACTATAAAAGGTGGGGTTTGTGGGTTTTTAGAGTAGTTGATATACTACGTTGGTATTGTAAGGCTGGGTAGCTCAATCGGCAGAGCACCGGAATCTAGAACTTTTTCGGCTGCGTAGCTCAGTGGTAGAGCAGCAGACTCATAAGCTGTTGGTCGCTGGTTCGAATCCAGCCGCAGCCACCAAGTAGAAAAAAAGTTCGCAGGACGCAAGCGTTCTATAAGCCGGCGGTTGTGGGTTCAAGTCCCACCCCAGCCACCATATAATGAATATATCCTTTGAAGAATTCCAAAAACTTGATATAAGAGTAGGAAAAGTACTCGAAGCCGAAACAGTACCAAAGTCAGAAAAACTTTTGAAGTTGGTGGTTGACGTTGGTGATGACAAGCGTCAAATCATCGCCGGGATTGCCAAGGAATTCAACCCAGAAGAAATAGTAGGCAAGAGTTTTGTCGTTTTGACCAACCTTGAACCCAAAAAACTGATGGGACTGGAGTCTCAGGGAATGATCCTCTGTGCTGACGTGGAAGGAAAACCAGTTTGTTTAACCCCTATGAAAGAAGTAGCTCCCGGTGCGAAGATTCGTTAAACTCCTCCCCTAATTACAAGATGGTGGTGAAGCTCCATTTGTTAAGGTAGATTGCCCGTCACTAAATATATACCCGGGATAATCTGCTGAGTTGTGATATATAACTACTGAACTTATTGAGCAGAATACATACACGATTTGGGTATTTTCTAGTTGAGTCCCCATGAATGAATTTAATTCTTGAATTGAAGATGGGTATGCTCCTTGCTCCGCATAAAAGGCCATCATGGAGGTTTGAAGAGATTTGAGATCGGCCTGAACCTTAATTTTATTTGCCTGTTTTATTGCATCGGCTGGAGTCCCACCACCAGAATCAGAATTCTGCGTCAGGGCAGCGGTTGCGGCCGAGTTTAGGTCAGTGCTATAACGAGGAAATGAATAAATTACCACAACAATTGCAAAGGATAGTATTACTCCGCTTATCATCAAACCAATCAATAAACTTCCACGTTCGCTCATACACTTATTATTTCAAAGTACATTGAGTCACGCAACCTTTTTGCGTGTTGTATAATGATTCGGACATACCCCGCTGTCAGCGTGGTGTAATTTATAAGTACAAATTATGAAAAAGCGAATTTTGACGGGAGACCGTCCGACCGGAAAATTACACTTGGGCCACTATGTGGGGTCACTAAAAAATAGACTCAGGCTTCAGGATGAATATGACGACCTTCGTCCTTCGGACTCGGCCGACGTATCTCGGAAACCGAAATATGAAGTCTATCTTCTCGTGGCCGATTTACACGCGCTGACCACCAATACTGATACATCACAGATAAAACAAAATATTAACGACCTAGTTCTCGATCAGCTTTCTATCGGGATAGACCCTAAAAAAGTTACCTTTTGTGTTCAAAGCGGGATTCCAGAAGACCAAGAATTAGCCACGATATTTTCCATGCTAGTTCAAAAACCACGAGTTGAAAGAATTCCGACCCTCAAAGACATGCTCAAAGATCTACAAATCAAAAACCCCTCGCTCGGCCTACTTTCATACCCAGTTCTGCAAGCAGCCGACATTCTTATGGTTCGAGCGAATCTCGTGCCAGTTGGCAAGGATCAAGCTAGTCATATAGAACTTACTCGCGAAATAGCGGAGAAATTTAATTCTACCTACAAAGAAGTACTACCAGTTCCTGAATCCCTTATTCCCAAAGATTTGGGGACCCTGCCGGGGATTGATGGCAAGACAAAGATGAGCAAAAGTTTGAATAACGCCATATTTCTTTCCGATGATGAAAGGGTGGTGAATGAAAAAGTGGCCAAAATGTATACCGATCCTACCCGTATCCATCCAACCGATCCTGGTCACGTAGCGGGGAACCCAGTGTTTGTTTATTTAGATGCATTCGGATCTGAGGGTGATAAATCTAAAATAAGTGATTACAAGGAAAAATATCGAAAAGGTGAGGTAGGCGATGTCGAAGTCAAAAAATTCCTGGCAGAGGTATTAAATAGATTTCTAGATCCTATCAGGAAAAAACGAGTAGAATTGCAAAAGGATAGCAAATTAGTAGAAAAAATACTTGAAGCAGGAACAAAAAAAGCTAGAGTAGAAGCTGCACAAACCCTACAATTAGTAAAAGAAGCGATGAAACTTGTGTGAATCCTCACTTACCACACCACCCAATCTTGCTAATATTATAGCTGAATGATACAATCTGCCGACTTGCGGATGATACGTATTTAGAGGAAATCTCCGCACGAATTGATGGAAACCCTAAAAAAACAAGGAAAAAATAAAAAAACACTGCGTACAATTATTTTATATGTTGTACTTGCATTGATTGCAACTGTAATAATAGTGGCTGTTTTTCCTTCAGGTGATAGTGGGGATGAAAAAAAACTATCCGAGGCATTAACACTTATCAAAGAGGATAAAGTTAAAGAAGTTAAAATCGAAGGTTCTACTATAAATCTGGAACTAAACGATGGGGAAAAAGTAAAAGCGGTAAAAGAAGAGGGGGTTAGCTTTTCCGAGATACTAAAGGATGCCGAGATAGATCCAAAATCCTTTCCTTGGAGTGTGAAAGATAATTCAACTACCCGTACTCTTTTCAATCTGGCCGCTACCTTCTTACCAGTCCTGATAATTGTGGGTTTCTTTATTTTCTTTCTACGTCAAGCTAAAGGAGCGGGGGATAATATCTTGTCTTTTTCCAAGAGTCGGGCGAAGGCTTTTAATAAAGACAAGCCGTCGTCAAAATTTCCTGATGTTGCCGGAGTAGAAGAAGCCAAACGAGAGTTGAAAGAAGTAGTTGAGTTTCTCAAAACCCCCGAAAAATTCCGTAGTCTGGGAGCCAGGATTCCAAAGGGAGTTCTTTTAGTGGGACCGGCTGGGGTAGGTAAAACACTTTTGGCTAGAGCAGTGGCGGGAGAAGCTGAAGTCCCGTTCTATTCGATTGCTGGAAGTGAATTCATGGAAATGCTGGTTGGTGTGGGTGCCTCGCGGGTCCGAGACCTTTTTGATAATGCCAAAAAAACCGCACCATCGATAATATTTATCGACGAAGTAGATTCTATTGGACGCCAACGTGGTATGGGAATTGGCGGTGGCCATGATGAACGAGAGCAGACCCTGAACCAAATATTGGTAGAAATGGATGGTTTTGAGCCAAAAGACGACGTGATTGTGATGGCGGCGACCAACAGACCTGACTTGCTCGACCCCGCTCTGGTACGACCAGGTAGGTTTGATCGTAGAGTAACTTTAGATTTTCCAGATATCGAGGGCCGGAAAGCGATTATAAAAATTCACTCAAAAAATAAACCCTTGGCAAATAATGTTGATCTGGACAAACTAGCCAAAAGAACGGTTGGATTTTCCGGTGCTGATCTGGAAAACATGCTAAATGAGTCGGCAATCTTGGCAGCAAGGACTAATAAAAAGCAGATAGAAGCTATCGATTTGGAAGAGGCGGCTTTGAAAGTCCAACTCGGACCGGAGCGAAAAAGATTAACAACCGAGGAAGAAAAAAGAATGACCGCTTATCATGAAGCTGGCCACGCCCTGGTTACAAAAATGCTTCCTCACACTGATCCAGTTCACCGCATTTCTATTGTCGCCAGAGGGCCAACTGGAGGGCACACTCTTATTCCTCCAGCGGTGGATCGTTACAACGAGACGAAGACTAGGTTGCTTGAAACCATTTCATCACTTCTTGGTGGTCGGGCTGCCGAAGAAATAGAGTTCAAAGAATTCACTGTTGGAGCTTCCAGTGATATCCAAAGAGCCACCGACATTGCTCGCAAAATGGTGACTGAATTTGGTATGAGTGCACTCGGACCATTAACTACTGGTGTGAGAGGTGAAAATCCGTGGTTAGCCAAGGAAATGGGCGACCCGAAACCTTTGTCAGAACACTTAGCTGCAAAAGTAGATGATGAAATAAAGAAAATAATCGATGCTCGTTTTGAGGTTGCGAAGAAGATTATTAAGAAAAATAAAGAAAAGCTAGATTTAGTTGCAACTGAGCTGATAAAAAGGGAAACCCTAGAGGGGGACGAATTTGAAGAACTGGTCGAGAAGGGTGAAAAGCTGCACCAAGTAAAAGATCAGATTAAAGAATCTGCAAAAAAGAAAGAAGAAGCCCCAGAGTCTTCCAAGGCCTCTTCGGTTTGAAACCAACAGACTATCCTATTGGAATTGGCGGTGACGGTAGATAGCCTTTGGACAACAAGAACTCAAAGAATCTTTCCAGTTCCTGCCTGACTCGTTCCCGCGCTCCAACAGGTGTTTGTTGAACGAATTGATTCACGTCACGCTCGTCTAGGTGAGTCCAATTATTACAGACGTTTGATCCGACGAACCTAGCGAATCTATTCAGATCTTTGCTTGCTTGGAGAGCCGTTTTCGCTGGATCATTAATATACGCTACATAAAGAGCGATAAAATGACCGAGCGGCATAGGTTTCTCACTCATATCCCACCCCTTTCGTAGTGTGAGGCTATATTATCTTTCATTTACAACCCCTGTCAAATTAAGTAAAATCGCCCCGTATGAAAAAATTAGTTTTAGTAGATGGTCACGCCGTGTTTCATCGGGCCTACCATGCGTTACCACCACTCACCACAAGCAAAGGTGAGCTAGTAAACGCGGTATTTGGTTTTACTAGTATGTTGCTTCGGGCGATTGCCGATATAAAACCGGACTACATCGCGGTGACGTTTGATACGGCCGAACCTACTTTCCGTCATCAAGAGTATACGGCTTATAAAGCCCAGAGAGCGTCGGCTCCAGAAGAGCTTCATGAACAGCTTCCCCGCACCAAAGAAGTTTTAGAAGTACTTAATATCCCCGTCTTCGAAATTGCCGGATATGAGGCCGATGATATTATCGGAACTTTGGTAAAACAGGCCACCGAAAACGGTATGACCGATTTGGAGACGATAGTGGTAACTGGTGATCGTGACACTCTACAGTTAGTTCGTCCCCGGGTTCGTATTTATACTCCAGGTAAGTCTTTTTCCGATGTTGTTTATTACGATGAAAAAAGCGTGAAGGAAAAATACGGTTTGGCCCCCATGCAGCTGATAGATTATAAAGGTTTGGCCGGGGATTCCTCAGATAACATCCCAGGCGTGCGGGGAATTGGTGATAAGGGGGCGACAAAATTGCTTCAGGAGTTTGGTACTATCGAAGAAATCTACAAGAATTTAGATAAGATTCCAGAGAGAACACGCAGCCTGCTGGAAGCAGATGCCGAGTCAGCCGTGATGAGTAAAAAATTAGGCACCATAGACTTAGAAGTTCCTATAAAGCTCGAACTAAATGCGTGTGTGTTATCTGACTATGACAAAAAAGCAGCCACTGATTTGCTCCTAGAGCTTGAGTTTCGCAGTCTTATTCCAAAACTACCTGGAAGCGAACAAAAATCAGACTCGAAAGATACAAAAGCTGATGGTCAAGCCGGTCTTTTTGACCAAGAAAAAGAAGAAAAAACCGGTAAAAATGAAAAACTCAATAACACTTTGAGAGAAATGGAAAAATGGGGTGTGTTGATAGACCAAAAGAAACTCGCCCAGCTTTCAAAAGAAATAAATAGGGATATTGATAAGCTGGAGAAGCAAATTTACAAAGAAGTTGGCCATGAGTTTAACCTAAATTCTCCCAAACAACTCTCCGGAGTTCTTTACGACGAGTTGAACTTGCAGCCAGAACGATCGACTAGAATAAAAAGCCATAAATCCACCGATGAGGCAACTTTGTCGACACTCATTGGTGCCCACCCAGTGATTGAACTGATTTTGCAGTACCGCGAACTTTTTAAACTCAAATCAACTTACATCGATGCACTTCCTGAGCAGATTGGCGAAGACTCTCGGGTGCACACTCACTACCACGCTGATGCAACTAGGACAGGTAGATTAAGCAGTAAAAACCCAAACTTGCAAAACATACCCGCTCGAGGTGACTGGGGCCAACGGGTTCGTTCCGTTTTCGTCGCCCCCAAAGGCCAAATATTACTTTCAGCTGATTACAATCAGAAACAACTGCGCGTGATGGCTCATATGTGAGAGATCAAGTACTTCCTGCTGGTGTTTAACGTAGCCTACGATGTCGACACCCACGTCGCC
>SDBV01010518.1_pt1 | contig 12107 bp, 14 predicted proteins | sample 2277081 | NCBI WGS metagenome assembly SDBV01 (sample SAMN10402039, study PRJNA504765) | marine sediment metagenome | isolation source: marine sediment core GS10_PC15, 223 cmbsf | place: Arctic Ocean: Southern Knipovich Ridge | collected 2010 | reverse complement strand
CAGGTGAAGAAGGGGCCCGGCGGCGCGAGCTGGGGGCGGCTCGCGGCCGGCGCTGTCGTGTTCGCCGGCGGCAGGGTGTCGCGCCAAGCCGCTGACGGTTTCTGCATCGCGGGGGCTGACACCGCAGCCACCAAGGTGGTCGGCGTTGCCGACGAGGGCGGCGACAATACCGGCGGCGCCGACGGCGACGTCGAGGTAATCGTCCGCAAGGGCGTATTCGGGTTCGACACCGTGGGCACCGTCGTCGATCAGCTCGACCTCGGCAACGAGGTGTTCGTGTCCGACGATCAGACCGTCGAAAAGGTCGCCGGCGTCGTCAACAACATCCGTGCCGGCACGCTCGACCGCCTCGAGGACGGGCAGGCCTACATCAAGATGGACGAGCACGCGGTCTAAGGAGCGAGCACGATGGGACTTCTCGAACAGCAGAAACTCGATCGGGCGCAGACGGCGTTTAGCACCCGGTTCAACGGCGTGCTCGTGGGCGTCGACGATCCCGCTCGCGCGGTCGCCATGACGATCCCGTCGACCACCGACACCGAGGAGCACGACTGGCTCAACGCCGCGCCGTCGCTCACCGAGTGGGTCGACGAGCGGAAGATCGGCAAGCGGCGCCTCGAGCAGATCCGGATCAAGAACAAGGATTTCGCGAACGGCATCCGGCTCAAGCGCAACGACATCGTCAACGATCGCATCGGCGTGATCGGGGTGCAGATCGACGACCTCGCGGAGAAGGCCGGCTTGCACTATGGCGACCTGACCGTGCAGGCACTGATCGCCGGGTTCGTCCTCGACGGCGCGTTCGGCAACGCATACGACGGCAAGGCGTTTTTCGCCGTCGATCACGAGGACGAGGCCGAGGGCGCGCAGAGCAACCTCAGCGCCGGCACCGCGTTGTCGCAGATTGCCTACGACGCGGCCCGCGCGACCATGCAGGGGCTGTTCGACATCGCCGGCGACCCGTTGAGCATTCGACCCAACTTCCTGATCGTCGGCCCGACGAACGAGCGACTCGCGCTCGAGATCACGCAGAGCAGCGTGATCGCCGGCCCCGCCGGCGAGTCGATCACCAACGTGTTCCGCGGCACCGCGTCGGTCATCATCTCCCCGCGACTTGTCGGCGCCGACGCGGGCAAGTGGTTCCTTGCCGATCTGAGCAGAGCGGTTCGCCCGATCATCCTGCAGATCCGCGAGGCGATCACCACGGCGATGCTGCCGGCCTCGGGCAGCCCGAGCGACTTCAGCGGTTCCGAGCGGCTGTTCATGAAAAAGGATCTGCTGTTCGGCGCGCAGGGCCAGCACGCGGTGGGGTTCGCCCTCTGGCAGTTCATCCACGGCGGCAAGCCGTAGATCGATTCAACGCCCTTATCGGCGTGGAGTGACGCGCCCGGCGGGTTCGCTCGCCGGGCGTTAGTCTTTCGGGGTAGGCTATGGGCATGGTGCCTGGTACCGAAACTGTGATCTGCTACATGCGCAACGGTCACCCGCTCGACTACGGTCGGCTGCCGGGCTGCCCGAGGGTTCCGGGCACGCCGGAGGAGATCGAGGTGCACCCGGTCGCGCTCAAATCGCTGCGGCAAGATCCGCGGATCGTGTTCTGCACTGCCGCCGAGCTCAAGGAGCGCAAGGCCGAGCTCGAGGCCAAAGCGGCCGACCGCAAGGAGCGGCAGGCGGCCGCCGATGCCGAGCGCGCGAAAGCGACGGCCGACGCTGCAGCCGATGATCTCGAGAAGCCGGACAAGAAAAAGCGCAAGCCGAAACTGTGGCGGCGCGAGGAGTAGCCAGTGCCGCCGGTGTATGCGACTCGTGCGGATGTCGTCGTCGCTGCAGGCGGCACGGCGCGACTGCTGCAGCTCGCGGATCACGACGCCGACTCGAAAGAGGATGACGGCCTCGTCGACAGCGCGATCATCGAGGCCGAGGCCCTGATCAATTCCTACGTGCGGAAAAAACGCGAGGTCCCGCTGCCGCCGCCCGTGCCCGACGTGATCCGCACCATGACCGCAAACATCGCGGTGTGGGTGCTCAAGTCGCGGCGTGACGCGCTGACTGAGGCCGACGCGATGCTGCAGGAGCAGCGCGTGCAGTGGCTCGAGAATCTCGCGCGCGGCAAGGTCGACCTCGGCGTGAACCCGGCGCCGGCGGCCTCGCCGCACAATCAGCCATCGGCCACGGCGCGACCGACATCGAAAGCCGTCAGCCGGGAGAATCTCAAAGGCTTCGCGTAGCGTGCCCGCCGAGATCGAGATCGATCTGCGCGCGCTCGACAAGGCTATGAGGCGCGCGCAGAAAGCAGGCGTCGATCTGCGGCCCGCGTTCGCGAAGCTGCGCACCCCGCTCCGCAAAGATCAGAAAGATCACATGCGCGCGCAGAGCGGGCCAGACGGCAAATGGCCGTCGCTGTCGACCGCGACGCGGGAAAAGCGTTTGAAGATGGGCGGCCGGCGAGGAGCGCTCACGAAAAAGGGCAAGCAGCGGAAGTCATCCAAGCGCAAGCTCAACTTCATGCTCTCGAGCGCGTTCCTGAAGGGCGCCAAGATCAAAGTGCGCCCGACCCAAATCTCCGAAACCTCGAAACTGTCGTGGTCAGGCGCGCACCAGGAGGGTCTGCGCGTCGGTGGCGGCGTCACCCTGCCGGAGCGCGAGTTCATGTGGATCAGCGACCCGTTGTTCGCGTTGGCGCTCCGCAAATTCGCCAAGCACTTGGCATCGGCCTTTGAAGGGAAGAAACTGTAGGCCGTGGCTAGCGTGCGCCAGACGATCGAGGAAGGGCTGATCTCCGAGCTCAAGCGGTCGCTGTCGCGCGAGCTCAACCCGGGCGGCGGATACCTGCAGGCGGTCGAAATCTACAACGGCGAGATCGAACGCAGCGAAGGGCCTGACGATTTCCTGCGCGCACTGCGCGGTCGGTCGCCCGTGATCCTCGTCGGTGCTGCAGGCGCGAGCATTCGGGCGGAATCCGTATCGCGGAACCGGTTCGCGCGCCGGCTCAGCATCGAGCTGTACGTCGCCAGCAACCACAACCGCACGCGCGAACACCGCACGCGCTCCGATGTCGTCGCCGACGGCGATCCGACGGCTGACCCGGGGATCTATCAGATCGCCGAGGACGTGCAGCAGATCCTGAGCGGCAACGATCTCGGACTGACGGGCGTGGGGCCGCTGAATCCGCGCCGCGAGGATGTTCTGCTGCAGGAGCCGGGGTTTACGGTGTGGCGCCTGATCTACGATGTCGATACCGATGCCCACGTCAAAGCTCACGATTTCGCCGATCGGCAATTCACCGATTACCAAATCGACGGCCACCTCGTCGACGACGACGGCGAGACCGTGCTGCCCTCGCCGCCGAACCCGTTGGTCGAATCTGACGGCAGCCTGATACCATAGGGAGATCCCGATGACCGACAAGACGATCAAGGTGCGCGCCGGCGAGGGCCGACAGGTGCATTTCCCGCTGCGCGTGATCGCGGCCCCGGGCCGCAGGACCCTCGTGCTCGAGGGCGATCGAGTGATCGAGGTGCCGCTCAACATGAGGTTCGTTCGCCGTTCGCTCCGAAACCGCGACCTCATCATGGTACAAACGGAGGGCAACGAGCCCGAGATCGAGCCCGAGGTCGAACCTGAGCCCGAGATCGAGCCCGATTTCGACGCAGCGGAAGAGGACTAGCGCATGGCGATCCCGAGCACGACTCGCAAACCCGGCCAGTTCCACGAGATCGACCTCGTCACCGGCGCCGGCGGCCTGACGCCGCTGCCGAATCCGGTATTGCTGATCGGCACCAAGCTCGCCGGCGGCAGCGCCGCGAACGACGAGTTCGTCGAGGTGAACGACGAGGCGCAGGGAGACCTGCTGTTCGGTGCCGGGTCTGAGATCGCGATCATGGTGCGCAAGGCGTTCGAGACGGGCAAGCGGATCGGTGCCATGCCGGTGCTGTTCGGCGCGGGCCTCGCCGATCCTGCGGGCACCGCCGCGCTATTCACCATGACCGTCACCGGCGGCCCCGGAGCCGAGGCCGCCGATATCGTGTTCCGCATCGCGGGCCGCACGATCCGCGCGGGCGTCAGCAAGGATGACACCGACACACAGATCGCGGAGGCGATCGTCGCCGCGATCAACGAGGTGGTCGGCCTGCTGCCCGTGACCGCCGCGAACGTGCTCGGCGTCGTCACTCTCACCACGAAATACACCGGCGTCGGCGGAAACGACATCGTTGTCACCGTCGACGACGTCGGCCTCAGCGGCGTCGCGATTGCCGTCGCGTCCAGCGTGCCCGGCGTCGGCATCACGGATCCCACCGTCGCGCTCGACAACTCGCTCGCGAAATATTTCGAGGGCAAGGTGATCGCGACTCATCTCGCCGCCGACGTCGCGATTCTCGACGCGCACCAAGACGAGGCGTGGGCGCCGGCGGCGAAACGCTGGAATCACGCTTACCTCGCGGAGACCGGAACACTCGCGACCGCGAACGCGCTGTCGACGACTTCTGACGACGAGCGGATCCAGGTCATCACATACGAGGACTCGCCCGCGATGCCCGGCGAGATCGCCGCGGCCGTCGCCGTCGCCGTCAGTGCGCAGGAGCAGGCGAATTTCAACTGGGACTTTTTCGATCTGCCGCTCGCCCTGCCGCCCGATGCGTCGGTGTACGGCGACCCCGAGATCGAATCGGCGCTCGCCGCCGGCAGCACGCCACTCGCGCCGAACGACGCTGGCGACACCACGCAGATCGTCCGCCTGATCACCACGAAAACCACCGAGGGCGGCAACCCGTTCGAGAATGCCAAGGACCTCGCCACGATCCGCGGCCTCGTTCGGGTCATAAGGCAGCTCGACGTCACGTTCTCGCAGCAGTTCAAGGGGCAGAACAAGTCCGCGCTCGTGCTGAAGCGGATGCGGTCGGTCGCGTATCGCGTCCTCGTGCTGTTCGAGGATGACGGCGTGACCCAGAACGTCGACGCCCTGTTCCCGCAGCTGCTCATTACCCCACATCCGACGGTCAAGACCCGCGCACTCGTCAACGTACCGGAGTCGATCATCCCGAACCTGCATCAGATCGTTTTCACTCACGTGCTGTTCGTCGAGTAAGGAGCCGCCATGAGTCGCGAAGTCCAAGATATTGCTGTCATCGACTACAACGGGCCACAGGGCAACGTTGAGCTGACGACGGTCGAGTCATCGACGTTCAACCGCACGAAAACCAAGGCGCGAGTCAAGACGATGAATCGCGGCCGTCGCGCGATCGCGTTCCAGACCGGCACCGAGGAGGCGTCACTGACCTTGACCGTCGTGCCCGAGCTCGTCGACCCCGAGGTCAACTGGGTCAAGGCGTGGAAAGACGACGAGGAGTTCACGATCACGATCGAGAAGGGCCTCGACGGCGTACGCGAGCAGCTCCAGGACTGCCAGGTCAGCGACGTGAACGACACGTTCAACGAGGCGGGCGAGGCGAGGCAGGAAGTGACGATCGAGGGACTCGTGCCGATCGAGGAGCCCGCGTAGCAGGCTGAGCTCGCATGGCGAATCGCCCGCACATCAAGCAGATCCGCGAGGCGTCGCCCGGCGCGGCGATGCTTGAGCGCTTGCGCAAGGGCAAGGATGAATTCCGCGTCGTGCGCTGGCCCGGCACCGACGAGGACGAGCAACCGTTTGCGCTGGTTCCGCTCACCTGCGACGAGCTGCAGGAGGCCTACGCTGCGGCCTACCAGCGCTTCGAGCAGCTCAAGCTGCCGATCACGATCTACACGGCCGACGATCTGCATTCCGAGACCAACATGCAGGTCCTACTGCGGGCAATGGTGCTGCTCGGTGACGACGGCAAGCCCACGACTGAGCAGCTGTTTGCCGACGGGGAGGAGCTGCGCAAGTTGCTTCGTACCGACGTGCGCGAGGCGCTCGCGGGCGAGTACCTCGAGCTGCAGAGCGATGTCGACCCGGATCCGGCAGACATGTCGCCGGACCTGATCGAGCAGATCGACGAGCTCGTAAAAAAAAAGGACGTGGTAGCGTTGTCGGCTACAAGCTCGACAACGCTGACGGCCTATATCATTGGTACGGCAGGCCGGTCGCTGAGCTAACGTATTGGCAGGTGAGACTCCACGCGAACCTGCAAGCCGGCGCTGCTGAGGCAGCGCGCGCGAACCGACGGCAACGGGGCCGAGCGACGGCCGCCGGCAAGCGCACGCTCTCAAGTTCGTTCCACTGCGTGACTCGCGCGCAGCGTGAGGAGTTGCGCAAGCACTACGGCTATCGCGATGCGGCGGGGGTTGCGCGGTAATGGCGCGCGCAGAAGCCACAGCGCTAATCCGCGCGAGCAACAAGAAACTCCGCGGCGACCTCCGCAAGTCGCGGCGCATGTTCGACCGCTCGTTCAAGAAAACGGGCAAAAGCATCAAGAAAAGTCTCCGCGGCGCGCTTGCGCCGCTCGGTGTAGCCGTCGGTGTAGCCGGTCTCGCGGTGATCGGCAAACAGGTGCTCGATTTCGAGGAGGGGCTCACACGGCTCGCGATCCAGGCGAAGCAGGGCAGCGAGTTCATCGGCCGAATGCGCGATACGGTCACGTCGCTGTCGAGGGAGACCGGGATCGCGCGCGAACAGATTCTCGCCGCAGCAAACGGGATCGTCAATCTCGAGGGTGCCGCAGGATTCAGCGAGGAAAAACTGCGCGTGCTCGTGCGCACGAACCTCGCGACCGGCGCGAGCATGGACACACTCGCCGGAATCGCGTTCGCGCTCAACAAGCAATTTTTCAACGGGACTGCCAGCGCAGAGGAACTAGAGGGCGCGCTCGGCGCGATCACTGCCGCCGGTAAGGAGGGGTCGATCCCGCTCGATCAGATGGCTAGCATTCTGCGCAAGGTCGCGCCGATCATGGCGAAAACCGGCGCCACCGGGAAAAAGGCGGCGGCTGATCTTTCGGCGCTGCTGCAGGTCGGCGCGCTCGGCGCATTCGGCGGCCCGGAGGAGATCGCGACCGGATTCAAATCGTTCGTGCGAGCCGCGGAAAAATCGCGCGACCGGCTCAAGAAATTGGGCGGGTTCGATCCGTTCCGCGAAGTGGCTGGCGGAGGCGCAGAGCTGAAAGATATCCGCACACTGCTTGCCGATATCGGCAACAGTAAACTCGCCAAGCGGCCCGACCTGCTGATCAAGGCATTGGGCCGCGGCGAGGCCGCAGATTTCGGCGTCGCGATTCTTAAGAACATCGACCTATTCGAAGGGTTGGCGCAAGAGGCGGAACGGGCCGGCGACGTGATCAAGCGCGACGCGGAGTTTTTTCAGAAATCCGTGGCGGGCCGCACGAAGATCTCGTTCAACAAAATGAAGCTCGCGATCGTCGAAGCATTCACGCCGGCACGGATCGAGGCGTTCGCCAGCGGCATGGAAAAGCTCGCCACGATTCTGGAGTTCATGGTCGACAACGCCGAGATCTTCATCGCGGTGTGGGCGACATTCAAGATCGGCAGTCTCGTTTCAGGTTTCGCATCGATCGCCGGTTCGCTGTCAGCGGGCGCCGGGAGCGCGGTCGGGATCGCCGGCAACCTCGGCAAGGCGGTGCCGTTGCTCGGCGCGCTCGCCCTCGGGTTCGGGTTCGGGACGGCACTCGACGAGCTGTTCGGGATCAGCGACAAAATCAGCGACCTGCTCGTCGACACGGAGAAGCGGCGCGTCACGATCGAAACCGGCCTCCTGCGGTCGCAGGCGCAAAAGCTGGGCTTTAAAACGCGCGCCCTCGAGGAGCTCCGCGCGCCGCAGGGCAAGACTGCGCTCGGCCGTCGCGAGAAACTCGCCGCCGCAGGAATCACCCGCTCTGCCCGCGAAGCCGGGATCCTCACCGAGACCGGTGAGATCGATCCAGAGGCCGCGTTCAAAGTCGCCGAGCGAAAGGAAGCGCTCAGCCCGTTCGAGCAGGTTGCCGCCGCTCAGGGCGGCCTCGAGGCGATTAGCCCGGCGACCGCGGAGCTGATCGAGGCGATCAAGTTCGCGCAGCAGGCGCAGGCCAAGCAGTTAGTCGACATCAACGTGACGGTCGATCAGCAGGGTATGCTGCGAGCAGCCGAGACCGAGGAGAGCAAGGCGCGGAGGTCGTCGCAGTAACCATGCCCCCGGGATTCACATTCGAAGCGAGCTACGACGGGATCCGGATCGACGTGCTGTCGAGCAATATCCGCCACGGCCGCACCGTCGTCGCTCACCAATTCCCGAAACGCGACGGCGCGACGAACGAGGACATGGGGCGCGAGCAGTTCGTTTGCACGCTGCAGTTTCTGTTCATCGATCACCGTTTCGTCGCCGAGGGCGAGGGCAACTACCTCGACCGCTTTCTCACCTTCGACATCGCGGTGGACGACGGTAAGCCGCGCGTGCTCGTGCACCCGTACGTCGGGGCGGTGCGCTGCAATATTTCGGATTTCACCCACGACGCCGACGGGTCGACTGCGCCGGTGATCAATGCCTCGGCAACGTTCAGCGAGGAGATCACCCTGCCGCCCGTGTTCGCCGCAGGCGCCGGCGCGCAGACCCGCGCCAGTGCGCAGGACGTGCGGGCGGAATCGATCCAGGCGGAGGCATCGCTCGAGGAGATCGGATTCGACCCGTCGCTCGTGCAGTTTGCCGCCGTGGAGGCGGATCGCTGGGAGCGCGATCCGGATCTGTCGGCGCGCGAGGTGCAGCTGCAGATGGCAGTGATCAATCAGAATCTCAACAGGGAGCTCGACGCGCTCGACGTCGCCACGGACCTGAGCCGTCACCCGATCCACAAGCAATACACTCGGCTGCAGCATAGCCTGCGGCGAGCCGCCGAGGCGTTTACGACCACGACGACGCGCATCGTGCAAATCAACGTGCTCGAGCCGCTGCCGCTGCGCGTGATCGCGGCGAGGTTCTACGGCGCCGAGCAGGCTGAGCGGCGATTCCGCGAGATGCGCGAGCTCAACCCGGCGATCCGCAACCCGGCGATCATCCCGGCCGGGTCGGTGCTCAAGGCGTACAGCCGAGGGACGGCGCCGCGCCGGTTCGTGCAGTGACTCTGCCAAGCCACGAGATCAACGTGATCGCTGCGCGGCAGCGGATCCCGGGGTGGAAGGAGTACACGATCTCGGTGGACCTACTGCAGCCCGCCGACGAGTTCAGCATGAACGTGCAGTTCACGCGCGCTGCGTGGGATCTGCTGCCGCCGGATCAGATCGTGTCGGTGTTCATCGACTCGACCAAGATCCTGACCGGGTTCGTCGACGAGCGGTTCAAGACCTCCGACCCGGGCAGCGGGACTAGCATCGAGCTACGCGGTCGCGACAAGAGCGGGCGTCTCGTCGACGAGTCGGCGCCGCTGTTCCGATTCGGAGGCCTGAAGATCAAGGAGCTCGCTGAGAAAATTGTGGGCATCGGCGTCGACGCGGATCCGTTGTTCGAGCGCGTGACCCTCGTCAACACACGCAACCGCTCGCTGCTGCGGGATACCCGAGCTCGGCAGGCGCGCGCGATCCGAGAGCCGCTCGTGAGCGCAGCCTCGCAGGCGTTTCGTTTCGCCGCGTCGCCGCTCGGGTTCGCGTCTGGGTTCGGCGCACAGGTGCCGCGCACCGTCGAGCGGCCGGCCGTGATCGATCCGGGGATCTTCCAGGGTCGCGCCGCGCCTAAGAAGGTGGCGCCGGGTACAACGCGATGGGCGGTACTCGAGAAATTCATCCGCGAGGCGCGGTTGATCGCGTGGTCGACGGCCGACGGCCGCGAGCTGTTCGTCGGCCTGCCGAACTATGAGCAGGAGGCGCAGTACTACTTTTTCGAGGCTGCCACCGATTCGGACAACCGCGATCAGACGAACGCACAGATCACTGTGCGGCACACCGTCGCCGATCGATACAGCAAGATCACCGCGGTCGGCGCGGCTCGCGGCACGAGATCGAACTACGGCTCGAACGTCACGAAAAACCGCGGCGTTGTGCTCGACAACCCCGACGATCCTGATGGTGTGGGTTTTTCTTTTCTGCGGCGCAAGTCGCTGCTGATCACCGACGACTCGATTAAGAATCCACGCGACGCCCTCGAGCGCGCCGAGCGCGAACAACTGGAGCGCGACGCGAATGCCGTCGAGGTCATCGTCGACGTGCCCGGGCACTCGCAGGTGTACGCCGGGGAAACGCCGACGGTGTATGCGGTCGATACGATCGCGCGGGTCGAGGACGAGGATACGGGCCTGCTCGCCGACATGTTGATAACCTCCGTCGAGTTCACCCGCTCGCGTGGAGGCGGAACCCGCTCGACGTTGCGGCTCGTGCCCCGTGGTACCCTGCTGCAGACGTGACCCGGCAGCGCACACGCAGCTTGCGCGAGCGGACCTCCGAGGCTGTGCTCGAGGCGGCGAACGCGATCCGGCGCGTGATCTTCGGCGATACGGCCGGCGGCCTGTGGGGAATCCTCGGTTACGAAACCGACGACGATGCCGAGGGCGAGGGCGCCGAACCCGTCGAAACCTTCCAGGGGATCGGGATCTACGCGCGGCCGGCCGACGGCGACAAGGCCGAGGGCATCATGCTGCACGTCGGCTCGCAGAGCGAGCACCCGGTGCTCGCGGCGTTCCGCAACGAGGACGCGCGCCGTCGCATGATCGAGAAATTCGGCGACATCGGGGCGGGCGAGGTCGCATTCTTCCCCAGCACCGGCGACGTGCGGGTGCTGCTCAAGGTGAACGGGACGATCGAGATCGGCGGCACGGCGACGCAGCCACTCGCCACCAAGGCCGATCTAGAAACGTTGCGCGTATGGCTCGCTGCGCACGGGCACCCGCTGCCGCCCGGTTCGCCGCCCAACTCGCCGCCGCCCGTGCTCCCCTACTCCCAGATCATCAGAGGGGAGTGATCTGGTAGGCTCGGACGATGCCCGGCGACGATCTGTTCATCGCGGATAACGGCGACTACGAGCTGGGCGCTGACGGCCAGTTCGTGACGACGCCGACCGCGCAGCCGGCGGTGCGACACCAGATGCTCGACCGACTCGGCGAGTGGATCGCCGATCCGACGAGCGGTCGCGAGCGGCGCGGCATTGCGGGCCGGAACAACTCCGAGGCCGAGCTCGAGCAGGAGGAGGACACTGTGATCAATGCTCTGCAGGTGCTCGAGCTCGAGGGGCTGATCACCGACATCGAAACCGAGGTCGAGCGCGACGAGCGCGGCCGATTCGGCATCGCTGCCACGAGTCGCGACACGCAGGCCGGCGGCACGATCAGCGCGTCGACCCTCACCGAGTTCGGGGTGTAGTCGTGCCGTTCCCGCTGACCACGTTCGAGGAGCTGCGCGATCTACTGGTCGCATCGTTCAGCGGCCGGATCCCGGGGGGCAATACCAACAAACGCGGCGATATCCACAAGCGGCTGTCCGTCGTCGCGCTCGGGATCCTCGACAATCATTTTCACATTCAGCAGGTCGGCCTCGACGTCCTACCCGACACGGCCGAGGGCGATCAGCTCAGGCGTCACGCGGCGATCTACGGCGTCACCCCCAAGGGCGCATCAGGCTCGGCGGGCGACACGGCGCTGCGCGTGTTCGGCGACGTCGCCGCCGTTGTGCCCGTCAGCGAGCCGATGACGCACCTGCCGAGCGGGCTGTTTTTCGAGACCCGTTCGGGCGGCGTGATCCCGGCCGGTGGTTTCCTCGACGTCGACGTCGCGGCCGATCCCAGCGTCGGCGAGCTCACAAACCTCGAGGTCGGGCAGGAGCTCACCTTCGACGCGACCCCGCTCGATCTGGAGGCCACGAGCCGGATCGTGGTCGAGCTCACGAACGGCCAAGACGAGGAGCGCGACGACGATCTACGCGATCGGCTGCTCAACCGGATCGGACAGCCTGCAGCCGGCGGCAATCGTAACGACTGGGAGCAGTTCGCGCTCGAGGCCGCCGCATTCGTCGACGCCGCGTTCGTCTACCCGAACCGGAATGGCCTCGGCGCCGTCGATATCACCGCCCTCAAGGCCGGCACCGGCGCGGCGAGACTGCTCGACGCCGGCGAGCGCGCGACGGTGCTAGCGCACATCGACACGGTGCGGCCCGTGTCGGCGCACGCGCGGGTCCTTGAGGTTATCGATGCCGAGACCGACGTCGAGATTACCGTCGACCCG
>SDBV01010517.1_pt1 | contig 12111 bp, 9 predicted proteins | sample 2277081 | NCBI WGS metagenome assembly SDBV01 (sample SAMN10402039, study PRJNA504765) | marine sediment metagenome | isolation source: marine sediment core GS10_PC15, 223 cmbsf | place: Arctic Ocean: Southern Knipovich Ridge | collected 2010 | reverse complement strand
CAATAATATTGTTATTTCTGTTGCTGGTAATATCAAAAATCCAATCACTAAAATCAAAAAAAAATTTAATAAATTAAACTATAAAAAAACAGAGAAGTTGGTATTAAAAGAAAGTAAAAATAAATTTAAGAAAACTATAGAAAGAAAGAAAATAAATCAAACATATATTATTTTAGGCTATAAAATTCCGAATAGGAATTCTAAAGAAAGTTACGTTTTTGATATCTTACATGCAATTCTTGGAAGAGGACAATCTGGAAGATTATTTGATGAAATAAGACAAAAAAGAGGCTTAGCTTACGAAGTTGGAGTTCAACATGAGTCTGGAATTGATCTTAGTTTATTTGCTGTTTATGTAAGCACTAAAAATAAAGACAAGATAAATGAAATTATAAAAATAATATTAAACGAATTTAATAAATTAAAGAAATTAAAGAATATAGCTTTAAATGAAGCTAAAACATTTATCGAAGGAAATTTTGCTCTGGAAAATGAAGATACAAGAGAAAAATCTAATTTAATTGCTTTCTGGGAATTAGTAAATAAAGCAGAAGATGTTAATACTTATTTAAAAAAAATAAAAAAAGTAACAGTAAATGATGTTAAGAAAATTGTTAAAAAATATTTGAATAAGAATTATACATTAGCTATATTGACAAACTAATATGCTTTCCTAACTAATCCTTTATCTTTAAAACCTTTTCTTATTGGCTCTACTAATTTATTAATCTCTTCTGCAACTGCAGTCTTTAAATCCATCGGATGTAATTTTCTAGCTATGAAATCTTTTTCTAAATCTTTGTAATTAGAATAAATAATATCTCCTCCGAACTTTTCAGGACGCTTAATAATAAATTTTTCATTATTATCTTGTTTTAAAACCATTATAACATATTTTACAAAAGCCAAAACACCGTTATCTTCAACAATTCCTTCTGGGCAAAAAGCATTGTTTATTTTCTTTTTTACTGTTTCTTCTGAATCAAGTAAATCTATTTTAGATGCTTCTTCTGAAGCACTCATCTTCTTTCCAATTAATCCTGGGATTAATGGAGTCATTACTTCTATTCTTTTTTTATATCCTATTTTAGGAAGATTTTCTCTAGCAAAAACTAAGATTTTTCTTTGATCTATTCCACCGTATTGTATATCAACTTTTAAGTGTTCTTCATCAACTGCTTGCATTAATGGATATATTAATCCAGATAATTTTGGATTTTTTTCCTGTTTTACAACCTCTGAACCTGCTTTTCTTGCATCATGAACACTAGCATAAGTGGACATTCTTAAGACATCATAAAAATAATTTTTATCTAGTTGGAATTCACTGCCTTTTACAATCTCAAAATCTTTTATATTTGCTTTAATTGATTTAAACATTAATGGAATTATCTTACTATAATATTTATACCTATACTCCAATAGTTTCCAAGGAGTTCTATCTAATGTTCCATGTAAATCTGCCAATAATAATTTAACTTTAAATCCAGCTTTAAGAAAATCAGCTAATTTGATAACCCACAAAAAATAACCAACATGCGGCCTTCCGGTTATAGCAGTTCCTAGATAAACAGCTGGCTTTTTCTTTGTTTTTAATAATTTCTTTAGTTCTTCTTCTGTTATTATTTCTTGTGTATTTCTCTTTATCAATTCTAATTTTTTATTAATATCCATTTTTATAATTGTTATATTGTTATTATATAAATTTTATCATTAAACATATAAATATTGAAAATATCCTGGAATTATGTTATCTGTAACGTCCTTATCCTCATATATTTATTGTAAAAGAAAATTATTCATTGAAAGAGTTCTTAAATTAGTTGAGATTCCAAAAGAAGTTACAGTTAAAGGAAAGATAAAACATGAATGTTATGATCAGATAAATAAAATTGAAGAGAACATTGTTAAATCAATTTTAAAAGAAGTTTCTTTAAATGAATTAATCCAATTATATAAAGAGAAAAATTCATTTATTATAAGAAATGTTATTGTTAAAAATAAAAACAACCTAAAAAAATTTAATATCAGTCTTGTTGATATCTTTAAAAAATTATGGCCTGGATTTCTAATAGAATCTGAACTTAGAGCTAAAAACATTCATGATTTTTTAATTAAAAACAAGGTTTATGGAGAAGAATTATGGAATAAATTAACTCCAAAAATTCAATCTGAATATTATATCAGCAGTAAGGAACTTGGATTAAGAGGAATTATTGATAAATTAGAACTTTATGAAAATGATGTTATTCCAATTGAATTAAAAACAGGAAAAATCCCTAAAAAAGGAGTTTGGGATTCTCATAAAATCCAAATAGGAGCTTATCTTTTATTATTAAATGAAAAATTCAAAAAAGAAATTAACATTGGTTTTGTTAGATACCTTGATATAAATGAGGAAAGAGCTGTTATTCTTAATCCTTTTTTAAAAGATTATATCATAACTTTAAGAGATAAAGTTAATTTATTATTAAATTCTAAAGAGTTTCCAGAATATTGTAATAATGAAAGAAAATGTAAGGCATGTGGGTTAAAGAAGTTATGTTATGATGAAAAGTTTTTAAATAAGAAGATCAAGTTGTTATCCTAAAATAGTTATAAAATCCAAAAATTCCGAAAAATTTAAATACAACATGACTTTAATTTTGTTTAAAATGGCTGAAGAAGACAAAAACTTTTCAAGACAATTAATTGGTAAGACTGTTGTTTCTAAAACCGGAAAAAGATTTGGAGATGTTGGTGATATAATCTTTGAAACAAGATCTGGAGAACTAATCCACTTAGTTTTAGCTAATCCAACTTCATATACAGAAAAATTAGAGCTTGAAAAAGATAAACAAGGCAGTATCTTAATTCCATTTAGTGCTGTAATCGCGATGGGCGACTTTATGGTTATTTCTGAAGAAGATATTGTTTAATAAAGTATTTAAATTAACAAGTATTCTTTGTACTATGAATAATGCTATCTGGACTGAAAAATACAGACCTAGTACTTTCTCTGAAATAAAAGGCCAAAAAGAAATAGTTAAAAGAGCAGAGGCTTTTGTTAAGCTGAAAAATATGCCTCATCTGTTATTTACTGGGCCTGCTGGTGTTGGAAAAACAACCTTATCTTTAGTTATATGCCATCAATTATTTGAGGAATCATGGCACCAAAACTTATTAGAATTAAATGCTAGTGATACAAGGGGGATAGATATAATCAGAAATCAGGTTAAGGATTTTGCAAGAACAAAAGCAATAGGGGATGTTCCTTTTAAGATAATATATTTAGACGAATGTGATGCATTAACAAAGGAAGCACAGCAAGCATTAAGAAGAACAATGGAAAACTATACTCAAACATGTAGATTTATTTTAAGTGCAAATTACTCAAGCAAAATAATTGATCCAATACAATCAAGATGTACCTTATTCAGGTTTAAATTACTAGAAAAAAAAGATATTTTTTCTATAATTGATAAAATAGCAAAAGAAGAAAAATTAAAAATTGATGAAAAAAGCAAAGATGCTTTATATGAAGTTAGTAACGGAGATTGTAGAAGGGTGGAAAACCTTCTTCAGGCTTCTGCTGCAATAAGCAAAGATATAACTGCTGATTCAATATTTTCAATTGCTTCTGTAGCTAAGCCAAAAGAAATTGATGAAGTAATTAAATTATCTTTAGATGGAAATTTTATCGAAGCAAGAAATAAATTATTAAGTACCATGTTAAAATATGGTTTATCTGGAATTGATATAATCAAACAAATACAACAACAATTATGGAATTTAGATGTTGAAAATAAGAAGAAAATGATGTTAATTGATAAATGCGGCGAAATCGAGTTTAGAATGACAGAAGGAAGTGATGAATTTATTCAATTAGAAGCTTTATTAAGTCAGATTGCTTTGGCTAGAGAGAAAAATTAAATCTTTTCTTTTACTCTTACTGTTTTTTGAATAACATCCCTATATGTGTAATCTAGATTCATTGTTACTTGTTTTGTGAATAAGGTTCCTGTTTCTAATGTAGGAGATATACATCTTATTGTAGCTTTGTTGTCTACAAATTTTGCTTCATCTGCATTTCCTCCTGATTTACAATCCCAATCTGTTTCTGATAATGTAAAATCAACTTTATCATATCTTGTACTAAATTCAGTATCTGTTTGTAATTTTGATTTTCCTCCACCAACATTTTCTACTTCAAAAACTAAAGCAATTCTTTTATTTCCTGCTGCATCTTCTTTAACGTTTCTTACTTGAATTGGTGCTGATGAAGAATGAACTGTTTTTGTTCCTGAAACATCACAGACTGTTTCATCATTTAAATTTTCTTTAAAACAAACTTTTGGTACGTTAATATATGTTGTATAATCATATTCTATAAATCCAAAAAATTCAGCATCATAATAAGAACCAGCTGGAATACTAACTAGTTTAGCCTGTCCAAAATTAATTTCTTCTTCACCACCTAATTCGTTGAATTCAGATACTTTTTCAAGTTGAGCTATATTTGTTTTATCAGAATATGTTGTAAAAAATAAAGCTGTATCAATACCTTTTAAAGCAACATTTACTTTTCCTGTTTCAACATTTGCTTCTCCTTTGTTTTTTAATGTTACAACAACATCAAAAGCTTCATCTTCAAAAACAGTTTCAACTCCTTGCTCTTCTAATCCCATTAATTCAAAATCAGCAACTATACCTTGACTTCCACCAATAAATGAGGTTTTAACAGGAGTACCTCCTTCATCTGCGCATCCAACTATGGTTATTAACAAAAGAATTCCAAAAATAGTAATAATTTTTTTCATTTTTATTTTATTTCCTCTTTTAAAAATTAATTTATATTAAAAGAATTTATATATAAAACTTTTGATTCTAGGATTCAAAAACTACGAATGAAATGAGTATACTTTTGTTTTAAGCAGAACTTCTTATTTCTATTGGTCTCATCACAGAGTTCATATAACCATAACTTAATCTAATGTTTAAAGGTGTTTTATAGGCTGATTGGCCGTAAAAATCAAAACCAGTTGTTTTACAATAGATAATTGCTCTTCCACTTGAATCTAATCTTACTGGTGGCTTAGGATCACATTCAAGTTCTTTTCCTGGAACTATGAATGCTTTAGTAATTTCTGTGAATATTGGCCATGGTTTCCAGGATCTTGGAGATGTTCTTTCCTTGTAAAAATCCCATGGACTCCATGAACCTTCTCCCCATCCAAGTATCTGTTTTGGATCTTGCATTGTAACAATATAATTAAAATAATCAAAATCCCTGTATGTTAATAAATCTGGGAATCCACATCTAGCACCATAAATTGTATCTAAACCCATTACTTCTCCGCCACCTGTGTTTTGAATTTGAATCTTAAATTGAGCTCTTCCTGGCATTGCTTCTTCTTGTATATTTGTTACTGTTAATGGGGCCCCTTGTCCGCCTGCTATCCCTTCAACTGCAGCAGAATAACTTTTTACTCCTTTTCCTAATCTTCCACCTATACTTCCTATCCCTCCAACTCTACATGCTTTATCTGTTCTTTCACTATATGGATCTGGATCCATGCATACCATTGGGGAAGCTTCTGTGAGATATTCATAACAAGCAGTTGCAACTAATGTCGGTCTGTAATAGTCAACTCCTTTTGGAAGTACAATTTGAGAATAAGCTTCAATACGAGGACAACCAGAAAATTCTGGTATTTGTTTTGCTCTTGGAGGGAATTCAATTATAGCATAACCTCCTTCTGCATTATATTTACTTTTTCCTTCTACACCATCTCCAAAACAACCTATATCATCAAGAGAGATTATTCCTATTGTTGGATCAAAACCACTTATCATCCAGAATGGTTTCAAATTTCTAATAATTGTTTCATCATACCCATGCAATAATATATAACCTTCTCCATATGGCCTATCATCTAATGTAGTTCCAATATCAAAAGCACCTCTGTTCCTTACCTCTACTAAAACATTTATTTCATCTCTTGGACCTATATATAGCTCTTCTTGATCATAAACAATTGGAGGAGGCGCTCCTTGAACAAATCTAAGCTCTAATCCCCTATTACCTTGATGATATCTTGTATAAATATCTGCAGCAGTATCTTTTCTTCCAAAAGACTGGCAGCCAGAAATAAATAATAAAATCAATAATAAAATCAATATTTTATTTTTCATTATTATTAAACCCTTTTTATAAATATATAAATTTTATTGTTTTAAGTTAAGTTAAATGTCCCATATAATTCATAATCGCTTTTATAATAATATCAACAAGTAGATCCTGGTGTGCTGGATCAATTAACTTAGTTATATCTTCTTTGTTTGTCAAAAAACCAGTTTCAATAAGAACAGCAGGGGGATAACCATCTCTATCATTTCCTGTTAATATTGAAAGAGAAGTGTGAGTAGTACTTGCTTGTGTTGTCAAAAGGATATCTTCATTTTCATAACCAAGCTCTTCTCCATGAACTTTTAAAGAGTTAAGAAGATAATTTCCAAACTTTTTACTTTCTTTAGTATTACTTTTGCCTGTATTATAAATAACCCACGTACCTTTTGCTGATTCATATTTATTACCATTACCATGAATACTTATCACTAAATCTGCAGGTCTACCTCCTCTAGTCATAATATTATTTATTCTAGGAGTAAACACAACATTTGGCATACTATCTCTTGTTCTAAATGCAGTAATTCCCTTATTATTTAATTTGGTAATTAATTTCTCAGCAATAATCCAATTAATCTTATATTCATACTGTCTTTTTCCACTTAAATCCTGTGCACTAGCTCCTGCACTACTTCCTCCAAGGTCCTTACCAGGACCTGTACCAGTAAGATCATTAGGATAACTACCATGTCCAGCATCAACAGCAACTAAAAATCCTCCAGGTGGAATTTTTACTAGAGGACCTTCCTCAATCTTAGCTGGTGGAGCAGTTAAACCTTCAATTTTTTCTCCTACAAACTTTTTTATTTTAACTATTTTTTTTTCTGTTGTATGATAGGTATAACTAAATTCTATTATCAATGGAGTTAAGTAAGCTGATTCTTTAAAAACATCTGCCCAACAAGTTATTTTATTTTCATCTTCTTCTGTTTTACTTTTTTTAATTTTAATTTTATTATCTTTTGATCCTATACAATCAATTTTTCTTTCTTGATTAGATATACCTTCTATAGGTTCCATGTTCCCTATATCTGTACTATAAATAGAAAAACTAATATCTTCTAATTCAATCACATTTACATCATCTTTTGTAGAGAATATAGAACCAATTCCTTCTTCTTCATCTCCTTTATCTTCAAAAGTAATGTCAAAAACTAGTTTATTTTTTTCATCTGTTGATTTGGATGTTCTATATTCTACTTGAGTTACTGCTACAGGTGCTCCTTGTCCTGACAATGTTTCTGTTTTTGCACTACAACTTTTTTCTAACTCAAATACTTCTTTAATATCATTTACACATACATCAACAGAAGCAGTTGTTTTGTAATTATAGTTTGCTTCAACTCCAATATGATCTATGAATTCATCTAATCCTTCCAAAGTTTTATCTTCTAATTCTTCTTTATCTAACTCAACGTCAATATATAATGGAAAAAATTCTCCTTCTGGAAAAGCAAAACTTTTCCCTTTTATATCTTGAATGTTACAATCAGCAATATTTTCATATACTTTACAATTTTCACCTTTAATAAATTTAATATAATCTTTAAAACTAAAAACAACAATTTTATTATCACTAATTCTTCTGATATCTTCTGCACCTTCGTTTCTTAATCCTATACCTATCAGAAATTGACTGCTTTCAACATCTTTAACATACCATAATTCATCAGGGGGAGCATTGTCTAGAAATTCTAATGTTAATCCTTTTGTGCCTGTATGGAAGTTAGGAGCAAATTCTCTTCCACCACCTATGCAACCTAGTAAAAATAATAAACTAATAATCAGTATTAATTTTTTCATTAGCTATACACCATTACCTCTATATCATTTTTTAATTGATAATCAAAATCTATCTGTCCTATTATATTTATTCTTGTAATAAAAAGACCTACATCTTTAATTACCCATTCACAACTTCCAATTATTTTTTGTTTTTCAAATTTTACTTTTTCCCATTCTATTGAATCTAATTTTTTATTATCAATCTTATAAGGATAAACTTTTTTAATATCTTCTTCTACACCATCATTTTCTATTAAAAAATCACAATTTTTTTCAATCTTATCAGCAAATTTATCAGGAAATCCAATAAATACATCATTAACCTTTGTAATTTCACCATTTTTGTTTCTATGATTGTTTGCTACTGAAAATTTTAAATTAAATGTTCCTCCTTCTTGAGGAACACCTGTAACAATATCAAATGCTGTGTTTTCTATCAGTATAGCTGCTACTTCATCATCATATTTTGACCTTCTTTCAAAATTAGGGTAATCTGATTGAATAGAATTAAATTTTGAAATCTTAGAATAAATACTTGTCATTAAAACACTTAAACATTTTTTGGTATCTGGACTGTTCTGGCATTTTTGTTCTTCTATACTATATTCTCCGCTTTCTCTATAATCCCCTAATAAGTTATCTAATTCTTCTTGATCCATAAAATAATTTGGATAAGATGTTGTTGCTAATTGCCTCCATTTAGCTAAAAATTCAACTTCATGTTTTCCTGCTTTTAGTTGAATATTTGGTTCACATTCAATATCTTGATAAAAGTTTGAATCCTCCCCCTTTATTTTTGTCTCTTTTTCTGGCTTTGTTATTGTTCCACTAATTTCATTAACACTGCATCCTAATAATATATCTTTAGGATTAGTAGTTGTTGATTTACCTTTTAATTGTGTTGAGATTGATACTTTTTCGTTAGCAGTAAAATATTGTTGATTAGTATCAACAAAATATAAATTAATCCTTCTTGGTTTCTCTTTATTTGCTGTTGCTAATAATTCTTCTTCTTCTGTTGGTTTTTTTTCTGGTGGCTTTGTTTTTTCTGATATACATTTTTGATAATCTATCTCACCAATACATGTAAATGGAGCAGCCAATCTCTTCCACGTTTCACCAATATTTTTCCAATTTTCTTTTAATGATTCAATTCCTGCTTCTTTTTTTTCATCAGAAATATCAAATTGTGTGGCTCCATAAAAAGTGCCTCCTGTTATTACATTTACTAATACCAAAGATATAGCTATTAGAAATAATAAAAATCTCATAAATCCAGCTAATCTAGAGGTTTCTACTGTATAAGAACCTGCAACTGCCCCTAGTGTCAGCCAATAAGGCCAATACAACAAAAGTCCAGTAAATAATGCTGGTGCTTGAGAAGCTAAAAATACTTTTAAGCCTGTTTCAAGTAAAAAAACAATTGAAATACCGATCATTCCAGATGTCTCTTTATGGAGTATATTATGAAATATAAATGCTATTAAAAGAGTTATAGCAACTAATGAGACAGTTATTCCAACTTCACCACCGGGTATAAAAGCTATATCAAAAGTAAATCCTGTATTCATAATAAGCATATACAAAGAAATAATCAAACCAGTTCCTATAATTTGAATTAAATCTGGTTTAAAAAATAAAATGAAAACAAACATTGCAATAACAAAATTAAGAATAATAAATTGCATTGGTATTTTACTAAAAATATCGCCTACTGTTAATTGGTAAGCCCATTGAAATGCATAATAAAATATTCCAACCCAGATTATTTTATCAAATTGATTTTTTGGCCAAACATGTTCTTTTAACTTAGATGCGCCTTTTCCTGCTAATGCTAAACCAAGACCAGAAGCAGCACCTCCAACAAATTTTCCATGTTCAGCTACTTTTTTATGTAACTCTAATCCTTTTAATTTGTAAACTGCTTTTCCAAATGTGTTTGCCAGTCCTTTTCTAAATTTACCTAATCCAGATGCTCTTTCTTTTTCTAATTTTTTTTCTGTTTCTACTAATTTTGCAAGAGGTCTTTGTGGTCCTGTTTTTTCTCTTGCTGATTGAGCTCTTTTTAATCTTCCTTTTAAAGCTGCTTGCTTTCTTCTTTGTTGTTCTGTAAGACCTCTTTCTAATGTTTTTACCATTTTCCTCTTTTTAGATAACTACCACTATCTTGAATTAATTCCATTTTAAGAATTATTTAAATTTTGTGTTAATTAACGTCTTCTAATTCAACTCTTAATTCAACTATATTTAATACTGTTTCTGGATTAATGTTTACGTAATTCTGGCCTTTATCTATACATTCTTTTATTTCAAGCCAATAATAAAAATCATCAAAGTCATCTTGAATCTGATCTAAATCTTTAGTACATTTACTATCTTTTCCTGCAATAATGATTTTAGCGTCTCTATCTTCTTCTTCCTCAACAAAATAAATCTTTAATTTAGGAACAACTTTATTATCTTGGATATTTTCATAATCTGTGCTATTTACTTTAAAATAATATGTTGCTGTCCTTGTTTCCTCTAATTTTGTTTTTATGAAAATTTGATTAATTAAATAACTCCCTTTTGTTGTTTTGAACACAATGCTATTTGTTCCAGAATTAAGATAAACATAGTCAATGTAAATCTTCCTTGATAAACTTCCACAATCTGGAACTCCAGAGAATATATCACGTCCATTAAGTAGAACATCTAATCTTCCAATTTGACCAGGAATACAATCTGCTAAAAATCTTAAATATACTTCTTTAAGATTATTTTTTTCTGTTCCGCTAATCTGAAATATATTTCTAGATTCTTGAGTTGAAACATCTGTTATATCGCCAGTAATCTTAACATTCTGTAAATTATACTCATTTGTTTTCCAAAATGCCCAACCAACACTAGATACATCACATTCTAAAATATTGTCCTCTTGTAAAAATTCTTTAGGTAATTCAATTGGATCAACATTAACTGTTGTAAATTCATTCTCAAATATTATAATGTCGTTTAATTTAATTATTAATCTTCCTTTATGTTTCGTTGTTGAGAAGGACAATAAAATATTATCTGTATTCTCTAAATTAGTTAATTTGAGATTAACTATATTGTTCTGTTTATCTCCCACACCATTTTTAACATAAAATGGATTAATCTTTTTTAACACAGTTGCTTCTGTTACAGCATAAAGATAAAACGGTTGTATATTATGTTCATATTCTGTTCTAGAAATAAATTCTAATCTTCCAACAGCTTCTGATAATAAAACATGACCTAGACCTTCTTCTTCAACTTCTTCACCGTTTTCATACTCTTTTTCTAATAACTCTTCTCTTTCCTGAGGCGGAAGAAATAATATATAAAAAACTAATATCAATAGTATTACTAAAACTAAACTAGCTGCTCCTGCTCCTGATGCTTGCCCCTTTTTTTTCATTCTGGAAAAATCTATGGTAAGTTTTATATATAAAAGTTTCTCTTTTAATATCATGAAAATCATTTTTTCTAATATAAAAAAAAAGGTAATTAAAATTAGAGTTGAGAATTTAGATGATTTATGGTATCTAAGCCATATTATTGAACTAAATGATTTTGTTAAAGGAAAAACATTAAGGAAGATTGTTTTTGGTAAAAAAGAAGAAAAAAGAACTTCTGTAAGAAAGCCAATATTTGCTAAAATAAAAATAGAAAAAATAGATATTTCTGAATTCTCTAATTTAAGAGTTTCTGGAACTATTGTAGAAGCACCAGAAGATATTCCAAGAGGAAGTTATCATACCTTTAATTTAGAAGAAAACTCAATTATTACAATAATAAAAGAAAAATGGCAAAAATATCATTTAGATAAATTAAAAGAAGCAAATAAAACAATAAGCAATATTATAATTTGTGTTATGGATAGAGGAGAATCAATTTTTGCTTTGTTAAAAAAATCTGGCTATAATATTTTATCAAGGTTAAAAGGAAAAGTAGCTAAGAAAGCAGTTGAGGAAAAGGTAAAAGGAAGTTTTTATAGTGAAATAATAAAAAAAATGATGGAATATGATAACAAATATAATTTTCAGTCAATAATTCTTGCTTCTCCAAGTTTTTGGAAAGAAGATTTAATGAAAGAGTTGAAAGATGATAAATTAAAAAAGAAAATTATCCAATCAACATGTTCTTCTGTAAAT
>SDBV01010516.1_pt1 | contig 12111 bp, 13 predicted proteins | sample 2277081 | NCBI WGS metagenome assembly SDBV01 (sample SAMN10402039, study PRJNA504765) | marine sediment metagenome | isolation source: marine sediment core GS10_PC15, 223 cmbsf | place: Arctic Ocean: Southern Knipovich Ridge | collected 2010 | reverse complement strand
CGCTCGTCGAATGCAACCCTTGTGAACTGAGCCTTGATTCGATTCAAGAGCTCCGCGTGGTTGTGCTTGGCTACCAGCTTCAAGTCGGTACCCAATCCGGAATAATCAATCTTCCCGGTCCGTGCCCTCAATCTCCGAACCTTGGATTCAACGATGAAGTACAGGTCCAAGAACCAAGGGTCGATTTCGCCGCTGTAGCCGTCCGGGGCGTCATCCTGTGGATCTGTCGTGATGATGCCACCGACGCCGAACTGGTCTCTCAGTTCCGGCGACGAGATGTGGCCGAGCTGCGGTTTAGGACGTTCGACGGCAAGTGTAGGGTTTGCCTTGGGTCGCGATGAGACGATGATGAGACGCGCGTCGTACGCCACGGAGAGACTGCTGTCCGATCGCAGTTGCACGGCAAACCGCTCAGGATGGAACGCAAAGGAAGTCATGGGGTCGGCGGGCGGGATGGCGCATAACATGGAGCCTTTGATGATGCGGACCTTGGCGCCGCTCTTCATGAGCGCTCCGCCGGTGCGCTTCAGGGCGTCGAGGTCGGTATCGGCAAACCAGATCTCCGGTGCGGGGAAATTGGCCCGCATCCGGGCCTCCGCGGCCGTAAACCCGAAGGAGCCGGCGATCAACGCGGCGTCGATTTCCCCGTGGGGTGGGTTGGACAACAGCAGGTAGGTTGCTGGCATGTCGGAGAATACCGACGAACGGGAAGAGACGAAAGCCGTTGGGGAGAAGAGGCCGAGCGCAGAACAGTCCTTGCCCCGTCCCACTTCCTCCCTTAACATCTGCCCATGCGACAACGATTTGGACTGGGATATGACGCCCATACCTTCGGCGCAGATCGACCGCTGAAGCTCGGCGGCATAGAGATCGAGCATGACACCGGTCTTACCGGCCATTCAGACGGCGATGCTGTTGTGCATGCGTTGATCGACGCCCTATTGGGCGCGGCAGCGATGGGAGACATTGGGGGACTGTTTCCCGATACCGACGACAGGTGGAAGGACGTGGACTCGATGCTGATGCTGGCGGAGGTGAGGCGACGCCTATCAGCTGCAAGCTATTACGTTTTCAACGTCGATATCACGGTCGTGACAGAAAGACCGCGTATCGCACCGCACGTTGCTGCCATTCGCGAGCGTCTGGCAAACGTGCTGGGCGTTGCGCAAGACGCGGTGTCGATCAAGGCGAAGACGAACGAAAAGATGGATACGGTGGGGAGGGGCAAGGGACTGGTGGTGTACGCTATAGCATCCCTCGGGGGTGCCTGAGCTGATCGAAGACATCATCAGCGCTCTGCTCGGGCTGCCTCCCACGGCCGTTTACACGATCATCGGCGTCCTGGCGGGTGTGGAGAACGTGTTTCCCCCGGTGCCGGCCGACACCGCCGTTGCCCTTGGAGCTTTCCTGTCAACCGGCGGCCGCATTTCTGCGCAGGCCGTTTTTGCCGTCACCTGGATCGCCAACGTCGCGGGCGCAATCATGGTCTACGCCGCCGGACGAACGATCGGACGGCCATTCTTCCACGGACGGTTGGGCCGGCGACTCCTCAACCCGGGTGCCATGGCTCGGTTGGAACTGTTATACCGGAACTACGGGACGTGGGGGATCTTCGTGAGCAGGTTTATTCCGGGACTCCGGGCTGTCGTTCCACCGTTTGCGGGCGTCGCGAATCTCGGTACGCTGCGAGTGGTGCTCCCGTTGGTAGTAGCTTCCGGTTTGTGGTATGGAACGCTGACGTTCGTTGCGGCGACGGCTTTGCGCGAGATCGACGAAATCATAGAGTTCGCTCGGCGTCTCAACCTGGCCGGCGTCGTGAGTGTAGGGGTTTTGGTTGCGGTGGCGGTGTTCGCATGGCGGCGTCGGCGGCGCAGAAGGCTGGCAGAAGACAGTGAACAAGCCAGACATTGAGATCTCGCATGCGTTCTGGCTCGAGGGATTTGAGGATTATCTCAGTCTCGAGATCGGCAACAGCGAAAACACGATTTCGAATTACTCGCGCGACATCAGTCGGTTTGCCGAGTTTGCCGTTTCCAAGCACGTCAACACTCCCCAAGAAATAACGGCACAGCTACTGCGCGATTTCATTTATGAACTGAAGGATTTGGGCCTGGCCCCCGCCAGTATCCGGCGCCAGATATCGGCGGTGCGGACGTACTACCGTTATCTGGTGGGCGAGGGGTACGCGTCTGTCGATCCGAGCGCACAACTGGAGTTCCCGAAGGGGTGGCGAACGCTTCCTGACGTGCTCACCGTGGACGAGATCGAGCAGCTGATAGCGGCACATCACCCGGGCAACACGCTTGGATGGCGCGATCGGGCGTTTCTCGAAGTGGCCTACGCTACAGGAGCCCGCGTGTCCGAGTTGATCGGGTTAGGGCTGACAGATGTGTTACTCGAGGACGGGTTGGTGCGTGTACTCGGCAAAGGCAACAAGCAACGGCTCGTTCCGCTAGGTCGCAGAGCCATCGCAGCGGCCGCCCTGTACATGAACGAGAAACGCCCGGTATTGGACCGCGGAGAGAGTGCCGGCCGGTTCGTTCTCAACGCTCGCGGCACACCGCTGACGCGAGGAGGCGCGTGGGAGATCGTCAAACAGTGCGCGCGACGGGCGGGGATTGCCAAGAGAGTTTCGCCCCACACGTTGCGTCACAGTTTCGCGACGCATCTGCTCGAAGGGGGCGCCGACCTACGTGCCGTCCAGGAGATGCTGGGACACGCGGACCTCTCCACCACACAGATCTATACCCATGTCGACCGCGAGTACCTTCGATCGGCGCATAAGGCGTTTCATCCGAGAGCCTGACGGGCAAGAGGGGAGAGGGGAGAGGGGAGAGGGGAGAGGGCCCCTCCCCACCCGCACCGGGGTGGTGGATGGGTGGTCCTCTCCCCTCTCCCCTCTCCCTATTCAAACCTCCTCAGCTCCGGCCCCTTTGCGGTAACCACGGCGTACTCGAATCCGTTCATCCATGCGCCCGGATTCAGGTACCACCGATTGTGCGCCACCTCCTCGAGTCTTGCGTTGTGTGTGTGTCCCAACACGAAGAGGTCGAGATCGGTGCGTCGTTCCAGCAGCTCTCGGGCAGACCGCGCTTGTGCTTCAGCAGCTTTGTTCGTTCCCCGCGCGCCCTCCTCGCGCCGGCTCAGTATGCCCGATGACTTGCGGACCAGCCAAAATCCAATGTCCGGGTGCAGTGCCTTGAAGGCCGTTGCCGTCAGGGGATGGCCGATGATGCGGTGCACCGCCCTGCTGACAAACTCGGGTTCGATGTCACCGTCTCCATGGCCCACCAGCGCCCGCCATCCGGCGAGGTCTAGCTCGACAGTCCGCTTATGGTAATCCGCGCCCATCTGCTCCCTCCAGAAGCGGCCTCCCCAGCGATCGTGGTTGCCTCCCGTAACCGTCAGCCGAACCCCTTGGCGGACGACGTTCCACAGGCTCGCGAGAACCGGAAAAACACCCCTGGGAATCACAGATCGGTACTCGAACCAGAATTCAAAGAGGTCGCCGTTGAGGACCAAGTGTCGGCCCAGCTTCGGAACGTCGACTAGAAAACGCTGGAACGCCGCGGAAACGGAATCGCCTGGACGGGAGCTGATATGGGCGTCGGCAACGATGATGGCTGTATGGGGTGGCATTGGCAGGAGTATACGGACCTACCGAGAAAGGGCGCAACCTCCTGTCACAATTGACTTTTGGATCGCGACAGCCGTATTTTCCTCTCCCTGTTAGGGCCGTATGATGAGCGGCGTTTCGTGCGCCTGACGGTCACGATGCCACACCCACACCCACCTCCACCCGAATGGAAGCCTCGAGAATCGGGATGGGTGGAGCGCGAAGGCCTCACCGGTATGATGAGCTGCTACGAGTGCGATGTTGGCCGCGTGACGTGGCCAGTCGGCGGGTCGAGTTCGGCTATGCGATCGAACGTCAGGAAGACGGTGAGCTCCTGGCAACGGCGCGCACTTCACTGCTGGCCGTAGATTCCGACCATGCCATCACGACGATCCCCGGAAAAGTGCGGGAGCCCTTGGCGCCCGTACCTGATCCGCTTCATCTTTGGTCTGATGCTCGTGTCGTGCGTTGCGCCGCCGCTCCGCGCGCAGGACGAAGCAGTGATCGAAGCGTTGGCAGGGATTCTGGCGGCGTATGACACCAGACGCTTCACGGGTCCCCTGTTTCGGGCCGCAGCCCGCCATCCCGATCCCATAGTACGCAGCCACGCAGCCTTGGCCATGGGGCGGATCGGAAACCCCGCCGCCGCACGGATATTACTCAGACTGATGTCCGACCCGGATTCCACCGTGCAACGTGATGCGGTCTTCGCCGTAGGGCAGCTGGCGTCGGAGTCGGCGCTGGAACGGCTGCGGGAGATGGTGCTGAACACGCCCACCGACGAGCAGAGTGCCGTACAGGCGGAAGCAGCGTCCGCAGTGGCCAAAATCGGCGGACCGGGAGCGGCTGGCATCTTGTCCGAGCTGCTGAGCCGGTGGGTGGGCATCGCCTCGACGCAGAATATCCCACGTGTGGTCCAGCGTGCGTTGTTGGAGGCATGGCGGCTGGATCGCCTTGCTCCTGTGGCGATAATTACCCAGTTCGCCGAAGCCGCCAATAGCGCAACGCGGTGGCGGGCGGTGTATTCCTTGAGTCGCTTGGGCTCGCCAGCCGCGTCCATCGCCCTGCTGCGCGCCACGGAAGATGCCGAGCCACTGGCACGGGCTTTTGGCGTGAGAGCTCTCACGGCAGACTATGCCGACAGAGCCGGACTCGACCGCCGGGGTCTCGCTACTCGAGTGCACGGTGTCGTCAACGATCAAGATCCCTATGTGCGAATCCAGGCGCTGAAAGCCCTGAGCACGTTCGGCACCTCAGATCACGTATCGGTTACGGCAGACCGGGCAGCCGATAGCGACGGTAATGTCCGGGTTCAAGCGCTGGCCTCACTGGGACTGATGGAAGGACCCGAGGCGGCCGCCGCGATCTCAAAGTGGCTTGATGGGGGAGTCTTCGCGACGCGACGGCAGGCCCTGCTGAGCATGGCGCAGGTCGCCGGAGCTGCCTCGCTGCCTCACATCCGCAGCTGGATGGCCCGACGTGACTGGGCCGACCGGGCGACAGCTGCGGCTGCCCTGGAGCGGATCCCCTTCGGGGTTGCCTGGCCACATCTCGCTCAGTTGCTCTTGGATCCCGACGAGCGAGTTGTGGCAGCTGCTCTGTCGAGTTCCCTGGCCGCGGATCACCCACGAACGGATTCACTCGCCCGAGCCTACGTCCTTCATCCGGATCCCGTCATCCGGGGGATCGCGGTGCGCCGCCTGGGCACAAACCCTGACACCTCGGACGCCCAATTGTTGGCCGATGCCTACGAGGTGAGTTTGAAAGACCGTACCTCCCATGTGCAGGTCGAGGTGGTAGCGGCCTTGGGACGAATTGCAGGACAGAGCCGGGTCGCGGCGGTTCTGGTGGAGCACCGGTTTTTGGATCGGTTCGCGACGGCTGACGATTATCTGGTGCGGAGGGAGGCTGAGCTGGAGTTCCCGGCTGCGGCAGACCGGTGGGGGCCTGCTCACCCCATCGCCACCGGTAGGGGCATTGAGGATTATCGCGACCTGGCCCGGGAGTTGGTTCTGCCCGCGGCGAGAGGAGAATACCGAACAGAGCTGATCGTAGAGACCGATCGAGGAAACCTCACGCTGGAGTTGTTTGCCGCGGAGGCGCCGTTTACGGTACAGGCATTTGTGCGCCTGGTAGATCGTCGATATTTTGACGGTCTCGCCTGGTATCGTGTGGTGCCAGGGACCCTGATCGAGGCGGGTGATCGAAGAGGAGACGGCCGCGGGCGGGAGATTCCGCCGGTGCGCGATGAGATGAGCCCGCGTGCGTTCGATCGGGGAGCCGTGGGGCTCGTGCTGGAAGGCCAGGACACCGGCGACGGGCGGTTTTTCATCACTCTCAGCCGCCAGCCCGATCTTGAAGGCACTCATACCGCGTTCGGGCGCGTAATCTCGGGCCTCGATGTCTTGGAGCGCATGACCCTCGGTGATCGTATCCGAAGGGTGCGGCGGCAGTGACCCTGAGGGAGCACCAAATTGAGCGGGATATCCTTAAGACGTTATCTTTCAAGAGGTTATATTTGTGCAGCCGGCCTGTGGCTCGCGACGGGATGTACTCCGAGGCTGGCGTCGATAGCCCCGCAAGGCTACGTGCCGGCCGACCGGAGGGTGGTGCAGGGTTGGATCGGGGAGATGACCCCGTCGCGATCCCGCCAGTACGAGATCCGGCCCTGGCGCTTCCGGAACGAGGCCGGGTCGGCGGCCGGTCGCGCCGTGATTCGCATCGTGCCGCCAGATTCAATGCGGTTCGATTACAGGGGGCCGTTTGGGAAGTCAGGAAACGTGGCCCTGGTGGGCGATTCTGCCCTGTGGATGGCATCAGACGATCTTCAGGGTCTGGTGACGTATGCGCCGCTATTTTGGGCGGCGCTGGGCATCCCGCTCCTGCCCCCGGATACGGTTGCCCTGTTCAGCTTGGTGGGCGACGGGTTCCGTGCTTGGCGATATATTATGGTCCAGGACACGTTGGACTTCGTGTTGCAGGGATCGCCGGCCAAACGGCTACTGGGGGAGATCCGCCGACAGGGTCAGGTGTTGGCGCAGGCGAGGGTGGAAATGGATACGCTCACGGGGTTGGCTCTAGAGGCGAGGATCGATTTCTATAACGTTTCACGGTTTGAGTTCACTGTTCAATCGGTTGATACTCTTGTCTCGTTCGACGAGACGATTTGGCGGCAGCAATAGCGCGATCGTCGTCGCACTCGCTGTGGCAACGTCCCAGGCGGCGTGCTTATACGGCTTCGCCGGGGGAGGATTGCCACCGCACATCCGCACCGTGGCGATCCTGCCGTTCGACAACCAGACGGGGGAGGTAGCTTTGACCCAAGAGGTGGCTGATGCGGTACGGCAAGCAATGGAAAACCGGTTGGGCCTTCGCGTGGCAGCGGAGGATCGGGCCGATGCCGTTGTCCGAGGGACGATCTCGCGATATCAAGCCGACCAGCCGCTGTCGTTCCGGCAGGGGCAACAGGGCAACGTGTCGGTAACGCGCCGACTGGTCACCATATCTCTTTCGATCGAGATCTACGATCAAATCGAAGACCGCATGCTCTGGCAGCGGGGGGGGCTGCGGGTGGAAGGTGAGTACGAACCACCTGGCGAGGATGAGAGGAAAGGGCGTGAATTGGCGCTCGAGACGCTGGTAGCCGACCTCGTTGATGGAGCGCAATCTCAATGGTGAGGTTCCGTTGTTGGCTTGACGATGAGCGAGGTGCCACCCGCACCGGATGTCTCTTTCTAGTATTGCTTTTGGTGGCGGTGGTCTATTTCGGCATTCCAATCGGTGGCATGTACGTTCGCTACTACCGCATGGAAAACGAAATGCAAACCCAAGCTCGATTCGCGCCGAGCATCGATGACGGTACCATTCGACGGCGGTTGCAACAAACTATTGATCAGCTTGCTCTTCCACTGGAGGCGCGCCGTCGACTCAGAATCCGTCGGACTGGCCGGCCGCGGGAGATCGTAATCAGCACCAGCTGGGAAGAGACTATCATCCTTCCGTTTTACACTCGGGTACAGAGATTTGATCTAGAAGTTCGCGAGCGAATGTAGTCGGATGAAACCGACATGGGTGTTGCCGCCTGCGGCGCTGCTAATGCTGCTGGTAGTGGAGCCGCTGTGGGCTCTACCAGGTGCCACCGGCGATTCGGAAGTCGGGCGCTTCCTCTTCGTTCTCGCGATCATGTTGTTGGCCGGGAAGCTTTCAGGCGAGTTGTTCGAGCGCCTGGGACAACCAGCAGTGGTTGGGGAATTGATCGCTGGTGTGATTCTGGGCGGGAGCATGCTGGGCATCATCCCCGTTGCGCCGGACGACTCGCTGACGGAAATCATCAAGCTCTTCGCCGAGATCGGAGTCTTGATCCTCCTGTTTGAGATTGGCCTGGAAACGGATCTCAAACAGATGTTTCGGGCCGGTCTTGGGGCGAGCAGTGTTGCGCTCGTGGGGGTTACGGTTCCGTTTGTCCTGGGAGTCTTGTTCTGGCTCTCGCCGTTCGTCCCCCCCGAAATGACTGTCGCATCGAGCTTCACTACCGCCATCTATGTCGGCGCCACCCTCACCGCCACGTCGGTAGGTATCACGGCCCGTGTGCTCACCGACCTACGGGTCATGTCCTCGTTTGAAGCGAAGCTAATCATCGGTGCAGCGGTGATCGACGATGTCATCGGCTTGGTGCTGCTCGGCATCGTCGCGACCTTGGCGACGGGTGCTGCCGTCTCGATGTTGGATGTCGGCGGGGCGTTCGTGATTTCCATTGGGTTCCTGGTTGTCGCCATCGCCGTGGGGTTCGCCGCGGCACCTCGGCTGTTCGGGCTGATCGACCGTATGCGAGTGCGAGGTGTCTTGCTCGTGGCAGCGTTCGCGTTCGCACTGCTGATTGCTGCGTTCGCAGATAAAGTCGGCTCGGCGATGATCATCGGTGCGTTCGCGGCGGGCATCATCCTCTCGCGCACCAACCAGTTCGACACGATCGAGTCGCAGATCAAGCCGGTGGCCGACGTGTTCACTCCTATCTTCTTCTTGAGCATAGGAGCGCAGTTCGACGTCGGGCTCTTGAATCCGTTCAATCCCGATAATTATCAGGTGCTTGCGATAGGCGGCGTGTTGTTCGTGATTGCCGTGGTGGGCAAGCTGGTTGCTGGGTGGGCCGTGCCGTGGCGGACGTACAACCGTCCAGCGGTGGGCATTGGGATGATACCCCGGGGAGAGGTGGGGCTCATCTTTGCCAATATTGGATTGACCACCGGCGTGCTCACGGACGAGCTGTTCGGGGCGATTATCTTGATGGTGATCGGGACGACGTTCTTGGCCCCCCCGCTGCTGAAGTGGAGCTTTAACCGGTGGAAGGCAGCAGATCCACCCTAGTGCGGTGGTATCTTGGTGCCTGGGGAAGCAGCGTGCCAACGTCAATCACCAACGTGGAGGCCGGCGTTTGTGAAGAGAACTGAAGACCGTGCTAACGATGAGCTCCGCCCCGTCACCTTGGAACGGGGGACGAACCCTTACGCCGAGGGTTCTTGCCTCGTCCGAATGGGTGGAACGCTCGTGCTCTGTACCGCGAGCGTTGAAGACCAGCCCCCACCTTGGCGCAGAGGCTCAGGTCTGGGATGGGTGACCGCCGAATACGCCATGTTGCCGCGGGCTACAACCGAGCGGACCAGGCGCGAACGGAACGGGCCTGGCGGGCGCACGTCTGAGATCCAGCGGCTCATCGGGCGCAGCCTTCGTGCCGCCTTGGACACGTTCGCGTTCGGCGAGCGTACTGTGCGGATCGACTGTGACGTGTTGCAGGCCGACGGCGGAACGCGGACCGCCGCGATTACCGGAGGCGCCGTGGCGCTTGCCGACGCCTGCGCGTGGATGGAGCGGGAGTTCGATGTACCCAATCCCTTCGGCCGTCTCGTGGCTGCGGTATCAGTGGGAGTTGTCGAAGGAGAGCCAGTGCTCGATCTCTGTTACGCGGAAGACAGGGCGGCAGACGTCGACGCGAACATCGTGATGGTCGAGCCGGACCGTTTCGTGGAAGTGCAGAGCACCGGTGAGAACGACACGTTCGACCGTCCCATACTCGACAACCTACTGGATCTCGCAACCGGGGGCATTGCCACCTTGTTCGCCGAGCAACGGAAGGTACTGGGTTGACCCTGCCCAAGTTGTTGATCGCCACGCGCAATCCAGGAAAGAAACGTGAGATTCGACAATTCCTGGCCGACCTGTCACTGGAAATCGTGTTTCTGGATGACGTTGGGATATACGAATCGGCCCAAGAGCTGAAGTTGGAGACCGAAAGCACTTTCGAGGGCAACGCGCTCGAGAAGGCGGAGTTTTTTCAAAAGCGGTCGAGGATGCCCACCGTGGCCGAAGATTCCGGAATCGAGGTCCTGTCTCTCGGTGGGGCTCCGGGGGTTCGCTCGCGCCGCTTCGCCATGGTGCCGCCCGGTCAAAACGAGGACGAAGCCAACAACAGAGAACTGCTCCGCCGTCTTGCCGGCGCGCCGCCGGACCGGCGCGGAGCCCGATATCGTTCGGTTGCCGTGTTCATCAAGAAACTAGGTGCATTGCCGCAGGTCTTTGAGGGAAGCTGCCAGGGGAGAATCACCACCGGGCCCCAAGGCACGGGAGGGTTTGGATACGATCCGCTGTTCCATTCCGACGATCTCGGAAAAACTTTCGGCGAAGCGACTCTGGAAGAGAAGAACGCCGTCAGCCACCGCGGGCGGGCGTTTCGGGCGTTGGTGAAGTGGCTGGCGGAGAACCCGCTGTAACGGGTCTTCGGTGTTAGGTTTGGGAGGGGTAGATGTGTATCAACCCCTGCAACTCAAGACCCAAAAAGTACCAACTTTTCCCATAAGGTTTGCAAGATGAGCCTACGGTCCTCTCTCACAGTGTTGTTTGCGGTCCTCGCCGTGGCTTGCGGTGACTACATGGACGATTCAGCCGACCGCTTGAGTCAATACGCCACGCTTCGCTTGACTGCCGATCTCAGCTCCCTGACAGAGTCCGAGCGTCAGATGATTCCGCTCCTGATAGAGGCCGCCGAGGCGATGGACGAGATCTTTTGGCAGCAGGCTTGGGGTGATCCCGATTCGCTGCTAGGGAGCATCGACGATCCGGCGTTGCGGAAGCTCGTTGAGATCAACTACGGACCGTGGGATCGGCTCAACGGCGACGTCCCCGTCTTGCCCGGCGTGGGTGAGAAACCCCTCGGCGCCGGATTCTATCCCGCCGATGCAACCAGGGAGGAGATGGAAGAAGCGCTCGAGACGGCCTCGAACGCGGATGCGCTGCGGAGTCTGTACACGATCGTCGGACGGAGCGAGGTGGGGTTTGTCTCGATTCCCTACCACGAAGCTTTCGCCGAGCCCACGCAACGAGCCGCCTCCAAGCTGCGTGAAGCTGCCGGGCTGGCGGAAGATACGGGCCTGCGGAAATACCTGGAGTTGCGCGCCGAGGCGCTGCTAACCGACGACTATCGGGAAAGCGATTTGGCGTGGATGGACATGAAGACCAACACCATCGAGGTGGTGATCGGTCCTATCGAGACGTATGAAGACCTCCTACTCGGTGCCAAGGCGGCGCACGAAGCGTATGTGTTGATCAAAGACAAGGAGTGGAGTCAGAGACTCTCCCGCTACGCCGTGTTGCTGCCGGGTCTTCAGAAGGAGCTACCGGTGCCGGACGCCTATAAGAAAGAGGTGCCAGGCACCGACGCCGAGTTGAACGCGTACGACGCCATCTACTACGCTGGTGAAGCGAACGCCGGATCCAAGACTATCGCTATCAATCTCCCCAATGACGAAACGGTCCAGTTGGAGAAAGGTACGCGGCGTCTGCAGCTGAAGAACACCATGCGGGCCAAGTTCGACAGCATCCTCGTACCCATCGCCGACATGCTGATAGCGGAGGACCAGCGTCAGCACGTCACATTCGATGCCTTCTTCAGCAACACGATGTTCCACGAGGTGGCGCACGGTTTGGGTATCAAGAACACCATCACCGGCAAGGGGACCGTGCGCGAAGCGTTGCGCGAGCATGCCTCCGCCATGGAAGAGGGCAAGGCCGACGTTCTCGGCCTCTACATGGTCAGTCGGTTGTTCGAGGACGGGGAACTGACAGAGGGAGACATTCGCGACAACTACGTCACATTCATTGCCAGCATCTTCCGTTCGGTGAGGTTCGGCGCCACGAGCGCCCACGGCCGGGCCAACATGGTGCGGTTCAACTTCTTCCAGCAGAACGGCGCGTTTACCCGCGACGCAGCCACCGGCACATACCGAGTGGATTTCGACCGTATGGCAGCTGTGGTGACCGATCTGTCGGAGCTGATTCTCACGTTGCAGGGAGATGGAGACTATGAGGGCGCCGGCCAACTTCTTGCCAACCAGGGAGTGATCTTCGAGGAACTCGAGGGTGACCTGAACCGGCTTACCGAAGCTGGGATTGCAGTGGACATCGTGTTCGAGCAGGGAATGGCGGTGTTGCGGTAGGACGGAATG
>SDBV01010515.1_pt1 | contig 12111 bp, 11 predicted proteins | sample 2277081 | NCBI WGS metagenome assembly SDBV01 (sample SAMN10402039, study PRJNA504765) | marine sediment metagenome | isolation source: marine sediment core GS10_PC15, 223 cmbsf | place: Arctic Ocean: Southern Knipovich Ridge | collected 2010 | reverse complement strand
CCTGGGCGGGCACGGGGGCGCCGGTCTCCGGGCCATCGCCCATCGCGACAGATGCGGCCAGGGGATGCGGCACGCCCGGGTGCTCGCATCCGACCAGGACAAAGGCGATGAACACGAGCGGCAGAGCTATGCCCGCTACTCTGATCATGCTTCCTTCTCCGACAATGCTGGAAGTGGGTCAGTCCGGGCGGCCGCTATCCCGTGCTGCCGTGAGCAGTGGTCAACCCGCCGGGACGGCCGCGCCACCGGTTCGGCTCGAAGGGCCAGCCGCCCCGGTGGCGCGTCGATCCCGAGGTCGCAGCCGGTGCTGTGCGGCTGCTGTTCGGGGGCTAGAGTGGCAGCACCTGGATGTACGCCGTCATGCTGGGCTCGTGGTTGTTGCAGATCAGCCGGTAGGTGCCGGCCTCCGTCGCGGTGAAGGACATCTCGTACTCTCGCCCGCGATTCATCTCAACTTCCCCCGTGGCATCCGAGCCGTCCGGCGCCTCGACCCAGGTCGTGTGCTCGTTCCCATTGATGATGAAGAACGTCAGGTCGATCTTGTCGCCCTCGTAGGCGACCATCGAGCCCGGGGTCCAGACGTAGCTGGCAACCCGCCAGTTCAGCGCGTTCCCGGAGTCGAAGCCCTCGGGGTTGAACCCGTAGCCATCGGAGAGCCCGCTGGGATCGACGCTCGGAGGCGCTAGCTTGTCGGAGGACGTGGTTCCCTTCCACTCGACACCGGTCACGTAGAAGTGCTTCGCGCCGGCGGAAGCGGCGAACCCGCCGTCGGCTCCGTCAGCTCCCGCGGCTCCCGCGGCTCCTGCGGCTCCTGTGGGGCCCGTGGCTCCTGCGGGCCCTGCTGCCCCGTCGTCTCCAGCACACGCAACGGCAATCAGGCCTGCTGCGAGTGCAGAGACAATCAACCAGGGAATCCTGCTTCTCATGTTGACCACCTTTCGGATGTACTTGGGACCGGGCGGGCCGGGCACATGGCGGGGACGGCGCTGCGTTGCCGCACCAGGCTCCTCCCGGAGCGTCCGCTGATGCACCGGTGGCGCACCGGCGGACGCTCGGGAGGTCGTGCCTGCGGGACCGGCGGACATTGGCGGCAGTCTTGCTCGGCAGGCTGTGACAGTTCCGTAACAGGCCGCCGTGGCGCTGTAACAACCCTGTGACAATCGCAGCGCGCGAACGCGAAGAGGGGGAAGCCGTTGCAGCTTCCCCCTCTTCCTGGCATCGGCTGCCGGCGGCTAGCCGGAATCCGCCAGGAGGTAGCCGACGCCTGGCACGGTTGTGATGATGCGAGGTTCCTCCGGGTGTTCCTCGATCCTCTGGCGGAGGCGCCGGATCGTCACGCGAAGCACGTCGCTTTCGTACGCTTCGCCCCACACCTCCGCCAGGAGGGCGTCTTGCGTGACCACCTTCCCGGCGTTCTCGACCAGGCAGTGCAGCAGCCGGTACTCGGTGGGGGACAGGTGCACCTGACGCCAGGGGGACAGGTGCGCCTGGCGACTTCGTATCATCACCTGGCGCGTGAGGAAGTCCATGTGCAGGTCGCCGTGGGTGAAGCTGGGCTCCCGCCCCGGCGCCTCGCCCAGGCGCACGCGACGCAGCACGGCCTCCACCCGGGCCAGGAGTTCCTGGGCGGAGAAGGGCTTCACCACGTAGTCATCGGCCCCAACTCTGAGCCCCCTGACCCGGTCGTCCGGCCCACCCCGTGCCGTCAGCATGATGATCGGGACCGTGGAGAACTCTCTGATCCGGCTGCATATCTCGAAGCCGTCCTGGCCCGGGAGCATGATGTCCAGGACCAGCAGGTCCGGGACGCCCGCCGCCAGGGCTGCCAGCGCGGCCTCGCCCGATTCGGCACTGTCGACCCTGTACCCCGCCGCTTCCAGGTTGAAACGCAACAGCCGGATGTAGCGGGGCTCGTCGTCCACGATGAGGATGCGCTCGCCGGTCATATGACGTCCCCGGTCTCGGCGGCCGGTGGCGCGCTCCCATCCTGCTGGCCCGGTGCCCTGGGCAGGGTGAACCGCACGACACTCCCAACGCCCGGGGCGCTTTCGGCCCAGATGCGGCCCCCGTGCGCCTCCACGATCGCCTTGGACACGGCCAGGCCCAGCCCCGTCCCGCGGTCCCTCCTCCCTGACGGGGTGTCCCCCCGGAAGAACGGTTCGAAGATTCGCTCGAGGTCCCCCTCGGGGATTCCCGGGCCACGGTCCTCCACCGCCACCACCACCTCGTCGCCGGAAGCCCGCGACTCCACGCGGATCACCGTCCCGGGACTGGAGTACCGTGCGGCATTGTCGAGGAGGTTGTAGACCACCTGCTCTATCCGTTCGGGGTCCGCGAGCACAGCTACGTCTTCGGCCGCCGGCGCTTCCACAACGCTGTGTCCCGACTCGCTGAGCGCCGGTTGCGCCCTCTGGAGAGCGCCGCTCAACATCGCCCTGAGGCCGGTCGGGGCCGGATTCATCGTCAGGGTGCCGGCTTCCAGCCGGGACGCGTCCAGCAGATCGTCGATCATCCGCTGAAGCTTCCCGGATTCATCGTCGATGATCTGCAGGAACTCTCTGCTCGTCTCGGAATCGATCTCGACGTCATCTCGCCGCAACGTGGTGGCGTAGCCTCGCACCAGGCCGAGCGGAGTCCTGATCTCGTGGGAGATCCCGGAGATGAACTCGACCTTCATGCGGTCGAGCTCGTTCTGGGCCTCGATGCGGGCAAGCTCCCTCCGCTGGCGGGAGATCGTCAGGCTCGCCCCTCCGACCATCCCGACGAGCAGCGCGTACATGACGACGGTAGCCCCGGCCACGAAGAGCCAGCTGCGCCGGCGTGCGCTGCCCAGCTCGGCCTCCAGAGCGTCGGTGCTCTCGTAGAACTCGACGGCGCCTGTGATCTCACCGGAGCCCAGGGCTCTGAGCGGTATGTACGTTTCCTGGAGCTTGGTGAACCTCTCGCGTTCGAACTCGTTCTCGGGGTCGGAAAGATCACTGACGTGGGAAACCGTCTCCCCTTCGAGCGCGGCGCGGAGGTGAGCTCCAAGGCCGAATGCTCGGCCCACAATCTCTCGGTTCGGGCTGTACAGGATCTCGCCGGCCGGTGACCAGACCTTGAAAGAAACGATCCTCTCCCCGAGTTCCGTCTCCAGCAGAAGCCTGTCCAGGGCCGCCATCTGCTCGGGGCTTATCGCCGGGCTTTCGCTGAGCTCAACCAGATGCGGAGCCACGGCGCTGCTGACAAAGGACGCGGTCACAGCCGCCGTGCGAGCCAGTACGCCCTCCTCGATCTGACGCGTCACCCACCAGCCGATTGTCATCATGCCCGTGAGGAGGATGGCCAGGCTCACGATGGCAAACCGCTGCGTGAGCGACAGGCCGGCGATAAGCCTCCCTGCTGCTGGCTGCATGCCTTCACCCCCGCCAACCAGGCCGTCGCCACTCTCGCCGCGCCCCAGGGCACGCCGCTTGCCCTGGCCCGGGTCACGATGGCCCACGCTGAGCCGGATGCGTCGGGGGCCCTGCGGCTGGCACGCCCCCAATCGCGGTCGCGGTCGCTATGTTACCGCCGGGATCGTTGCAGCTGGCCGGCGTCAGAGAGAAGCAGTCGGGCAGCAGGGTAGGGCGCCGCAGGCCAGCGGTCGGCCTGCGCCCGCACCGGGAACGCGCGGTCGCCTCGTACCGAACCTCCCGGGATCCCGAGAAACGGCAAACCCCGGCGGAGCCGCCAGCGGCCGTGACAAAAGAGTGAGCCGCCCCACCCCCACCCCCGCCGTCACGCCCCGGCCCACTATCCGGCTATTCGTCCCACGCACGCTCTCCGGTGATAGATGACTCCGGGGCTTCCAGCTTGAACCAGCCGGGTGAGCAGAACGCCTCCGGGTACTGGATGTCGTTTGCCCTCGCGGCGTGGACACCCCGGAGCGCGGCGAGCGCCGGAGTCGGTCCCTGCAGTACAAGAGAGCGCCCCGGTCACCCGGGGCGCTCCGCATTGATGAACCAGATTCCTTCCGGCGACTGGTTCCTATTTCGTGCAAACGTAGATGCTGTTGAACGGGTTTGACGAGTCAAGCACTCGGACGTCCGGCAACCCGGCGTCGTTGAGCATCTTCACCGCCAGTTGCTCGCCCCACACTGTGCCCAGGCCGGCGCCGCCCTCTGCGAGGGAGACGGTCATGCAGTGCAGCGTGCTCACCGCGTAGAAGAACGGGGCCACCGGGTGCGCGATGTTGTCTTCCAGGTTGGAGGACGCCTTGATGTCCACCATCATGAAAGCGCCGCCCGGGGCGAGGTGACTGCTGGCCTCGTTCAGCGCGCCCTGCGGATTTACCTGGTCGTGGATCGAATCGAACGCCGTGATCAGGTCGAACGAGACATCGCCGGGCACGTCGGTTACGTCCTGGACCTGGAAGGTCACGTTCGTCAGTCCCATCTCGGCGGCTTCGGATGTGGCGTCCTCGATGGCGTCCTCGGCGATGTCGTAGCCCTTGAAGGTGGATTTTGGGTAGGCCTGCGCCATGAGGTTCATGTTGTGGCCGGTACCGCAACCGAAGTCGCACACGCTGATACCGCCCTCAAGTCGTTCCGCGAGTCCGGGGACAACGCCGATGTAACCATCGAACAACGACGAGTTGTAGTCACGCCTAAAGAAGTCGTCCATGATCTCGGTGAACTCGGGACGGTACGCCGAGTAAGGGACGCCGCCGCCATTCCGAAACGCTTCCAACACGCCGCTCACGTGCCCGCCCAGGAAAGTGATCATGGGGGAGAGCGACGAAAGGTTTGCACCGGTTTCACCGGTCAGGCTGGCGGCGTGCTCGGCAGGGAGCGTGTGACTCTTCGCCGCCGGGTCATACTCCACGTAGCCGCTCACCGTCGCTCCGCCCAGCCACTCACGCACGTAGCGCTCGTTCAGCCCGGCGCGTTCAGCCAGCTCAACGCTGGTCGCCGGTTCCTGTGCCAGCGCCTCCCAGAGGCCGGACCTGTGCCCCAGGTCCACGATCAACGTCCTGCACGCGCCCATGTACGTGCCGACTAGCTGGTTGCCGAACTCCTCCGCCTTCGTTTCGTCGAACGTCCGCGTTGCCTGCTGCGTCGTCATAAGACCTCCCCTGCTTGATCACCACAGCCAAACTTGATCGTCAAAGCCAACCGCCGCGCTCGTGCGACGAACAAGAAGCCTAGCATAATCAGCATTTCTAGCATAGAAAGCGTGTCTGAGAAGGCCTGAGAACGGGTCGCGCCTGCCAGCTAGAGTGAGGGACCGCTCCACCGTGGGCGGTCTTTCCGCGTTCAAGACGGCGCGACCTGGCAGGACTATTCAACCCCGGGGGGGCTCACGGCGGTCAACCGCTTGCCGGGGCCGGAGGACGGACACCATCGCGGCCACACTTGAACGCGCCCGCCAGCACCGCCACCGTGACCCGCGAGCCCGGCCCGCGCCACACAGGCGCGAACATTCCCCTGCGCTGTGCGAGACTTCTTGGACACCGGGCTTCGCGCGCGACCAGAACGCAACCAGAGCGCAAACGGAGCGCAGGTGTGTGTGACACCGTGGCGTCGGAAGGGGTCGCAGACCGTTGAGCATTGCCCGGGATGAGCACGCAGATCCGAACCAGGCGGCCCTCGTTCACGAGACCCGGCCATGGGGCTCGTTCACCGTCATCCACACCGGTGACCGGTACCAGGTCAAGCTCATCAGCGTGGAACCCGGCGAGCAGCTCAGCCTCCAGTACCACCAGCGCCGCTCCGAATACTGGGTCGTGGCGACGGGCCGCGCCGTCATCGTGATCGGGGACGAAGAGCGGGAGATCGGTGAGAAGCAGGGCGCGTTCGTGCCCCAGGGCACGCGGCACCGGATCAGCAACCCCGGCCCCGGCCCGCTGGATATCATCGAGGTCCAGTTCGGTGACTACTTCGGGGAAGATGACATCGTTCGCCTCGCGGACCGGTACGGGCGGGTCTGACCTCGTGCCGGGCGGGCGCGGCTGAAGAGCGAGAAACGCCGCGGCCCCCGCGCCGTGGCAGCCGCGGCGCACAGCGCATGCCGCCAGACCTGGCAGCCGCCACCGGCGTGACTCGCGCCGGAGCGCCGCCGCCGAAAGGGGCCACTCTATGACCGCGCCAGCGCGCCTGGTCCTCGACAACTGCCTGATCATCGACGCCGCCTCGCCCTCGCCCAGGGAGGGGAGTGTCCTCATTGTCGACGGCCGGATCGAGGAGGTCTCGCCCACTCCCCGGGCCGGTCGGTCTGGTTCAAGAGACGCCCGCGTCATAGACCTCCAGGGCGGGTTCCTCCTGCCCGGCTTCTGGGACGCCCACACGCACATCGGCCGCGGCATCCCGGATGACGAGGCGCGGGATGAAACCGCGGCGGCGCGGGCGCTGCGGGCCGGCCGGGACTGCCTGCGCGCGCTCCGCCTCGGGATCACCGGACTGCGAGTCGTCGGCGAGCGGGACTACATCGATGTCGCGTGCCGGGACGCCTTCGCCTCCGGCGACCACCTGGGACCGACGCTGTTCACATGCGGCTACTTCATCACCACCACAGCCGGACACTTCCTCAGCAGCGGGTGCGCGGTGGAGGCAGACGGCCCGGTGGGCTTCCGCAAGGCGGTGCGAGAGCAGATCAAGCACGGTGTGGACTTCATCAAGCTCAATATGGACGGCGGGGTCATGGGGCCGCCCTGGGACAGGACGACCGACGTCTACCTGCTGCCGGACGAGATCGCGAGCGTGTTCGACCTGTGCCGCCAGCGGGACTTCAGGGTGGTGGCGCACGCGGCCGGCGTGGACGGCGTGAAGGCGGCCGTCCGCGCCGGCGCCCACAGCATCGAGCACGGCTACGTCCTGGATGACGAAGCCGCGTCCATGATGGTCGAGCGCGGCACGTACTACATTCCCACGATGGGCCTTACCCACCTGAACCGCGGGCCGGAGTTCGCAGAGTCGGAGTTCGAGCGCGAGTGGACGCTCGCGAATCCGCGGCCGGAGGCTTACCGGCAGCGCGCCATCGCCGCGGCCGGCCCGCACGCTGACGCCTTCAAACGGGCGCTGAAGGCCGGGGTGAAGATCGCCTGCGGCTCCGACCTGGCGCTGCCGTGGGGCGGGCTCCTGGAAATGGCCATGCTCGTGCGCTGCGGCATGTCCGAGTGGCAGGCGATCGTGGCCGCGACCCGGACCGCCGCCGAAGTGTGCCTGGCAGACGACGACTATGGCGCTGTTGAGCCGGGCAAACGCGCCGACCTGGTGGCGCTCACGGCGAACCCGCTGGATGACATCGAGGCGGCCCGCGCGCCCTCGCTGGTGGTCAAAGGGGGGCAGGTGGTGACGCGCCCCGGCCCGGCCTAGCTTTCGCCGCCGCGGCCCAGCGCGGCAGGGGAGGGCAGCACACGCTCAGCCCGCAGCACGACCGCGCTGCGGAACAGCCGCCAGATCTCCTCGACCCGCTCATTCAGCGGATACGCCGCGGGGTCGAAGAGCCACCGGGTAACGGTCGCCTGCACCATCCCGAAGAACATGACGGCCGCTGACGCCGCGTCGGCCTCCGGGTCCAGCTCCCCCGAACGCTGCCCTTCTGCCACGATCGCCTCCACCAGTGACAGGTAGTCCTCAACCAGCGCGCGGGCGGCCCGATTGGCATCGCTGTCGCCAAGCTGGAGCGCCTCGGTCAGCAGCACGAACGACACGCCGCGCCGGCTTTCCACGTAGGAGAGATGCAGCCGGAGGAGGTGCTCCAGCTTGTCCAGCGCCACGCGGTCGGACTCTGTAGCGCCTGACACCGCGTCGAACAGAGACCGCCGCACGTCGGTGAGCATCAGCAGCACCACTTCCTCTTTGCTGCGGACGTGGCGGTAGAGCGCGGCGACCGTGACGCCGACGCGCGTCGCCAGGGCCTTCACCGTGAGGGAGGCCAGGCCGCCCTCGATGATGATATCCCGTGCGGCATCGATGATCTGGCGCTGCCGCGTCTCGTGGTCCAGGTGCAGGTTGTCGCGCAAATCCTTCTCCCGTGGAGGGGACTGACACAGGATGTCAGCGAACGCTTACTTACTTTGATATCATAACCCCATCAGCCGCGGGGAGTGCCCCGCGTGAAGTCTCCCGTGTGGGCCTGTTGGCAGGGTCCAGCTCCGACCACAATCTTCGGAAGGGGGGAAACGATGCCGGTGCTGACGATTGGCGGGCAGGCAGGGGCCGGCGGGCCTGAGATCGGCGTGCGAGTCGCGCGCGCGCTGGGCATCGAGTATTTCGAACGACGCGCGCTGCGCATGGTGGCCGAGAAGCTCGCCGCTTCCCTGGAGGCGGTGGTGCTCAAGGAACGGCTCTACGGCAGCTGGACGGCCCGCCTGCGCGCGCTGTTCGAGCAGTGGCTCCTTGACGCAGGCCGCCTGGGCTACGGCTACGATCCGATGGTCATGCCCGTGTACGGGGCCGACGCGTACGCCTTCCTCGACGACGAGGCGGACGATGAACGCCCCCTGCGGATCTCACCGTCGGAGATCCCCGACCGCGAGTTCGTGGAGGCCGTACGGCAGGTGGGCGCGGAGCTCGCCGGGCGGGGTGACGTCGTGCTCGTCAAGCGTGCCGGTTGCCTCACGCTGCGGGATGAGCCGGGCGTGCTGCACGTCGGGCTGTTCGCACCCTGGGAGAAGCGCGTGCGGCGCTTCGCGGGGCGGTTCGGCGTCGGAACCGCGGAGGCCGAGTCGATGCTCGGGGACGCCGAGAAGGCACGCCGCCGCTTCTTCAAGCGCCTGGCCGGCGCCCACCCGCATGACGAGCAGCTCTACGACCTGGCGCTGGACACCGCCCAGGACGCGGATGACGCCGCTTCCGCCCTCCGCATCGCATCGGCCGCCGCCTAGCGAGCCGCCGCGTCCGCGTCCGGGGCCAGCCCCTCGTCGCGCAGCCGCTCGGCCACCTCGCGCAGCTCTTTCGGGCCGTCGACCGTCAGCCAGAGCGCATCTGACGGCAGCGCGGCCAGCCGGCCCTCTTCCGCCAGCGCCGGGAACGTCGTCGTCTCGTGGTCGCCGACCTCGGGCAGCAGGCCTTCGATTTCCCGGGAGAACACGTAGACGCCGGCGTTGATCCAGATCGGGAGATTGCCCTTCTCCACGAACGCCTCGATCAGGTCGTCACCCCCGAGCTGCACAATGCCGAACTGGCTCGGGTACCGGACCAGCAACAGCGTCCCCACCGCGCCGGTTCGCCGGTGCAGCTCCAGCATCGGCGCAAGCGGCTGTCGCGTGATGTTGTCCCCGTTCGTGACGATCACCAGCCGCTCCGAGGCCGGCACGAGCGACATTCCCTTGCGGATCGCACCGCCGCGACCCAGCGGCGACTCCTCAAGCGAGTAGTGCGCGGTGACGCCGAAATCGCTGCCGTCGCCGAAGTGTTCCTGGATCTTCTCAGCCAGGTAGCCGCACAGGAACACGACGTCCGTGACACCCTGCTCCCGCATCCACTCCACCTGGTACTGGAGGAGCGGGCGGTCGTTGAGTGGGACCATGGCCTTGGGCATTGTGTCGGTGATCGGCTTCAGCCGCTCACCGCGCCCGCCCACCAGTGTCAGCGCGTAGATGTTGAAGCCCCCTTCACCAGAGCAGGCTGGCGCCGCGGTCCGGGCTAAGCCAGGCGCCGGCCAGGCTAGACGGGACGCCGGCCAGGCTAGACGGGACGCTAGACGGGACGATTGTATGGGGCCGCGCGCGCCCGTGCCCGCGCCTCCTGGATCCCGGCGCAGCCCGCGATGCCCCGCTCAGCCCAGCTCTCGCAGCACAACCGCCGCCGCCTCGCGCAGGTCCCGCGCCCGCCAGGTCGGGCTCACGTCGCAGGCGCCGTCCGATCCGCCGTAGCCGGTCGCGACCAGCACGCTCCGGCAGCCCGCGTTGACCGCGGTCTGGATGTCACCCGTCGTGTCCCCGATCACGAAGCACTCCTCCAGGCGCAGGCCGTGCTCCATCGCCGCCCGCTCCAGCATCCCGATGCCCGGCTTCCTGTCCGGGCACACGCGGGTGTACTCCGGCACGGCCCCGTCCGGGTGGTGGGGACAGTAGTAGACGGCGTCCAGCCGGGCCCCCTCCGCCGCCAGCATAGCCGCCAGCCGCTCGTGGACCGCGTTGACCTCCCGCTCGGTGCAGATGCCGCGGGCCACCACAGACTGGTTCGTGACCAGGACGACCGGCGCCCCCGCCTCGTTGAGCAGCCGGATGCCGTCCGCCGATCCCTCGATCAGCTCCAGCTGGCCGGGCCGGGAAAGCCGGTGGACCTCGACGTTCACGACGCCGTCCCGGTCCAGGAACACGCCGGCGCGCCCCCGGCCTGCCGCGCTCATCAGGGAGACGACGGCGGCGAGTGCGCCAGCGTCGCTTCCAGCCCCTCCTGGAAGCTGAGCCCCGGTTCCCAGGCCAGCTCGCGGCGTGCCTTCGCGGCATCCAGGCTGTTCCGGCTCAGCTCCCCCGGGCGCTCCGGCGCGAACTCCGGGTCCTTCTCGTACCCCATGACCCGCGCCACGGCGGACGCCAGCTCCAGCACGGAGGTCTCCACGCCGGTGCCCAGGTTGTACGCCTCGCCGTCGCCGGCGCTCATGGCGGCCAGCGCGGCACGCGCCACGTCCCTGACGTACAGGTAGTCCCGCGTCTGGGAGCCGTCGCCGAAGATCGTGATCGCCTCGCCTGCGAGCATCCTTCCCATGAAGATCGCCACCACCCCGGCCTCGCCGTGTGGGTCCTGCCGTGGCCCGTAGATGTTGGGGAGCCGCAGGCTGGTGTACGCCAGTCCGTAAAGGTGGCTGTACAGGTACAGATAGTGCTCCACCGTGTGCTTGCTGATGGCGTACTGGGAGACCGGCGCAATCGCGTACTCCTCGGCCAGCGGCAGGTCGGCCGGGTCCACCTCGCCGTAGAGAGCGCCCCCTGTATTCGTGTAGATCACCTTGCGCACACCGGCGCTGACACACGCCTCCAGCAGGTTGATCGACCCGATCACGTTGCACTCGGCGTCGAACACCGGCTCGCGGGTGGACCGCCGCACGTCGATCTGGGCCGCAAGGTGGAACACGAACTCCGGACGAACCGTGTCGAGGACCTGCGACAACGCCGCGCGGTCCCGGATGTCCACATCGTGGAATGCGACGCCGGGCCGCAGGTTGTCACGCCTGCCCGTCGAGAGGTTATCGACAATCGCGACGTCGTGGCCCTCCTCGGCGAGCGCGTCGACTACGTGTGAGCCGATGAAACCGGCGCCGCCGGTGACGAGTGTGCTGGCCATAAGCGTTGCCTCGATCCCCTCTCCTTGTGGGAGAGGGTTGGGGTGAGGGTGAAGTATGTCCGAGAACCCGGTTGAGCCACCATACCGCGCACCCATTTACAGCCGCAACAGACCGTTTCGTGCCCGGCCGGTCGCCGACGCGTCTTCCGCCTGGTGGTACGGGTTCCCGGGCTCGCGCGGATCAATCGCGCAGAGTGACGGCCCCGCGCAGCGCGATGCGTGTGTGCGCCTCGGCCGCGGCCGCTCTCTGAATCCTCCTCGCTCAGCGGGAGAAGGTATCTTGCCCTGCCTCCGGTTCTTTTGTAGCCAGGCCCCTACGGCCGGGGAGGTGGGTGTCACTTTGAACCGGGCACGTGGGCACCACTTCCGGCTGCCAGGCCGGGGCGATCCGGACCACTTGCCGGGACGCCCAGCACGTTGAACGCTTGCGCGTAGCCTGCAGCGTCGACTAGCTCCCTCGTGGTCCCATGCCGGGCGACCGGAGGCCGAACGGCGCCCACACGATCACCTCGGCGCTCAAAGCCGTCAGCGCGTCTGCCGCCTCCCGCACGGCTCGCCGGATGACGGGCGAGGGTGTGAACAACCCGCCGTCTTCCTGCACCCTGATCCAGAGACCGCTCACGTCGACGTGACCGTGATCGTCGGACCGGGCCGTCGTCAGGCGGGTGCGCGCCCGCGCGCGCCGGGCCGGACGTCAGCCCACCACTTCAGCCGACGTTGTTGCGTGGGCGCCGGCCCGGGTCATCCGGCTGATGGCTCGCTCGCCGTCGCCGGGGCTCACGTCGACCGCGCCGATGGCGTCAGTGAGCAGGTACGTATCGAAGCCGAGCCGGCACGCGTCCAGCACGGTGTTGAGCAC
>SDBV01010514.1_pt1 | contig 12112 bp, 6 predicted proteins | sample 2277081 | NCBI WGS metagenome assembly SDBV01 (sample SAMN10402039, study PRJNA504765) | marine sediment metagenome | isolation source: marine sediment core GS10_PC15, 223 cmbsf | place: Arctic Ocean: Southern Knipovich Ridge | collected 2010 | reverse complement strand
GACCCGCATCGTCAATTTCCCCGGAAGCAGGAAGGCCGCCGTCGAGAACCTCGAGGTGGTGCTCCAGGTGCTGGGTCACGCGGTGCGGCTGCTCCGCGGGCACACCACCCACGAGGGGGATGAGCGGTGCCGGACAGACGCTGGACTTCCGGTCCTGTCCGGGACGTTCGAGGTTTGTCCGTGATGGCGGCGTTGAACGGTGTCTGGTGTCTGCCAGCCAGGCGGCACCATCACCCCACGGTTGAGGAATCCGTGCGCGGCACGGCCCTCAGGTCGAAAACACCACATCTCACGACATCTCGTGGGCCTCGCTACGCGACGTAGTGAGAGGTGCGGGCTAGATGACCTCGTGAGCGCGCTTTCACGCCCCGATGATCTCGGCGGTGGGCGCTGCAAGAGGCCACCGAATCCTCCAAGCCTCCATCCGAGTTCCGTGCTGATGGTGGCTCTGGCCGCGGTGCGCTTCCATGCATGAGTTCCTCACCTCGATCAAAGACTTAGAGCGTTGGTTCAGATCACCCAAGCCAAAGGACGTTTCAGATGCGACTGATTGCTGAGACCCGGAATCTCGTCATCCTCGCGATGATGATCGCGATGGGATCGGCGGCCCTTCCCGCGGCTGCGGAAGAGACCGCCAACAACGTGCTCGACGCCATCACCAAGGGCACGTTCTCGCTCAACCTCCGCTATCGCCACGAGGACGTCGACCAGACCGGCTTCGATGAACGGGGCCGTTCCTCGACCCTGCGGACCACGGCCGGCTACCGGACCAGGTGGTGGAAGGGCCTCGAGGTCTACTTCGAGTTCGAGGACGTTCACAACTTCGGCCTCTCGAACGACCACAACAACGCCGGCGCCGGCTCGTTATGGAATGGCGTCACCGACCGGCCCGTCATTTCGGATCCCGCCCTCACCGAGTTCAATCAGGCCTATCTCGGCTGGCGCACCCTGAAGAGCCTCCCCTTCCGATTCGGACTCCAGGAGATCGTGATCGACAACTCACGTTTCGTGGGCAACATCGACTGGCGCCAGAACCACCAGAGCTTCGAGGCGGCGCGCGCCGCCTTCGAGGGCGTCGAGAACCTGGCCATCCGCTACTCCTACATCGGCCGGCAGCGCACCGTCAACGGAGCCTCGCTGCCCATGTCCACCAGCCACTTCGGGGTGGCCTACACCTTCCGAGACATCGGCACCCTCCGCGCCTACGGGCTGCTCCTCGATTACGAACGCGAGACGCGGTGGGACCTCTCCACCACCACCTATGGCGGCTTTTTCGACGGGAAGGCCAAGCTGTCGGACAGCCCGGGCCTCCTTTACCGCCTCGAGTACGCCCGGCAGCAGGACGCCGGCAAAAATCCAGACCACATCAGCACCGACTACGGCCGCGCCGACCTCGGCCTTTCCATCTCCAAGGTGACCGTCGCGGTCGGGTACGAGGTGCTCGGCGGTTCGCCCGAGGACGGTCGGTTCCGCACGCCTCTCGCCACGCTGCACAAGTTCAACGGTTGGGCGGACAAATTTCTCAACACCCCGACCAACGGCCTCCAGGACCCATTCCCCTCGGTTACGGCCGGCCTCGGCACGTGGAAGCTCATGGCGATCTACCACGACTTCTCCGCCGACACGGGCGGGGCCAAGTGGGGAACCGAGATCGATGCCGTCGTGATCTACAACACCCCGTGGGAACAGCAGGTGGCGCTCAAGTTCGCCGCGTACGACGCCAAGGACTGGGCCAGCGACACGACCAAGCTCTGGATCTGGACGAGCTGGGGGTTTTGATGACACACTTTGCTCGCGGCCGACGGCCGCGAGCACACGTGACGCACCCGTGTTAGTCTCAGTAGACGGCACCCAGGTAACCAGGAGGCGACCATGCAAGACGTGCCTTCCATCGTGTTTAGCAATCTAGCCGTCGTGATGCCGATCCTGCTTGCGCTGATCGTAGCCTTGGTTGTCTACCTCGTGCTCATGGTCAGGGCAATCATCGATATGTTGCGTTACGATGTGCACGGTGTGCTTCTCACCTTCGCTTTCCTGGCGCTGGTACCTTTCCCGCTGATCCTGGTTATGGGAATCATGGTTCTGATCATCTGGCACTACCACAAGAGGGATATCGTCGCGGGAGAGCGGCAGACACGGTAATCGGTCAGGGGCAGAGACGCGGCACAAGGGTGCCACCCCTGGTCTATTGTGCAACTCACGCCGGGCCACTGGCACCGGTTTCGGTTTCGGTGCCAGTTTCTCCTGGCACCGATTCCGATTCAGGGGCACGATATCGTTGACGTGAAGGCAGAAGGAATCCATTATTATCTGTGTATTGGCGGGAAGGTATGAGGCGTGAGCGACTAACCGCAGATCGGCTACGGGTGCGCCAGAGATGGCGGCCCGCGCGTCCAACTCTGCAGCCTTTGGAATTCATGAAGAGTTCCTGTTCGCCGCACCGAGCACGCCACGTCATGCGATTGGTGGGAAACGGAATACGTACTCGCTCGGCCGAGGTGCAAGCAGACGCAAGGACTCGTTCCCATGCGTGATCCGCTGTTTTGGGTACCCGTCAAGTACAAGTTGCCCCTGACTTTTGCGGCGCTGTGCCTGATCGCTCTGGGTGCGGGTGGGTATCTGGTGGCCATCACTGCGGAACAGGCGCTTGAAGACCAGATCCTGGCAAGACTTGACGATCTCTCAGCGATCACCACAGTGGTGGTGGACAGGCACCTCGAACTCCTCGGGAGGCGGGTGGAGGACTTCGCCTCGGATGGGCTCATCCGGGCCGAGCTGGCGCACCTGGTGGCGAACCGGGCAGCGGATCTGCCCAAGGAGATGGAATCGACCCGTGCCGTGCTCGTGCGGCATCTGGTGGCCAACAAGCTGCCTCTGGTCGACGTTTTCGTAGACGCCTCGCTGCTTGATCGGCAGGGTGAACCACTGCTCCAGGTGTACTCACACGAGCCCCCGCCGTCTGCATCCCGTGAAACGGCCGCCCTCTGGTTTGGGCCTCTGCAGGCGCCGTCGGGGGACCACCCCTACCCTACCTTCCTTCTCTCCACGCCTGTGAAGAGCCTGGAAGGTGATCGGCAGATCGGTTTTCTGCAGATTCTGGTGCGGGCGGATGTGTGGGCATCGAGCCTGCGGCGGGGCGGGCTCCCCTCCCGGTCGTCTTCCCGGATTTGGCTCGAGGATGCGGCGGGAAGCACCTCGTTGCTCTTGTCGAAGGTCTCCGGGGCGCAGGTCGATGTCGCTCCTCAGGGATCAGGAACGATCGACTTCGTCACCACCATTGCCCGCAGCGGGTGGAGGCTCCAGCTGACCGTGGATCGTGACGTGGTCATGGAGCCGATAAGGAACCTGCTCAGCCGTTTTCTTCTCGTCGCCGGCGTCCTGCTCCTTCTGATTATGGCCATCTGGTTTTTTCCATCGCGCTTCCTCTTGAAACCCTTGGCTGTGCTCCAGGACGCCGCCCGGCGCATCGCAGAGGGAGACTTCTCCGTCCGGGTGTTGATCGACTCGCGTGACGAGGTAGGCGACCTGTCAAGGAGCTTCAACATCATGGCTCAAGCCGTGGAGGAGAGGACGGCCAAGCTGGAGGAGGCGGCAGCCGTTCTCAAACGGAGGGAAAGGGACATCCGTTTTGAACGGGACCGCCTGAATGCCGTCATCGGCTCCATGCACGACGGTCTGTTCATTCTCGACTTGAAGGGGCAGATCACCCTCTCCAACGCCGCCGCCGAGCCCCTCGTGTCGGCACTGAAGCGGGACGGCGAGCGCCTGGTTTGCAGCTTCGGTGCGGGGGAAGGGGGAAGCTGCCTGGGCTTCTTGGCGGACCTCGACAAGCCTCCCCAATCCTGCCTGGTCAACCTGGGCGCCCGTGCATATGAGATCCACGCGACAACCCTTGCCGCTGCCGACGGGCAGGTGGTGGGCCGCGTCTGCGTCAGTCGGGACATTAGCGAGCGGATCGCCCGGGCCGAGCAGCAGGCCCACCAGGAGCGGATGTCGGTTCTCGGCGAGATCGCTGCCGGCGTGGCGCATGAGGTCAACAACCCCCTGGCCGCGATTACCATGTTCAGCCAGATGCTCGAGACCGAGCTGGAGCCGGAGTCCTCCTTCCGCGAGCACGCGGAGGTTATCCGCCGCAATGCGGAAAGCTGCAAGAGGACCATCCGCGGGCTCCTCGACCTGGCGACGGCCAGGGGGGCCGAGATTGCTGCCTTCGATATCCACGACCTACTCCACGATGTGAGACGTTTCCTGAGTCCGCTTTATGAGCGCCTACCGGTAGAGTTTGGGCTCGAGGCCGGCGCGAAGAACTCTATCGTTGTCGGAGACGAGCTCCAGCTGCGGCAGGTCGTTGTCAACCTGGTGATGAACGCGATCCAGGCCTCCGACGGCCGCGCCGTGAATGTGTCGGTCATGACCGAGGACAGTGGCGACAGCATCGCGATCCTCGTGTCCGACACCGGCCCAGGCATTCCTGACGAGGCACGTGACCGCATCTTCGAGCCCTTCTTCACCACCAAACCACGAGGCGCGGGCACGGGTCTGGGCCTTTCGACGTCGATGCGGATCGTCGAGACCCACGGGGGTACGCTCAAGCTGGTCGCCTCAGAACCGGGACGCACCGTGTTCCGGGTTCTCCTGCCTCGCAAGGGGCGTCCGAGATTCCAGGAGCCGACAACGGGTGTGGCGGCGGTATCGGAAAGGGCTGAAGAATTGGGCTCCATACGAGGAGAAAACCGTGGTTAGCCCGCATATCTCAACACCTCTCCGGCCTAGCGACGAAAGCTGGTGAGATATGCGGGCTAACGATCGGGATGCATCCGTGCCTTGGGCTCCGGGCGAGCTGCGGGTGCTCGTCGTTGACGATGAGCCGGACGTGCTTCTCGGCTTGCAGATGCTTGTGGAGTCCATGGGCGTGGACGTCAGGACCGCCGGTGGTGGAGAAGAGGCGCTGCATGTGATCGGCTCCTGGTTCCCCCATCTGATCCTGTCGGACCTCATGATGAAGGGAATGACAGGGCTCGAGCTGCTCGACAACCTTCAGGAGCATCAACCTACGATCAAGGTTCTCCTCATCACGGCGTTTGGAACGATTGACCTGGCCGTTTCCTCGTTGCAGCGGGGAGCGGTCCACTTCATCACCAAACCGTTCGACAACGAGGAGATCCTGTCCGCGATTCGTCAATTCGGTCAGGAAGCCCTTTTGGAAGAACAGGTTCGGCGCATGGCAAGAGATTCCCCCGTGCAGGGCGAGCCCGTTATCATCGCCGAGGATCCGCGCATGCGAGCGGTGCTTGACCTCGTCGACGAGGTCGCCGCAACGTCGATAACGGTGCTGATCCAGGGAGAGAGCGGGACGGGCAAGGAGTTGATCGCCCGGGCCATCCACCACCGGAGCCGGCACCGCGACCGGCCCTTTCTGGCGGTGAATACCGCCGCTCTCCCCGATTCCCTGCTGGAAGCCGAGCTGTTTGGTCACACGAAAGGGGCCTTCACTGGCGCCGACAGGGAACGCAGGGGCATCTTCCAGAAGGCCGATGGAGGCACGGTCTTTCTCGACGAGATCGGCCTCATGTCTCTAGCATTTCAGGGCAAGCTGCTGCGGGTGATCGAGGAGAAGACGGTCGTCCCGCTCGGTACCTCCGAACCGCATCCGGTTGAGTTTCGGCTGATCACCGCCACCAGCTGCAGCCTCCACGAGCAGATCGACAAGGGGGCGTTTCGCGAGGACCTTTACTACCGCCTCCACGTGGTCACTGTGGCCGCTCCACCGCTCCGTGAGCGACCGGACGACATTCCTGCCCTTGCCGCACATTTCCTGGCCAAGTACGCGCCGCAGGTCGAACCGATCCATCCGGTCACCCCCCGGCTGTCGACGAGCGTCATCGAAGAGCTTAAGCAACACCGGTGGCCCGGCAACGTTCGAGAGCTCGAGAACTGCGTCCAACGGGCTCTCGTCCTATCTCGAGGACAAGAGATCCGCGCCTGTCACCTCGCTCTGACAGACGAAGAACCGCCCTGGTCGCCGACCGGCGACGAGGCTCACTCCTACGAGGAGGGAAAGCAGAGGGCGGTGGAACGTTTTCAGCGGCTCCACATCGAGCGCGCACTGAACCGCGCCGAGGGGAACATCACGCGTGCCGCCGAGGCCGTGGGCCTCACCAGAGCTGCCTTCCAGCGGATCATGCGATCCCTGAATATCGACCGAGAGTCGTTCGTGCGGGGCTAGGAGCGTGTAGGGAATAGAATCAGCGGCGCCTTTCGGGAGCCGTGAAGGCCCTTCTTTGTTGGATTCTCGGCCCGTACTCGAAGTACTGCTCCTCGAATCCGCCTCAAAGGGCACTTCACGGCCCTCCGAAATCCATCCGCCATCTATCCCCTACACGCTCCTGGGCGGAACCCCTCAGAACCGCGATTTCGGTAGCCCGGCCGATCCGCCTCATCCCTGCATCCTGCACCGTTGCCTGGTGCATATCCCGTGATGCGGCGGTTTCCTATTGAATATCAATGACTTGGCCTCGGGGGCAGTTGCATGCCGCCAACGGGTGTATGCACCCCGACAGCCGAGGCAGCCGCTCTCTTTGCCCGAGAACCCGGGTGCAAAAGACTCCAGGCCAACGATTTACGGGCGAGAACATTGGACTGGAAATCTCCTGGAGAGAGTTGGTACGCCTCTTGCTTCGCTGGTCGACAGACGGTCCTTTGACGGGGAAAACTCGATCCTTCGAAGGCTTATCGACCGTGGGGAGGTCCCAGATGACACGCCCGCAATGGTCACGGCCCGAGGTTATCGCCGGCGCCCATGCGTCTTTTGGAGAAGATTCGGGCGGACTCCCTCGCGGGCTACTCCTCGCGACGCTGGCGTGCGCTCTTCTAATGTTCTGGCCGCTCGGCAGCGCTGGCGAGGAGGGTCTGGAGAATTCGCCGCGGCCGGCCGCGCGAGGCCCCGAACTCATGGCCGAGGCGAAAGATGTCTATGCCCTCCAGTGCACGGCATGCCACGGCGAAAATGGGGGCGGTGATGGAGAGGCTGCGTACCTGCTCTACCCGCAGCCGAGGAACTTCCGGGCCGCGTATTTCCGTCTCACCACGACCGAGAACCGTGTTCCCACCGACGCCGATCTCTACCGCACGATTACCCGCGGCATACCCGGCTCGTCCATGGCAAGTTGGCAGCACCTGCCGGAAGATGTGCGCTGGGGGCTCGCCTACCTGGTTCGCGACTTCTGGCAGGAAGGACTGGCTGCCGCTCTGCTTGAGGAAGATGAGGATATTGACGACGACGAAATCGAGGAGCTGATCGTCGCCCTGACCACACCGGGCCAGCCGATCACCGTGCCCGAGGCGCCGGAGGAAAGTGCCGAGAGCCGCGCCGGTGGGCGCGAGATCTATGTGGAGAGGTGCCAGAGCTGCCACGGGCAGGAGGGTCGCGGAGATGGCACGGAGGTACAGCGCACTCTCGAAGGCTATCTGATCTCCCCAGCCGACTACACTCAGGGGCTGTTCAAAGGGGGAAGCGAGGGCGCCCAGCTGTACTACCGCATCGCCAAAGGGATGGCGGGGACGCCGATGCCGGAGAGCGAGCTCGAGGCCGAGCAGATCTGGCAGCTGGTCCACTACATCCGCTCTCTCGCCAAGCCTGGCGCAGAGCAGAACGCGCTGCAGGGCAGGTCCACGATTCGGGCCGCGCGGGTGACCGGCACGCTCAGCGACGACCCGCTGAGCCCGCTGTGGGCCCAGGCCGCACCGAAGTACATCGCGCTGCGGCCGCTCTGGTGGCGCCAGCAGCGAATCGACGGCGTCATGGTGCGTGCCCTGTACAACTCCGAGGAGATCGGCCTACTGCTGTCGTGGGAGGACCCGACGGCGGACATGGATGCGCTGAAGACGACCCAGTTCGGCGACGGCGCGGCGGTCCAACTGTCGCACGACGACGATCCGCCCTTTTTCGGCATGGGCAGCGCTGAAAAGCCGGTGAATATCTGGCACTGGAAGGCGGCCTGGGAACAAGACGCTTCTGAGCGGCGCGACGTAGAGCTGGTCTACCCGGACATGGCGGTGGATCTATACCAGGAGGCACAGGGCTCCGGTGGCGCGACCGAGGACGGTGCCATCCCGCCCACCCATGTCCATGCCGCGACCTTCCTTACCGGCCAGGGCGTCGGGAACGCACTGTCGGCGCCGAGGCATCCCTCAAGGATCGAAGATCTCAACGCGCGCTCGTTCGGCACCTTATCCGCTCAGCCGAAGGGCTCACAGAACGTGTTCGGCAAGGGGCTGTGGAAGAAAGGAATCTGGCGCTTGGTCTTGCGCCGTTCACTGGAGACGGACGATGGCTGGGATGTCAAGCTGTCGCCTCAGGAGACTGTCCGGATCGCCTTCGCTGTTTGGGACGGAGCCGCCGGTGATCGGGACGGGCAGAAGGCGGTCTCGATCTGGCACGAGCTGGAGTTGACCGATTAGCGTTTTAGCCCCGCGGGGATCCGTCGCGGGTCGGTCGGGTCGGGATGCTATTCCGTCCGCCGAGAAGAAGCAACGAAGGAGGTAAGCCGTGAAGCTCGGTCGCCGTGAGTTTCTGAAGGTCACCGGTGGCGCTGGGGCCGGAGCGGTCCTCGCGTCGTCTGAACTGAAACTGTGGGCATTCGAACCGGCCAAAGACGTGCCGAACCCGCTCGTCGCCTATCCGACTCGGGACTGGGAGAAGATATATCGGGATCAGTACCGCTATGACAGCTGGTTCAGCTGGGTTTGCTCGCCGAACGACACCCACGCCTGCCGGGCGACGGCCTATGTGCGCAATGGAGTGGTCACCCGCCTCGGTTCACAGTACGACTATCAGGAGTACTCAGACATCTACGGCAACAAGGCAACCCCGAACTGGAACCCACGACAGTGCGCGAAGGGATACACCTTCCACCGGATTGTCTACGGGCCGCATCGGCTCAAGCATCCCATTATCCGCAAGGGCTGGAAGCAGTGGGCGGATGACGGCTTCCCGGAGCTGAGCTCCGAGAACAAAGGCAAGTACAAGTTCGACAGCCGCGGCACCGATGCCCAGGTCCCGATTGCCTGGGACGACGTGTTCACCTACATCGCCAAGGCCTACGTGGCGATCGCCGGGCGGTACAGCGGTGAGGAAGGAGCTGAGCTCCTGCGCAACCAGGGCTATCCAGAAGAGATGATCGACGAGATGGGCGGCGCCGGGACGCGGACCTTCAAGATGCGGGGGGGCATGGGGCTGCTCGGCGTCATCGGCAAGTACGGTATGTACCGCCTCAACAACTCGATGGCTCTGCTCGACGCCCAGATCCGCGGCGTCGGCCCTGACGAGGCCAGGGGCGGGAGAAACTGGAGCAACTACACCTGGCATGGTGACCAAGCTCCCGGCCACCCTTGGGTCCATGGGCTGCAGACCTCGGACTGCGATTTCAACGACCTGCGATTCTCCAAGCTGATCATCTTGAACGGCAAGAACCTGGTCGAGAACAAGCTTCCCGACTCGCACTGGTTTATCGAATGCATGGAGCGCGGCGGCAAGATAGTGGTCATCGCCCCGGAGTACAGTGCGCCAGGGACCAAGGCGGACTACTGGCTCCCGATCCGCCAGGCGACCGACGCGGCTCTGTGGCTCGGCGTCACCCGGCTGATGATCGACAACGACTGGTACGACGAGCCCTTTGTGAAGTCGTTCACCGACTTTCCGCTCCTGGTGCGCACCGACACCCTGACGCGATTGCGGGCCGACGAGGTCTTTCCAGATTATGAGAGCGATCTGTCGAGGGATGGCCCCAGCTACCGGGTGCAGGGGCTGACCGCAGAGCAGCAGGATCTGATCGGTGATCGGGTGGTGTGGGACAGCGCGACCAACGGTCCGGTGCCATTGACCCGAGACGACCTCGGCAAGCAGATGGAGGCAAAGGACATCGACCCGGTGCTCGATGGCACCTGGACGGTCACGCTGGTCGACGGATCCGAGGTCGAGGTCAAGACACTGTGGTCGATGTACAAGGTCCACTTGAAGGACTACGACCTCGACTCCGTGGTCGAGATGACCCACTCCCCGAAGGAGATGATCGAGCGGCTGGCACGGGACATCTGGGAAACGACCCAGAACGGCGGCGCGGTCGCCATTCACCAGGGCGAGGGCATCAACCACTGGTTCCACGCCACCGAGGCGAATCGCGCCGCCTACCTCCCCATCATGCTGACCGGCAACGTCGGCAAAAAGGGGTCCGGTGTGCACGCCTGGGCGGGGAACTACAAGGCCGCGTTGTTTCAGGGCAGCGCCCTCACTGGCCCCGGCTTCAAGGGCTGGGTGGCGGAGGATCCGTTCGCGCCGAACCTCGACGAGAAAGCGCATGGCAAGGAGGTCAAGGTCCGCTCGTACTGCAAGGGCGAGGAACCGGCCTACTGGAACCACGGCGACCGTCCACTCATCGTCGATACCCCAAACGCCGGCCGCAAGTGCTTCACCGGCCACAGCCACATGCCGACGCCCACCAAGGCCCTGCATTTCAACAACGTCAACCTGTTCAACAATGCCAAGCACGCGTACGACATGTTCAAGAACGTCAACCCGGGCATCGAGATGATCATCGCCCAGGACATCGTGATGACGGCATCGGTCCAGTACGCGGACATCGGGCTGCCGGCCAACAGCTGGCTCGAGTTCGAAGGTCTGGAGATCACCGCATCGTGCTCGAACCCGTTCCTGCAGATCTGGAAGGGCGGCATCAGCCCGGTGTTCGACACCAAGGACGATCTTCGCATCCTCGCCTTGATCGCCAAGGCCCTGGGCGAAGAGACCGGAGATCGCCGCTTCTACGACCTCTTCAAGTTCGAGCACGAGGGCAAGCGCGGCATCTACATTCAGCGCCTCCTCGACACGTCCACGACGACGGCCGGCTACAAGCTTGAAGACATCATGGCCGGCAAGTACGGCCCCCCGGGGGCCGCATTGATGCTGTTCCGCACCTACCCACGGATCCCGTTTTGGGAACAGGTTCGGGACGACTATCCCTTCTACACCGACACCGGGCGGATGCATGCCTACAGCGACCTGCCCGAGGCCATCGAGTACGGTGAAAACTTCATCGTCCACCGCGAGGGCCCCGAGGCCACGCCCTACCTGCCGAACGTCATCGTCTCCAGCAACCCGTACGTGCGCCCCGACGACTACGGTATTCCGCCCGAGGCGGAGAACTGGGACGAGAGGACCGTTCGAAACATCAAGTTGCCGTGGTCCGAGGTCAAGGAGACGAAGAACTTTCTGTGGGAGCGCGGCTACCGCTTTTACTTTCTGACGCCGAAGACGCGTCACCGTGTCCACTCCCAGTGGAGCACCGTCGACTGGCACATGATCTACGACAGCAGCTTCGGTGACCCATACAGAATGGACCGGCGCTCCCCCTATGTCGGCGAGCACCAGATGCACATCAACCCTGAGGCCGCCAGGCACCTCGGCATCAACGACGGTGATTACGTATACGTCGACGCCAACCCGGCAGATCGGCCCTACCGCGGCGCCAGGCCGGATGACCCCTACTACAAGGTGGCCCGGCTCATGCTGCGGGTGATTTACAACCCGGCCTATCCCTACAACACGGTCATGATGAAGCACGCGCCCTACATCGCCACAGAGAAGAGCGTCAAGGCGCACGAGACGCGCAAGGACGGGCTCGCCCGGTCCGATGACGGCTACCAGGCCAACCTTCGCTACGGATCGCAGCAGAGCCTGACGCGGAACTGGCACATGCCGATGCACCAGACCGACACGCTCTTCCACAAGAAGAAGGTGTACATGGGCTTCCTCTTTGGTGGCGAGGCGGACAACCATGCGATCAACACCGTGCCCAAGGAGACCTTGGTTCGGATCGTCAAGGCCGAGGACGGCGGCCTCGGAGCAAAGGGGATCTGGCAGCCGGCCACCACAGGTTTTACGCCGGGCAACGAGAGCAAGACGATGCGCCGCTACCTGAGCGGCGGCTTTATCAGGACCTGAGCAGGCTCGGCGGCAGAGACAGCCGTCGAGATGGGAGGAACGATGCCGAAAGGTAAGTACGATCCCGACGACCCGATGGAGCTCGTAGGCGTGGCGATCCCCGCATCGCCCGAC
>SDBV01010513.1_pt1 | contig 12113 bp, 9 predicted proteins | sample 2277081 | NCBI WGS metagenome assembly SDBV01 (sample SAMN10402039, study PRJNA504765) | marine sediment metagenome | isolation source: marine sediment core GS10_PC15, 223 cmbsf | place: Arctic Ocean: Southern Knipovich Ridge | collected 2010 | reverse complement strand
TATACCCGAACTCCACCACCGCACGCGCGTACGCTGCGATGTGTGGAACGTATTCGCGATTGAGTGTCGCATGATCCTCTGACGCAGAAAGCAGATGGCAGATGCGGTCTGCTTGTTGACCAGGGACCACGAATTCGTCCCTGAATTCGTATTTCCTTGGGTGCTTCCTCTTCTTCAGATTACACGACCCAGCGGCGCAATCCCTTTGCTCGATGATGCTGTTCTCAACAGCCGCCTTGAACCAGCGGCATTCATCGTCCCGAAAAGGCACATTCTCATCCAGTCGGATGGGCACGCCTTCCGGCACCAGCGATCGCATGAATGCGCGGACCCACACAATGTCGTCGCCTGAGTTGCTCATCCCCACTCCATGATCACGTCCAACGAATCACCTGAGGCTCACGGCCGGCAGCCGCTTGAGGCACTGGGTCCGCGGGTCGATCTCGATTCCCACGGACTCCAGCGCCGCCACGCCGAGCAAGGGCTGCGCGTCGTCCTTTGCGAAGACCACCGCGGAGAAGGTGTAATCGCCCATGAACTCGATATGCGCGCCTCCCACCTCGAGATGGACGTCGCTTCCGTCCGCCAGTACGTACTTGCGCTCGCCCCGCGGCTCGATCCCGATCTCCCGGAGCACCTTCCCCGGAACCAGGCAGTCCACAGAACCTGTGTCCACGAGGAACAGCCCCTCCCACGAACGCTCGGTGTCTGCGGGATTGCGGACCGTCACCGTAACGTAGGTCACACCCATGGCTTCCTCCCCACAACGCGGCGTCGCTACGAGCACGCTGCGCGGCATCGGACTTCTACAACCCAGCCTCAGCCAGGATGTCGGGGACGTACTTGTCCCAACCCAGCGTCATCAGGTGCGCGCCCTGACACATGTCCTTCATCTCGCGCACGAGGCGGCCGCAGATCTTGACGCTCACCTTCGCGCGCTCCTTCTTGTCGACGTCCGCGAGCTCCTTGATGAGCTCCTTCGGCACGACGACCCCCGGCACGGAGCGGTTCATGTACTTCGCCATGCCGGCGGTCTTTAGCATCACGATCCCGACGAGGATCGGCACCTTGATGTGCTCGATGCGCTTCATGAAGTCCTCGAACGCCTTCGGATCGTAGACCGCCTGCGTCTGGACGAACTGCGCGCCGGCGGCGACCTTCTTTTCGAGCTTTATTATCTGCGGCTCGACCTCGTCGGCGCAGGGCGTCACGCAGCAGCCCTTGAAGAACTCCGGCGCCCCGTCGAGCTCGTTGGGCTTGCCCTTCATGTCGCGGCCCATGTCGGTGCCCTTTTCGAGCGTGGTCATCGCCTGAAGGAGCCCCACGGAGTCGAGGTCGTAGACGGGCTTCGCCTCACGATGATCGCCCATTAGCGTATGGTCGCCGGTGAGCGCGAGCACGTTCTCGATCCCCAGGACGGAAGCGTTCAAAAGGTCCGACTGGAGCGCGAGGCGGTTCCTGTCGCGCGTGACCATCTGGAAGATCGGCTCGATACCATGATCGACGAGGAAATGGCAGACCGGGAGCGACCCGAGCCGCATTACGGCGGTCTGGATGTCGGTCACGTTGACCGCGACCACCTTGTCCTTGAGGTACTCGTCCGCCTCGTGCAGCGCCGGCGCGATGTTCGTGCCCTTGGGCGGGCCGATCTCGCCCGTGACGGTGAACCTCCCCGACGCCAGCGACTCCTGAAGCTTGCTCATGTGCGGACCTCCACGAATCCGTTATGCCTTCTTCTCGGCGGCTTCCTCGGCCGGCGCCTCTTCCGGCTCCTCAACAAGCTCTTCATGCACGAGTCTGCGCTGCACGCCGCTCGAGCTCTTCGACCAGTCCACCGCGTCGCGCATTGCCTTGAGTTCGTCCAGGCGGCCGAGCTCCTTCAGCCTCTCGTAGATCAGGAACCACGCGCAGTCTATGTCGTCGGACACCTCGCACTTGCCCTTGTTCGTGCCGCCGCAGGCACCGTTCACGAGGCTCTTCGAGCAGCGCGCGATGGGACATACGCCTGCGGTCTCGGCGAGGCGGCACTCGCCGCAGCCGCGGCAGTTCTCGGACCAGATGCCGGGCGCCGTGTTCGCGCCCATGAAAGTCGTATTCATCGCGGGAAGCACGCGCGCGCCGGGGTAGATATCCGCAAGAAGCTGCACGCCCGCGCCGCAGGCCATCGAGAGCACGGCGTCCGCGGCCTCGACCTCCGCCTTGATCTCTTCCAGGAACTCGCGGTCGCACTGCCGCGTCACGGTCTTCTCGGTGATCTCGACCTCGCTTCCTTCCGATTTCGCACTCATGCGAAGCTGCGAGCCGAGGAGCTCGACCTGCTTCTCGCCGCCCGTGAGGCAGACCGTGACGCACCCCCCGCAGCCGAGCACGAGGACCTTCCCGCGGCCGGCGATCAGCTGCTTGATATCCTCCATGGGCTTGCGTTCGGCGACTATCATGTCATCCTCCCAATCATCCGAGTTCCGAGAGCCGCCCCTGCATCTCCGCGATGGCGGAGGAGGTGGCCTCGGCATCGCCCGCGACGCCCTCGCGCAGCTCGATCCTCTCCGCGGCGATCCCCACCTCGCCGAGGAGCTCCCTCGCCTGCGCGACGCGCCTGCGCAGCCTCACGTCGACCCCGGGGTAGCGGCACGTGCCGCTCTCGCAGGCGAGGACGAGGACGCCCCCGGCGCCCGACTCGAACGCGCCGAGGATATCCGCGACGTTGAGCCTGCTCATGCTGGGGAGATATATCTCCTTCGCGCCGGGCGGCCGGTCGGACGACTCGCCACCCCAGAGCGAGGCCGGCGCGTGGTGGCCGCACGCGTAGACCACGAGCCTCGCCCCATTACCTTCGAGCGAGGCGAGCGCGTCCACCGTCTCGTTCCTAAGATCCTTCAACCCGTAGCCCGCCATTACGATGGCATTCGCCGGACACTCCGCCGCGCAGATGCCGCACCCCTGGCAGAGGCACGACTGCATCTCCGCTGACTCCGTGACCACCGGCACGTCGAAGGGGCATACCCTCAGGCACGTGAGGCACGCCGCGCACTTGTCGGAGATCACCACGGCCCCCGCGCCGCAGTTCATACAGTTGCGGGCGGCGGCGAGCACGGCGGCCTCTGAAAGCCCGAGCTCGAACTCGTCGAAGTTGGCCTTGCGCACTTCGGGGGCGACCATCGGCATCTTGGGCCGCTCGACCTTGGGAACCTTCTCGAAGGCGGACTCGGGCAGCTTCTCTATCTTCGGCGGGAGCGACTCCGCGAGATCGACGGCTTCGCCCCTCAGGTAGCCATCGACCGCGAGCGCAGCCTTGTGCCCGCTCGCCGCCGCCTCTACCGCGGCGCCGGGGCCGGTCACGACCTCCCCGCACGCGAAGACGTCCTTCGCGGAGGTCCCGGCCCTGTCGCGGTCGAAGACGAGCCGCCCGCGCTCGTTGACTTCGACATCCGTGCCCTCGACGAACGACAGGTCCGACGCCTGGCCGATGGCGAAGACCACCGTGTCGCACTCGAGCTTCGTGAGATCGCTATCGTCGTACTCGGGGCTGAAACGTCCGTCGGGGTCGAAGACGCGCGTCACCTTCTTGAACTCGACGCCAGTGACCGCTCCGTCCTCGACGATGATGCGCGCGGGCCCTTGTCTGTAGACGGTCTCGATGCTCTCTTCGGCCGCCTCGTGCGTCTCCCAGTCCCACGCGGGCTGCTCTTCCTTGTTTTCGAGACAGACCATGCGCACGCGCCCCGCGCCCGCGCGGACGGCCGAACGCGCGACGTCGATCGCCACGTTCCCGCCGCCGATCACGATCACATCGTCGCCCATGTCGGGCTTCCCGCCGAACGCGAACGCCTCGAGGAACGGAAGCGCGAGCTGCACGCGCGCGGCATCGGCGCCGGGGATCGGGAGCCCCTGACTCTTCGCGAGGCCCACCGCGAGGATGACGGCCTTGAAGCCCTCGGAGCGCAGGCCCTCGAGCGTCACGTCCTTCCCGACCTCGACGCCGGTCTTGAGTTCCACGCCCCGGGCCAGGATCGCATCGATGTCTTTCTGGAGGACCGACCGCGGCAGCCGGTAGGTCGGAACGGCGGTCGCGAGGACGCCTCCCGCGACGGGGTGCTTCTCGTAGACCGTCGGCCGGTAGCCCTTCTTCGCGAGGTCGAGCGCGGCGGTGAGTCCCGCGGGGCCGGCTCCTATCACCGCGACCTTCTCCTTATCCTGACTCACGGGACGCGGCTCGGGAGCCTCGGGGTAGTCGTACTCGGCGACGAAACGCTTGAGGTCGCGGATGGCGGCCGGCTCGTCGAGCTCGTTCCTGCGGCAGTCCTGCTCGCAGGGGTGGTGGCAGATCCTCCCGCAGACCGACGGGAAGGGCAGCACCTCGCCGATGAGGTCGAGCGCCTCGCGGTACCGGCCGCGCGCGATGAGCTCGATGTAGCCGCGCACGTCGGCGTGCACCGGACAGGCAGACCTGCACGGCGGCCACTCCAGGTCGAGGAGCGCGCGGTGGCTCTCGAGCTTCGCGTACTCCGCGGCCGTCAGGTTCCGCAATGACGTCCGTACCGTACCTGGCGCGGCCGTCAGGTTTCGACCTTCCATGTGTCGGCGCCCTTCACATCAGAGAGATCGCGCGCAGCGCCGGCCTCCCCCGGCGAGGTCACCCGGCGCGGTCGCAGGTCCGAGCAGCGGCTTCCGGAAGGCGTACGTCCGGGGATTCACGACCGCCGGTTCCGACGCGATGCCGTAAACGGATAGCCCCCCTGCGGATGAAGCGGGGCATTATTGTGCGCGCTTTCACAATATGTCAAGCCTGTTTCGTCCGCCCGCGCCACGGCGTCAAGCAGCGCGCCGTCAGAAGACGCTCCACGCTCCCACCGCCAGGCATCTCGCATCGCCGCGTGAGAGCGGAGCGACGTTAGGAGTCGGGGGGCTCGAAGGCCCTCCGGTCTCGCCCCGCTCAGCAGCGGAGGCTTCGCCGAACGAGTGCGGAGCGCCAACGAGCGAGGCGATCCCAACATCGAACGCGGCGCTCATAACGCAATGCTCTTCTGCATCCGCCAGGCCTTGAGGTAGTCGTCGCTGTAGAGGTGCTTCTCCAGGATCACCTCGGCCGAGACCGCCGCCTCCACGAGCTCCTTGTCCGCCGCGTCCATGATCGCCGCGTCCAGCCCCGCCGCGATGCACATGACGAGGTACGTGCGGTTCAGAAGATTCGTCATCAGGCACTTCTGGCTGACGTTCGAGAGACCGATGACGAAGTGTGGCGGCGGATCGTTCACGACCCTGAGCTGCGTTATCGCCTCCATGACGTTCACCGGCTGCTTCGGCGCGACGTTCACCGGCAGGATGATCGGGTCGAGAAATATGTCACCCGGCTCGATCCCCGCGCCCATGGCCTCCATAAGGAACATGGCGCCGCACTCGACGCGCTTCTCGACGTTGCCCGGCACGCCCTCCTTGTCCATCGTGAGGCCGACGATGCCGCAGCCGTTCTCGGCCGCGAGCGGGACGAGCTTCGCCATGCAATCGGGGTCGGCGGTCGACGAGTTCACGATAAGCTTCGTCTCGCCCACCTTGGCCTTGACCTTCGGGATCGCCTCAACGAGGAGGTCGGGCTTCGCGCTGTCGAGCGAGATCGTCTTGTCGCAGACCTCCTTCACCGTCTCGGCGAGCCACACGAAGTTCTCCGCCGGGTCGCCCTTGGTGGGGCCCAGGTTGATGTCGATAACGTCCGCCCCCCCCGCGACCTGCGCCTTCACCTGCTCCTGGACCGGGCCCTTGTCCTTCTCGTTGATGGCCGCCCGGATGTCGCGGTACATACCGTTGATGCGTTCGCTGAAGATTATCATGCGTCGCCTCCTATTCCAAAGCGGTTTTCACCACGGAGACACAGAGAACACGGAGAGAACCAGGGCTGCCCCCTCGCCGCCGCGTCGTTCCGCGAGTCTCGCCGTTCTCCGTGCACTCCGTGTCTCCGTGGTGAGATCGGTCGTTGCCGTGCTACGCCTTCCCGCGCGGCATTCCCTTCCGGATGAAGTCCCCGCTCTCCTGCGTCGGCTCCGAGGCACACTCGAGCGCGATGACCGAGACCGGGTCGTCGGGCGGTTCCGCCGGAAGGCCCGAGAACCTCGTCCCGAACTCGTCCTGCTCGAACTTCACCGGCTCGCCCGTGCGGAGTATCTTCGCCGAGACGACCTTCGTCGTGAGGCCGCCTATCGACCAGCTCTCGCCCGGCCAGAAGTGCGCGTGCACGTAGAGGGTGTTGCCCTTCCGCGTGAAGTCCGCGAAGAGCGACGACTTGACCTTGCAGCGGTCGGCGTTGTAGATCGTCTGGCCGTTGCGGTCCATCCACTCGCCGACCTTGGTCAGGATGTCGATCGACTCCCGCGGGACCGAGCCGTCCGCCTTCGGGCCGATGTTCAACAGGTAGTTCCCGCCGTCGCGGGCGCAGGTGACGAGGTTCTGGACCACGCGCTTCGGCGACTTCCAGTCGTCGTCGGACCCGTGGTAGCCCCAGCTGTCGTTCATCGTCATGCAGGCTTCCCACCCGCGGCCGTCGACGGACTCCTCCCCGCGGATGTGCTGCTCGGGCGTCGAGAAGTCTTCGGGCAGCTTCGAGCGGTTGTTGATGATCACGTCGGGCAGGATCGAGCGGACCATCGCGTTCATCTTCGCCGACTCCCAGCCCTCGGCGTCGAGCGGCCACGGCACGTCGTACCACAGGATGTCGAGCTTCCCGTAGTTCGAGCATATCTCGCGGACCTGTCCGTGGATGTAGTCGACGAAGCGCCTGCGGGCGCCCTCGTCCTCGGCGCACGTCGCGCCGTCGGGGTGGTGCCAGTCCATAAGAGAATGATAGAAGCCGACGCGCAGGCCCTCCCCGCGCGCGGCGTCGACGTACTCGCGGACCAGGTCCCGCCCGCACGCCCGCTTCGGCGCGCAGTAATCGGTGAGCTCACTATCGAACAGGCAGAAGCCCTCGTGGTGCTTGGTGGTCATGACCATGTACTTCATGCCCGCGCGCTTGGCGAGCGCGGCCCACTCGCGCGCCGCGTTCGGGACCGGCGTGAAGCGGTCGGCCAGCTTCTCGTACTCGGCGACGGGGATGGCCTCCCGCTCCATCGCCCACTCGTGGCGGCCGATGAGGGCGTAGAGCCCCCAGTGGATGAACATGCCGAACTTCGCCTCGTGCCACCACTCCAGGCGGCGGATGCGGTCCTCGACCTCGGCGGTCTTCTCCGCGGCGGACATCTTCGGGGCCGCCTTCTTCGCGGCTTTCTTCTTCACAGCCACCTTCTTCGCGCCCTTCTTCTTCGCCGCCGACTTCTTCCCGCCGCCCTTCCTTGCTGCCCGCTTCTTCGCCGCCATGGCTTTCCCCTTCTTTCCCAGAACGGCTTTCACCACGGAGGACACGGAGAGCACGGAGAACATCTTTCCCGTCTTGCTGCTTCCGAGTCCCCGCCGTTCTCCGTGACCTCCGTGTTCTCCGTGGTGAGATGCCGACGTTCAACCCACGAGCGCGGCGACCGCCTTGCGCACGGTCTCGATCGCCTTCGGGTGGCGCATGATCAGCAAATCCGCGCCGCCCTGCAGGAGGTTCGTCGCGGTGGTGGCCTCCCATACCGGCCCGCGCATCGCCGCCGGTCCCCACGCCTCCTCGAACTCCTCGCCCGCCTTCGCCTCCTTCGCGCGCCAGGCCTCGTAGCCGACGTCGAGGATCACCGGTTGCGCCATGAGCTTGTCGCCCGAGAGCGCGGCCAGGCGTCCCCGCTCCAGTATAGAATACACGTACTCCATCCCGTAGCCGAGCCCCGCGGTCGTCGGGTACATGACGATGTTCTCCACGGGGAAGCCCATGTCGCTCACGAGGATATTGACCTGCTTCTGCTTGTTGATGTCGATGGGCGCGAGCGCCACGACCTTGTGCCCGTAGGCCTGCGCGGCGGCGGTGAGCGTGCGGTACTCGGTCTCGGTGACGGAACCCAGCAGGCAGTTCTCGCCCGATGCCGCCTCGGCGACCTTGGGCATCACCTTCTGGTCCTTGTCGGCGACGTCGCAGCCCCAGATCACGAGCGGCAACTCGACCGCGCCGAGGACCGCCTTCACGGTCTCGACCGCCTGCTCGGGGGACCGGTCGGCATCGTCGGGGTGCGTCCCGACGAGGCGGAGGTTCACCAAGTCCGCGCCGAGCTCTTTCGCCTTCTTCGCCCACGCGGCGGGGTCGCTCCAGACGTCCGAGTACACCTCGCTGAGCGCTGCCGGCCAGTCGTCGGGCGCGGTATCGAGGACGTCAATGGCGATCACCGGAGCGTTCGGCACCTCGCCCTCGAAGCTCATGAAGGGAATGCCCTTCTGCCCGCCGATGGTGATCGCGCGGCCCCGCGTGCCGCCGTCGTCCTTGGTGGCACCGATCGTCACCGTGTTGATCGAGCCCGACCACTTCTCAGCTGCGCTAGGAACGGCCATTGATGTGCTCCTTTCCGTTCCGCCTAAGCTCCTGCGTCGTATCACTCTTGGGCTTTCTCCAGCTCTGCCTCGACCGGCGTCTCCCTGCCACCGAAGACCATGATCGGCTCTTTCCAAGTCTTGTATCCTTCGGCTCTGATTTCCAGCTCTTGCTTTCCTGCCGCAACAGGGAATGTTGTCGGCGTCCTCCCGACGTACGCTCCGTCAAGATACACCTTTGCGCCGGCCGGTTTGGATTTGATGCTCACGGTGCCGTCCGACGGCTTCCCGCCCACTATCACGGTCGTTCCCCCTGTTGTCACGTGCTGTTCTACGCGCGAGCCCGACGGGCCTGATCCGGCGGCGGCTTGGCTAGGCCCAAGCAAGGCGGAAATGACGCATGATCGCAGGTCAACCGCGACCTTCGCGAAAGCCTCTGACACCGCAGCTTGAAGTGCGTTGCCGGCATTCCTAAGCCAAGTCCCGAGATGCACATAGTGTCTCAGATCGCGTGAGCCGGATCCCTCAAGCACTCCTTGCCAAACGATCCGTTGATCCGCCACCCGAACAAGCTGTGCGGAGACCTTGACTTTCACCGCTAGGACCTTCACCTTTCGTGCTGGGGGACTGACGAGTATCTCGCTGATGAAACCAGTGAGAGCGAAGTCCGCCTCAGGCATTTGCGGCAACAGCCCGACTCGACTGAAGCAAGCAATCCGGGTGAAATCGCGCACCAACAGGCCCGTGAATGATTCAGTAAGCGGGGGCTGCCACGGATCGGTGCGCGCCCACGTACCTTCGGGCCTCCTGAGCTGTACAGGTCCCGGAACGAAACCCGTTGGGGCGTTCCCGACCAGCACGCGATAGGATATATTGCGGCGCCAAAAGCAGACGTAGGGGGGTACTGCGACTGGAGCAAGGTCGAATGTGCCCACTGCCACCGTGGAGTCCTTCATTCGTGCCGCAGATCTACTTGCGGGTTGCCGGTAATCGAGCGCCAAGGACGGACCGAAAGTCACCCCACAACCCGTGAGCGCAAGACCCAGCAGCGCCAGAAGAAGCCGACGGGCGATGCCACATTCCTCATCCATGTTCATCACCTCTCTCCCCTCCATGCACCTTGGCCCCATCTCGCCCTGAGCACCTCGACGACCTTCCTCACGGCCTCGAGCGCGGGGGTGTCCTCGGACAGCCCGAACACGTCCCGCCCCTCGGCCCCCGCGCGCTGGAGCTCGTCATCCTGCGCGACGTCCGGAAGTCTTTCAACATCATCGGGCGACGAGAGCTCGTCGAGTTCGCCGCGCACGGCCTCGGCGAGATCCCCCGGGCGGAGCCTGTTCACGAGCACCGCGCGGTGGGCTATCGTTACGGGGAGCTCGCGCGAGAGCTCAAGGATGCGCCTCGCCGCCCGGAGCGCAGGCAGCGTCGGGTCGGCTACCGCGATCAGCCAGTCCACGTTGTTCGTCGTGCGGCGCGATAGGTGCTCCATGCCAGCTTCGTTATCCAGTACGACCGCCTTGTAGCTCCGCGCGAGGCCATCGAGCGATTTGCGCAGCAGGCCGTTCACGTAGCAGTAGCACCTCGGCCCCTCCGGGCGGCCCATGGCAACCAGGTCGAACCCCTCGGCCTCCGTGATCGCGCGCTGCATCTCGTCCTCGATCGCGCGCACGCGTCCCATCCCGCTCGCGGGCGACCCCTCCGCACTCGCGCCCTTCTCGCGGATGTCGGCGAGCGGCGTGCACGCCTCGACGCCGAGCGCATCGGCCAGGCACGAGTTGGGGTCGGCGTCAACGGCAAGGACGGGTTTGACTCCGCCCTCGACGAGCGCGCGGATGAGCAGGGCCGAGAGCGTCGTCTTGCCCACCCCGCCCTTGCCGGCCACTGCCACAGAGAACGCCATAGGACCAACCCCTTTGGCCACAGAGGACGCAGAGGTCACAGACCTCTGTGGCTAGCCTTTGCCTTCCGCCAGCTTCCTCTCCACCGACGGGAAACGCGAGATGTCAGTGTGCGGAAGAAAGCACGCCGAGGTGAACTTCTCCATATAGCCCGCGTCGACCATGAGCTCCTGGTACGTGATCGAGTCGCGGATGCCTGTGAGTTTCCCGAGCACCTTCCTGTCGCGCATCGCGAGCTTCGCGCCGGCGACCGCGCTGTTGCCTATGAACTCGACGCGCGAGGGCTCCACGTCGGGCAGGAGCCCTATCGCGATGCAGCTCTCGACGTCGAGCTTGTTCCCGAATGCGCCCGCGATGTAGATCCTCGCTATGTCGCCCACCGCGATGCCGAGCGACTGTACCAGCGAGTCGGCCGCGGCGTAGATCGCGCCCTTCGTGCGGATGATGTTCTCGATGTCGCTCTGGTCTATCGTCACGTCGCGCCCGCCGCCCGATTCGGCTCCCCGGACCAGGACGAACTCGGGCCGGCCGTCCTCGTCGGAGTCGCCAAAGCGCCCGGGCGCGCGCTCGACCTGGAGCGCCCCGTTCCGGTCCACGAGTCCCGCGAGGAACATCTGCGCGAGCGCGTCGACCAGACCGGTCCCGCACATGCCCACAGGCGGCGCGCCGTCGATGGTGGAGACCGATACTTTCAGGTCATCGCGGGAAATGCGCACGGTGTCGATGGCGCCCGAGGTCGCGCGCATGCCGCACTTCACGCTGCCGCCCTCGAAGGCGGGGCCGGCCGACGCCGAGCAGGCGGTGAGGAACTCCTTGTTCCCGAGCACCACCTCTCCGTTGGTCCCGATGTCGAGGAAGAGCGAGAGCTCGTCGGCCTCGTATATGCCCGAGGCGAGCACGCCGGAGGTGATGTCGCCGCCGACGTAGCTTCCGACCATCGGCACGGTGTAGAGGAGCCCGCGCGGATGGATCCTGATCCCGACCTCCGAGGCGCGCATCGGCGCGGGCGCTGTGGCTGCCGGCACGAATGGCGAGAGCCTTATCAGATCCGCCTCGAGCCCGAGGAAGAGATGGAGCATCGTCGTGTTGCCGCACGCGACGGCGCACGTGATGTCGCCGCGATCTATGCCCGCCCGCAGCACGAGGTCGTCCACGCGCGTCTCGACGTCCCCTATGACCGCACCGTGCAGCGCCTCGGCCCCGCCGCTCACGCGCGCGTGGTTGATGCGGTTTATCACGTCCGCGCCGAACTTGACCTGCGAGTTGTACTTCGCCGCCGCCTCGCGCGTGACGCCCGTCGCGAGGTCGACAAGATGCGCGACCACGGTGGTCGTCCCGATGTCGAGCGCGAGGCCGAAGTTCGTGCCCGAGGTGTCGCCGCGCTCGACGAAAAGGATCTCGTTGATAGTCTCATTGAGACTGAGCATCCCATTGGCGATCTCATTCGCGTCGCCACGCACGCCGACGGTCGCGGTCACCTCCTTGTCCCACTCCCACTTCCATGCGGACTTGCCCGCGTCGAGCTTGCGGAACGTCCGCGGAAGCTCCCGCGTTACCTCGAGCCCCATCCAGAGCGGCCCGGGGAACTCCTTACCCACCGCATCGAGCAACCGCTCGCGGTCGGCCGTCGCGTCGTCGAGCGTGGGTTCGGGGATCGTGAGGGCGAGCTTCCGCACGACGGGATCGAGCTCGCCGGCCGCGGGCTCCCCGGCGCCGGCGGTGAAGTCGCGGTAGCGCTTGCTTTCCGCTTCCTTGTCGGCGCCGAGGCGCGACTCGGGCGGGACCTCGACGACG
>SDBV01010512.1_pt1 | contig 12114 bp, 10 predicted proteins | sample 2277081 | NCBI WGS metagenome assembly SDBV01 (sample SAMN10402039, study PRJNA504765) | marine sediment metagenome | isolation source: marine sediment core GS10_PC15, 223 cmbsf | place: Arctic Ocean: Southern Knipovich Ridge | collected 2010 | reverse complement strand
GGTCGTCAAGTTCATAGCCAGCGATATGCTGGAATAACTTCCTGAGAAAAGGGTTGGTTTTGGGTAGGTTTTGAGCAGCGTCGAAGCGGGTAAAGTCCTTATTGTCGGGCGCGGTACACCGGGCGGCAAACAGCCCATAGGCAATGGTCTGAGCATACATATCGGCAAACTGCTCAACCGAGAGGTCAGGAATAAGATTATCACGGAAAGCAGATAATTGAGCGTGAAGACCGCCAGCCTCCGGTTCCTTCTCAAAGGTGTTAATGATGAGATTCCGAATTAGGTGTGCCAGTTTAGCCATACGCAGGGCTAGGTCTTTTGGCGTGCCCACAGCCTCAGCTTTACGGGATAGGAAGCCTGCCAAGAGTTCAGCAACAGGTTCAGCGCCGGCTTTGTCCCGCTTAATCTTACCTTCCTTTGTCGGCGTGCCCAAACGTGCTGAGAGACGGCACTCTCCATCCACATACCAGCGGAACTCAAGGTAATCGGTAAGAATTAGATTTGTGAGGGGGCCAAGATAGCGCTGTAACTGCTCTGATTTCTCGGCTTCATCCAGGCTCTTGCCAACATCCTTAGCCTCAATGTAGCCAATTATTGTGACGCCTTTAGTAACCACGAAGTCGGGAGCACCAACGGCCGTAATATGTTGCGGTTCATTAGTGGCGGTAATTCCCTCAGCCAGCCCCTCAATCAAGGTTTTCAGCGCCGGGCGGTGAGTATGCTCAGTGGCATTACCAGCCACCAGCTCTTTCTCGATAGCGTGTAGATATTGAGCAAACGACTTCAGATCTGCTTGTTCCACAACGTGCTCCTGCCACTTGAACTTCGATTTATCAGCATTATACTACTTAATGCGGCGGTATACATAAATAGGTTTTTACTTGTGTGGGAACGACGAATCATTGCCGGAAAAGCGCAACTGCACAACGTAGAGCTCTGGGCCATGTTGGAACTGGGATTGAACAAAGCTGACTTTTGTGCAATGGCACTGACTCAATAGCCAAATTTGTTCGATTGAACCTCCTGACGATCTGTCGAACTAGCAATGGCTAAGAAGATTCTCCACTTCGCAGTCTGTTGACAATGCTCCAGAATGGTATTACAATCTTACCATCTTTGTTATGTAAATATCCCTCTTAATTAGAGCAGGATAGTAGAATGAGGTTCTTGAGATACCCGGGTGGAAAAAGCAGGCTGCTGCGTTTCCTATCTGATCGCATACCTGAAGCCACCGGGATAGTTGGGCGGTACATCGAACCCTTTGTCGGTGGTGGTGCCTTCTTCCTGCATGTACAACCCCAACAGGCGATAATATCTGATTTAAACAGCGAGCTGGTTGAGCTATACAGAGGAATCCGAGCCTACCCGCACAAAGTCTGGGAGACTTTCAAGAGTTTCCCTAGCGGCAGACAAGCCTATTACAAGGTTAGGGACGAAGAATACCGAGACAGGCCGCTGTATTACCGTGCGGCGAGAACTCTATATCTAAATCGAACCTGCTTCAAAGGAATGTGGAGACATGGCCCTAAAGGGAATTTCAGTGTAGGCTATGGTGGAGAAGAGAGAAGATGGGTCATTACACACCAATCTATTCTCGAGCTTTCAAGAAGGCTTAGAATAGCCTTGATTCTTCAGGCAGATTTTGAGGATGTTATGAGTCAATGTTGTAATGGTGACTTTGTCTTTCTGGACCCACCTTACAAACCGGGGGAAAGAGAACTTCTGGAAGCTCATTACACGTACGGTAGGTTTACCTTCGGGGATCAAGCTAGGCTTGCCAGGAAACTTAAAGAGATTAGCATCAATAACGGCGTCAAATGGCTTATGACAAACTCAGCACATCCGGAGATTTGTGACCTGTACGCTGACTTCAACATAGGCAATATACCGAAAGGCACCAGTGGTGTTATAGGGGTCTACACGAACGATAGCAAAGAAGTAGTAATCTCCAACTACTGACTGGAGGTGCGATATGAAGGGGTTCCTGGATGAAGCAGCCAATCAGAATCACCCACTGAGGACTCTGAAGGAGTTCCTTAACAAGGAAGAGGCTTTGGAAGAAGCTAAATTGCATGATCAAAGGCGTTTCGTAGGATATGTTCTTGAGATAGGGTATGGGGAGATTACAATAATCACCTGCGATCCTTTTAAGGTAAACGTAGGTGGGATTCCTCGAAATTCTCTGCTGATAATGTGTCCTTCAAGCTTTGAGAGCAACGGTGTTCCAATAGTTCCTCATTTTACCTTGCTAAGAGTCTTGGATGCGGCACCGACTCCCCTCTCTACTGAAGTCCAGCAGACTTATTTCGAACTTCAGAAGAAGTCTATGCCAGAGTTGGACGTCTTCACTCAGAGTGAACTCCAATGGGGTGCGTTGAAAACAGGTGTACTGGGAATGTTCTATCCTCATCCAGAGAAAGTGGATGCGGTTGAATTCTCCGGTGACCTCAATAATTTTGTCAGTGCCCATAAGTATAGAGTCTACGCCCCCGATGATGCTCTCTTGTACCTGGTTACTAACTCAATGGTACACGATGACAACCGTTTCCTAATAGGGAAATTGAGGCTCACTGAGTGCAGGCTTCCCCTACCTGATAAGAAACTACCCGATGTCGACGTATACCTATCAACCAATGACTTCATGGGAACCCGCACAGCTATGTTCGGAAAAACACGGTTAGGCAAGAGTAATGTCGTCAAGTTAATTGCACAAAGCCTGATCGAGACTACTTCAGTGACAAATAATGTGGGGCAGTTAGTCTTCGATATCAACGGGGAATATGCGAATGACAACCCCCAAGATGATAGCAGTTCACTAAAAAGTGGTTATCCCGAGCGCTGTGAAGTATATGCACTTACGAAGAAGCAAAGTACTGATTCAAAACCTCTAAGACTAAATTTCTATGAGAATCCAGAAAGCTCCCACAAAATAATTGCCACTCTATTAAAAGAAACCGGAAAGGACACCTCCATCTACATTAGCAGCTTTCTCTCTGTAGATATTCCGTCAATTGAATCAATTAAAGAGCTCCCACCAGATGAAGAAAAGAGAGCTAAAAGAAAAATCTTAATGTACTGGGCCATTCTGCATCAGGCTGGTTATCCAGCTAATATTGGCAAGCTCAAGGGATTAATGGGCGTCGACCCGCAATTTAATCAGGGGGTACGATGTTCAATCTATGGTGTGGGATCTATTAACCAATGCCCGACAGTGAATTCGTTGGATGCTTTGGCAGAGGAATTTAAGAGATGTGCTGAAGCGGACCGTAATACCAAATTGAAATCCACATCGGGTAAGGATCTATTTGATGCTGATGATCGTGCTATTCTTGGGTTTTTACGCCCAGTTTCACTGACAAGCGCCGGGCCGAAAATCATCCAGGCCTTCCGGAAATATCATGACCCCAACGCAGGAGACTTTGTCGAAGAAATAATTAAGCTCCTAGACAATGGGAAAACAGTTATAATTGATCTTGGAAACGCACCACCGGAAGTAACAAATTATTTTTCCGTTTATCTATCCAAAGCCATATTCCATAATCAAGTAGATAAATTCTCAAATGATAAGCTAGGTAATCACTACCTACAACTCTATTTTGAAGAGGCGCATAATATCTTTCCCTCTAGAGAGCAAGATGAAGTAGATATTTATAGGCGTATAGCCAAAGAGGGTGCCAAATTTAATATCGGCATGGTTTACTCGACACAGTCACCAACCACAATAAACAAAGACCTCCTTGCCCAAACAGAGAACTTTTTTGTGGCTCATTTGTCATCCCAAGATGAAGTAAATGCACTGGCAAGAGTCAATACAGCTTACGAAAGCTTAAAAGATGATATTCTGCGAGCTAGGACTGTCGGATACATAAGAATGCTAACCAGATCCCATAGGTTTGTCGTTTCGATGCAAGCACTGAAGTTCACTCCTCCAACACAAGTGAGTTGATTATGCCATATCAAAAGGGTTCAAGATTGCCGGCAGAAAGAGCAAGCAAGCTGGGGCACCTGGAGGTAATACAGTGTCCTTTGGTCAAAAAGCTCTGTCAGAACTTCGAAGATCCAGACTATGTCCCTGAGTCTTCGGGCGCTCTCTGGAAGGATTTACCGAAGGGTGGCAGGGAATTAAAGATAATCTTCTCGTCAGATGGCTCACTTCAAACAATTGAATCACCCCAACCACCTTACAAGGCAATCGCTTTTGTGAAGACCGCCCTACTTAAACTTGACCAGTACGCGGTTTCTAGATTGAATAAGGAATCACCGAATCCCTTTGCCATCAGAGATATGATGGAACGTGCTGCTTTATTCCATTCCACGGCCTTTCCGCTAAGGCATGTCTTGATACCGGGCAAAACGATATATCAAACCGTGCGAGAGATAATCTACGAATCTGTCAAGGACACCGGACTGAACAACGCCCTTGATGGAGCGATGATGGATACTCTTAAATGGATAGCCTATGAAAAATGGAATCCCAAACCAAGAGCTCAGTTAGAAGAATTTGCTTGCCCTCACTGTCACCAAAAGGGGGAAAAAGATGTTGCTACACTTCCCTTTGATGAAGAGAAGGGGCACTGCCCAAAGTGCAATGGAGAGATTTTCATTACCGACCTGTTTAGCTTACACCTCAGTATGCAAGAAGATTACGCTCCCAATCAGGTCGCTTTTGACTACATGTCAGTTAGTGAAACATTAATGATTTTTTCACCAATCAGGTACTACTGGGAAAACAACAGGGAAACACTCAAAAACTGTTTAATGGTCAAAGATGGTCCTCTTTCTCTGCGCGCTACGCTTGCGAAACTGTCAGCACCTATAAGGCGCTTCTTTAAATTCGCTAAAGAGAATGGCTACGATATTGCCATGATTGGACAGGAGAAAACCGGAGCATTCTTTGAGCACCTGCTGTTGATAGGTGATAACGCACCGAGCAGGTCCGTATTCATCCCGGATAACTCCTATATCAGGAACGAGATTCAACACTCAAACTTGATAGGCATCTACGGAACTGATACTAACTACGGAGCAAAACTCTTTATTAAATTGGACGACTATCACAAGATGGTTATCAATGTGCCGACTGGCGAGCGAGGTGAATTCGTTGAGAACCCATCTATTTCAAACCTAATAGCAATAGATAATATTGCCATCACCTTACCCAGCATACTGAGCAACCGTTTTGAAGGTGCGTTACTACCTGTTGAACTAGCAAATGGAATAGCTTCACTGTCAACATACCCATCTGCCAAGGCTTTAGAGTTGTTTGCTGAAGCAGTAAAGAAGCAGTGAGTGTAAATCACTACTGAGGCTAAACGATAGCTCTTGTGTAGCTAGATTTTATTATGGCCACGCCACAAACTCTCTCATTGCATAGCGACTTTTCTAAGTTTACAATCACACTTTTTAGCGCTTTGTTACTCTTCGCCGCAGGCCAAATCCTTTCTCTAAAGCTACCCAACTGGAGTCGTTTGAGAACTATAGCGGGCACTATATAAGCTAGCGGGGGCAGTCTGGACACTTACCAGTGAAGTTCAGTTGATTCGCCATCAACTTAAGTTTCAAGATTAGGTCTCCAGTAATGGTAACAGTTGGTGTTTCCTTCTCCCACTTCCTATCACCGAGGGCAAACCATTGCTTGTAAGCTTTGTGGTATTCGACAATAGGGATTAACTCAGGCATGTCATCTTTTAAGTGAGCCATAAAGTTTGAAAGCTCCCGCTCATTCAATGTCGGCAACTCCAGTGTGTGCGTTGTGTAAGGAAAGTCTGACGATATCAACGGGTAAATAGTGAATTGCTGATATTTGAAATACCAGTCTAGGATCTCAGCGAGTTTTAAGGCGGTGGCGGAAAGCTGAGCGTGGTGCTCTTTTATCTCCTGTGCATAGTGTCTCGCTTGGCTTAGAATCCTCTCTACTTGCCTGCCGCTGACGCCGAGCCTCTTCTCCAGCTGTTCTAAGATTTTGTCTCTATCATGTCCCTTAGCCATTTTGTCATCATAAGATTGGAGAATGGCGAGTTTCTTTCTTTTAGATAACTGCTTACTCGTTCTTTGAGCTTCGCTGTCCCACTTCTGTGGTCTGAGTTTTCTTATCGGCTCCAATAATGTCACCTCCTCAGCTTCAAAAATGTCGGTGACACACTTCCTAATTATACCCTACGATTTAAGCGTGAGTAAAAGATTGAGAGTGCTAAAGCTCGGAGACCTTCAGCAGGAGCTAGGAGTTAGCCGGTGGACGCTATACGAATGGCTCAAAGACGGAAAACTGCATGGCTTTAAGTTGCCTTGCGGACATTACCGAATTCCCGCTGAGGAAGTCAGTAAATTGAAACAAGAGTTAAGTGAAACGGGGAGAGCATTACATTGCCATAGCAGAGAGCAGACGGCCGATGAAATCCAAGACTAATTCTAAGCCAATCACGGTGAGGGTGAATATACAGCCTGGATCAGCTTCACCCGCGCAGCGCGCCGCATGGTTTCGTTTCTGGCGGCAAATCGCTGCTAATGCTAGGAAGGAGGCGACGTGACTAGGCCACGCAACTTTGAGGACATCCTCTCCAAGCTCACGAATGCCCGTAAGAGCAGTGACATATGGATTGCACCCTGTTCGGCTCCGGATCACAGAACACTTGGCAGACCCAAAGGATCAAGGGATAAAAAGAGGCGCAGAAAAAGGGTCACCAAATTTCATGCGTGAGGCATAAGCGTGAGACTAGCAATGCAAAAAACGAACGATTATTTAGGGCAAAGCATTTGAAAAACTTGACAATTGCAATGCAATGCTTTACAATACAATGCATAGCAATAAAATATTGAATAAGGAGACGACATACCAATGGTAGATGAGAAATCAAAAGACACAACTTGGGCTCAACAGGCTAGGGCATTAGTCGAGGCATTTTTGAAAAATGAGACGAGCAACTACGGGCTCAGTCCACAACGTATTCTTGAAGTGGCAAAGGAGGCTGTGAACCGTAGAGGGTACGTGCTTTATGACGACTACAATGCTGACCTCCTTATAGAAGTACTCAACGGACTACGTACATGCACCGTGGGTTTTCGACTCTTTTACATAAAGAGTGTGCTACAGGCTTATCTTTGGCAATATCAAGGTAAAAGCAGATTTAATCCACCCGCCTAGATTTCATCTACAGAGCAACATCTTCTAGGCTGTACCCAGACAGAAGTTTGGGGATGAGGAGGCGAAAGTCAATGAAAACCACAGCAATTTATTGCAGAGTCAGCACGGACAATCAGGAAACCGAAGGCACTAGCCTTCAAACGCAACTTGAGGCTTGTCTCAAATACTGCCGGGACAAAAGCCGAGGCTGAGTATCAGACGGTCTTGTGGCGGGACTTGCTAAACTAAGTGGAAGGGGGTAAAGAAATGAAAAAGGCTTTTACGATAATAAGGGTCAGCGGAAAAGACCAGCTAAAGGGGAATGGGCTAGATGCACAGTGGGAAGACGATGTTCTGCCCAATGCGCCGGTGCTGGAGTTAGAAGTGAATGAAAAGTACAGGTGGGTAATACAGGAGTCGGCCTCGGGTTGGAATCGGCCTAAGTTTGAGGCGGCGGTAAATGAGGCAATAGAATCACACAAGAGGGGAGAAATTCAAGCGGTGCTGTTCCCCCGTGTCGACCGTGAGACGCGCTTTCTTTTTAGCTCTGTACCTATTCTTAACAAAATAATGAGTGCGGGACTGGAGGTATATTTTGCGGAGGAGCAATTATTCCTTGATCCCAATGATCCCGACTCTGTCCAACGCTATACGGACAAGGTTAAGGCGGCACAAGACTATATCGCCACGTTGAGAAGGAATACCGTGAAGGGGCGAAGTAAATTGTTAAGAGAAAAGATACTATGCACCTCTCACTAACTAACCAGCCCCAGCCAATCTTAGGGAAGGTCTAATCGATTAAAGGGCTTGTTTAAGATACTGACGGTGTCATAGGGTGACCGCTCTGTCCCAGCATGCTACAAGCTCCTTCAGGAAATCACGATTTCGTACGGCTGCACGGATTTCTTCTCCTGTGATGGGCACGATCAGTGTCTCCTCTCTGCTTCCACGTAGCATTTCTTTGGTTACCGTGCTCGTGAATCCATTCCAGGAGATTAAGAAGCCCAAAGAGCTTCTGCGATTTCTGTTCTCAAGCTTCTCGCGAAAGATGACGAATTCGTCTTTGCCACATTTGGTATTCCAGTTTTTACACTCCACCAACAAGAGAGCCGATTCTCGACGGAGACGGGGCTCAGTGCTGTCATTAAGGATGGAGATGTCGATTTCTTCGCTCTCTGTCCGAAGCCTACCCGTCACACTAAAACCGGGAACCTGTTCGAATAGTCGGCTGGCGAGCTCCTCAAGACTTCGTCCCTTATCATCACTTGTAGTGGCAGTGTCAACCTTTTCGACGAGGGCATCTAAAGGCTCGGCCCCCCAGCCCGAAAGGCGAGATGCGACCTCCGCGATCAGCTTGCCGACCTCGTCGGCTGCATGGTGAGCCGCCTGTTCGAGTTCGCTGGAAATCTTGCGAGCGACTTCGAAGGCCTTTGCGGGATTGACTTCGCCAGTTTTGATTACGTAGAGGAGCTGAATATACGCCCCGTCGTCATCCCAGTGACTGAGTTCCACATCCTTCCGAAGGCGTTGCCGAGTTTCTACAGCTCGTCGCACCAGGTCTATATACTGCTCAAGCCCGAGGGGAGCGTACCAGTACTTGCGAGTCCAGATGTGCTCTGCTTCGGCCTCAAGGGTTGCGCCTCGTCTGTAAAGGCGACCCTCCCAGTCGAGATGAATGACGCGGTCCTTCACCGTCCCAATCTGAAAGGAAACGCCCTCTGGGATGTCATTAAGTTTCAGCTTCGCAATAACGGATGTGGGGATGACCAAAGGTTCCTCGTCATCCACCGCTTCTGCAAGCAATTTTCGAACATCTTCTACTTTCATGACATGCTCTCTATATGCTTAACACACAGTTTCGGTGCCGGCACTGCTTCACGTATCGAGGGATCCATCCCATTCCGCCCCCATGACCCATGAGAGCGCAGACATTCTTCCGCTCAGCAGACCCCACTCGAAGTCATCCCAGCCCAGATTCTCCCTGCCGTATTTCTTTTCAATTCTCTTAGCAGCCTGCATTGCCTTCTTCAGGATGGGCTTCTGCTCCTCCGTTAGCGGTTGCTCGCCACTCTTAATCTTCTCGAGCCAGACTTGGTGTCTATTCCACCAAACCTTGTCCCAGAATTCGTTGTAGGTCTTCAAGATGTATTTGTCGTTGCGTCGCAATAGGAGTGGCCATTCCTTGCCCGGATTTTCCTCATCGGGAATCCATTCCACTTTGTTGCCGTTCTTGGTGTAGCCGATTCTGTGGCCGTTAGGTCCAACCTCTCCCGGCTTGACGGGATCGGTAGTCTGAGCTTTCGTCCGTCGCCGCCTAAACCCGATGGTGTGTTCCCTCATGAAATCGCGATTGAGCTCCTCAATTTCGGGCATCAGGTCAGGATCGAACCTGGCGATCTCAATTCCGGCCGAACGAAGCCGCAACTCGCCGCGGCCGCGAATCCGATCGTTGGGATCCAAAATACCGATGAATACTCGCTTGATCCGCCTCTCGATTATGCGGTCAACACAGGCAATCTTAGGGTGGTTTCGCGACGTGCACGGCTCCAAAGTCGTAAAGAGCGTCGCGCCTGCCAATGTCTTCTCGGCTAGTTTTCTTTCGAGAAGCGTAAACTCCGCATGCTCTCCTGAGGCCAACTCTCCTCGGAACGCTTGCCCAAGTACCCTGCCATCACGGGCCACGACCGCTCCGACTTTTGGAGAGATCATACCCGGTTCGCTCCTGCACTTTCGCGCAAGATCTATCGCCCTGAGCATTAGTTGTCTGTCGCTTGCTTTTGCGGGCAATCGGTCAGAACGTATCACCTTTGCCATCTACGCGCCTCTCGTGGCTACATAAGGTACAGTTTCCGAATTTCTATTTTAGAACAAGGGATTGAGATCTCACAACTCCTCATATAATATCACACTCAAGAATGGTTTGTTGACTAATCCTTCGGCCAAGGTTATCGCCCGTTCATCGTCGGTCGGGCGTTGTCACGGTTCAAAATCCCTTCGCTTACTTGCCCAACAACATACTCTGCACTTTTTAGCGTGATGTGCAACCGTTCTAAGTATTAAGCAGTAATAAGCGATAGGGGAGCGTTTGCGTTGTTCCCTCTAACTCCGGTAGATTATAATCAAGACAAACGGAGTGCATGATGTCTAAATTAGGTCCGATAGGTCAGACTTGGTTAGCAATGATCATAGCGATAATCCTAATAGGGATAGGGCTTGGCATATTTACATTTTATTACGGAGTCTTTAAGACTGCTGAAGCCATCAACATTCTCCTTGTGGCTGCTCTGGTACTCGTGACTGCTATCTATGCAAAGGAATCAGAAAGATCAAGGAAGGCTATGGAAGAGCAAAGGTTGGACAGTGTACGGCCGTTACTTGTGCCAGTCGGTGGCTCACAGGGTATCGCTTACTTAAAACCCGGGATATTAGGGCAGCGGGGTGACTCAAGAGCGCTTCATGTGCACAACATTGGCGTGGGCCCTGCCGAAAACATAGCTATACGATTGGAGCTACGCTCTAGAAATGGCCCTCCAACTGTCCAGTTGGATGAAATGGAAACCAGTGTTGAGCCACTCGCGTCTGGTGACAAAGGAATAGTTCTCCAGTGGAAGCACGCTGAGAAGCCGGTCGAAATCTACGATGACCATTGGATAGTTATCAGCTATGATGACCTATTCGGTCGTCATTTTGAGACAGAGGCGCGGCGCATTAAAGAGACCGATGGCTGGGTCAGCACCAAGACCGTGCTCGTTAGAGAGCATCGCCCGCGTGTAAGGGAAGTAGATTATTATGCGAGTGCTTTCGGGCGTGATGAGAACCGCAAATAAACCAGAAATCTACAAAAGCAAGATTCTGTCCTGTCCTTAGATAACAGAGTCTTTTGGAAGACGCATCCCCACTGTAGTAACTGCTTAACAAAAGGGCGTTCTATGTCCCCAAATACTTACAGGGTACAAATGGGTATCGTCCCTTCTAATGTAAAGGCAGAGATAAAATCGGGCTAGCAAATGGGCTAGTTAAAGTGGCCCGAAACTCTAACCCTGCCAAGGTCACCACTAAAGGATACCAAATTCCAGCCTATCAAGAGCTTCAGCCTGCTCCTTATTCTCAATCCTAATATACCTCATGGTTGTGTTAAGGCTTTTATGACCGGCGAGGTCTTTTATGGTGAATGGTCCCACTCCCTTCTGATGAAGCCTGGTGCAGAAGGTATGCCTCAAGATATGCGGGCCTTGCTTACTCTTATTGATGCTGGCCAACTTCATGTATCTTCGCACTATGCCATAAACGTAGCCGCGGTCCAGATTGCCTCCACTGGTTCCCACAAAGAACCTGCCATTTTGAGCCTGTGGGCGGGTGGCTAGATAATTTACCAATGCTGACGCTGTTTCCCCATTCAGGTGGAGGTATTGCTCCTTGTTCCCTTTCCTGGTTATCTTTATCTGGTCCCTCACAAGGTCAACATTGACTAGCTCTAGTTTTGCCAGCTCCGATACCCGTAGCCCGGTATGAAGGAAGAGGATAACTATTGCCATGTCCCGTTCACGAACTTGTGGCTTGCTCTTCTGGGCTATTGTCTCCAAAAGGCGGATGCACTCCTCCTCAGTTAAGTATGCCGGCTCTTTCTCTGGTATCCTGGGGCTCCTTATTGAAGCTGCTGGGTTAACTTCTAATCCATCATTCTCTACCAGGTAGTTAAAGAATGACTTTATCGCCGCCAGTTTACGCGCCCTGGTGACATTGGAGTTACCTCTAGCAGTAGCTACATAATCCAGGTAGCCTCGAATGTCAGCCTTGGTGACTTCTGCTATCTCAGATTTGCCCTGCTGATGCAGGAAGGGGATTAGCCCTCTTTCTATATCAAGCTGGTATGCTTCGATAGTGCCCGGGGAGAACCCCTTCTCAATCTGAAGATAACGTAGAAACTTGTTTAACTTGCTTTTCATGTGCCCTCCTTTCAGGCACTAGCATAACAGCCAACTAAATAATATTTT
>SDBV01010511.1_pt1 | contig 12114 bp, 14 predicted proteins | sample 2277081 | NCBI WGS metagenome assembly SDBV01 (sample SAMN10402039, study PRJNA504765) | marine sediment metagenome | isolation source: marine sediment core GS10_PC15, 223 cmbsf | place: Arctic Ocean: Southern Knipovich Ridge | collected 2010 | reverse complement strand
CTACGCAACAACTCGCCAAAAAAGCGGCAAGAAAATTATCGCGCAACCAAACCTAACCCGCCCATCTTTCGTAACCTCTTAACTCCGCCCCGCATGGCATCTTTTGTGCCGAACAGTATTGGGGACAGGTCCAATTTGTGCAAAGCGCCGTGCGGACCGTTCCGGCAAATTGGCCCCGTCCCCTTTTCGGCGGACGGCCAAATCTGTTACGATAACGGCTCAGCATGCGGCGGTTGGTCAGCCTGGGAAGCATAGCTAACCTGGGGATACAAGGAAGGAATTATGCGCCGCTGTCCACTGCGAGAGGGTGTTCGCTAGATCCGCTGGACAACAGAGCGAGGAGCAGCGATGGAGTCGGGCTCGGAGGGCAAACCCGTACAGCAACCTTCGGGGGCGAAAGACCGCTTCTGGATCCCGCGGTTCTGGGACGGGATGAACGTGACCGGCTGGTTGCGGCTCCTGGCTCGTAACCGTTTCGCGGTAGGACTGTCGTCGATCCCGATGGCCCTGGTGGTTACCTTGTCGAGTCTTCTGAACTCCTCGCTCTGGGCGATCCAGGCGATCTTCCTGGGTCGCAAGATAGCCCGGACCGAGATCAAGCACGACCCGATCTTTGTAATCGGTCATTGGCGGACCGGCACGACCCTGGTGCATGAGTTGCTGGCACTGGACGCACGTCATACGTATTCGGACACCTACGCCTGCTTCGCTCCCAACCATTTCCTGATCTCGGCCTGGCTGCTGAGGCCCTGCCTGGGGGTTCTCTTGCCGGGCCGCCGGCCGATGGACAACATGGCGGCAGGTTGGGACCATCCGCAGGAAGACGAATTCGCGTTGTGCAATATGGGTCTTCGCTCTCCCTACCTGACACTGGCATTTCCCAACCGGCCCGCGCAGGACCAGGAGTATCTGGACCTGGAAGAAGTGCCTGCCGAGGCGCTGGCTAGCTGGAAGCGGGGTTTCGTGTGGTTTTTGACCTGTCTTACAGTGCGCAGTCCCAAGCGGATCGTATTGAAATCTCCGCCGCACACCTGCCGCATCAAGGTGCTGTTGGAGCTTTTCCCGAACGCCCGGTTCATCCATCTGGTTCGCGATCCGTACGTCGTTTTTCCCTCCACGGTCAACTTGTGGAAGCGCCTCTGCCGCGACCAGGGGCTTCAGAGACCCAACTACCGGCACTTGGAGGAGCACGTTTTCGACAGCTTGAACCGGATGTACGAGACATTCCAACGCGATCGGCAGTTGATCTCCGACTCACGGTTCTGCCAGGTGCGCTACGAAGACCTGGTCCAAGACCCGATCGAACAGATGCGGATGATCTACGATCGGCTGGAGTTGGGTGATTTCGACAAGGTCTTGCCCGCCCTGCGCGAATACGTCGGTCAGCAGGCCGACTATCAGACCAACCGCTACCAGCTTTCCGCGGAAATGCGGGCCGAGATCAGCCGCCGTTGGGCAGGTTACATCAAACGGTACAACTACGTTTGCGAGCCGCCGGCCGACGAGGCGGCGGAATCGGTCATTTCGGTTTCGCTTCGACGCCAATCACGATGACTTTCGGTGCGGGTATTGCCTCGATGGTCCTCTTGAGCTTGGCCAGATCAGCGGCCGCGGCCTCCTCTTCCGCCCACGCGCTGTCCAGCGCCCGGCGGGTCCTCTGGTAGAAGATCACCAGCTCGCTGACCGGGCTGTATGCCGAGCGTTCGAGATCAAGGAGGGCTTTTTCCGTTTCTCTCAGACGGGCCTGGATCGTGGTAATCGAAATCTGCGTATCGACTAGCCGCTGGTTGAACCGGCTCAACTGCTCGCCGCCCGCCTCCTTCACCAACACGCGGCGGCGGTCCGCCAGGTCGGCCCGCGCTTGGGCAAGCGCCACCTCGACCTTGGAGAGCTCAGTTGGCGTGGCGAACCCTCTTTCCACCAACTTGCGAGTGGCGGCCAACTGGTCTTGATGCAGCTTCACCACTTGGGCCAAATCGTCCATTAGTGTCTGGTCCTCGTCCTGTGCGGCGTCGAGCTTATCTTTCGTCTTGGCAATCTGCTCGACGAGCGCCGTGCGTTGCGCCTGGAGCCCGGCCAACTCGGCCCGCAGAGTCAGGTTGTCGCGTTTGATGGAGGTGGACAGTTGGGGGTCCTGCGGTTGAAAGGCCTGGCCGGTGTCCAGGGCCAGTTTGCTGACGTTTTGCAGGTCCTGGGTCACGCGGGCTATCATCTTCTCGGCTCGAACCATGCGTTCCTCGGCCCGTGCGATCTTGTGGTCGAACGGCTCCAGTTTCGCGTGGTGGATTCGGAGTAGTCCCTCTTGGAGCTTCTTCTGGCCGGCAGCCACGGCCTGCGTCGCGTCCGCCGGTTCCCCCGGTCCTGAGGTCCAGGCCTCGAGGATTACCATGGCCCCACTTCCCGCAGTCTTTGAGAGCGGGTCAAACCGGTACCGGGGAGTGGGCCCTTGGCCTGCATGCATCCAGCCAGCCACGAGGAGGGCCGTTTGCACGTCCTCAGCCGTCATTGATGGGTCCCCCACGATCATTAAGAGTGCCCGAGCAACTTCTTGCTCACTGCCGGCACGTCGAGTCGTGTTGTCGTCCTCTGGAACGCCTTCGCCTCCGGCGCTCACCGCATAGAACAACACGCATGTGGCAAGCGCCAGACAGAACAACAGAACCGATCGCAGATGACGCATCACAATTCTCCCTTCTCGATTAACAGTTTGTTTAACCTCCCGCGTGCGGTGCGGGCCGCGTTGGTGTTCGAAAACTGTTCCGCAATCCAACGGTATTCCTCTGCCGCGGAACCCTCCGGAAGGACGCGCGCTCTCTGGTCGGCATGGTCGACCAACAGGAACGCAGTCTTCTCGATCTCGATCCGGGCAACCTCCAGAGGATCCGGCCGGTCGAAATCTCTCTCCCATCGGGCAGTCTGCTCGCGGAGCCGCTCCCGGTAAATCATCTCCTGAACGAACCGTTTTCGCCGCCGGGCCTCGGCGGCCAATTCTGCGATTTCCGCCCGCAGCCGCTGCACCTCATCTCCCGGAGAAACATCCTGGACGCGATCAGACGGCTTCGTGCGACCGGCGACCGAGTGGTTCGTCGTCCGCGTCGGGCCTACGGCGTGGTAGACCATCCACGTCGCGCCGGCGAGAAGGACAATCGTGGCCAGCAGGCCGCCAAGTGCCCTGCGTGCCCTGCGTCTGCGGGCGGACAATCGGTAAACGCGATCGGCCAGATCGGGCAGAACGCCGGGAGGCGGCGCCCCGGATCGGCCGACCGCTCGCAACAATTCCTGTAATGACGGGTCGTCGATCTTCATTCTTCTCCCAGTCGGATCGAGAGCATTCCTCTGAGTCTGTAGCGTGCCCGTGTGAGCCGCACTTCCACGTTGTTTGCCGAGATCCCCAAGACCTGGGCGATCTCGTGCACCGATAGCTGTTCGAAGTATCGCAACACGATCGGCTCGCGGTACCTGGCCGGCAGCCGGCGGACCGCCCGGCGAAGTTCGTCATGGATTTCGGCGGATTCCGTTGCTCCGCCCTGCTCAGACGTAACTGTCAGAGTCTTGGCAAGGTAGAAAAAGGTCCGCAGCCGCAGCAAACGGCGGCGCTGGTGCGAGCGGCACTTATTCACGGTAATCCTCGTCAGCCAGGTCGACAACTTGCTCTCTCCACGAAAACGCTTCAGGTTCTGCAACACCGAGAGGAACACCTCCTGCACCACGTCTTCGACCTCGTCGGGACTGCCCAGCAGCCGAAACACCAAGCGGACGATCCGCCCCTGATGGGCCGCCACGATCTCGTCGAAAGCAGCCTTATCGCCCGCCTGAAAGCGCGCAGCCAAATCCCCGTCGTCGTGCCGATTCGCTCGGATTGGTCCCGGCGCTGTCAAACTGGCGGTTCGCTCCATGTCTGCATATTAGACGCTCGATGGGACCGAGACTTACAGGACATCGGAGAGAAAACCGCAGAAACGCGCCGGGGAACCCCCTGCCCGGGTGGGGCGAGGCTCGGAAAGTGGCGGACGCAACGCGTCCCGGCTATCGACGGATACTCGTAAGATTCGGTGCGAGGGGCCACTAGGCCGCGGCGGCTGGTGGGGTGGGGATCGTTTTGCCCTGGAGTTGATAGACGTAGGCCAGGACCTCGGCCACCGCGGCATACTTGTCTTCGGGGATGGGATGGCTGATCTCGACGTCGCGATAGAGGGCCTGGGCCAGGGGCTTCTTCTCGACGATGGGGATCCCGTGTTCCAGGGCCAGTTGGCGGATCCTCTGCGCCAGAACGCCCGCTCCCTTGGCCACCACGATCGGCGAGGCCATCGTCTCCGGCTCGTACTGGATGGCGATCGCCAGCTCCGTGGGGTTGGTGATCACCACGTCTGCCTTGGGCACGGCCTCGGAGAGGCGGTTCTGGGCCAGTTGGCGTTGCACTTGGCGCCGCCGGGCGATGATCTCCGGATTGCCCTCCAGGTTCTTCATTTCCTCGCGCATCTCCCGCGGCGTCATCTTGATGTCCTGTTCGTGTTTCCAACGCTGGAAGGCGTAGTCCAGCAACGCCAGGATGAGCAAGGCCAGGGCGATCTTTGCCGCGGTCCAGAAGAGGATTTCGACCAGGTATTGCGCGATTTCGGGCACGGCCAACCCGGTCAGGCCGAGGATCGTGTCGCGTTGCTGATACAGACTGGCGAACGCCACCGCTGCGATCACCAGGATCTTGAAAAGGCTGAACGCCAGCCGGACCGCGTTGGTAAGCGAGAATAGTCGGCGAAGTCCCTTGATCGGATCGAGCCGCGTGATGTCGGGGGCCAGCTTTTCGGGCAGAAACAGGAAGCCCACCTGCATCAGGTTGACTCCCACGGCCCCCAGCAGCAGTATGCCGAAGATCGGCAGTAGGGTTCGGGCCAGGGCGGATACGGCCCAGTTCCACTCGCTCACGGCGAAGTCGAGATCGATCGACAACCAGGCATCGCCGCCGAGTTGGCGCCGGGAGTATCCACCCAGAAAGTCGTTCAGCCCGCCACCCAGCATCATCAGGCACACCAGCCCCAGAATCAGCAGCACCGCCGAGCCAAGGTCCTGGCTCTTGGCAACCTGACCCTGTTGGCGGGCCTGTTGCCTGCGATGCTGGGTGGGTTCCTGCGATTTTTCGGCGTCCTGCTCGGGCATGGGCGGAGGCGGGAACTAGGGATTTGGGATTTGGGGCCAGTCTGCTGTCAAACTCGATTTGACGTGCTGGCAATAGCCGGCACGCAAGGCGTGGCGGTGGCATCCCCGCGGGACGTTGTCCCCCGGCTATCGGCAGCGACCGGTCGCGTCAGGGATCGGCACTCGTCAGATCGAGCTTGACACACTACTGGGGACGCGTTTGCAGAAAAGGTCACAACAACCACTGTGTTTGCAGGGGCGCGTGGAGGGCCTCCAGGAGGATCTCCAAGGCGGGTTCAACTTGTTTCTGAAACGCCCAGGCTGCAGCTCCCAGGGTCAACGAAAACGTGGCGAAGGTCAGCATTGAATTCAACCCGAAGCCGACCATCAATATGTTCAACTGCGGCAACGTCCGACTGATCAGCCCCATCACCAAGGTCGACAACAGCAGCGCGGTGACCACCGGAACCGCGGCGCGGATCCCCAAGCTGAAGCTCTGGGTCAGGAGCACTACGAATGCTCGGGAGATGGAAAGGGGCAGGGTGCCGCTGCCGGGCGGGATGGTCTGAAAGGTGTCCAGCAGTCCGGCCATCACCATCCGGTGGCCGCCAATGCACACGAAAATGGCCATCGTCACCAGCAGCAGCAGTCGGGAGAAGAGCGGCACGCTGGTTCCCGAAGTGGGGTCGAACACGTCGGCAAGCATCAACCCGCCGATCCGCCCGATCATCTGGCCGGCCAGGTGAACGCCGGAAAAGAGGATCACGATACCCAGCCCCAGGCAGAGTCCTATCAGGAGTTCGCTGCCGATGAAGACCATGTAGTTGATCGTGCTCCCGGGATACTGCACGGCCACGTCCCACTGGGTGGGCGTGATCAGCAGCGCCAAGGCCACCGCCAACAGGGCCCGCACCTGCATCGGGATCTCCTTCGTCCCGTAGATCGGCGCAGTCATAGTCAGCCCGCCTACCCGGGAAAGCACCAGGGTAAACAGGAGGAATTTCTCCAAGTCGAGTTGACCAAGCCAGTCCATGGGATGACGGGGGAGTTATGAATGATGAATGATAAATGATGAATGACGACCGTGGCCCGTGGATGATTGGGCAACGAGCCACTTCATAATTCATCATTCGCTAGAACCTGCCGGGGATCTGCGTGATCAGGTCGGTCGAGTATTGCAACATTCGGGTAATCAGCCAGGGTAGCGCGATGCTCAGGGCCACGACCATGGCCACGATTTTTGGAACGAAGGCCACGGTCTGTTCCTGGATCTGGGTAAGGGCCTGAAACAACCCCACCAGCAGGCCCACGATCATCCCGGACAATAGCACGGGCGAGCCGATCATCAAGGCCATCCAGAGCGCTTCTCGGCCGAGGTCAATTGCGTCTTGAGGTTCCATGAGGTCGGGAGTCAGGGGTCAGGGATCAGGGGTCAGGGGCTTGGGCTACTGGCCGCTGATCCCCGCCGCCTTTCCGGTCACGTGAAGGGTTGAAAGCTCTCCATCAACATTCCCACGATCAGGTGCCAGCCGTCGACCAGCACGAACAACAGGATCTTAAACGGCAGCGAGATCAACACCGGCGGCAGCATCAGCATGCCCATCGAGACCATCACGGCGGCGATTACCATGTCCAGGATCAGGAATGGCAGGTAGATCTGGAAGCCGATCAGAAATGCGGTTTTCAGCTCGCTGAGCATGAACGCCGGCAGCAGCGCCTGTAGCGGCACGTCCTCGTAGGCGGTGGGCGTGGGTTGATCCGGCAGGTAGCTCAGGAACAGGTGTACGTCTTCGGCGTTGCCGGTCCGCTCGATCTGCAAGGCCATGAACTTGCGGATCGGCGCAGCGCCCGCCGTCCACGCCTGCTCCAGGTCGAGCTGTCCCTCGGTGTACGGGACGATCGACTCGTTGTAGACCTGCTTCCACACCGGCGTCATAATCAACAAGCTGAGAAACAGGGCCAGCGCCGTGATCACCTGGCTGGGTGGAAGCTGTTGGGTGCCAATCGCCTGACGCAGCAGGCCTAACACCACGATGATGCGGACGAAACAGGTGGTCATCAACAACACGGCCGGGGCCAGGCTGAGCACGGTCAGCAGCAGCATCACCTGGATCGTGGAACTGAGCCCCTCGGGACTGGTCCAGTGCTTCGGGCCTTTGTTCAGCGCTTCGGGCAGTCCGATCGACAAGGATTGGTTGGGGAGATCCTGGGCGTAGCTGGGGGGATCTTGGGCGTAGCCGGGGAGATCCTGGCCGGCGGCCGATCCGAACAGGCTCAGACAGGCCAGCAGGATGGTCAATCCGCAGAGCCAACGTCGCGCGCGGCTGTTGCGCCAGCGAGCCAGCGCGGCCTTGCGCTTAGCGAGGTTCGATCCGGCTTCAGACATCAGTCTCCTCCAATCCATCAGGGGCGGTCGGCCTCCCATCGGCAGAGCGTGAGAATGCCGTACCGAATGGGCGGGCAACAGCCGGCCGCACCTCTTCGCGGCCGCTTGCTCCCAGCAGTCCGGTCCTGAGGTGCCCGGAGGCGAGCTGTCCGAACACCTGGCGGAAGGCCGCGGTAGCACTATTGGGATGAGCTTGCCGACAGAGACCCGCCAGGCGGTCGACTTCGACCGGATCGGTGATCTCGGTCAGGGTTTCCGTGCCGGCGGTGGTCACCGAGACCAGGATCAGCTTGTTTCCGCAGCGGAGCAGGTGTACCTGTTGACGGTTGGCCATGGGTGCGCGTCCGAGGACCTGGAAGACCTGGTCCGGCAGAGCCGTGCCGCCTGCCGGCGATGCCCGACGTATACCCCAGGCAACCAGAAAGAACACGCCCAGCACCAGTGCCAGGCTGCCGGCCACGGTGACCATCGACGGCAGGCCGTCGTTTGGGCTTCGCTGGGTTAGATTGGAGCGGCCGGGAGGCGGCAGGGGGATAAGCGACTGGCGGGCGGGGGGCGACAGCGGTACGCTCGCAATCGTCCCGGCCGATGGTTCCGGCGGCCGGCCAGCATCGGGCGGACGCTTGCCTGAGGAAAGCGGGGTTTCATAGAGGGCCGGAACGACCCGATAGGCCCGCTGGTGGGGCGCCGGTCCGGCTCCCGTTGCGTTTGGAAAAGGGGCGGCATGAGGGCCTTCAGGCGTGGCTGCCCGCATGGGGGTGGCCCCGAAACCGCCACTCTGCCCAAATGGATAGGAGTAGCCAATCGACGGTGAACCTCTCCGGTCGGGTGGCGCGTTGTTTGTGCGAGCCGTCTGCGCGGCCGGAGAGGCGGAGTTGATTACCACCAAGATCAGCCCGATGGTTTTCGCAATTGAAGGCATCCGTGCGCTTCCCGATTTTTTGTTGAAGCTGGCCGAGGTCGCCGGCCGATATGGAAATGGGTAATTATGCGCTGGCCAGCATGAATTGTGTGGTGGAGTGCTTAGGGTCCGGGTGGTCGCGCTTTTGGTGAGTTTCGCCGTCGTCAGCCGTCAAAGGTACGTCTTGGTGGTACGCGCTGCAAAGGTCTAGGCAGGGGTGGTTGTTCCGGAGATCAATTCGGCAATTCGAACACAGAAGTTGTCGCTCAAGACGAGCACTTCTCCCCGGGCGATCAGGCGTCCGTTGACGTAGATATCCACGGGATCTCCGGCCAGCTTGTCCAGCGGGACAACGGCTCCCTTGCGGAGTTTCAGCACGTCCTCCAGATACATGTGTGTACGTCCCAGTTCGATTCTCAGATCGAGCTCCACGTCGCGGATCAAGTCGAAGGTAGCGCTTTCGGTGGAAGCAGCAGCGCCGCAGAGTTCTTCCAGTCGGTAGGCTGAGACATCCTGGGGCAGGTCTTCGTCGGCTGCCGTATTGACGGACTCCAGGGCCTGCTCGGCCTGCCGGAGCAAGAAGTCGATGTCGCCGGGGAGCATTGAACCCTCCCCCACGTGGGAATCGGCCACGGGTTCGCCGGTACCCGCCGCGTGGGAGCCCGGCTTCCCCAGAGCCGTTCCAGCCTGCTGGAGCAGTTGCTCTACGCCGCCCTGCCCGAGTGGACCGTCTTCTGCTTCGAGTGCCGTTGCGGCCTGTGGAAGCTGTGGAGGTTGTGGTGTGGGAGTTGGGGGTGTGGCGGCGGCTTGGGGTTGCTGCGCATCGGCAGACGGCGGGCTGCCTCCACTCAGGAGCGATTCGATTTCGCTTTGGTCGAGTGCTTCGGCCACGGAATCTGCGGCAGGGGGTTCGGGGGGTGGTGTGGGGGGCGCGGCCTCGTCCTTGCCGGCGTTGAGTAACTGCTCGATACCATCCTGATCCATCATTTCATCGTCTGCCATGGGAATCCATTCCTGTTTTGGACTATTGTTCGATCAACGAGAAGTCGTCGAAGATGACGACTCGAAGCAGTGGTTTACCGAGGATCTTGTTGGTTTTTTCCAGGGCTTTTCTCTTGATTAATCCCAGTCCGGCGTCTGTCAAGTCGACGATTTCGGCGTTGCGAACCGTGAAGTGGATCTGTTCGCGGAAGCGATGCAGGTGATCTTCCATCAGCGTGAGAAACTCATCCTCGTCGTCCATGTGCACCATGCCCCAGAGGTGGAAGTCGATCCGCAGCGTGGTTCCGGCGGCCGGCTGGTACGCCACCACGCTGAATTCCCCCAGGTCGACTTCGATCCAGTCGGCCAGATCGGCCGCCAGCTCCTTTGCCTGGTCTTGATCGGGTGAGGATTCCGCCGAGGATGCGGCTTGGAGTGCGGCTTCAGCCATGGCGGTCGTTTTCGACAGAGAGGGCAGATACAGCCAGGCCAGCAGACACTCGGCCGCAATCACGACCGCCACGAACAGCAGGATCCTGATCTTGGCAAAAAGCGAAGTCCCGCCCACCTCCGCTTTGAGCTCGTCGGCGGACTGCTGATCTTCGATGTCAAAAGCGTTCTGTTCGGGCATTACAGGGCTCCTTTGCCGGAGAATCCTGGCTATCTTTCTTCGGCTGTCCCTGCCGTTTCCCGGGCCAGTTCGTCGACCATGAACACTTCCACCCGGGGGTTTTCTTTTCGTAACCGGGGATCAACGCCGTCGTGGACCGGTTCTTTGTCGGCCGCACTGACGATGCGCATTCGATCAGGATTGATTCCCAGCTTGATCAGAAATTGCATTACCTTTCGGCAGCGGCCGTAGGCCAGGTCCCAATGGTCCTGGTAGGGAGAATCGTGGGGAAGGGGCCGGGTGGAGGTATGTCCATGGATTTCGATCTTCTGGGGCTTTCCGCCGATTATCGCGGCAGTTGCCTGGAGTATCCGTTTGTGGTCTTCCGTCAATTCTGCGCCACCCTCCGGGAAGTAAACCACACCGCCGCGAGTGGATTGCTTGCCCTGTCTGATCGACTGAACACGAGCATACTCTCCCACCGGGGCCTTGACCTTGTCTCCGCCGCTCATCGTATCGGCCCGGCGTGCCCGGCCCAGCACGGCCAGTTTGTCCAGCAGCGAGTTTCGCGGCCTGGCGCGACCGGGAACCATGCTGAGCATCGCCGTTTCGTGGCCGAACCGCCGGCGGAACGATTCGGCCATGGCCTGGAAACGTTCTTGCTGTTTCATTTCGCTCAACGAGACCAACATGATAAAAAAGGTCAACAGCAGCGACATCATGTCGCCGAAGGTGACCACCCACTCCGGAACACCGGGCGTTTCCTCTTCTTCAAGCATGGACATGCGCTCAAGCTGCCTCCTTGTCACTGGCCCTGAGTTTGGGCGGCACAAAGGTGCTGAGCTTCTGCTCGATCACCCGCGGATTGTCTCCCGACTGGATCCCCATGATCCCGCGGATAGTGATCTCCATGGCCAGCAGTTCATGCTTGTTAATAAATCCTAGCTTCTCTGCGAAGGGAAGATACACCAAGTTCGAGAACACGGCTCCGTACAGGGTGGTGATCAAGGCCACCGCCATGCCCGGACCGATGGCGGCCGGGTCGTCCATGTTGCCCAGCATGATGATCAGTCCCATCAGGGTGCCGATCATGCCGAATGCAGGGGCAAAGCGGCCCATTTGGACTATCACGCTTTTTCCGTTTTGATGGCGGGTGGCCACGGCGTCCATCTCGGTGCGCATGATGTCCTCGATCACCTCGGGCCGGGTGCCGTCGGCGGCCATCTGGACTCCCAGCACGATGAAGGGGTTGGAGATGTCCTCCAGCCTGCCTTCCAGGGCCAACAGCCCGTCGCGGCGTGCGGTCTCGGCCAGGGAGACGATCTGCTCGATCAGTTCGAGAATGTTAGCCTGCTTGTTGAAAAAGACGTTCTTGGCCACCCGGATGGTGTTCAGAAAACTCTTCAGCGGGAAACAGATCAGGACCGCCGCCAGCGACCCCCCCACTACGACCATCATCGAGGGATAATCGATGAAAGCAGCCAGGGAGGATCCGGGGGCGATCAGGATCGCGATCAGCAACAAGGAGGCTCCCAGCAAGAGCCCGATCACACTGGCAAGGTCCATGGCTTATGTTTCCCCGGTTATTCGCCCCACGCGGTCGGCCGGTGGAATCATGTGCTTGGTCTGCTGGTAGGCCACCGCGCGCCGCAGCACTTCGTCCATCGATTCGGTCACCACGATTCGCTCACCGCTGGTCAGGGTGATAAAAGTGTCGGGTCGGGCCTCGATGTACTGGATCAACTCGGCGTTGAGAATGAACTGTTCTCCTCCCAGCCGGGCAAGCTTGATCATGGCGTCTCCGGTAGCGAAAATGACTTACGAATTATGAATTATGAATTACGAATTATGAATAGCGAGCATGGCCAGCGGACGATCGGGCAAGAACCGACTTCATCGTTCACGATTCATACTTCATCCTCAATCTTCTCCTCCGCATCAACAACGACCACAGCCAGCACGCGATGGGCTGACAAACCGCTTCATCATTCATCATTCATCATTCATCATTCATCATTCATCATTCATCATTCATCATTCATCATTCATCATTCATCATTCATCATTCATCATTCATCATTCATCCTCTCCAGGCTGCCGGCG
>SDBV01010509.1_pt1 | contig 12115 bp, 14 predicted proteins | sample 2277081 | NCBI WGS metagenome assembly SDBV01 (sample SAMN10402039, study PRJNA504765) | marine sediment metagenome | isolation source: marine sediment core GS10_PC15, 223 cmbsf | place: Arctic Ocean: Southern Knipovich Ridge | collected 2010 | reverse complement strand
GTCCCCTTCGGGGACTGAGGCGCTCCGCGCCTCACCCTCCGTCCTGCCTAACGCTTCGACCCGCAGGCCTCTGCCCACGCCAGCGAAGGAGGATCCAGCTTCTACGAAGGCCTGGGCGCCGGCGTCGTCGACCCGCAGGCCGCAGACACGCCGGCAAAGATCGGCCTCGCTTCTTCGGAGGCACAGCCGCCGGCGGCAGCGAGGGGGCGGGTGAACTGAAGACCTGAAGCCGACCAGAGGAAGGAAGAGCGCCACTCGCCAGCGCCGGTCGTGGTAACTAGTGATCTGAGTAGTCTCGAACGATCGTGATGGAGACCATGCACCGGAGGAAAGACAGCGAGAACCGCTGATAGGCGCCGCCCCGGGTGACTAGTGACGCGATCAATCAAAACGAAAAGCAAGAGCGATATCGGGCCAAGCTCGGGAGGCGGCAGGTGTCGTTGTTTCTGCCGCCGGGGTTGCTCCGACAGTTGGACTCTGAGGCTAAACGGCGTGGGATCTCTCGGTCGGAGCTCTTCATCGCCCACCTCACCACCATAACAGAAGCCACCGCCGTCAGGGCTGGCGACATCGCCACGGAAGACGAGCGCACCACTGTCCTCGACCGCGACATCGACTTCAGCGAGCTCGCCGACTACCTCGGCATCGCCAAGGCAACCGTCTACAAGTGGATCGAGTACCGCCAGATCCCCTACACCAAGACCGGCACGCTCCTCCGCTTCCCGCGCTGAGCCGGTGACGTAATCTAGGTGGCATGGACGTGCATGTACAGTTATCTTGTACACGAGAGGCAGGAAGCCATGATTGCAAAGACCATGAGTCTATCAGACGTAAGACAGAGCCTTCCGACCGTCGTTGATGAGGTGGTCGAAACGAAACGCCCCGTCGTCATCACCCGCAGAGGCGAGCCCGTCGCCCAGCTCACTCCCTACATCGAGGTGAAGTCCAAGTCGTCGGTCTATCCCCTGCGGGACGTGCTGATAGATATCGCGGACGACTTCGACGATGAGCTGCCGATGCAGTGGAATGCGCTGGCGTGATCATCCTCGACACTCACGTCTGGTTGTGGTGGTTGCACGACCCAAAGAAGCTCTCCCGACGTGCCTCCAGTGCCATCAGAAAAGCGGAGGCCGATGCAGCCATACGGGTGAGTGCAATCAGTGTTTGGGAGGTCGCAGTCAAACACAAGCTCGGCAAGCTCGCCCTGCCGCCCGAGTTCGATATTCACCGCTGGTACGAGACGGCATCCGCGTATCCCGCCATCACCATCGAGCCGCTTGACCCGATCGACGCCATCAGCAGCACGGTTCTGCCTGGCGAGTTTCACCAAGATCCTGCCGATCGCATCATCGTGGCGATGGCTCGACGCCATGACGTGCCCTTGGTCACCGTCGACCAAAAGATCCTCGACTACGAACACGTCCAGACGATCAGCTGAACCAACGTGCCAGCCAGCGCCGGTCGGTCCAAATATTTCTCCGGTCGATTGCTGGAGAACATGGAGCATGGGGTAGGTTGCTGTCTGCGCCATGTATGTGCGTTGCTTAGCCAATCCCGAGCCGTGCGAGCAGCAGCTCGCGCAGGACCTCGATGAGCTCCCGCTTGAGGCGCCGTTGAATCACCCGCTCGCGCGGGAACAACGGCAACTGTGTGCGTTGCGCTCGCCGCGGGCCATGATTGACCCTTGGGTGATTTGGTCCTTTGGGCCCATAAAGTGCGCCAGGACGCTCAGGTTGCCCACAGCGGCCCGCAAAAGAGGCGCCCTACCCCGAGCCCCTCCTTCTCCCTGTGAGGGCCACCTAGGCGAGCCACGGCTGGCCAGGACAGACATATCGGGGCCTCGGAGCGAGCCAAACACCCAAATTGAGCAAATAGTGACGCTTCGCCTTGATGGGCTCAGAAGGGTGCTATATATAGACGCTATGGGACAAAAGCGTCTACCAGCCTCTCCCCGTCGCAAAAAACGCCAATCGAGCAAGAAAGCTGTGGCGAAGCCAAAGGGCCCGGTGGCTAAACGCAAATCAAAACAGCCGCCACCGGTGCCCACCGAAGAGCAGAAGGTGCTGGTCACAAACACCGAGGCCGAAGCTCCCCGCGTGCCGGCCAACAAGGGGCAGACCTACAAGCCGGAGGTCCTCGCCCCGGACGAAATGAAACGCCTCTTGGCCGCGCCCTCGAGCCGGGCTCCCACCGGGATCCGCAACCGAGCGTTGCTCGTAGTGCTCTACCGTGCCGGCCTTCGAATTGCCGAAGCGCTAGCACTGCTCCCCAAGGATCTGGACTGCGCCGCCAGTACCGTCCGCGTGCTTCACGGCAAAGGCGACAAGGCCCGCACCGTGGGAATGGATCCTGAGGCCTTCGCTATGGTCGAACGGTGGCTCGACGTGCGAGCGGCCCGGGGCATCAACGCGCGGGCCCCGTTGTTTTGCTCCCTAAAAGGCAAGTCAATCGCTGGCTCGTACGTGAGAGCTCTGTTGCCTCGCCTCGCAAAGAGAGCCGGCATTGAAAAGCGCGTGCATGCCCATGGGCTCCGTCACACGATGGCCGCAGAGATGCGCGCCGAGGGCGTCGACATCGGCGTGATATCCAAGCAACTCGGGCATGCGAGTATTGCGACCACCGCTCGTTACATTGACCACATCGCCCCCACCGACTTGATCGACACGATGCGGGCACGGACTTGGGACGTGTAACAACCAGCGGGACCGCGGTAGATTCAGCTACCACGGCCCCTAGACCAAACCTGTTTAGGAGGTAAGACCATGACACCCACCAACAACAACGACAACGATACGTCAACCGGTGGTCACGCGGATCCCGGTGGCCAGGTTGACGAGCCCACCGACACCGACGCGGTCGAGAACTCGCACGTGACCATCCCGCGTGAGCTGTGGAATTGGCTCACGGGCTCGGGCTGCCCCTGTCCGCGACAGGTAGCAGCGGCCATCGCCGGCGGCCAGGTTGTCGACGCACCCACGCCCGAGTCGGTGTCACGATGAGCGCCGCAGCCGTTGAAAAGATTATAGCCACTGTGCGCAAGGCCTGCGACGGCGCCAGCGAAGATGTGAGCGGTTGCCTGGAGGGCGCAATTGAATTGCTAACCGATGCGATCGGCGAAGCCACACGGGAAGAAGCAACGGGCACGTGCCACCTGTGCGACGGCGACGGCATGACCGATCCCAAGCTCGCCGACGAATGGGGCTTCGACGTGCTGGTCACGCACGAAGGCAAACTCGTTCACGCCGATTGCTGGGAAGATGAATCGGAGGAGGATTGATGCAGTGCCCCGGTGTCGATCGAGGTCAATTTCGTCTCGCCGGAATAGCTACAGTCGCCCCGTGCGGCCGCCTCCTATCTTCCCTGGGCCCGCCACTGGCTGATCTGCGAGCACTTGCCAATCCTGAACGTGAATTCAACCAGCGTTCCGGGGGCAGCCTCGTGAAGATACTGGTTGTCACTACCGAGCACGGTTCCTTTGGCGTCCATGACGTACAAAGCAATTGGGAAAGGAAGAGTACGCCCTGGCGGTACCGACACCACCTCAAAGGCCCCATAGCAATATCGCCCGGTCGAGGAATCACGCCACCCCCTCTGCTTCAATTCAAGCGTAGGAGTCGGGGGGGGCGGTGAATCTTTGATACACTTCGCCGTGATGAGGTAGGCGATGGAGTTCTTCTTCCCGAGAGTTTCGAGCACGACCAGCACGTAGCCGTTTACGAGGGTTAGGATTCTCTGCGCCATAGGGTCGGTTGCGTGAGGGGTTTCTATGCAAAGCCCCCCCGATATTGTTTGACGATGGGTTGTGCCGTTGATCACGGTCTCGCACTTCATCGTCAGCCTCTGCGCACGAACCCCGTTTCCGGCGGGTTGTGGGTCCGAAGGGGTCGCCACACAGGTATGCGGTTTCATATTGAAGGTCGTCGGCTCGGTGATGATGTGCTTGGTCTTCGCCTCCGCCTCCCCCATCGCGGTGACCTCGATTTCCCATTCCATTCCCTTGGGTGCCTCTGTGACTTCAGACGTGCTGGTTACAACCAGCGCAATTAGGATCGTCAACATCAATGCCTCCCGTCCGTGGCGCGGCTCTCATCGGGCTCCCCGCACATCGGACCAGGATGGCCCGTGAGGGCGAAGCGCCCTACGGTGGTTGCCTAGGCGCACACGTAGAACCACTATGCGCCCCCACGAGACCGAGACCCGCGGACGCTTTCATGCACAGTGATTGTCGACGCAGAGAGGACACTGGGCCCGTCTAGGCAAGAGAGACGATAGCAGCAGCGGAAAGGAGAAATCTAGGTGGCCATGGCTCGACTGTGGCCGGCGGGTATGCACTGAACCGCCGTGGTTGGCCTCTCACCTGTTTTCAGCCCCCACCCCATGCCAGGACATAGGCCGGGGCGTTTGCGGGCCTGTATTCGGCGCTGTAGGGTGCTGGGGATTGGAGGAGATGCATGAAACCAGAACCAGACAAAACCGACATCGGCTGGTGGGATCGCTGGTGGCCACGCCTCGAGCGACTCATACTCCTGCTTACATTTGCCTGCACCGCAGCCGGCACCTTCTACGCAGTGAAGACATCCTCGGTGGCCATAGAACAGGCGAACAACAGCCTTCGCCCTTGGCTGAGTCTGCTGGGCGTCAATGCTACGGTGCTGAAAAAAGGAACGGCGACGTGGATGGCGGTCGAATTTCCCTTCAAGAATATCGGCCACGTGCCTGCCTTCGCTACGATTCAAGTCATCCCTGACATCGGGGAAGACGACCCTAATCGCAAAATGAGCAATGTGGTGTCGCTGTTGCCAGGCGAGACAATGAATATCCCGCTGCAAATTGGGGAAGCGCCGTGCTCCAAGATCTTGGGTGGTGAAATTGGCTATCGCGTCCACCTGAGTGCCCGATACGGTCTCTCCAAAAAAGAACACTCGGTTTACTCCATATCCAGGACGGTAGTGCTCAACGTGAAAGCCCTGAAGAGGTTTCTCGCCGCTGGCCAGACGATACTGGGCGATCAAATCTGGCTCATTGTTGACACCAACATAGAGTGACCGCCGGGAGCTCAGGCTCCAACCTCCGTGACGCTGGCAGGGTTGACGGTGGCGCAGCGTGACCGAACGTGGGACAAGACGCCGTGCGTTCGTTGCTCAACATCTCCGCCATCGCCGGCCTACTCGCTCTCGCCGGTTGTGGTGGCGAGGGCAGCAACGTTGAGATCGACAGCCCAATTTGCGGTTGGCCTTCCACCTATTGCGACGAAGAGACCGGCACGCTTGTCAATTGCGGGGGCATCGGGGTGAAACGATATCCATGTGATGACCACTGCGCCGATGTCGGCAGAGTATCCCCGGGGTGCGTCGACATCGACGAGGAAAACGACAAGGGATGGAAAGCCGAATGTGTTTGCCAGGCGCCAAGCCCATAGGCCCGTGGCGAGGTTTTCACAGCCCGCTTGCCCAACGTGCCCGCTCAAACTACCGACCAACCAAGGATACGTCAGTTCTCGCCATCTGCTTTCCGTGGTTTGCCTCCAGCATCATCTTTCCGCGGATCTTTGTGACAGCGCTTGGCGCAAGCGTCACTCGTTCAGTATCACTATCGAGCTTGAAGTCGTCTCCATCATAAACTGTGAACGTCGCCCTTGCCTGGACGCTTTGGTCGCATGAATTGGTGACATCTGTCTTCCAAGCAAGCTGCCAGTAAGCCCCCCCCTTGCTCACAACCTTTGACCGAAGGTCACCCAGCGTCACACAGTTCACCTTGGGAGGTGCAGTTGCAGCCGGCGCGGGGGGGCTCTCATCTTCGGCCGTAGCTGTCACCTGGGGCTGCACTTTGGTCTGGACCGTACCTAAATCCTCGCCTCCACTGCACTCTGTAAGCTCCTCGGTTGTCTTGGCCGCCAATATACAATTGACCTTTGACCTCGAACCATTCTCGATGCACTTGGCTACGAGCTCTGATCCGGCGAGGTTTGACTTCGCCTTTTTCAGGAGACCCTCCTTCATCTTTAGCACTAGGCCAATGTCATCGGGCGCCGGCGCGAACGTAAGCTCGAGCGAATGTTCGACTGCCTCCTGGCACAACGCGGCTGACGGTTTGCAGCCGCTCGCGAGCAGGCCGCAAAACACAACACGGTAGAAGCGATTTACACCTTGCATGTCATTCCCCTTTTTCGCCTCTTGCTGCCGAGCAGCAGAGGCCCTCTGGAGTTTTGGCACACTTCGCCCAGGGTTCAGCTTTCGACCTGGGCGCGGGCTGGAACGCCCCCTCAGAGCCGAGATTTGCACGGAACGGGGCGGCCGACAAGAGCCTGCCGCCGTAGCCCCACGCGCCCTTTGCGCCGCGGCCGATATCGGGCTGTAGACTGTAGACCGGTCCTCGCCACCATCAAGCCGCCTCCCAACCAAGGGCGCGATCACTACCTAGGCCCGGCCGTTTGCGCCCCGCTATGGGCTCAAGAGAGCAAAGTCTTGTCGCCGGTCGCTGCCCCCTTGATCATGCCGGTGATCTGCGCCGTCGCCGCTCGCGCGTCTTGACTTGCCTGTTCGCTGGCCTTGTCAACGTGGGCGATGATGCGATCGGCGGCAAGTGAAACGGTGGCAGCGACAACCCAAACCCCGGCAACGATCATGGCGTTCGGCGCGGCCAACGAAGCAAAGCTGGCTACGCTCGCCAGCAGACAGACAAAGCCCCATAGTTTGAACCCAACACGCATTTGATCCCCTGTGTTGATATCGCCGCGTGCTACCATCGCGCCCAGCAAACGCCAAGCTCCTCGATGTGATTCAGGCGAAAACGAAATGAAGACCATCGCGACCGTAGGTGTTGCGGCCGCGTTGGCGACGCTGATCTCTTGGGTTTGGACCGGGTAAGAGCCCCTTTTGTCGCAACGCGTAGTTGTCTGTAATAACTAAATAAACACCGTTTTGGGGCGAGTTTGGCCCCATTTTGACACCCGCCAAACCATGAAATAAAAAACAAGGCATAGAATTTTGTTTCATGGTCAAGTTCGCTCTGTGGCGAATTTGAAGGGTGGGCGCCGGCGGAGATCGAGATCGAAACGCCCCACGAAATTGATGTGCCCTGTCATTGTCGGAAGGACGTGTTTGAGATCTCGATCGGTGATCACAACGCCGTCGCGCTTGGCGGTCGTGATGGCCTTATCGAGCGCAAGTGCATTCCACAGCACGATGGCGTTTTGCACCACCGTCAGAAACCAGAAGACCTCCTCCTGATCGGCCTGACCCTTCTCACGAAGCAGATCGCCAAAAGCCAAGACCTCCCTCGCGAATTGGTTCCAATGCTCACGACGAGCCGTGTGGGGCACAACAAAACGACGGAGATCCATCTCCATCCCGTAGCGCAACAGATAGAGGGATCTCTCAAGTTTGCCGAGTTCTTGAAAACCGCGGGTCGCTGGGTGTTTGGGCTGGCTTGCCAAGCGCCCGAAAATCAAATCGGGCGATGCCGTACCGGCCTCAATGGAGGCCAGGATCCACATCATATCGCGCCATCCCTCGTCAATCCAATCCAAACGAATGACCCCGGCAAAGCCGCCTTCGAGCCCAGAGCAACCCATGTCCTTTACGGGCGCCCAAAGCTTCAGATTGCCGCTACGCACGCGGGGGTAGAGCAGAATATTGAGTAAACTCGCCAAACCGAAAACGAGGTCCGATTTTCCACCGCTATCACAGATGCAGATGATGGGCTCTTGCCCTTGGCGGCACTGCGTGACCCCGTGCAGCATGTGTATGGCCTCGGAGACGTTGCACAACAGGGCCTGTGTGAACCGGCAGATGCAGTGGGGTGTCACGTGCTGGTACAGCAGGACACTCTTATGGCTGAGGTCGCGGTAGTACGTCCTTGCGGTGAGGCTTTGTTCCTGCGTTCGGACGTGCATCGCATCACAGAGAAGTACTCTCGGATGATCCAGACGCTGCGCTATACTTGTTCGGCCGTACGCTACGGCAAGCATCGAGGTCGCATCGATTAGGCGCTTGGTGGCCATGTAGTGGCGCCGGATGTAGATAACCTGGCTCTTGTTGAGGCCCGTGGCACGGGCCGCTTGGGTTGGCCCACAGTTGCAGCCATAGGCGTAGAGAGCGGTAAGCACCTGCCGGATTTTCTCCGCGTCGCGCATGTTCTGGCGACCGCTGAGCGGCTGAAAAGCGTCCATGAAGCCTGTCCAGCGATGGCAATCCAGCAGGACATCCAAGATTGTTGCTTCCGGCATGTACTGCATCAACGCGGCGCTGAGTTTTTTGGCACGCCGCGGGATCTTCTGGCCAGGAGTGCGGGAGAAGCCTAACGTACCATCGCGGTTCATCCAGAACTGACCCTTGAGCTTGTCGTACTGGGCATCAAATACCTGGAGCTTCTTTTTGAGTTGTTTGCGTCTGGGCTTGTAGTGGTCGGCTGCGGTTTCCGGTAGCTGGAGTTTTGCAACCGTGGCGCTGTAGTCGTCTAGAAACGCCTGCCGGTCGAGAAGGTGATCGGTGATGGCCGCGTAGCGAATGGCTCCAGGAACGGCGAGCGCCCCTGTCTTGAGGGCATCGGCCGCAGCGTTGGTCCAACCAAGCTCGTAGGGCGCCTTGGTGACACGGAGGAGCTCGCCGGTATTGCGGTAGCGCCGAAGTTCTCTGCTCTCCCATGATCTCGAAAGAAACCTCGTCAGAGCCCCTCGGACGGGCAGCTCGCGGTCGGTTGGCTTGCTGTGCAGCCTCAAGAACTCCCTGGCTTGGACCAGCGTGTCGTCGGCTGTCGTTGATGCCAGGGGCATCAGCGCGTACCAGTCTGGCAAAAACCGACGCAGGCTGGTGTAGTGGTCCTCAAGCTTGTCGTAGTAGCTGCCTGTCCGGGTAGGCTGGGCGACCATCTGTTCCCATAGGTGCTCGTAGTACTCCTCGTCATGGGCATGAATGGCTCCCCAAAGGTCCGTTGGGGTACGGCTGGTGCGGATCACGTGCACCAAGTCACGCAACCGCCCCCATTGATGTTCGCGTTCCTGTTGAACCGCTAGCGCAACAGCGTCGGCGTGGCGCGCGGCGTTCGCCTTGGTTTGTTCCCATGTCCTGATGAACATCTCGGCGAGATCATCGAGCATCTCGCTACGGCGTACAGCGACAAAGCAGGCAAGAGCTGCCCGGCGCCTGGCTGGCCGTAGGTCCCGTAGCTCGGAGATGTCGTAGCGCCTGGCCACGGTCGCTAGCTCTTGCATCTTGCGCCTACTGACCAGCGCGAGTGCCGAGGCATTGGGCATGAATGCACCGAGGTCTTTGAGCCGGAGAAGCTCACGATGCAAAGCGTTGGAACTCGCCGCGCCGGGTGGCTTCTTGAATGCCTCCAAAACACCGGGAGCCTTGCCGTTGACCAGCGACACCAGCTTCGTGCCGTGGACTGGGTCCAGGGCATCGTTGATGGCATTGACGATGGCCTTGTTGGTTGATGCGAGCGCTCGGTGCGCCAGGGCGCTGATGTTTTCAAGCGACGGCAGCTCAATGCTGCTTTCGCGAAAGCGCTCAATGGCGGCGTTGCTCAAGGCGGCAACATCGCCCTCCCGCCGTGCTGGCCCTTCGGCAAGCCATGTCTCTACGTCTTTTCTGGCGGCGGGACTCGACGCACGAATCTGCAAAAAGGCGCGAACCTCGCCCAGGATGCGGCTGCGCTCCCGGCGATCAATCGTTCGAATTTCTGGGAGATCAGTGGCGCCACCGAGCTGCTCTGCAATGCGGACACGCAATTGTCGCGGCAAGTCTGCGGGCTGGAGATGTCCGTATCCCAACGCGCGGAAGGCCTTCAGGTACAAAGCACGAAGGTAGTTCTGGCGCCTGCCGCCCCTGCTGCGCGCAAAGGTTTTTTCCCGACTTTCGAGCGTAGCAAGGCTGGCCAACATCTCCTCATCGAGAATGTGGGGCAGCCGCGGGTAAACCGTCTCCGTGGCATCCATGGTGGCTCAGACAACCTCGCTGCCCGGCGTAAGGTTATCCGGCAAAGCCTCGATGGCTTCTTCGAGTTCTTTGGCGGTCACTTGGGCGTAGCGCGCCGTGGTGGCGATGTTCCGGTGCCCAAGGGCTTGCTGAACAGCTGTAAGCTTGCCGGTCTTCTCATAGAGTTGGGCAGCGAAGTGGTGTCTGAGATCATGGGTCGACAAATCCTCTCGGCCGATCGAGCACAGGTACTTCTTGACCATGTGCTGGATGCTGACGGCGCTCAATCGTTTGCTCCTCTCGGAGAGGAACAAAGGCTCGGTCGCTGGCGGATTGCCGCGGCTGTCGAGATAGTCCCGTAGGGCCAGCCTGGCTGATCTGTTCAAGGGCACAAGGCGATCAGCGCAAGATTTGGCGCCACGGATGCGGACACTGCCAGTGCTTTTTAGCAGCGTCACGTCGCCGACCGCCAGGGCGGCCAGCTCACTGAGCCTGAGGCCCGTCTGCAAGAAGAGCTGAACAATAGCGAAGTTACGCAGCCCATTGCGACCACGCAAATCGATGGTGGCCACAAGCCGTCGCACCTCTGCAGGCGCAAGCCTTTGTGGCGCCTCGGGCACCGGCCTGCGATAGGTCCGGAGATCTTGTGCGACGTTGCGCTTGGTCCACTTCTGCGCCACGGCGAACCGGAAGAAACCGTGCAATGCCACGACGAATCGGTTCATGGACACAGCGGTGAGCCGTCGATCTCGTCGCAGGTGGTCGACAAAGGTGTGCAGATCGGTTTCTTGCAAGCGCGACACGTAGGGTCCGGGCTTGCGCAGTGCATCTTGGTAGAAGGTTCCAAAAACCTTCAAGGCAGAGGTGTAGGTTCGGATGGTCGTCTCTGCTCGGCCGCGGCTGTGCAGGTGTTGCTCATAGGCAGCCACAGCTTCGACCCAGGTGAGGAGCGAAGCACTCATGACCGAAAGAAACTCTCTTGTTTCATGTTGGCTCAGCCTCGGCCCACGTAACTGCTTGAACTTGTGTGACCAGCAGGCACCAAATAGGCCCAAACTTGACCGTTACACATTATTTCTATGCCTTGTTTTTTACTTCATGGTTTGGCGGGTGTCAATTGGGCTCAAAACTTGTCCAAAATCAACCTTTATTCAATGATTCCCGCGGACTACGGGTTGCGACAAAGAGGCCCCTTCCCCGGTCCAGACCCAAAGATGGCAGAGGCCAAGGCGGAATTAGTTAAGCTCGATGCTGAACTTGCCGCGATAACAGCGGCGGGCACCGAACCATGAAGGGATCGGCTATGACCACTGAACAACGACTCACCAAACTGGAAACGCAAAACCGACGGCTCAAGATGCTGGGGGCGGCTGGGCTGGTCTTGGCCGGCGCTGCAATACTGATGGGCCAAGGTGCGGCCCCTTCGAAGCTGGTCGACGCACAGTTATTTCGCGTTGTTGATAGCGGAGGGGACGTTCGAGCGGTTCTCGGGGTGCTCGACGCCGAGCCGGTGCTTGTCTTCTTCTCGCGCAAAAACAGGCCCCGAATGGCTCTTGCGCTGAAGGAAGGATCACCGTCAATAGACTTGTTCGATGCCCGCGGGGGGAAACGGGTCGTTGTGGGGCTGACCGGTACTGGCGACCCGTTAATTTCCTTGCTCGATGCCGGCGGGCGGGGCCGGATCATGCTGGGGATGGTCGATGGTGGCCCGATCATTGGCTTGCAGGATGCCGGTGGGAGAAAAGGCGGGGTCGTTTTGAAGGTGACCGGTGATGGCAACCGGGCAATTACCTTGTCCGATGCAAGTGGGGAAGACCGGGTCATTGTGGGGGTGGCCGGTGGCGACCCGATAATTGGCTTGCACGATGCCGGTGGGGGGGCCCGGGTCGTGCTGGGGATGGCCGATGGTGAATCGTTCGTGGCCGTGCTCGATGAGAATCAGAAGCCGATAGCATCACTCCCGGCGGTCGGTGCTCACGCACCTGCCGGCACCGCCAAGCAGCCGGGCGGCATACCACCGGGCGAGCCAGTTGCTGACGAGTCGGCAGAAAAGGAGCCTGCCAAGTTCGGCTACATTTCGGTGTTGTGCCTGGGGCCGGCCGCGGGGTGTGAGGTCCATGGCGATGGGCGAACGGCGGGGGATGCGCCGCTGATCAACTTCAAGGGCGAGCCGGGCAAGCACCTCGTCAAGGCGG
>SDBV01010508.1_pt1 | contig 12115 bp, 9 predicted proteins | sample 2277081 | NCBI WGS metagenome assembly SDBV01 (sample SAMN10402039, study PRJNA504765) | marine sediment metagenome | isolation source: marine sediment core GS10_PC15, 223 cmbsf | place: Arctic Ocean: Southern Knipovich Ridge | collected 2010 | reverse complement strand
TCCTTCGGGTAGATCGGGCAGCGGTCGTTGTACTCGCACCAGTCGCACAGCGCGCTGCGTCTCGGTTTGAATTCGGTTTCTGTTCTGATGCGGTCGACCACGCTCATCGTGTCTTCGCGCAGGTACTGCAGCTGCTCGGGTGTGCGGGTCGAGGTGAGTTTTCGGTCCTGCTGGAGGTAGTGCCAGACCAGCCGCATTGGCTGATCGGGGAAGCGATCCGCGAGGCCGATCTGGTAGAGGGCGAGTTGGCGATCTTGGTCGACCTGTTTCTGGGTCGCCGCGCGTCGGCTCGTCTTGTAGTCGTGGACCTCGATCGCGCCGTCTCGCGCGCGGACGAGTCGATCGATGATCCCCTGGAAGCGATATTCGCGTTTTTCGTCGAGCGCGAAGGTCACGCGCTTTTCGATTTCGAGAGTCTCGTCGCCGTCGAACGGATAGTGGCGGCGGTAGTAGGCGGTGAGACAGCGCTCGCCGGTCTGTCGGTAGAACTCGACCGGCGTTCCCTCGCGGACGATCCGCACGCGCTCGGCGTCGTAGCTCTCTTCGAAGCGTCGGTGGTAGCGGTAGATGACCTTTTCGAGCGAGGGCACCTGCTCCCGCTCGGCGGCCTTGTAGAGGCGCTCGAGGACCTCGTGGACGCGCTTGCCCACGAAGGCCTCGATGCCCTCGGTGCGCGTCGGAATCTTGAGCACGTAGCGGTACTCGAAGCGCTTCGGACAATCCTCGAAGGTCGCGAGACGCGAGTGGCTGTAGACCTGCGGCACCCGATCACCCCCCGCGGCGTGCGCCGCGCTCCTGTGCTTCGAGCCGTGCGCGCGCCCAACCGATCGCGCGCTGCTCGGTTTCGAACGTGAGCTCCGTTTCGGCCGCGTCGATCGCGCACCAATAGGTCCGATCCATCTCGCCGTCGAGCTCGAGCGCTTCTCCGGGCAGCCACTCCATCAGGAAGTAGTGGACTTCTTTGCAGACCCGCTCGGAATCTTCCGCGTAGTCGTACGCGACGGAACCGAGCGCGCCGACCACGCGCGCGCGGAGGCCGATTTCTTCGGCGACTTCGCGCACCGCAGCATCCGCGGCGCTTTCGCCCGGGTCGATCTTGCCCTTCGGGAGTCGGGTGGTCGTCCGATGCGTGATGCGATCGCATTGCTCGGCGATCGCGACCTCGATCCCAGCCTCGACTCGGCGATAGACGATCCCCCCGGCACTGATTTCCCTGCGCTCCGTCATGGTCGGGCCGGATTGTAGGGGATTGGATCGAGGCTCGATGCCGGGGCGAAGAGCCCGGCAGCGCCCGTGAGTCACGCTGGCCGACCCTGCTTTGCGGGCGCTGCCTGCGCCGCGCTCGCGAAGCCGGTTTCCTACCATCGCGAAGCGGGTTTCCCACCAGATTGGGTCCGTGGAAAACCTCGGCACGCCGATTTGTGCGAAATGCGGAGCGGAAGGGCCATTATTTAGCGAGACTGTCAACGCCTGCCCGCTGCCGGGCACGGAGGGTGAATCATGCTGAAAGCGCGCTTGTCGATGCTCGGTCTCGCGGGGGTGTTCGCCGCTCTTCTGCTCGGCGCTTCGACCGCGACCGCAGCGGACGAGGCCACTGCTGAGCCCGAGGGCTGGGCGTACAAGATTTCCAACGAACTGATGAGCCCTTTTTGCCCCGGGCGGACCCTCTCCGCTTGCACCAGTCCCCAGGCCGATGATCTTCGGCTGTGGTTGATCGTCCAGGAGGCTTCGGGGCGCAGCCGCGAGGATGTCGAAGCGGAGCTCTTCGAACGCTACGGCGATGTGCTGCGTCCGGCTCCGCTCGCCGAGGGTTTCGGATTGACCGTTTACGTATTTCCGGTCATCGCATTTCTCGCCGGCGGTGTCGTCGTCGTCGTGTTCCTGAGGCGGCAAACGCGCGCCGCCGCAGCATCCGAGCCATCGTCGCACCCGCCCGATCCGGAACTCGAGCGCGTCATCGATCAGGAGTTGGCGGGCTGACGCGCGCCGAGCAGTCGTGAAGATCTACACCAAGCGCGGCGATCAAGGCGAGACCGACCTGTTGGGTGGTGGCCGCGTTTCCAAGGACTGTGCGCGGGTCGAAGCGGTTGGCGCGGTCGACGAACTCAACGCCTGTCTGGGTCGATGCGCGGCCGAATCGAGCCACGACGACCTGCGCGAGACCGTCCGAGACATTCAGTCGTCGCTGTTCGACCTCGGTGGTTATCTGGCTTCTCCGGACGCCGAGCGTCGAGAAAAGGCTTCGACCCCGCAGCCGGAAGATCCGGACGTCGAAAGGCTCGAAGCGCGGATCGATGTCCTCGAAGGGGAACTCGAACCCCTGAAGCGCTTCATTCTGCCCGGCGGGACCGCCGCAGCGGCAGCCTTCCAGCTGGCCCGCGCCGTTTGTCGTCGAGCCGAACGCCGCGAGATCTCTCTCCACAGGGCGGAGCCGTTGAGCGCAGCGGCTCTCCGGTATCTAAACCGGCTGTCCGATCTGCTCTTCGTGATGGCGCGTGTCGAGAATCGACGGGCGGGTGTCGCTGACGTCGAGTGGGTGGGGCGCGACCGCTGAGCCTCCGCGCTCAGGCGAGCAGCGCGAGCAGGTCTCCCCGAGTGAGCGCGCCCGTCGCGCCGCCCAGGGCCGCCTCGCTCAGTGCGCGCTTCTTCTCCTGAAGCGCCAGGATGCCCTCCTCGACCGTATCTTCTGCGACCAGTCGGTACACCATGACCGGGCGGTTCTGGCCGATGCGATGCGCGCGGTCCGCGGCCTGGTCTTCGGCGGCGGGATTCCACCAGGGGTCGAGGATGAACACGTGGTCCGCGGCGGTCAAATTGATTCCGAGTCCGCCCGCCTTGAGGGAGGCCAACAGAACGGGCGGTCCCTCTGGATCCTGAAAGTTTGCCACCACGCCGGCGCGGTCTCGCGTCCTGCCGTCGAGTCGGGTGTAGGAAATGTCGACAGCGTCGAGGTGCGGCTGCACGAGATCGAGTAGCGAAGTCCACTGGGAAAAAACGAGTGCCTTGTGTCCCTCCGCGAGTACTTCGTCGAGAAACTCCAGCAGCAACTCGACCTTGGAGGAAGAGCTCGCGGTCTGGCCCGGCACGAGCGCCGAGTGGCAGGCGGCCTGTCGGAGGCGGAGCAGGACTTCCAGTGCCTGCATGACGTTCGCGCCCGACGACAGCTGGGAGACCACGTTCTCGATCGCCGCAGCGCGGATGGCGTCGTAGGTATTGCGTTCACTCTCGGTGAGCGTCGTGTGGAGCACGACATCCGTACGCGGCGGCAATTCGGGCGCGACTTCGCGCTTGAGTCGCCGCAGCACGAAGGGCCGGATTCTGTCGCGCAGGCGTGCCGCATTTTCGGCGTCACCGGCTCCGATGGGTTTCGCGTAGCGCTCCTCGAAGTCGCGTCGCGTCCCCAGAAGTCCCCGATTGATGAAGTGAAACTGGCTCCAGAGTTCGTCGAGGCGATTTTCGACGGGCGTACCGCTCAGCGTCATCCGGAAGTCGCCCTGCAGCCGATAGGCGGCCCGCGTAACCTTGCTGTCGGGATTCTTGATGGCCTGGGCTTCGTCGAGGATCAGGGTGTCCCAGTATTCATCGGCGAGCTTGTCGGCATCGATGCGCAAGATCGCGTACGTGGTCAGCGTGACGTCTCGCTTTCGATTCAGCCGGCGACCCGGGCCGTGGTAGAGGTTGTGGCTGAGGCCCGGCCGGAATCGCGCAATCTCATCGACCCAATTGTGAAGAACACTGGTGGGGGTTATCACGAGCGTTCGCCCGCGCAGCCCGCACAACGCCTGCAGGGTCTTTCCCAGCCCCATGTCGTCGGCGAGCAGTGCGCCGAGGTTCGCGTCGCGCAGCGCGCAGAGCCAGTCGATTCCCGTTTTCTGATAGCTTCGGAGCGTCGCCGTCAGATCCGTCGGCAACTCGGCTACGGGAATTCCGTCGGCGCCGCTGATGAGCTCCCGCAGGGCCTCGAAGGCCGGCGGCGGTGGAACCTCCATTTCTTCGCAGAGTCGGGCGAGGTCTGGCAGCGCGCAGCGCGGCAGGTTGCCCGCCGCGTCGCGGGCCGCGAGTAGATCCGCGATCCGATCCCCGAAGCGACTCAGCCAATCCTCGGGAAGCGGCGCCATGCCTCCGCCCGTCAGCGGCACCAGCGAGATTTTCTCCTGCCAGGCCGCGAGCACCTGGGACGGGTCGGCGCTTCGAGTCCGAGCCGAGCCGCCAGCAGACTCTGTGGTGGATTCGAAGTAGACGTCGAGGCCGGCCTCGCCAATTTCGACGCGCGGCTTCACGGCGGGCGCGAGATAGAAATCCTCGTGCCCCGTTCCACGGACCTCCCCATGCCAGCTCTCGATCCTGCTAGCGAAGTCGACAGCCTGCTGCCCCTTGAGGCGTAGCCTTCGTCCGGGGATCAGTTCAAGTTCGTTTTGGAGTCGGCGGACCAGATGTCGCTCCGCGACTTCGTCTCGCAGCGGTACTTTTCCACCCAGAATCTTCAGGCGCCCGCCGTCCACACGGGCGACGATCGGGTCTCCATACACGATTATGGGTAATACGGTAAGAGCACCCTTGTCCCTTTGCACGTCTAGAACCAGGCGCGGGGGTTCCTTGACGGTACGGGGCAGGCGTTTGGTCTCGATCATCACGGGGATGCGCTCTTGCAGGGAGGGCAGAATCTCCGTTACCAACTCGGAAATGTTGTCGGCGCCGAAGACCCGCCCACGGGTCAACTGTTCGAGCTCGCGCCCGGTGAGGTTCGTATCGCCGACGGGTCGGAGGGTGTCTCCGCAGAGCACAACGCCGTTATGAAAGACCTCGGTGATCGTTGGGTCGCGTTCGACGAACAGCCGAAAATCGTCGCCGTCGTCGACCAGTTTTCCGTGGGGGACGACGCGTTCTGAGGAGGTCCGAACCGGATGCCCTTCGAGCAGGATGTCGGTTGCCCCCTCGAGGGCTCTCAGCAGATTTTCCGTGAATCCCCGAGGTACTGGGCCGTGCACATGCGCGCCGAGCAGCTGCTCTACGGCGAGGTCGGCTTCGGTGGCGAGAAACTCGGGGCCGTCTACCCGTCCGGATGCGACCGAAGCGAGCGCGACGCGAAGCGGCGGAGAGTCCTTGCCGGCGACGACCACCCGCTCCAGCGAGAGGCCGGCATTGCGTCGGCTGAAGCGATAACCGATTCGCCCGCGCTTCTCGCCGTTGTCCGGCAGCTTGCGCCCGTCCTGCCGCGCCTTGCGAAGCGCGATCACCGCAGCGGCGACGTGTTCGCAGGGATTCTCACGGCTCGCGCACTCGCAATCCCACTCCTCCTCGGCGGGGTAGAGGGTGACCAGCGGGCAGACGAGGCCGCCACGCGTCGAGATTCGGATTGCGACTTCCCTGGCATCGTCGCGCTCCCCAGTTACGCAGTCCGAGCGCGAAAGTTCCACGCCCCGAGACCACGCGCCCGACGAGCACGCCTTGCGAATCGCTTCGAAGAGCGTCTGGATGGGCTGAGACGTCGCCATCAGTGGCTCTTCCGCAAGGTTTCTTCGATCTCGAGGCCGAGCTGCGCCAACAGTGCGAACGCCGAGACCTGGTCGTCTTTGCGCAGGCGCTCGCAAAGGGCTCGCCGGTCGCCGAGCTGCGCGATGCCGAACGCTCCGTAGCGGCGCTCGAGCGCGCCGAGCAGCAGGGCTTTCCGACCGCGCAGTCGCTTTTCTCGGAGCGCGTCGGCGTCGATCAACCGCTGACGGTGCGCGTCGATCGCGGATACCAGTTCGCCAATCCCTTCGCCGTCGCGTCCAGACGCGAGGATCACGGGCGCCTCCGCGCGAGAAGCGCCCCGGTCGCCCAGGCTGATGCCGCCCCTCAGCTCGCTCGCAGTGCGCGTCGCCGGGAGTCCCAGATCGGCTTTGTTGACGACGAAGACATCCGGGTATTCGATAACGCCAGCTTTCATGTATTGCAGTGTGTCCCCCGCTCCGGGTGTGGCTACATATACGAGTGTGTCCACGAGCGCGGTTACATCGCTCTCGCTTTGGCCCACACCGACGGTCTCCACGAACACCCGATCGAAAACCGCGGCCAGGATGATCACCGCGGGCCACGTGCTCTCAGCCAGGCCGCCGAGTTGATCGCGTGCGGCCATCGAGCGGATGAAGACCCCGGGGTCAGAGGTGCCCGATCGGACGCGGACGCGATCGCCGAGCAGCGCGCCGCCGGTGGTTCGGCTCGAGGGGTCGACGGCGACGATCGCCACGGTCTCTCCCTTCGGCCGCAATTCGCGAACGAGCGCGTCGAGCAGTGTCGATTTTCCGGCGCCCGGTGCGCCCGTCAATCCGATGCGAGCCGCGCCGGGAAAGGGCGACTTCCGTTCGAGTGCGTCGAGGAGTTCGAGCGCTTTTTCACGGCGGTCGACGCGGCGATCGTCGGCGAGATTGAGCGCCTCGGGTACCGCGTCTCGGTCATGGTCCAGCAATCGCTGGGCGAGATCAAGCGGCAGGGCCGGACTCCTCCACGACATCGACGATGTCGCTCATGATGCGGGTCAGATCGAAATCCTTGGGGGTGTAGACCCGACGCACCCCCGCTTTGCGGAGTTTGGCCGCGTCTTCTTCGGGAATGATCCCTCCGATGACGACGGGTAGATCGCCGAGCCCCAGATCGCGCAGCTCGTCGAGTACGTCGACGACCAGCACGCAGTGCGAGCCGGATAGTATCGAAAGTCCGACGAGGTGAACTCCTTCATCGCGCGCGGACGCGGCGATCTCGCCGGGTGCGAGGCGGATTCCGTCGTAGACGACCTCCATGCCCACGTCTCGCGCCCTCACGGCGATTTGCTCGGCGCCGTTGCTGTGGCCGTCCAGGCCGGGTTTGCCGATCAGGATCTTGAGTGGGCGCCCCAGCACGTCTGCCAGGCGGTGCACGCGATCGCGCGTGTTCGCGGTCGCTTGGCTGCCACCGGATCCCTCGGCCGCGACGACGCCGGTCGGGGCGCGGTATTCGCCGTAGAGGCCGCGCAGAACATCCGACCACTCGCCCGTGGTCACACCCGCGTGTGCGGCGCGGATCGAAGCGGGCATCACGTTGCCGCCGTTGCGAAGCACGTCTTCGAGATTTTGCGTCGCGGCCTCGACGTCCGCGCGATTCCTCTCACCCCGAAATGCGGCGAGGCGCTCGATCTGTTCTCGCTCCGCCGATTCGTCGATCTTCAGGATCGATCGTGCGCCATCCATCAGCGGGGAATGTTCGGTGGTCGTGTACGCATTCACGCCGACAACCGTGATTTCAGCGTCTTCGATCGCCCGGGCCCGCGCGGTCTGCGACTCGACGAGCCGCTGCTTCATGTAGGCGTTCTCGATCGCCGCGACAGCCCCGCCCATTTCGAGCACCGCATCCAACTCGCCGCGGGCCGCCTCCTTGATTTCACGGGTCTTTTCCGCGACGACCGGGGAACCGTCGAAGAGATCCTCGTATTCGAGCAGGTCCGACTCGAAGGCGAGGATCTGCTGGATCCTCAGCGACCACTGTTGATCCCAGGGGCGCGGCAGGCCGAGGGCCTCGTTCCAGGCCGGCAGCTGCAGGGCTCGACAGCGCGCCTTCTTCGAGAGGGTGACCCCGAGCGCTTCAAGGACGATGCGAATTACGTTGTTTTCGGGCTGGGCTTCGGTGAGTCCGAGGCTGTTCACCTGCACTCCGTAGCGAAAGCGACGCAATTTCGGGTCTTGGACGCCGTAGCGCTCGAGGGCGATCTCGTCCCAGAGTTCCGCCATTGCGCGGGTCTTGCAGATCTCCTCGACGAAGCGGATGCCCGAGTTGAGGAAGAAGGAGATGCGCCCCACGACCCGCGGAATCGCGTCTGCGGGCAGATCCTCGCGGTCGCGCACCGAATCGAGGACTGCAATCGCGGTGGCCATCGCGTAGGCGATTTCCTGAACGGGTGTCGCGCCCGCCTCCTGCAGGTGGTAGGAGCAGACGTTGGTGGGGTTCCAGATGGGAATCGCGTCGACCGTGTAGGACACGATGTCGCTGACCAACCGGAGCGACGCCTCTGGCGGAAAGATGTACGTGCCGCGGGACAGGTACTCTTTGACGATGTCGTTCTGGGTCGTCCCCTGAAGTTTCTTGGGGTCCGCGCCGGTCCGCTCGGCGGTCGCGACGTAGAGCGCGAGCAACCACGCGGCATTCGCGTTGATCGTCATCGACGTGTTCATCTTCTCGAGCGGAAGGTCTTCGAACAACGCCGTCATGTCGTCGACGTGGCAGATGGGTACGCCGACCTTCCCGACCTCGCCGCGCGCGAGCGGGTGGTCGGAGTCGTAGCCGGTCTGGGTCGGTAGATCGAAGGCGACCGACAGGCCCGTCTGGCCCTTGGCGAGATTGGTCCGGTAGAGCGCGTTGCTGGCCCGGGCCGACGAGTGGCCCGAGTAGGTCCGAAACACCCACGGACGATCTCGTCTGGTGTTCTCGGGGGCCGCCATGGAGATTTCTCCTGAATCGCAAGTAGCCGGGAATGTTAACGAAACGACTTGAGGGCAGCAATCTCTGGGGGCCGATTGGGTAGCATTGGCAGCTGTGACCGATTTCTTTCTGGATTTGATACCCGATCGCGTCCTGATGGCCATCGAGGATGCGGGGTTTGCGCCGACCGGCCACTGCACGCCGCTGACCTGCCTGGAGAACCGCGTCTACGATCTGCGCCTCGAGGACGACCGCCACATCGTCGCGAAGTTCTATCGGCCGGGCCGCTGGACGCGCGAGGCGATCCTCGAAGAGCACCGCTTCCTCGTCGACCTTCGCGAGACGGAGATTCCAGTCTGCGCCCCGCTGCCGTTTCCGGGTGGGGGAACGCTGCGCGAAGTCGAGGGCATCCAATTTGCGATCTGGCCCCGGACCGGTGGGCGCTCGCCCGACGAACTCGCGGACGATCAGATCCAGATCCTCGGTCGCCTGTTGGCCCGGATTCACAACGTCGGTGCCGCTCGCGACGCGCCCCACCGCGCGCGCCTCGACGCCCCGGCTTCCGCCCTCGCGCCGCTCGAATTTCTCGAGGAGCGGGCATTTCTGCCCGCCGAATGCGCGAGGCGCTATCGGAGCTGTATCGAGCAGGTGGCCGAAATCTACACGGAGCGAAGCCGGGGGGTTCCGGTTCATCGCATCCACGGTGATTGTCACATGGGCAACATCCTGAACGGCGGCGACGGTTGGTTCTTTCTCGACTTCGACGACATGGTCGTCGGCCCCGCGGTTGCCGACGTCTGGATGCTGCTGCCCGGGCGCGACTCCGAGGGCCTGCGCCAGCGTTCGCTGCTGATCGACGCCTACCGACAGTTCCGCGACTTCGACAGCGCGTGGCTCCGCCTGGTGGAACCCCTGCGCGCTTTCCGCTTCGTCTTCTACGCGGGCTGGATCGCCCGGCGCTGGGAGGACTCGGCGTTTCCGGCGGCCTTTCCGCACTTTGGGACCGCTGACTACTGGGAAAACGAGACCCGGGACCTCGAGGAGCACGTCGAGCGGATTTCGAGCGGGCGCGACGAAGTGCCGCCGGGGCAGCCGCGCGAAGGCGTGGAGCCGGACATCGAGCTCAGCAACAAGGACTTCTTCTGGGATCTGTGAGCGGCCGAATCGCGCGGATCGTCGACCGCCGCTACCCGTCGGCGTTTCCGAGCGGTACCCTCTGGCAATGGCCGATGCTCTGATGAAATCGACCGCCACCGAGGCCATCGGTGAGGATTTTCCGGAAGACCTGGAAAAGGCGATCCTGGATCTCAAGCGCGAGCGCAACGCCGTGCTGCTTGCCCACTACTACCAGGAATCGGAAGTTCAGGATCTGGCTGACTTCGTGGGCGATTCACTCGCGCTCGCGCAGGTGGCGAAGAAAGTGGAGCGGGACGTCATCGTCTTCTGCGGCGTTCACTTCATGGCCGAGACCGCGAAGATCCTGAATCCCGAGCGCACGGTCGTGATCCCCGACATGGATGCGGGTTGCTCGCTCGCCGAGGGGTGCCGGGCTGGCGACTTTCACAAATTCATCGACGAGCACGGGCGACCGCCCGTGCTCAGCTACATCAACACGAGCGCCGAGGTGAAGGCGCTGAGCGATCTCATCTGCACCTCGTCAAACGCGGTGCAGATGGCGCGCTTGTTTGGCGACGGTCCGATCATCTTCGCGCCGGATCGCCATCTTGCGCGCTGGGTCGCGCAGCACGACGGTGTACCCGAATTGATCATCTGGCCGGGTACCTGCGTGGTTCACGAACAGTTCAGCGCCAAGCGCCTCGCCCAACTCAAAGTTCACCACCCGGACGCCGAGGTGCTCGCCCATCCAGAGTGCGACGAGGCCGTACTCGCACAGAGTGACTTCATCGCGTCGACGACCGGGATCATCGAGCGCGCCGTCGAGTCGCCCGCGAGCACGCTGATCATCGCGACCGAGGAGGGCGTCTTCCACCAGATCCGCCAGCGGGCACCCAACAAGGAACTGATCCAGGCGCCCGGTATGGACGAGAGCTGCGCGTGCAACCGATGCCCCTACATGCGGCTGAACACGCTCGAGAAGGTCTACCTCTGCCTCCGCGATCTCGGTCCCGAGGTCGTGGTCCCCGAGCCCGTCCGCCTGGCCGCGCTCAGCCCCATCGAGAAAATGCTGTCGCTCTCGTAGCAGTGCGACCCCGTGGAAGAGACCGTGCGACGCCGCAAGCGAATCTCAATTGGCGGCGGTGTTGAGCAGACGGTTCGGCACGTGGGGTTTGCCTTGGGGAGCCGGGGGGAGGGCTTTTTGAATCTACCGGATCGGCATCCAGCCGTTCGAGCGTATACAGTCGTCGAGCTCGTCACCCCCTAACGAAATCCCAGTGCGCTCGATCGATCCGCTATCTCGTGAGCGCACGCGAATTGCAGTCACCGAGTGCCCTCCTGCCTCAACGGACTGGCGTTCAGCGGCGCCGCGAAGCTGCGTCTACGACTGGCACTAGTGGATGCTTTCGCCAGACCATCGATCGCGATTAGCCCAGAAGGGGCACTGGGGACAGGCTTGGCCTTCCGGGTAGTCGGTTCCCTCTTCATGAGGGCAACCAATGATGCGATCAGACATGACAACCGTCTTGGCACCCTGCTGGCGAATGAAGGCGAGGATCTCGTCCCCAATGGTTGAGTCTCTTCGAACATCGCGATCATCGGAGAACCAGCGGTCGAGGGGGTCAACTTCGGCGTCCTCCGCAGAAACAATGCCGACCGCTACCTTGCTCGCGAGCTCGTTGCTTGGACCGTAGAACGCGATCGTGGCTACCGGATAGCCACGGAATCCACGGCGAGCCTTCTTTTCAAGAGGAGAGCGCGGTCGGCGTTTGAGCTTCTTCGACACGTGAATCTCGCTTTCTCGTCACGCCGCCCAACAGTATGGGCGCTCAGCTGCCGGGCCCGCTGCCGCAGCTCGCTTGAAACACCCGAGTTTCAATGCCAGAGGCTACCACGATTCGATTGAGCTGTAGCCCGGTCAGCTGCAAGCCTTGTTAGACGGCGGGCCGCAGCGCTACATTGCCAGGACCCGGCCCGGAGGCAACATGGAGATGGCATTCACCGCAGTGTTCATGGAGGTTCCTGAGGGATTTATCGCCTTCGTCGAGGAACTCGCGGGTGCGAACACCCAGGGAGCGACGCTCGAAGAGGCGAGAGAGAACCTCCGGGAAGCCGTTGAACTCGTTCTGGAGACCAACCGAGCGCTGGCGCGCGAGGAAATTGGTGCTGTAAAGGTAATCCGCGAGCCCCTCAAGATCGCCGGGTGAAGCGCCGCGATTTGGTTAGGCACCTTGAGTCGAATGGGTGCGAACTGCTACGAGAGGGCGGCCGGCATACGGTATACGTAAACCGGGCCAATCGAAAAGTCTCGACGGTTCCCAGACATCGCGAGATCAACGAGCATCTTGCGCGCAAGATCTGTCGCGATCTCGAGGTTCCGATTCCCTCCGTCTAACGGCCTGGGCTTCAGCCGCAACGACCAGCGCTGACCACCAACGCTGGAACTGCGACGCCCCACCGCCAGAACACCCACCACCAATACAACCGCATCTCACCCGGCAAGCGGATCGCCTACAAATCCAATCGCGCCAAGTGCCCCGAAGGCAAGAAGCTCGTCGATCGCCTGGCG
>SDBV01010507.1_pt1 | contig 12116 bp, 11 predicted proteins | sample 2277081 | NCBI WGS metagenome assembly SDBV01 (sample SAMN10402039, study PRJNA504765) | marine sediment metagenome | isolation source: marine sediment core GS10_PC15, 223 cmbsf | place: Arctic Ocean: Southern Knipovich Ridge | collected 2010 | reverse complement strand
GATTATCCGATCTCGGTGCACGACCGGACGGGCGGCGCCATGCGGGCGCCTTTCGGTATCGCCGTCGCGAGGGTGACGTGCACTCCGGCATCGGGCTCGGCCTCCCGGACCGAGGTTATCTCGACCACGGCGCGGCGGCCGTCGAGCGAGACGAAGCGCGCGGTCGCCTCGCGGCCCGCCCCGTCGAAGAGCGCGATCTCCTCCCCGGGGCGGACCCGCCGCACGTCGACCATGTGATGCGTCTCTTCGGTGTCGAGGGAAGCGCGCGATCCGGGCTCGCCAAGATCGGCCGCGTGGAAGCGATGCACCATCGGGCTCCTTCTGTCGCACAGACGGCGGTTCTCACCACGGAGGCACGGAGATCGCGGAGAACGGCCGAACCTGGCGAGCGGCTCAAAGGCGATGCTCGATCAATCGTGCCTCTCGAGCACACGGCACCACTCGGGCGACAGGTTCATGTCGATGAGAATCTTCATCAGGGCCGGACCAGCGGGGATTCGATCTCCTGTACGCGCCATGCGGCACAGGCCAGCGCCTCCCAGATGTCGTCTTCCTCTAGGTAAGGATAGGCCTTGAGAATATCTGCCACCGAGTGGCGGGCCGCCAAGAGCCCCACGATCATCCCGACCGTGACGCGCATTCCGCGGATGCAGGGCTTCCCGCCCATGACCTGCGGGTCGAACGTGATCCGCGTGAGCTCGCCCATGGTGATCCTCCGCCAGTATCATACGTCTATTCAGTCGGCCTGGCAAGAGATTCTGCGGGCCTTTTCGACCGCACGGCTGCGCTGAAGGTCCGTGGCCGCAGCGGCGTCAGAACACCGGGAACCGGGGCCGAGGGCATTGCGGCTTCGAGCGGCCCCGGCTATGATTTTGGTGGAAGGAGGGAAGCGAGATGCTACTGTTCGACCCTCTGTTCTGGATCATCGTCGGGCCGGCGTTCCTCGTGGCGATGTGGGCGCAGGTGCGCGTCAAGTCGACCTTCGCCCGCTACTCGAAGGTGCCGGCGCGGTCGGGCATGTCGGGGGCATCGGCCGCGCGCGCGATCCTGCGGGGCGCGGGACTGGGGGTTGAGGTCGAGCCCATCGCGGGGCAGCTCACCGACCACTACGACCCCAGGAAACGCAAGCTCCGCCTCTCCGAGGGTGTCTACGGCTCGAACAGCCTGGCCGCGCTCGGCGTCGCCGCTCACGAGGCCGGTCACGCGATACAGCACTCGGCCGGCTATGCGCCGATGGCGATCAGGAGCTTCTTCGTCCCGGTCGCCTCCATCGGCAGCCACGCGGCCATGCCGCTCTTCTTCATCGGGATGTTTCTGAGCTACGGAAGTAGGCAGTTGCCGTTCGGCCAGCTGCTCATGACCATCGGCATTATAGTGTTCGCGGCGGTCGTGGTGTTTCAGCTCGTGACGCTGCCGGTCGAGATCAACGCCTCGCGCCGGGCGATGGCGCTCCTTACTTCGCAAGGCATCATTGGCGAGGACGAGGCCCCCGCCGCGAGGAAGGTGCTCACCGCTGCGGCGCTCACCTACGTCGCCGCGGCGCTGATGGCGATGCTGCAGCTTGTTTACATGATCCTGCGCAGCCGGCGCTGAGCGGAGGACACAGCGGGGGAACGGATGTCTGCGACTCCCGAGCGCGACCGCGCGATCACCCGGCGCCGGTTCTTGGGCCTCGCGGGAGCCGGAGCGGCGGCCGCGGCCCTCCCGCGAGCCGCCCTCGCCGCCGGAGCGAAGCGCCCCAACATCCTCCTCATCATGGCCGACGACATGGGCTGGTCGGACATCGGCTGCTACGGCGGCGAGATCGCCACGCCCAACATCGACCGGCTCGCCTCCCGCGGCATGCGCTTCACCCACGCCTACAACAACGCCAAGTGCGCGCCGACGCGGGCCTCGCTCATGACGGGGCTCTACTCCCAGCAGGTGGACGAGGAGCGCCTCAAGAACTGCGTCACCTTCGGCGAGGCCCTCCGCGAGGCCGGCTACCGGACGCTAATGACCGGCAAGTGGCACCACAAAGACATCCCGGTCAAGCGGGGCTTCGACCGCTACTACGGCCTCGCCGACGGATGCTGCAATTACTTCAATCCGGGTCGTCAGCGTCCCGGCGAGCCCCCTCCGGGGAGGAAGTTCGCGCGCTGGAGGCGCTGGGCGATCGAGGACAAGGTCTACACGCCCTACACGCCCAAGGACAAGGAGTTCTACACCACCGACGCATTCAGCGACCACGCGGTGAAGTACCTGGAAGAGTACGCCGGAGAGAACAAGCCCTTCTTTCTGTATGTGGCCTATACCGCGCCGCACTTTCCCCTACACGCGTGGCCCGAGGACATCGCGAAGTACCGCGGCAAGTACATGATCGGATGGGACGAGCTGCGGCGTCGGCGCTACAAGCGCCAGCTCGAGATGGGCCTGGTCGAATCTCGCTGGGGGATGTCCCCGCGCGACCGCGGCGTCCGGTCGTGGGAGTCGACCCGCGACAAGAAGGCCTGGGACCTCAAGATGGCCGTCTACGCGGCGATGGTCGACCGGATGGACCAGGGCATCGGGCGGATCATGGATACCATCGGCAAGCTCGGCAAGGAGGAGAATACCCTTGTCATGTTCCTGTCCGACAACGGCGGCTGCGCCGAGCGTATCCACAGGACGCCGAAGATCCCGCCCGGTCCGATGGAGTCATACCGCACCGTCGACGCGCCGTGGGCGAACGCATCGAACACGCCGTTCCGGAAGTACAAGGTCTGGGACCACGAGGGCGGGATCTCGACGCCCCTGGTCGCCTGCTGGCCGAAGGTCATCAAGCCCGGCTCGATCACGCACGAGGTCGCGCACATCATCGACTTCATGGCCACCTTCGTCGACGTCGCCGGCGCGAAGTACCCCGCCACGTACAAAGGCAGGAAGGTGCTCCCCCTCGAGGGCAAGAGCCTCCTGCCGGTCCTCGAGGGCGGCACGCGCGAGGGCCACGACGCGATCTTCTGGCAGTTCGGCAAGTGCCGGGCGGTCAGGCGCGGCAAATGGAAGCTCGTGAGCTCGGACTCCCGATGGTCGCTCCACGACATGGAGACCGACCGGTGCGAGCTCAAGGACCTCGCCCGCGCCCATCCCGGCAAGGCGAAGGAGCTCGAGGCTCTCTGGAACGAGTGGGCCACGCGCGTCGGCGCGAAGGGGGCCCCGAAGAAGGGCAGCCGCTCGAAGAGGCGCTGACGGCGATCTTCACCACGGAGGCACGGAGAGCACGGAGAACGGCGGAACCTGGCGAACGGCCCAAAGGCGAGGCGGAATCAATCTGGTGTTCTCCGTGGCCTCCGTGTCTCCGTGGTGAAAGCCTCTCGTCGGTGTTGCTTTTCCTCCGGATTTTGCTAAAGCCGCCCCACCCCTAAGGCCGATCTATATATATAGAATAACTGTTCGACGGGAGCCGTGGCGGGGCGCCGGAAGCCTCCCCGGCCGAGCTCCCGACAGGTCGAAGGGCGGGTGGCGCGATGCCTGAAAGCCAGGAAAGCACGGTCGGCTCGGAGGAGGCGGGACGCTGCCGAGCCATAGCGATCATGAACCAGAAGGGCGGGGTGGGCAAGACCACGACCACGATCAACCTCGGCGCGGCGCTCGCGGAGCTCGGGCGGAAGGTGCTCCTGGTCGACCTGGACCCGCAGGCCAACCTCACCCGCGGGGTCGGGGTCGAGGTGACGGATCTCGCGGCGTCCACCTATGACGCCCTCACGAACCCCGACGCGGACGTGAACACGATCATCCAGGCCACGCGCTGGGACCACCTCGACATCGCCCCCAGCCACATCGACCTGTCGGGCGCCGAGATCGAGATGGTCTCGATGTACGGCCGCGAGGGCAGGCTCAAGAACAGCCTCTCGAAGGTGCTCGGCAATTACGACTACGCGTTCATCGACTGCCTGCCGAGCCTGTCGCTGCTCACGATCAACGCCATGACCGCCGCCCAGGAGATATTCATACCCATGCAGGCGCACCCGTTCGCGCTCGAGGGGCTGGGCAAGCTCTTCCAGGTCTATGAGCTCATCCACAAGGAAATGAACCCCGGCCTGAAGGTGACCGGCGTCCTCGTGACCATGTTCGACACGCGGACGAACGTATCGAAGCTCGTCGTCGACCAGCTGCGCTCGGACCCGCGCACGGTGAACGCCCTGTTCAACGTGATCGTCCGCCAGAACATCAAGATCGCCGAGAGCCAGGCCGTCGGCGAGCCGGTGATCCACTACGACCCCTCCTGCCACGGAGCGAAGGCCTACAGGACGCTTGCGCAAGAGGTGATAGCGCAGGAGGTCATGCGCGCGCCGAAGGTCATCGAGCGCCCCGCCGCCGCCCTTCGACGTGCTCAGGACGGCGGCACTGAGCCTGTCGAAGGTGCCGCCGCCGAAGCCGGCGGGCCCCTGAAGGAGAAGAAGCCCGCGGCATAGACGGGTCTCGCGGCATGACTCGCGGGACAACTCGCACGACAACCAGAGCGGCCGGTGCCTACCCCCCCTTTGGCGCCGGCCGCGTTACTTTGCGACCATCGTCTTTGCCCAAGTGCCGGACAGGGCAGGCAAGGGCGCGGCGGCCCTTGTCGACCGGCCGCGATCCGGCAGCAGGGGAGCTCCAGCGAACGGCCAAGGAACACTTGAACGGTATGGACGGACGCACTCAGATCGGCAGGATCTTCACGATCTCGTAGGGCCGTCCGAGGAGGACGAGGACCGCGGGTACGATCCCCCAGAACGCGGCGGCGAATATCTCACCCACGATGAGGCCTATGAAGATGGACCGCCCCAAGGGATGCGCGCGTTACCTTGCTGGTGGGGAGCATGAATCTCAGTGGAATAAGCTCCCGCCCGGGCCGAAACTACGCGGAGAGATTGTGGGAATTCCCGTCACAATCGCTTGACAGGCGTGGCGCGAACGTGCCTTATCTCGTTGGTAGCGTAGGGCTAATGGCCATCAGGTGCATCTCCGGAGGCGGGAAGCGGGGCAGCGGGCGCTGCGTGGCGGCAGACGGGGTCGGGGGCGACTCCGGCCACTTGGAGCCCGACCAGCCCGTACGCCACAGGGGCTTCGGCCGGTGACGCGCACCGGCCGGACGAACCGCGGGAGATGCGGTCCCCCCAACTCAACGTGCCTGTGGTGTTCGGACCACACCGGCCGACGGGGCGCGGGACGCACACGCGGAACACGGGGGAGGGAGCCGTGACCAAGCACGACCTGGTCGCCAGCATCGCCAAGGCGACGAACCTGAAGCAGGCCGATACCAAGGTGATAGTCCAGATGGTGCTCGACGGGATCATCGACGTTCTGGCCAGCGAGAGGCGGCTGGAGCTCCGCAACTTCGGCGTCTTCGAGGTGAGGCGCCGCAAGGCCCGCAGGGCACGCAACCCCCGCACCGGCGAGGAGGTAATGGTTCCGGCCAAGAACGTGGTCGCGTTCAAGCCCGGGCGGACGATGCAGCAGAAGGTCCACTGACGGCGAGCGCCCGGGGTGAACGGGGACACGCCGCGCCGGTCGGCGGAGCGTGCGGAAGCCGGTCGCGTCGCCAGCGTCGTGCGCGCATCCGCGTTCATCAACGATTCCCTTGCGCAATCGCGAGCCGCCATATAGCATCCCGCGTAGCGTCAGGCTCCTTCAAGGAGGTTACCCGGCCTGGCCGCCCGGGGGTGCGAGTTGCTCGACGAACTGCGCCGTGAGGTCCTGGAAGCCAACCTCGAGATCGCCCGCCGCGAGCTCGCCCTCTACACGTGGGGGAACGCATCGGGCATCGACCGCGAGAAGGGCGTCGTCGCCATCAAGCCGAGCGGCGTGGCGTACGAGGATCTCACCTCCGACAAGCTCGTCCTTGTTGGCTTGGACGGTAAGGTCATCGAGGGGGAGCTCTCGCCTTCGACCGACACGCCTTCGCATCTGGTGCTCTATCGCGCCTGGCCCGAGATCGGCGGCGTCTGCCACACGCACTCGCCGGAGGCCGTCGCGTGGGCGCAGGCGTGCCGCGAGATACCGTGTCTCGGCACCACGCACGCCGACCACTTCTACGGCCGCGTGCCGCTGACCCAGCCGCTTACGCCTGAGGAGATCGCCTCGGGCTACGAGGTCGCGACGGGGGAGTCGATCGTGCGGCGCTTCAAGAACCTCGGGCCCCTCGCGGTGCCGGCCGTCCTCTGCGCGAACCACGGCCCGTTCACCTGGGGCGAGAGCGCCGCGAAGGCGGTCTACCACGCGGTGGTCCTCGAGGAGTGCGCGAAGATGGCGAGACGGACGTTCGAGCTCCGCCCGCAGGCCGGGCCCATCCCGAGGGCGCTCCTCGACAAGCACTACCTCCGCAAGCACGGTCCCGACGCCTACTACGGCCAGGGACATGACAAGAACGCACGGTAACGACGGAAACAGGGATACACAGGATCGACAGGATAAGCCGAACGGCAGGGCCATATCCTGAATATCCTGTACATCCTTGTTGAAGGCCGTGCCGGAACGGAAGGATAGGGGGCACCCATGGCAGAGCACGCGCTCGGTATCGACTTCGGGACGAACACGGTGCGGGCCCTCGTCGTCGACTGCGAGACGGGCGAGGAGCTCGGGACCGCCGTGCACCCCTATGAACACGGGGAGGACGGGATACTGCTCGACCCGGCCGACCCTAACCTCGCCCGGCAGCACCCGCGCGATTACATAACCAGCCTCGAGGCGGTCGTGACGGCGGTAATGAAGGGGGCCGCGGGCGCCGGCGTCTCGGCTGACACGGTCGTCGGCATCGGCGTCGACACCACCGGCTCCACTCCTATTCCGGTCGACAAGCAGGGCGAGCCGCTCGCGTTCAAGGACGAGTTCAAGGACAACCTGAACGCGATGGCGTGGCTGTGGAAGGACCACACCGGCCACGAGGAGGCCGCGCGCATCACCGAGCTCGGCCGCGAGAAGGGCCTCTACCTCGGCCGCTTCGGCGGGACCTTCTCGAGCGAGTGGTTCTGGTCGAAGGCCTGGCACTGCCTGAACGCGGACCGGAAGGTGTTCGACGCGGCCCACTCGTGGGTCGAGTGCGCGGACTTCGTGCCGGCGTGGCTCGCGGGGGAGCCCGACCCGGCCGTGCTCAGGCGATGCGTCTGCGCGGCCGGCCACAAGGCGATGTACGCCCCGGACTGGGGGGGCTTGCCGTCCGAGGAGTTCCTTGGCGAACTCGCGCCGGAGCTCGCGGCGCTGCGCGGAAGGCTCTACGACATCGCCTACACCTCCGACATCGGAGCGGGGGCGCTGTCGGAGGAGAACGCGAAGCGCCTGGGCCTCGGCATCGGGACGCCCATTGCGGGCGGGGCCTTCGACGCCCACACGGGCGCGGTGGGCGCGGGCGTGAGGCCGGGGAGGCTGGTCAAGGTCATCGGTACCTCGACCTGCGACATGACCGTGCAGCCCTCGGGCGACGAGATCCCCGAGATCGAGGGCCTGTGCGGCATCGTCGACGGGTCGATACTGCCCGAGCACTACGGCTTCGAGGCCGGGCAGTCGGCGGTGGGCGACACCTTCAACTGGTTCGTGCGCTTCTCCGGGAAGACCCACGAGGAGCTGACCGACGGCGCGGGCAAGCTCGGGGTGGGCGAGACGGGGCTCCTCGCGCTCGACTGGAACAACGGCAACCGCACGGTGCTGGTGGACCCGAACCTCTCGGGGCTCGTGATGGGCCTCACGCTTCATACCAAGCCCGAGGAGGTCTACCGCGCGCTCATCGAGGGGACGGCCTTCGGCGCGCGGGTGATCGTGGAGCGCCTCGTCGAGGGCGGGGTGCCGGTGGACGAAATAGTCTGCTGCGGCGGCATCGCCGAGAAGAACGCGGTGCTCATGCAGATCTATGCCGACGTCCTCAAGCGCCCGATGAAGATATCGCGCTCGGCGCAGACGTGCGCCCTGGGGTCGGCCCTCTTCGGCGCGGTCGTTGCCGGCGTATACTCCGACACCGAAAGCGCGCAGGCGAAGATGACGGGTCTCAAGGATATCGTCTATGAGCCGGACGAGGCGCGCGCGAAGGCGTTCGACGAGCTCTACGGGCTCTACCGGCAGCTGCATGATTCATTTGGCCTCGCCGCCGAGCACGACATGTCGCGCGTCATGAAGGACCTGATCGCGATCCGGGTGAGATCGGCGAAGAGATAGCGGCCGGGAGCTAAAGACCACGATCTCCTTCGAGCAGAGCGACGGGGCGCCGAAGACGCCGGGAACTGAGAGAGCTCGGCGGGCCCGAGTGAGGAGCGTCCGTGCACCAGCAGACCATCACGTTCCCGACCACCGACCGCGAACAGGTCGTGGACATCACGGACATGGTCAAGGCCGTCGTGGCAGAGCACCCCGACTGCTGCCTCTGCGCCCTCTACGCGCGGGGTGCGACGGCCGCTATCATGATCCAGGAGAATTGGGACCCCAACATCGGCAAGGATGTCCTGGCCTGCCTCGACCGCGCGGCCCCGCAGGGCCAGTGGCTCCACGACCGCGTCGATGACAACGCTGCGGCCCATATCAAGTCGGGGGTCGTGGGGCCGTCTGAAACCGTCCCGGTCAGGGATGGGGCGCTGTTGCTCTCGCGGTGGCAGAACGTCTGCTTCTGCGAGTTCGACGGGCCGAGGCGGGAGAGGGAGGTCGTGATCACGCTGATCTAGCGCCCTAATGGGACAAGAGGGGCGGGAACGGTCGTCGTAGGAATGGACTTGCACGGAAACGGTTTCGGGATACCATTCTGGACGCAGGGACCCGACCCGCGTGCGGCTCGGGCAGTTAGCTGCCCCGCGGCGATCCCGGAGTGCCCGGCTCCGGGCAGCTGGTCTGCCCTGTCCGCGAGCGGGCCGGGACGGGAAGGAGACGATGGCCATGAGACAAGAGCGCTTGCTGCCCCGTCGCAGGTTCCTGAAGGGGGCGGCGACGGCCGCCGGTGCGGCTGCGGCCTTCCCCGCGATCGTTCCCTCCCGCGTTCTGGGCGCTGAATCCCCGAGCAACACGATCGTGATGGGCACCATCGGCATCGGCGGCCGGGGACGCTACGACATGGGCGCTTTCATGGGGAACGGCGACGTGCGGATGGTGGCGGTCTGCGACGTGCAGGGGGGCCGCCGCAAGGGCGCCAAGAACAGTGTGGACCGCAAGTACCGCAACCACGACTGCAAGGCGTACATCGACCCGCGTGAACTCCTCGCGCGCAAGGACATCGACGCGGTCCTCATCGCGACGGGCGACAACAACCACTCGATGATGGCGATCCTGGCGGCCCGCGCCGGCAAGGACATGTACTGCGAAAAACCCATGAGCGTGACTATCGCCGAGAGCCGCTCGGTGGCCGAGACCATGCGGCGCTTCGCCCGGATATTCCAGTGCGGCACGCAGCGCCGGAACATCGGCCACTTCACCTTCGCGGTGAAGCTGGCCCGCTCCGGGAAGCTGGGTAAGCTCCGCGCGGTCCATGCGGAGAAGTACTGGGGGAACTCGGGCGTCAACTTCACGGTCCTGCCGCCCGAGCCCGAGCCGCCTCGCGAGACCTTGGACTGGAGCGGGTGGCTGGGACCGGCTGCGTGGCGGCCCTACAACCGCAAGTACTACTCCCGGGGCTTCTGGGGCTCGCACGGGGACTTCTCGGGCGGATCGATCACCGAGTGGGGCAGCCACACCGTGGACATCTGCCAGTGGGCCAACGACGCCGACGCGACCGCGCCCGTCGACTACAGGACCACCAACCGGAACGGGGACGTGGAGGCCGTCTACGCCAACGGGGTGAAGCTCATCATCCGCAAGGGGCTCAGGTTCGGGTCGTGCCCGGTGCGCCTAGAAGGTGATGAAGGATGGGTCGAGACCGGCGACTCGGGCCGGATAGAGACGCACCCGAAGTCGCTGCTCGAGGAGCGGCGCTTCCGCGGCGGGTACCCGGCGAGCAACCACATCCGCCAGTTCTTGGATTGCGTGAAGAGCCGGCAGCAGCCCATATCCACCGCGGACGTCGCCCATCACTCGATCACGGCCTGCCACGTCGCCAACATCTGCGTGCGGCTCGGCCGGCCCGTGAAGTGGGACCCGGACAAAGAGGAGTTCATCGGCGACGAGGAGGCCAACCGCCTGCGCTCGCGGGCCTACCGCGCGCCGTGGCGGCTGTAGATCGGCCGGTGAGGGCGGCCCGAGCGAACGTTCAGGACTCTGGCTGTCCAGCCTGATCACGAGGAGGCAACCTTTCCATGTGATTAGGCCAAGACGAATGAAGAAGAAGGAATCCAAGAAGAAGTCGGACGATTTGTACGGAATATCTCCTCTTGTTGCCTGACGATTCCTGCGACTATGATAGTGGGTCCGCACACACGTGGCTCGCCATGGCCTTCATCCTGGCACGCCTTCGAGCGCTATGACCCCATGAGAGGCAAAGGTCCTTCCAGAGAAGGGGGATCATCGATGCACTGGAGAATCCATCGTTCTCTAGTCCTTGCATGTGCGACTGCATCGCTGGCAACCATGTCACCATCGCTGGCGGGAATGTCCGTGGAGCAGATCTGGAGCGAGGAACATGGTGAGCTGACGCGGCAGATCAAGCGGCTGAAGAAATCGAAGAAGAAGTGGCGTGATCGTCTCGGCGCCGAGGCGCTGGATCGGCAGGCGCTGGTCCTTCCGACGGACAAGGACCCCCTTGATGTCGTGCTCAGGAGAACCTCTGCACTGATTCAATACTTCAAGAGTCACAGGCCTCTCTCTTCCGCCGCGCTCGGCAGATTCGAAACCGGGCTGAAACCACTGTCTTCCGCGGCCGGATCGACCTCGGACCCCAAAGCGCGCAAGGGCCTCTTCGCCGATGTCTGCAGGCTGCGGCGTGACATAGCGTTCGCCAACCCCCTGCTTGATTTCGAGAATATCGTCTGCATGCTCGAACAGCCCGGCAACCGGCGCATCATCGAGCAGGCGCGGGCCGTCTTTCCCGGACACAGCAAGGGCGGCGGGCCTATCATCATCCGGAACTTCAAGTCGGAACCCGCCGCTGTCCCGGTGCTGAGAGGCGCCAAGGTGACTTCAGGGCCCTGGAAGGGAAAGGAACTCAGGGGAAAGTTCTCCGGCCTTGAGTTGAACTACAATGGCCGAGAGCTCTTGTTCGCCGCGACTACCGGCGCTGAAGTCTGGCACGTGTTCCGGTACAACCTGAACGGTAAGGAGCTTGTCCAACTGACGGACGGGCCGCACGACGATTTCGATCCGCACCAGCTCCCGTCCGGCAGGATAGTCTTCACCTCCACGCGGCGCGGCGGCATTGGGCGATGTATTATCAACTCTCGGGCCTTGACCTACACACTGCATTCCATGGAGCCCGACGGTTCGGATATCATCTGCCTGAGCTTTCACGAAACCAACGAATGGGCACCCACGGTCAGTCACAGTGGAACGATCGCCTATACCCGGTGGGACTATGTCGATCGGCACTGGGGTACGGCCCATCACTACTGGGAGTGTCTACCCGACGGCCGTGACCCCAGGAACTTCCATGGCAACTACCCCCTGCCGCTGTCGGCAATGCCCGCGGGGGTCCAGCCCGCGGAATACGGCAAGGCGAAGCTGGTATACGGGCGGGTCCTGCGGCCCGACGCGGAGTTGTCCTTCCGTCCGGTTCCCGGCTCGCCGAAGTACACGGCAACCGCGGTAGGACATCACCAGGGTTTCTCCGGCAGCCTTGTCCTTCTCGACACGCGAATCCCGGATGACGGCAAGATGTCCCAGCTCAAGAGGATCACTCCGGAGTACTTCTTCCCCGAAGTGGAGAGGGGTGCCACTCACACCTACGGGACGGCCTGGCCGCTCAGCGAAGACTTCTATCTCTGTAACTACTTCGACTGTGACCGTTGTTCCTGAAGTCGGGCCTCCGGGATGCCGATACTTCTGGTGTGGGGGGAGGAAGGAGTATCGGCGATGTCTCTCCTCGACACCCCCGCAGCGAAGGCGCTCCTGGACGAGGCGACCGTTTCGGCGGACGACGTGGCGAGCTGCGAAGGGCGCCTTGCGACGTTCCTCGAACGATACCTCCCGCTGTTCTACCGGAAGGAGCAGCGCGGGAACGCCTGTATCGTCGTCCGCGGGCTCCTGAGCGACCTCGAACGGAAGACCGCCGAGCCCAT
>SDBV01010506.1_pt1 | contig 12117 bp, 9 predicted proteins | sample 2277081 | NCBI WGS metagenome assembly SDBV01 (sample SAMN10402039, study PRJNA504765) | marine sediment metagenome | isolation source: marine sediment core GS10_PC15, 223 cmbsf | place: Arctic Ocean: Southern Knipovich Ridge | collected 2010 | reverse complement strand
CGGTGGCGACGGAGCGGGCGTGGTCGCCTCGAACCCGCCAAACATGGTCGCCTGGCCGGCCTGCCGGTCGCGCTGCACCCCCTGCCCCAGTTCAATGGCCGACTCCAGAACGCCCATGAGCGCTCGCCGCATCGCCCCGGTGCCGTCGAAAGCCCCCGCTTTAATCAGCGCTTCCATGACACCCTTGTTGACGGCCGTCAGATCGACCCGCTCGCAGAAGTCGTAAATGTCGCGGAACGGCCCGCCCTCCTGGCGTGCCTGAAGTATGGCCTGTACTGCCCGGTGACCAACGCCGCTGATGGCCGCCAACCCGAAGCGGATCTCACCCCGCCGTCCATTGTGCCCCGCGCCGCGCGGCGCCTGCCGCTGCTCCCTCTGTGCGGGTTCGCCGCCTGTATCGCGGGTCTCCGCCTGGACGATCACCGTGAAGGCCTCATCGCTTTCATTCACATCCGGCGGCTTCACCGCTATGCCGGCCGTCCCATCCGGCTGGCGAATTCGGCGACATTCGTCCAGGTACTCCGCGATTTTGTCGGTGTTGCCGCTCTCGTACGTCAGCAAGGCCGCCATGAACTCAACCGGGTAATACGTCTTGAGATACGCCGTCTTGAAGGCCACCAGGGCATAGCCGGTCGAGTGCGCCTTGTTGAACGCATAGCTGCCGAACTTGAGGATATCTTCGAACACCTTCTCGGCGGTCTGCCGCGACACGCCCTTCTCGACGGCGCCCTTCAGGAACGGCTCGCGCTCGGCCTCGATCATCGCGTGCTTCTTCTTGGAGATCGCCTTGGCCAGCCGGAACGCCCGCCGTAGCGGCACGCCACCCAGCCGGTTCACCAGTCGCGACACCTGCTCCTGATAAACCATGATCCCGTACGTCTCTTCGAGCACCTCCGTCATGACCGGGTGCGGCGTCGTCCACGTCTTGCGGCCATGCTTGCGGGCCACGTACTCGTCGATGTACTCCATCGGCCCCGGCCGGAAGAGCGCGTTGGCGGCGATCAGATCCTCGATGCGGTTCGGCTTCATCTTTTGCAGCACGTCGCGCATGCCGCCGGACTCGAACTGAAACACGCCGCGGGTCTCGCCGCGCGCGAGCAGTTCGTAGACTCTCGGGTCGGCCAGATCGAGCCGCTCGAGGTCCAGCTCGACACCGTGGATCTTCTTGACCAGCTCGCACGCCAGGTGGATCTGCGAAAGCGTCCGCAATCCGAGAAAGTCCATCTTGAGCAGACCGACTTTTTCGACGGTCGGACCCTCGAACTGCGTCGTCACCTCCTTCCCGTCGGCCGGCCTGTGCAGCGGAATCAGCGTATCGAGCGGCACGTCGGCGATGACCACCCCCGCCGCGTGGACCGACGCGTGCCGGGCCATGCCTTCCAGGCGGCGACCGATGTCGAGCACCTTGTGAATGGTCGCGTCCTGGTCGTACAGCCGCCGCAGTTCCGGCTCGCGCTCCAGGGCCTTGTCGATCGTCATCTTCAGCTCTTCAGGCACCAGCTTGGCCACGCGGTCCGCTTCCGTCAGGGGCACGTCCAGCGCCCGGCAGATGTCGCGAATCGCGGCCCGCGCCTTGAGCCGCCCAAAGGTGATAATCTGCGCCACGTGCCCGTACTTCTGGCGCACGTAATTGATCACGTCCTGCCGGCGGTCCTGACACATGTCGATGTCGATGTCGGGCATCTCGTCGCGCTCGGGGTCCATGAAACGCTCGAAATAGAGCCCGTAGCGCAGCGGCTCGACCGCACTGATGCCCAGGCAGTAGCCCACCACGGTGCTGCAGCCGCTGCCGCGGGCCAGGGCCGGAATGCCCTGCTGCTTGGCGAACTGCACGAAGTCCCACACGATCAGGAAATAGCCGCTGAACCCCTTGCCCGCGATGACGTCCAGTTCGTAGTCGATTCGCTCGCGCAGCTCGGCGGTGATCTCTCCGTACCGCTCGCGCGCGCCCGCCTGCACCAGCTCACGCAGGTAGTCGTCCGCGGACTTCCGCTCCGGCGGGTCGAACTTGGGCGCGAACCGCTGCGTGAAATCGAATTCCAGGTCGCACATGTCCGCGATGCGCAGCGTGTTCGCCAGCGCCTCGGGATAGTCCGGCAGCGCCGCGGCCATCTCTTCGGCCGACTTCAGATAAAACTGGTCACTTTCAAACTTGAAGCGCTTTTCGTCGTTCACCCGCGAACGCGTGGAGATGCAGCACAGCACGTCGTGCGCCTCGACGTCGTCGTGGGTCAGGTAGTGCACGTCGTTGGTCGCGATCGTCCCCACCCCCAGGCGCCGGGCCAGCGCGTCGAGCTCCGGATTGATGAGGCGTTGCTCTTCGAGACCGTGATCCTGAAGCTCGATGAAAAAGCGCTCGGGTCCGAAAATGCGCAGGTACTCTTCCGCAATCGCACGGGCCGCCTTCGCATCATGCCGGCTGAAGGCCCGCGGAATCTCCCCACCCAGGCATGTGCTCGTGCAGATCAGCCCCTCGGCATGCACGCCGAGCACCTCTCGATCGATGCGCGGCTTGTAATAAAAACCCTCCAGGTAGCCGATGCTCGCCAGCTTGATCAGGTTGCGGTAGCCGGTCATGTTCTGAGCCAGCAGGAGCAGGTGATAACTAGCCTCCTGCAGCCCCTTCGCCTCGCGGTCCCGTCGATCTCCCGGGGCCATGTACACTTCCGCGCCGATGATCGGCTTGACGCCGGCTTTCGTCGCGGCTGTGTAAAAATCGATGGCGCCGAAGAGGTTGCCGTGATCGGTCACGGCCACCGCCGGCATCCCCTGCTGGCGGCAGGCCTCGACCAGATCGCGGATCCGACACGCGCCGTCCAGCAGCGAGTACTCGGTGTGCACGTGCAGGTGCACGAACGGCGGCTTCGTATCGGCCGGTGAAGACAACGTCCCAACTCTCCTGCCCCACGCTCGAATGCGTTGGCCACGATGCTACGGTCGGCGTTCTCGGTTGGCAAACCCTGCTGTCGTTGAGGGGTCCCCACCAGTGCCGCGCGGTCGCGCTCCCTGAGACGTCCAACCGGGCGCCACGGCCGTGCCGGCCGTGATCCCGCCGGTGCGCGCGCCTTACTCCCCGCTCGCCTTCGGCGGTTTGCTGCGCAGTTGCTCGCGCATCGCGGCGAGAATGGCCTCGGGTTCGCTCATGCGGCCGGGCCCCGCATCGCCGCAGGCCAGCCAGCCGCTTTCCGGGCCAACCAGCAGAAACCCGTTGTCGCGCAGGAACGCAACGTTGCGCTGCACGGCCGGATGCTGCCACATGCGCGTGTTCATCGCCGGCGCCAGCAGCACCGGGCAGTCGGCGCCCAGCAGCAGCGTGGAAACCAGGTCGTCCGCGATTCCACCGGCCAGCTTGCCGATGATGTTCGCCGTCGCCGGCGCCACGACGATCAGGTCGGCCGCCTCGCTCGGCTCGAGGTGCTCAAACTGGCTGGCAGCGCGCGGTTGCCACAGACTGGCCAGAATCGGCCGCCGTGTCAGCGCCTGAAAGGTCGTGGGCCCGACAAAACGCCGCGCGTTCCGCGTCATGGCCACCGTCACGCCGCAGCCGTCCTGCACCAGGCGTGACACGATCGTGGCCGTCTTGTAGGCGGGGATCCCCCCGCACACACACACGATGGCCTCGTAACCGTTCAGGGGCGCGGCCGCGCCTCGCGCGGGTTCCGGTTTGGGGTGGTCTGCACCGCGGTCGGCACTATCGTGATTCTGGCGGGGCAATTCCGGACGCCTCGTAGTCGATGCCGACCTTGCCCTCCAGGATCTCCTCGATGACGACCTCCATCTCGGTCTTGCCGGCGGTACTGGCGATCAAGGGCCGGGCCCCGCGCATCAGTTCCAGCCAGCGTTTTTGGATCAGGCTCGTCAGCTTGAAGCGCCCGCCAACCTTGTCGATGATGTCGTCGTTTCGCAGCAGTTCGATCATCGTTGCGTCTCTTCCTCGATAATTTCCAGGACTCGGTCAACCGAATCCGTCAGTATATCATTGGTGATGAAGTATGGGTAGTGGCCGCTGGCTTGGGCAAAGGCGATCTCGCCGTCGGCCTCCGCGATGCGTTTCTCCTGCAACGCTTCCGTCTCGGTCCGCCGCCCTTCCAGCCGGGCCTTCAGCGTTTCCATGGTCGGCGGCAAGACGAAGATCCGGACTGACTCCGGCATCCGCTGGGCAATCTGGCCCCCGCCCTGCACGTCGATCTCCAGGATGATCGTCCGCCCCCCCGCCACCGCCTCCTCCACCGGCCGGCGTGGCGTGCCATACCAGTTGCCCAGGTAATTGGCATGTTCCAGCAGCTCGCCGTGATCGACCATCCGCTGGAATTCCTCCTGCGACACGAAGCGGTAGGCCTCGCCATCCACCTCTTGCCCGCGCGGCGAACGCGTTGTGACCGATACCGACCAGCGGCTATCCGGAATACGTCGCAGCAGCTCTTTGCAGATCGACGTCTTCCCCGCGCCCGACGGCCCGCTGATGACGACCAACGCTCCGCGCCGGTTCTTGCTCATGGCCGCGGATTATGGGCGCTGAGCCCGTGAACATCCAGGGCACCGGACAGTCACTTCCGGCGCCTCTCCACGATGCGGGCCACTCGCCGAATGTGCTCCGGACCGCTCCCACAGCAGCCGCCGATGATATTCGCCCCCGCCTCCATCAGGCTCGGCACAAAGCTTGCGAACTCCTCCGGCGTCTGCCGCCATACCGCCGTCCCGCCCTCGAGCTCGGGCAGGCCGGCGTTCGGCTTGACCCACAGAGGCAAGGTCGTCCCTGCCCGCAGCGCCACGACGGCCGGGAGCACGTGCTCAATGCCGCTGCCGCAATTGCAGCCTACTACGTCCGCACCCCCGTCCTCCAGCGCCGCCGCACACTCCCCCGCCTCCGCGCCCATCATCGTCCGCGTGCGTTGCGGGCCGGAGTCGAAGGACATGCTCGCGATGACCGGCAACCCGGTCGCATCCTTCACGATGCGCAACGCCAGCAGGATCTCGGCCAATTCCGAAAATGTCTCCAGCACGATGACGTCCGCCCGACCGTCGGCCAGCGCCACGGCCTGCTCCTCGAAGGCCGGCGCGAGTTGCTCCTCGGTCGCCTCGCGGACGGCGAGGATCTTCCCACTGGGGCCGATTGATCCGCCCACCAGCGCCGCGGCGTCCCCGATCGCCAGCCGCGCGAGCTCGGCCCCCGCGCGGTTCAGGTCAGCGGCTTGGTGTGCGATCGCTCGTCGCTCCAGAATCCAGCGGTTCGCGCCGAAGGTATTGGTGGTGATAAACCGCGCGCCGGCGTCGACGTACTCACGGGCCAGCGCGACCACGGACTCCGGATGAGTGAGATTACCCGCCTCGGCCATGGCGTCCGCCGGCACCCCACGCATGTGCAACTGGGTGGACCAGCCGCCGTCCGCCACCGCCACGGCCGATCTGAGCGCCTCACCGTCCAATACCATTAGCTCGCACCTCGCGATCGCCGCGCCCCGGCGACGCCGTCCGCGCTGCCGCCGAACCCCGGCCATGAACACGATATCCAGCTCCGCAACGCGCGACAACAGGCGGTCCGACCCGCTGGCCGGACCGCCCCGACCAGGAACGAATAACAACGTCGGCCGGGCACCTGGGGCACCCGGCCGAGCGTGCTAGCTGAAGGAAATCAGCAGGTTAGTCTTCGGGCTCGTCTTGCGCGTCGGACGGAAAGATGAACTCCACGCCCACCAAGTATCCGACGTGGGCTTGCGTGCAGTGCCGTACAATCCCCTCCCCATAACAGCTCAGCCGGGGCTGGTGCACCGCGAGCGAGATCTTCGTACCCACCCCCAACGGCCGACGAGCACGCATGGCCAGGCCATGCGGACTGAGATTGTGCATCGTGGCCAGAATGTGCAGCTCGCCATAACAGCTTTCCGGCAGCCAGACTTCCACGGTGCCGGGAAACGGCCAACGCTCCTCCCGTCGTTGGCTGTTCGGCTGCTTGGAAACGGAGTTGACGCGCTGGCTATCAAGTAGCTCCTGAATAGCCGCGACCGTCAGCTTGACGATGTTCTCGGCGTCCATGGCGATACCTCTGAGCCAGAGCCCACATCCCGGCTGGCCCGGCCTGGGGCCTTCTGTTTCATCGGAACGAAGCCTGTGGTCGATCAATCCCGGCTCGTTTTGACCGGGGCCTCTGCCCTGGCGAACGGTCCCCATGCGCGCCGCGCCCCACGAAGTCCCGATAACAAATCCACCAGTCCTTGCCCGAGTGCTTTTGGCACGCGCCGAGACATTATTCTCGTGCGTCGCGACCGGGCGTTTTGAATAGTTGACTTCGCCTTCAGTGAAACGCTTCGAGTGCCGCCTGCCTCGCCCGCGAGGTCTGGCCGTGCCGCGACCGACGCGGCGTGACAGACCAACCGGCGCAGGGGCACACGAGCGACCCCGGACGACCCCTGCCGCCGCGGAGTGCGTCCCCCTCGGGACCAGGACAGGACACGCACATGCGGCTTCCATTCATTCCCATATCGGTGTCGTTGGCTGCGCTGGCGGTATGTGGCGGCTGCGCGCCCGAACTGCTCGATCCCGCCGGAGGCGGGCTCTTCGGTCTGGTCGCCGGCGTGGCGGATATTAGGCCCAACGAGTCCGGAGCAGCCTCTCCCTCCGTGCTGCCCACGGAGGGCGGTCAGGACGGCACATTCCTGGTGCAGGGAGCCGTCGAGGGCGACGGCGATTATCGGATGTTCGAGCTCGGCCGCGGCCGCGCCGGTCAAAGATGGACGGTCGTCGATGACAGCGGCCTGTTTGGGCCCCGTTCGTTCCTGGTCGTGCTGTTCGACGCGGACTACGACCTCCTGTACCGGCGTATCGTGTCGCCCACGCAGGATCTCACCCACATTCTCCGAGCTGACACGCCGTCCCTCTACCTGGGGATCACCCCGTCGTTCGGCAGTAGCGGCGGCAACCTCCGGCTCATAGCGGGGTATGAATCCGGGATCACGGTTCCAAATCCCCGCCGCCAGACGGTTTGGCTGAATTTCGACGGGGGCGCGGACGTGGACGTGCATGCCCGTCGCGGGCTCTCGTTTCCGCCCTTCGAGGCCGACATGCTCGGGGCGGCTTACGAGGGCGCGGACGAGGCGGTTAAGGCCGCGATCGTCGCCGCCATGCGAGAAGATTATGCGGACTATAATGTGGTGATCTTGACGTCGGATGAAGGCCCGCCGCCGGATGCCGCCTATGCCACGCTGCACTTCGGCGGCTATGACGGCCGCCTGCTGGGTCTGGCCGATAACGTGGATCAATACAACGAGGATCGCCGGCAGCACGCGATCATCTACATGGAGAGCTTCGCCGACTTTGAGGTCATGCTCCTGACGCCCGAGGAGATGGGGCAGATGGTGGGAAACGTGGCCAGCCACGAATTCGGCCACCTCCTGGGCCTGTTCCACACGCAGAACCCGGAGGACCTGATGGACACCACCGGGTCAGCGTGGGACCTGGCCGGCGACCAGGTTTTTCTCTCGGCCGAGCTCGAGCCGAGCGTTTTCCCGTTCGGCTATGAGAACGCCGACCAGCGACTGGCCGAAACAGTCGGTCGCAAATCCGCCGCTGCGAAAGAACGGTACGTGACAAGACCGCTGGGAACCGAGATAATAGGCAGCAAGGCGCGGATACGTGCTCTGGTGCGGACCGAGTTGCGTTATCGTTGCGGCAACTGCTTAAACCCGGACTGGTAGGCATGCAGCCCGACACAACCCAAAAGGCACGCTGGCGGCCGGCTCGGGGCACCCTGGCCACAATCCTCGCGGCCATGGCGCTGCTCTGCTGCGGTTGTCCGGTCATGCCGCAGCAAACCGACGTGGATCTGACGAGCACCGGCGCGGGCTTGCCCGTGCTGGATGTGAGCGGCAACGGATCGTTGCACACGGCCACGGCGCTATCCCTGGACTCCTCCAACGAGCTGCGTTTCGAAGGCACTATCGACGGCGCCACGGACATCGACGTGTTCGAGCTCGGCGTGCTGGGCCCCGGCGACGAGGTTTTCGTCGATGTCCAGACCATCAGCGGGAATCTCGACCCGGTGGCGGCGATCTTCGACAGCCGCGAGTACCTGGTCGCCTTCAACGACGACCGCAAACCCGACGCCAGCAACCTCAATCCGCTGATCGATTTCGTCATCCGCGGCGAGGAGGATACCTACTTCCTGGCCATCATCGCCTGGCCCGGCGACCGCACCACCGGAACTTACGAAGCGACCGTCCGGCTGCGCTACAACGTGGGTGTCCCGGCGCCCTCCGCCCAGATCGTGTTCCTCGATTGGCGCGGCGGAGACAACGTCGTGATCCAGAACGTCGGCGTTTTTAATCTCCTGCCGTTTTCGGCCTCTGACGTGGGCCTGGCCGACGCCCAGACCGGCGCATTGAAGGACCGGGTGCAGGGCGTGGTTGAGGACCGGTTCGACGAATACAATTTGATCGTGCTGAACTCGGACGACGACGCGGAGCCGTCCATTCCGCACTCGACGGTCTACTTCGGGGGCCTGCACCGCGGGGCGTTCGCGATTTCCGAGCAGATCGACGCGTTCAACGAGGACCCCACGGACAACGCGATCATCTTCACCGAGAGCTATCAGGGCACGTTCCGCGGGAGTCCCACGCTCGAACAGATGGCCCAGGCCCTGGGCAACACGATCGCCCACGAAGTCGGGCATCTGCTGGGGCTGGTTCACACGCATGACTGTGACAGCCTCATGGACACCACCTGCTTTAACGAGCGCCTACTCTCGCCGCAGGAGTTCACCACCGCCGAGCTGGATGACACGGTCTTCCCGTTCGGTTACCAGTCCGTGAACGAGATTCTGGAGTGGGTACTGGGCTTCGTGGGGCTGTAACTCGCACTATTTTCCGGTTTTGCCGGAGGGCAGGCCGCCGGCCAGTTCGTCGATGGCCTCGCTGACGATGCTGGCGACCTGGCCCGATGATTCACCGCGCGCCACGGCGTCATTCATCCGCCGCACGATGGCGCTGCCGACGATCGCGCCGTCGGCCACTTCGCAGACCGCCGCCACATGTGCCGCCGTCGCGATGCCGAACCCCACGCAGATCGGCTTGCCGGTCTGTGCCCGGAGCTGCCTGACTTGCGCCGTGAGGTCGCGCGGCAAGCGGTCACGCTCGCCGGTGACGCCCGCCAGGGATTGATAGTAAATGAACGGCTCCGATAACTCGGCGATACGCCCGCGGCGTTGCGGCGTGCTGGTCGGCGCGACCATCATGACCAGCGGGCACTGTTGGGCACGGCCGAGCGCGGCCAGTTCCTCCGCCTCCTCCAAGGCCAGGTCCGGCACGATCAGACCGTCGAATCCCGCCGCCGCGGCCACAGCGACGAAGTCGCGCGGATCGCGCCGATAAACGACGGAATAACTGACCATTGCCAGCAGCGCCACTTTGATCGCCTCACGGCGGTCTTTCAGTGCCTCGAAGAGATCATCGAGCTTGAACCCCCTCTCTAGTGCCTGAGAAAACGACATTTGTATTACCGGACCGTCCGCAATGGGGTCGGAAAACGGAATGCCGACCTCGGCGCATAGGCAGTGCCGCGGGTCGAGCCGCGTCAGGATATCCACCGTTGTTGCAACGTCCGGATAACCGCCCGTGATGTACGGCAACAGGGCCTTGCGCCCCTCGGCCTGGAAGCATTCGATAGCAGCTCGGAGCCGGTTCATCGGCGTAGTCTAGCCGGCTGGATCGCAGGGGAGCAACCGCACGGCGGGCGGCGCGGACCGGAGGATCGTACGCCGCGCCGCGCTTTTAGCTTGATTTTGCGACGCTCACGCCGGTATGTTCCACAGGTGCCGAGGCTCTGGTCAACATGGACGAAAGGGGACGAACATGATACCGCCACGAACTTCCATCGCGGTACTGACGTTTGGGGCTATGTGGTGCTCGACTTCCGTTCTCGTGTGGCCCGCGCAGGCGGAGTGTGAGCCCGGCTGGCTCGGCGAGAGCGAGATCACCGGCGTCAGCAGCACCGTGGCCGCGCTCGCCAAGTGGGACGACGGCTCCGGACTCGCACTCTATGCCGGCGGCGCATTCGAGACGGCCGGCGGCGTGGACGTGCAGCACGTTGCCAAGTGGGATGGAACGACCTGGTCGCCCCTGGGGCCCGGTTTCAATGATTCGGTGCAAACGCTCGTCGTTTTCGACGACGGCAGCGGTGCCGTCCTCTATGCCGGCGGGCTGTTTTCACACGCCGGCGAGCTCGAAGTCAGCCACGTCGCTCGCTGGGACGGGACCAGTTGGTCACCGCTTGGCAGCGGCATGTCGGGGGCAGTCGGTGGCGATGTCAACGTGCTCGCCGTCTACGACGATGGCAACGGTGCGGCGCTGTATGCCACGGGGACGTTCGACACCGCCGGCGGCGTGCCGGCCAACCAGATTGCGAAATGGGACGGCGAGGCGTGGACGCCGTTGGGTGACGGCTTGCAGGGCGGCGGATTCACGTTCGGCGATGCGTTGACCGTCTACGACGACGGCAGCGGCCCCAAGCTGGTTGTGGGTGGCACTTTCCTCTACGCCGGCGGCGCGCCGGCGATGCGGATTGCCGCCTGGGACGGCACTAGCTGGTCGGCCTTCGGCACCGGCATGTTCGGCACCGGTTTTGTGTACGTGTCCGCCCTGGGCGTAGGCGATGAAATCGACGGCCCGGCGCTGTACGCGTCCGGGTCTTTCACCGCCGCCGGAGGCCAGCCCGCCAACAACGTCGCCCGCTGGGACGGCACCGGTTGGCATCCGCTGGGCGCCGGCGTCAGTGACCGTGGCTACGACTTCGAGGTCTATACCGACGGCCTCCAGCCGGTGCTCTATCTCGGCGGCGCGTTCACGACGGCGGGCGACGGCCCCGCAAACCACATCGCCAAGTGGGACGGAACGCAGTGGACACCGCTCGACGGCGGCGTGGCCGGCGGCACGTTTGCCAACGTCCAGGACCTGCTGCTCTGGCAAGCCGACGAGCTCGAGCTGATCGTCGGCGGCTACTTTACCACGGCGGACGGCGCGCCGGCCGACAACATTGCCAAGTGGCGCTGCAACCCGCCGCTCGGCGCCTGCTGCCTCGATGCCGACTGCGTGCCGGACGTGACGGAAGAGCACTGTGAAGCGGACCTTGGTGGCCTCTTCGCCGGTCCGGAATCAACTTGTGACGATCCCACCGTCTGTGATCTCGGCGCTTGCTGCGACCGCGCGGATTTCGCGTGCGTGGACAACGTGCTGCTGTATGACTGTCTCGGACCCGCGGAGTGGAGCGAGTTGATTGCCTGTGCCGATCTGGATCCACCTTGCCTGCCCACCGGCGCCTGCTGCGACTGGAGCACCTCAGCTTGTCAGGACGACGTCTACGCGGCCGACTGCTTCGGCCCGCAACAGGAGTGGAGCGAGCTGATGGCCTGTGCCGATTTGGCCCCCCCCTGCCTGCCCACCGGCACCTGCTGCGACTGGAGCACCTTAGCTTGTCAGGACGACGTCTACGCGGCCGACTGCTTCGGCCCGCAACAGGAGTGGAGCGAGTTGATGGCCTGTGCCAATCTGGACCCCCCCTGCCTGCCCACCGGCGCCTGCTGCAATTGGGCGACGTACACCTGTGACGACGGCGTGTACGAGGCCGACTGCCAGGGACCCGATGAGGAGTGGTCCGAACTCGTGCTGTGCACCGAACTGGATCCGCCGTGCGAGGCACCGACCCTCGTCGGCGACTCTAATTGCGACGGCAGTATCGATTTCTTCGACATCGACTGCTTCATCGCCGCAGTCACCGGCGGGGAAGCCGCATGGCTGGATTGCAGCCTGCTCGGCGAATGCGACTTTCTGGTGGCGAACGACGTCAACGGCGACGGGTTGGTCAATTTCTTCGACATCGACCCGTTCGTGGTGTGCATCACGAGCGGCGGGTGCCCGTAGCACAGCTTCTCGCGCTGCTTGCACCATATCCAGGGTGGGGCGGGCGTCTATCCAGGGTGGGGCGGGCGAGAGAGCTTGTGAATCAATTGAACAGCGCACACGCCTCTCTTCCCGGCTGAGCCGTGCGGTTTGCACGGCGTCTCGGACGACCGGGCCATCCGCAGGCCCGATCTCGCCGAGACCGAGGGCCCGGCGACCCACCGGCCGGCGG
>SDBV01010505.1_pt1 | contig 12117 bp, 15 predicted proteins | sample 2277081 | NCBI WGS metagenome assembly SDBV01 (sample SAMN10402039, study PRJNA504765) | marine sediment metagenome | isolation source: marine sediment core GS10_PC15, 223 cmbsf | place: Arctic Ocean: Southern Knipovich Ridge | collected 2010 | reverse complement strand
AGTAACAATTAATCTTGAAGGTCTTATGTCTGTTTGATAAATGCCTTCATCTCTTCCTTAAACTTCGGGTCATTCAGCTGTTCATCCGTGTAGCCGTGCACTTCTTTAACGTGCTTCACACCATCTTCCCACAATTCCTCAATAGTTTCACCCCGAGATACATAGGAACAGTCTATTCCTGTGTCCCAACAAGCTAATGAGTATGCCATTTTGCATCTTCTTTCTTTTTTGCGTTTGGTCTTCACATGTTGGAACTTTATTATAGGCCCTTTTATAGGTTTGCCAATGCTCCCCCAAAAAGTAGCTTAACCTCTGGGCGTGCGGAATGTAGTTACGACTATTGTAAAAAGGTTGACGTTAGCTATTCAGGCTGAGCAAGCCTCACCTTGACTGCCTGCGGACGACCATCTCGTCCCTGACCCTTCTCAAATTCTACTTCTTGCCCTTCTCTAAGGGACTCGAATTCCACTCCCTCAATATCGTTGCGATGGAAGAAGAGGTCTCCTTCCTCCTCTCCCTTGATGAACCCAAAACCACGGTCCATGAGCCGTTTGATTGTGCCCTTTGGCATAAGATACCTCCCTTTAAATCCACTAGCTAAGCTTAAAAATTAGTATACCACACAATGCAACAATACTATAGTGGTTCCAGTGTCCTTAATATCCACTTCATCTTCCTAAACTCGATATGTACTTTTTAAGGTAGTGTCACATGTTGGAGCTTGAATATAGTCCTGTGTTGAGCTATTGTCAATACCCCTCAATCAGTGATGAACTCCTGAGCGTGCAGTTACTATGGTGCTTCCTGAGACTGGAGAGTCATATTACAGACTCTGGCCGTTAATAAAGACTTATTTGCCACTCGGACTAGTCTTGCCTTAACTTCTCTCTATTTGCTCTTTTGCGTGCGGTACGCCGTTTACCTACCCACAAACCATCGAGGAAACGTCGGTCTAGCAGATGCCGATTATCAGCTACATCTAAGAGATCCTTAGATATCGTACCCTCGAAGTAGGCTACCTCAACATGCTTGCCCATGTTCTTCACGGCTTGAAGAGCATAAGCAAAATCAGAATCCCCACTTACTAGGACGGCCACATCATAGAAGTTATTCCAGGCAAAATATAATAGGTCTGTGGCCAACATAATATCTACGCCCTTCTCAACAGCAACCCCCTGTGCTATTTTAATACTCCCTAGTCGAACTTCGAGATATGGAGTCTTACGCAGGATATCAAGAAATTCCTGTTGTTCCCGATAGCCTTCAGGACGTTGCGTCGGGTCCTGCAAGACGTTGTAATAATATGTTCGGAACAAGCTTCTCGAGCTACAGAGCTTACTAGAAAACTCGGCGAAGTTGAGGTCATGGCGTCGGAAGTTACTTTGTAGAGCGTGATACAAATTGCTTCCATCTATGAAGATGGCAACTCTATCTTCCATAATCTTCTCCTCTTAAGATTTGCCAACGGCTTTTGTACGCCCTATTATAACCGATATGTCCTTCCCCTTGCACCTTATCCAAGCTAATTTCTCAAGATTCGGGCCAAGAGGTCACTTTTTAGCTAGCTGTTCATCAGAGTTACCAGAAGAAAGACTGCAAATACGGCGGCTGGAATCGATAAATCCCAAGGCGATTATTGGCAATGTGAAAGACTTGAAAACATTCTTGGACCAGAGTAATATGTTTGAGTGGAGAACTTTTTAGGGGAAGTACTGAGGTGGGCGATAGCAGATTACCCTAAATTCTAACCCTGCCCCTGATAATTCGAAACGAGAAACAGTTTCAGTTCCAAGTATCATCCCCAGCTCCAACATAACTATGGTAATGTAGCTCTTCGCTGTTAACATTTTGAGGCGGGGGGCTTTTATTCAACAGGGGAAATAGATGGCAGTTAAATATAACCATCAGGAAATAGAGAGGAAATGGCAGCAGAGATGGACTGAAGACAGGCTATATGAGGTTGCCGAAGACAATACCAAGCCCAAATGGTATGCGCTGACTATGTTCCCCTATACCTCAGGTGACCTCCATATCGGACACTGGTATGCCATGGCTCCGTCTGATGTTCTGGCCAGGTTTAAGCGGATGCAGGGCTACAATGTGCTTCATCCGATGGGGTTTGATGCCTTCGGCCTTCCCGCTGAGAATGCGGCTATCAGCCGGGGCATCCATCCGTCCACCTGGACGATGCAAAACGTAGATAATATGCGCCGTCAGCTTAAGAGCATGGGCGCTATCTACGATTGGAACCGGGAAGTGATTACCTGCCTCCCTGAATACTACAAGTGGACACAGTGGTTCTTCCTGAAGCTGTATCAGGCGGGGCTGGCTTATCGGGGCAAAGCTCCGGTTAACTGGTGCCCTCGCTGTCAAACGGTGCTGGCTAATGAACAGGTGGTGGAAGGCTTCTGTGAGCGCTGTGGGGTGGCGGTTGCTCGACGAGATTTGGAGCAGTGGTTCTTGCGCATCACCAGATATGCCGATGAACTAATACAGCACAATGGCATCGACTGGCCAGAGCGAATAAAGACAATGCAGCGGAACTGGGTGGGTAAGAGTGTCGGCACTGAGATTTCCTTTGCCCTTGACCATCCCGGAGTGGACGAGAAGGAAATCAGGGTATTTACCACCCGCCCCGATACTGTCTTTGGCGTTACCTTCATGGTTCTGGCTCCAGAGCACTCGCTTGTAGCCGAGCTGACCTCGTCAGCAAAAAAAACTGAGGTTGAAGACTATATTACCCGGTCACGACAGCGGACTGAGATAGAGAGACTATCAACGGAGAAGGAAAAGGACGGGGTATTTATCGGAGCTTATGTAGTCAACCGACTGAATGGTGAAAAGGTGCCGGTCTGGATTGCTGATTATGTGCTACTGAGCTATGGGACGGGAGCAGTAATGGCGGTTCCAGCCCATGATGAGCGTGACTTCGCCTTCGCCAAGAAATACAATCTGCCAATACCAGTAGTAGTAGCCCCAGTCAATTGGCAGGGAGAGGAATTGGAGGAGGCATATACTGAACCAGGCACTATGGTAAACTCAGGTCAGTTCGACGGACTCCCCAGCCAGCAGGGTATTGAGGTAATTTCTGATTTTCTGGAAGAGAAGGGGTGGGGGAAACGGGCGATAACCTACAGGCTTCACGACTGGCTCATCTCCCGCCAGCGTTACTGGGGGACACCAATACCGATGATTTACTGCTCTCACTGCGGCATTGTCCCTGTCTCTGAGGAAGACCTGCCGGTGTTGCTCCCTGAAGACGCTGAGTTTAGACCTACCGGTGAGTCTCCTTTAAAGTACCACGAGCAGTTTGTCAATACTATCTGCCCACGGTGCTCAGCCCCGGCTAAACGCGAGACGGACACTATGGATACCTTTATGTGTTCCTCATGGTATTTTTTGCGCTATGCCAGTCCGAATTGTGATACAGCCCCATTTGATGCTGACAAGGTGAAGTATTGGCTGCCAGTTGACCTGTATACCGGTGGTGCTGAGCATGCCGTTATGCATTTGTTCTATGCCCGCTTCTTCACTAAGGCGCTTCGGGATATGGGGCTGGTTGACTTTGATGAGCCATTCGCCCGCCTGTTTAACCAGGGCATTATTATTGCCGAGAAGCAGAAGATGAGCAAGTCGCGGGGTAACGTGATTACCCCCGATAAGTATGTTTCTAAGCTGGGGGCTGATGCGGTGCGCGCCTACCTTATGTTTGTCGCCCCCTGGGAGCAGGGTGGTGAGTGGAATGATAGTGGCATTAGTGGTGTAAGCCGCTGGTTTAATCGGGTATGGAACCTGGCGCTGGAGAAATATGGTCAGCGTGGACAAGTCAGTCCTGACATCAGGCGGAAAGCAGAACTGGAACTACAACGTATTACCCACCAGACAGTAAGAAAGGTTACCGAAGACCTGGAAAGGGTCCGGCTTAATACCATGATAGCGTCACTAATGGAGTTCGCTAACTACCTGACTAGAGTTAAGGAAACAGGAGCAGCCGCCTCCTCAGCCTGGAAGAAGGCTATAGATACCATGCTCTTGCTCTTGGCGCCTACCGCCCCCCATCTGGCTGAGGAGCTGTGGCAGCAGACGAGGCATAGCTATAGCATTCATAATCAGGACTGGCCCCGGTGGAATGAGGAGCTAGCTAGAGATGAGGAGATTACCCTGGTGATTCAGGTCAATGGCAAGTTGCGCGACCGGGTTACCGTCCCAGCATCCATCACTGAGGCTGAAGCCAAACAGCTTGCTCTCAGGAGAGATAAAGTAAAAGTCCACTTGGAGGGTAAGGAAATCACCAAGGCAATCTATGTCCCGAAGAGATTGATAAATTTGGTAGTGCGGTGAAGACAGTATTAATGGATATTGGGACTAATATTGAGCAAGTGAGGGAGCGTATTGCCCGGGCTTGCCAGCGAGTAAGCAGGGCACCTGATGAGGTAACCATAGTAGCCGTGACCAAGATGGTGGAGCCAGCAGCTATTGCCGCTGCCTTCAAGCTAGGTATCAACCACTTTGGCGAAAACAGGGTTCAGGAGGCAGAAGGGAAGATAGGGCAGTTGTCCGAATTAAAGCCCCGGCCAACCTGGCATATGGTTGGTCACCTCCAGGCCAATAAAGCTAAGGTGGCAGCGGCAATCTTTGATATAATCCACAGCATAGATTCCGTCAGACTGGCTGAGGTACTCAGCCGCCGCACCCAGAAGACCTTACCCATCTTGCTTGAGGTGAATGTTTCCGGCGAAGTCAGTAAAAGCGGTTTTCCCCTAGCTGGGGTAGCGCCAGCGCTGGAAGCCATTTCCCGCTTGCCCAAGCTCGAGATAAAGGGGCTGATGACGATAGCTCCTATAGTAACCGATGCTGAGCAGGTTCGTCTCATATTTCGGAAGTTACGCTCACTACGGGATTCCCTCGGGCTTGAGCAACTGTCTATGGGGATGACTGATGACTTTGAGGTGGCTATTGAAGAAGGAGCCACCCTGCTCAGGATTGGTCGGGCTATTTTTGGTGAACGTGGTCAAAATAGAGAAGGTGAGACAAAATGAAGATAGCATTTATTGGCGGCGGGAATATGGGAGAGGCGATGCTGTCAGCCATTCTGGACAAGGGACTAAGCACGCTACAGGCTATCTCGGTTAGCGATATTGATGAGGCTCGGCGCCAGCATCTTGAGCAGAAATACGGCGTGGCAGTGATGAGCGGTAATCGGCTAGCTGCGGAGAAGGGTGATGTAGTGGTTCTGGCGATTAAACCGCAGAATTTAGCCGAGGTAATGGCTGAGCTTAATGGTAAGCTTAAGCCGACTCAACTGGTGTTATCTATCATCGCCGGGGCAAGAATTGAGACTCTCCGTCAGGGACTAAAGCATAACTCTATCGTTCGGGCGATGCCTAATACACCAGCCCAGATTGGTGAGGGGATAAGTGTGTGGACGGCTACTCCTGAAGTAACTGAGCAACAACGGAAGTGGGCAGGCTCTATCCTTGGGGCTATGGGCAAGGAAATTTATGTTGATGATGAGAAGTATATTGATATGGCGACGGCGGTGAGTGGCAGTGGGCCGGCTTATATTTTGCTTTTCGTGGAGTCGCTAGTTGATGCCGCAGTGCATATTGGGCTTCCCCGTGATATGGCACAGGAACTGGTGCTACAGACAATGTTAGGCTCAGGGTACTTTGTCCAGAAGTCAGGCAAGCCGCCGGCAGAGTTGCGAAAAATGGTTACCTCCCCCGGTGGCACTACTGCTGAAGCGCTGCGCAAGTTGGAAGAAGGAGGATTCGCCGACCTGATTATGCAGGCGGTTATTGCTGCTTATGAGAAGGCCAAAAGATTAGGAGGTTAGGCAACATTGGCATTCCTGTCTGGCTTTTTTGACTTTATCAGCTTCCTCTGCTACCTGCTTACCCTGCTTATCATAGCTCGGTCTATCCTGTCCTGGTTTTCACCGGGCCCGACCAACTGGCTGGCTATTTTTCTGTACCGGGTTACTGAGCCAATTCTGGCGCCCCTGCGCCGTATTATTCCCAAGGCTGGTATGATAGATTTTAGCCCTGTGGTAGCTATCATACTACTTCAACTCATTGCCCGTTTATTACCTTAATGTGCCCGGGGTCCCCTACTAATTCTCAAAATAATCTATTATATAATAGATTCAGTCTTGACTAAACCTATTATATATAAGTATAATAACATTACATGTTAAAACTGGGGCTGGAGAGATACCGGGATGGACGATGAGCGGCAGGATGAAAAGAAGCAATTCGTGGAGGAGGTTGGCATCCTCTTCGAGCAGAGCGGTTTGCCCCGAATGGCAGGGCGTATCCTTGGCTGGCTTCTGATTTCTGACCCGCCACACCAAACCACAAGTGACTTAGCAGAAGCCCTGCTGGCCAGTAAGGGTTCAATCAGCACCATGAGCCGGCTCCTTATCCGCATCGGACTAATTGAGCGGATAAGCCTCCCGGGCCAGCGGCGCGACTACTTCCGCATCAAGTCCGGTGCCTGGCATCAGATGATGAAGGAGAGCCTGGTCCAAACCACAGCCTTCCGGCAGCTCGCCGAACGTGGACTGAGGTTACTTGAGGGCAAATCTCACCTTAACCGCCAGTGGCTGGAGGAAATGCGCGCTATGTACGCCTTTTTTGAGAGAGAATTCCCGGCCCTGCTGGAGCGCTGGGAGCAAGAACGCAAGGAAGGCAAACTACAAGTAAGGTGAAAGCAGCGCGAATGAAATATGTAATTGTTCTTTTTAATATGGAGGCTCTGAAATGAGAAGATGGGCGACAATAGGTATTATATTACTAGGTCTGGTTTTAGCTGACACTACTGCCTGTAATCCATTTGCCAGCGACGAAGAGGAAATCAGCCAGCGGATAGTCGAGGTGGTAAGGGGTGATTTGACCGTTACGGTCAGTGGTAGTGGTAATGTAGATGTCTCCAGCGAGAGGAACTTAGCCTTTGGTAGCAGTGGGACGATAGATAAGATATATGTTACTGAGGGTGATAAGGTTACCAAGGGCGATGTGTTAGCCAAGCTTGATACTGGTGCTCTGGAGCTGGCTTTAATCCAGGCGCAGGTAGCTCAGGATGAGGCGGAATATAATCTGAATCAGTTAAAGAATGTTCTACATGCCTCTTATGACCGAGTAAGGATAGCTGAGTCGCAGCTTGAGGTGGCGGAGCAGGCGGTTGCTGAAGCCCAGAAACAACTTGAAAGAGCAACGCTTACCGCCCCATTTGATGGGGTGGTCGCCAGCATTGATGCCGATGAAGGCGATAGTGTCTCTACGATGGTGACAGTTGTTCATCTAATTGACCTTACCAGCATGGAACTGAGTGCCGAGGTGGATGAGATAGATATAGCTGAGGTGAAACCGGGGCAAAGAGCTATCATTGAGGTGGACGCACTGCCGGCTCTTCAGCTTGAGGGTAAGGTTACTTCCATCTCCCTCCTGCCGGAGGTGCAATCTGGAGTAGTCCTGTATGAGGTAAAGATTGGTTTTGACACCTCCCCCGACTTTGAGCTTAGAGTTGGTATGAGTGCTACTGCCGACATCATAATCAATGAACGAAGCAATGTCTTGCTGGTGCCAGACCGGGCGATTAGGCAAGATAGCCAGGGTAATCCTGTAGTTGCGGTTATGGTCAATGAGCAAATCGAGGAAAGACCTGTAGTTATCGGCATAAGCGATGGCTATCAGACCGAGATTGTGGACGGGCTTAATGAAGGTGAGGTGGTGGTAGAAAGACGCGGTGGCTAAGAGACATGATTGAACTGGAAAACATTACCAAGGTTTACCGAATGGGGAAGGTAGAGATTCTTGCCCTCAGGGGGGTAACTCTTAATATTCAGCAGGGAGAGATGGTCGCTATTATTGGCGCCTCAGGTTCAGGCAAGTCTACCTTGATGAATATCATCGGCTTTCTAGATACACCTACTCTGGGTAGATACCTCTTTGGCGGGGCTGATGTCAGCCGACTCAGTGATAACCAGCTGGCTGAGATGAGAAATAGGAAAATGGGTTTTGTCTTTCAAGACTACAACCTTTTATCCCGTGCCAGTGCCCTAGCCAATGTTGAGCTTCCCCTCGTCTATGGTGGTAGCCATAACAAGCGCAAGCAAGCGATGGAGGCGCTAGAGCGGGTGGGAATAGCGGCACGGGCGAACCATAAACCCACGGAGCTATCCGGTGGTGAGCAGCAGCGGGTGGCTATCGCACGGGCACTGGTGAACAATCCAGATGTTGTCCTGGCTGATGAGCCTACTGGCAATCTTGACAGCGTCACTACCGAGCAGATTATTTCCGTCTTTCGTAATCTTAATGAAGAAGGCATCACTGTGGTGCTGGTTACTCATGAGATGGACATAGCCGAACAAACCCAGCGTATCATTCGGCTCTATGACGGTAAGATTATCAGTGACGAGAAGGTTACCCGGGCAGCTCCTCCCTAATTCTGGCTATAGAGGAAATTATGAAGTTTATCGAGTTCTTCAGTATTGCCATAAAATCATTATTGTCCAATAAGATGCGCTCGGCCCTAACTATGCTGGGTATGATAATCGGGGTCGGCGCCGTTATCGTTCTGATGTCCGTGGGGGCGGGTCTCCAAAATATGATTACCTCCTCTTTTGAAAACTTAGGCGCCAACCTACTCATGGTGCAGCCGTCCAATCCAGAAGCGCCAGGAATCGCCGCAATGGCACCTGGCTATGCTACCGCCAGTATTACTCTGGATGACGCTGAAGCTATAAGCCGCATCCGTTCAGTGATAGGCGTAGCCCCGACTAACGAAAACTTCGTTAAGGTAATAGCCGGTAGCGAAGACACAACCGCCGTGATACACGGTAGCACTCCCGACTACCAGCAGGCGTATGCTTATACGATAGCGTCGGGGCAATTCATTTCTAAGGTGAATATAGCTCGGAGGGATATGGTGGTGGTACTGGGGAGTGATGTGGCTGAAGACCTGTTTGGCGACGATGACCCCGTCGGTCAGCAGGTCAAAATCAGGGATAAACGGTTTACCGTCATCGGTGTTATGGAGCCCAAGGGTGTTGGGGTTTTTGGATTTAGCCTGGATGAAGTGATAGTGACACCCATAACCACCTATCAAGCCCGGCTATTTTCTCAGAAGACACCCAGTGGGGAAGATGCTGTTCAGGCAGTCGCCGTACAGCTAGTCAGCGCTGAGGTTATGGACGAGGTAACAGAGGAGATTGAAAATCTCTTAAGGAAACGCCACCGCATTGATGAGGATGAGGAGGATGATTTCGCCGTAGTCAGTCTGGAGCAGATGCTTGGGATATTTGAGACCATAACCCTGGCGTTAACCGTATTTCTGGGACTGATTGGTGGTATCTCTCTGCTGGTGGGGAGTATCGGTATCATGAACATTATGCTGGTCTCGGTAACCGAGCGCACCCGCGAGATAGGCCTGCGCAAGGCAATAGGCGCCAAGCGGAGGGATATTCTAACGCAATTCCTGTTGGAAGCCGCCATGTTGAGTCTGGTTGGAGGTGCCATTGGGCTGATCGGCGCTTGGCTGGTGGCATGGGGAATCTCTCAAATCAACCTTGGTGGCTTCACAATCAACGCTGTGGTCTCACCACTTATTGTAATTGTGGCGGTCTCAGTCTCGGTTCTTATTGGTCTTGCCTCCGGCATATACCCGGCAATGAAAGCCGCCCGGCTAAATCCGATTGATGCCCTGCGTTACGGATGACGACCCAATGGGGGTAAAATATGAATTGGCTTGATATTGTTATTCTAGTAACTATAGCTATTTTTACCTTCCTCGGGTTTAGAATCGGGATTATAAAGGCGTTTTTGTCCCTAGCCGGGCTAATAGTTGGTGTCATCCTGGCTGGGCGTTTCTATGTTCCCCTTTCTGAACAATTATCCTTTATCCCACAGGCTACTGCGGCTAAGATTGTTGCCTTTGCCATCATACTGATTGGAGTGATGTTAATTGCTGGTGTGCTTGCCTTGTTATTGAAGTGGGCGGCCTCGGTAATGATGCTGGGCTGGGTCAATCGGGTTGGCGGCGCTGTCTTTGGTCTATTGCTGGGAGCTATATTCTGTAGCGCCTTTTTAGCCATTTGGGTCAGGTATTTCGGTATAGACGGAGCTGTTGCTGAATCAAGCCTGGCTACTATATTATTAGACCGCTTCCCGGTAATACTTGCCTTGCTTCCTGGTGAGTTTGACGCAGTACGCTCTTTCTTTCACTAATAGGAGATAAATAGAAGCCAATAAATCTTCTTACCTATGCCCTATCCCAGCTCCAAGGGATGAGCCCCTTCAAAAACTCTACCCCCTTTAAAGGAGAGAAGGATTAGGGGGCGGAGTTGACAAACAATTTTTACTAAATGATTCTCAGGCGAGCAATACTAGGTAACTGCGGGAGTTTCACCTGGGTGCAACCTGCGCCACTTTTCAAGTAGTTCTTCCCGACTTTCCTCATGCTCTGGGTCAGGTATGCAGCAGTCCACCGGACAAATTTCAGCACACTGGGAAGCTTCGTGGGAGCCAACACATTCGGTGCACTTATCGGGGTCAATTATATAGATTGTCTCCCCCTCAGTGATTGCCAGGTTTGGGCACTCCGGTTCACAGGCACCGCAGCTAATACACTCGTCGGTAATTTTATATGCCATACAGTATACCTCCAGATTTTGTTCTACTGACTCGGTTCTTTAAAAAAATCAATCCATTTTTTGGTATAATACTCCTCCTTCTCTGAACAATTGGCTTACAGCTTACTCTAAGCCTTCTTTCTCAGCGCTGCAGCCACATGTTTGGGAACAAGGTCATCAATATTACCACCTAGTCTTGCTGCTTCCTTGAGCAAGCTGGAGCTAAGGAACTGATATTCCAGGCTCGACATTAAACAAACTAGCTCTAGCTCAGGATACAACTTTTTGTTCATCATTGCCATATCGAATTCTCGCTCGAAGTCAGCGCTCATTCTCAATCCACGCACCATGGTTTGTGCCTTTACCTTCCTAGCAAAGTCAACAATCAGCCCGGTAAATGATACTACCTCAACATTGGGCAGATTGACTATTGCTTGTCTTACCAACTCTACCCTCTCTTCAGTAGTGAATAAAACATACTTGGTTGGTGCATCATAGACGGCAATGATTACCTTTTCAAAAAGCTTTGCCACTCTGTTAGCGATATCAAGATGCCCGTTAGTTATTGGATCGAAGCTGCCTGGGTAGATAGCAATGGTCAAGGCTTACCCTCCTTTTGGTACACTGCAATGCAACTATCACCATGGCGACGCTCTTTAATGAGATTTAATGTGGTACAAATTGAATCGAGGGGAAGGCGAGGAGAGTGTGTTACCACTATAATTGAGTTCATCCCGACCAGTTTAGAGGTTGCTAGTTGTGTCACCAGACTACCTATAGACGAATTAGAATAGGGTGGATCTATTAGTATAATACCATACTCCTTATCAAGAAAAGAAATGGCCTTAGCTACACTGCAGCAATAAATATGAGCTTGTGCTGCCAGCTTTGTCTTTTCTAAATTTTGCCTAATTATATCACAACATCTTGGCTCACGTTCAATAAAGTCAACCCAGTCAGCACCACGGCTCAGAGCCTCAATACCTAAGGCTCCGCTACCGGAAAATAAATCAAGCACTCGTGCCCAATCGCTAGCAATAGTTTCTAGGATAGAAAAAATCGCTCCCCGAACTAAATCGGTCGCCGGGCGAGTAACGGTGCCCTTTGGTACTTTAAGTCGGTGTCCTTTTGCCTTGCCAGCAATAACTCGCATTCTATATCTTGGAATTTCACTCAGTCATTACTAGTCACTAAGTAAAAAAGGCTACCCCTAACTCTATAATCTGGACTCTCATTCAGTTCGGCCTGTAATATCGATAATAGCTAATTATAATACATATTGTCAAATTGGGTTTGGCTTTATGTCCTAGGGGTTACTAGCCGATAACACCCCCTGAGCTAGTTCAGATAGATAGGTGACACTGTAATAGTGTTACTATGAGAATAATAAGCGGAGTAGTCTCTGGGGTCTCTCGCCTGGCGGGACTTCAGGTGGAGCCATCGAGAAAAGCCAGGCAGAGACTTAAATGGTTTGATTGCTACAAGTC
>SDBV01010504.1_pt1 | contig 12117 bp, 4 predicted proteins | sample 2277081 | NCBI WGS metagenome assembly SDBV01 (sample SAMN10402039, study PRJNA504765) | marine sediment metagenome | isolation source: marine sediment core GS10_PC15, 223 cmbsf | place: Arctic Ocean: Southern Knipovich Ridge | collected 2010 | reverse complement strand
CCTGCGCATTCAGAGAAACGACACTCGGTAGGCGACTTCGCTGCGGATCTGGGCTGGCCTCGCGACCCATTATCTCCCCCGAGGGAACTCTCTGATATCATTCATGAAGGGTTTTCACCCCATCCCTGACACCAAACTCCACCGAGGCCAAGAAGTCGCCATACAGGCCCATCTGAGGGCCTCTCAGGCCACGTAAGGACGCTATTTCTCGTGTAACATGCTGTCCGCGAGGAGTTATTGGCGACTGAGCCGGTGAACCATCGCGCGGGACTGAGAGGGGTGCGGCATGTGCAGCGAGCGCGGTGGAGGAGCCAGCCCAGGAGACGCCGAGATCCCCTCCAGGGCACCCCTATCCATGCAGCCGGGCTGCGGGAGGCTTGATGGCCCGGCTTGAGGATCTCACCACCAGAACCCGCCTCACCGGGCTCGTCGCCTCGGGCAGCGCCACGGTCGAGTCGGTTCAGTGGATCGGCGACCAGGCCCTCAAGGTCATCTTCCGCGATGGAGACGGTCAGCTCAGCGACCGGCTTCTGTACCGTGACGACGAGCCGTCTCTGGAGCTGGTGGAGCTGGGCCGCCCCTGGTCCTTCGACGGCGACGGCGATCTTCTGCGCCTCGTCTCCGAGGCGTACCGATCAACCTCTCTTGGCTCTTCGATCCCTACGTCGCCATCACCACCAGCATCATCGAGCCGACCATCTAAGGGAGGCAATCGGGCTGCACCAGATGCACAGTATTCTAGACGGTTGCAGTTAGTCGAGCGATAGGAACAGGAATTTACAGAATGACCGTCACCGTTTTTCCCTGTGGTTCCGCAGTGAACGAGAGCGAAGTCTCAGCGATCAATCACCTGGAGAGCCAGCTTCGGAACACCGGTAGTGACGACGAATGGATCCTGCTGACGAACCTATTGTTTTCCGTCACCCATCAGTTTCAGTCCGACGAGATCGACATGGTAGTGATTGGTCCATCGGGTGTCCGTGTGATCGAAGTCAAGCACTGGACTTCACAATGGGTCGATTTTCATAGAGACCTCGTTGAGCAGGAAGCCGAAAAAGTGACGAATAAGGCTCGCAAGATTGGAACGACGCTCCGCAAGCTCGTCCGTGATCTGCCACGTGTTGACGGCACAATTCTATCGACACAGGCCCCATCCGAAGTTAAGAAGCTGGCCGGTCGCGAGGTGCGCGGAGTCCGGTTCCACACTTTGAAGCAGTGGAAGGAAGCCATCGGATTCGATGGCCCGCGAGTGCTTTCTCCGCATCAAGTGAAGTCTCTAAGCCTCTCGTTGGAGCCCAAGAGCGCGATTGCAGTCGATGGATCGCTTCGCCGACTTGCGGGATATGTCAACCTGGAACTCCAGACGCCAAAAAACGAACGTTTTCATCGTGTCTACAAGGGAAGCCATCCCGCACGTCGAGACCGAGTGGTTGTCCATCTCTACGACTTGTCAGCCAGCAATGATGCAAAGGCGGAAAACAAGGCGAAACGGGAGTTCGAAGCACTTCATCGCCTACAGCTATGCGCATGGGCACCTCGCATTCTCGACTCGTATCAAGACGCTCCTGGGTACGCAGGTGAAATGTTTTTCTTCACCATTGTTGATCCAGCTGCGCCGAGCCTCGCAGACCGGATGAACGACGAAGGTTGGAATACGGATGCGCGCCTATTTTTCGCACGAGATACGGTTCGTGCACTTATTGCACTACACGAGGCCGGCTCAGACGATGATTCAATGGTTCACCGCAATCTGACGCCGCAAACCATACTGGTCAGTCACGACAATTCACCGATCTTCACCGGATTTGATCGCACAAGAATCCCGTCTGACGTCAGCGTTGTATCCAGTAGTCCGCCCGCAACTGATTACCCGACCACAGTTGCGCCGGAAATCCACGCTCAGGGGCTGACAGCCGCAGATCAACGTTCCGACGTCTATTCACTCTGTGCCTGTCTGACCACGTTGTTTTCAGAATCGGGCGACTCTCTTGGCACCGACGCACGCGAGATTCTTGCCGCTGGGATCGCACCGCAACCGAATGAACGATGCCAACTGGATAAACTGGACAAGTCGCTGTCTGAACTATTGGGAGAATCCGAGCCACTTCCGATTACGCCGCCAGCACGATTCTGGAGTGAAGACCAAATAATCCCTTTTCGCGACGGTGACTATCGGATCGTAGCACGGCTCGGTTCTGGGGGAGTCGGGACGACTTTCAAGGTTGTGGAAGTCGACCGGACCACAAGAGAGGAACTTGGAACCTATGTAGCCAAGGTCGCGCATGAAGAGGAAACCGGCCAGTCAGTTCTAACAGCCTATAGGTTGGCCCGCTCACATCTGGGCCAGCATGAAGCGTTGTCCACGATCTTTGAAGTTGCGAGGGAGTGGGCGGAGAACGAGTTCGTTTCGTTGTTGAAATGGATTGAAGGCACGCCGCTGAGCGAGTTCATCGGTCTCTTTCCACTGCTTGCCGAAGAGCAACAGGAGGAATCGAGTGAGACGTTAGCTGTGCGATGGTTGCAACTTATGTGTGAGGCGCTGGACGTATTGCATCGAAATGGCCTAATTCATGGCGATGTCAGCCCTCGAAACCTCATCGTATCGGGAAGTGGCTTGGTCCTGACCGACTACGATTTTGTCAACAAGATTGATACGCCGATTTCAGCCCCAGGCACGGTGCTCTATAGCTCTCCATCGCGTCAACAGATGCAGGCCGCATCTCCGGCTGATGATCTGTACGCACTAGCGGCCAGTTTCTTTCATGTGTTCTTCGAGAAAGAGCCCTTTCGACACGGCGGCAACCTAGCGAAAGATCGCGGGCTAAACTGGGACACCATCGATCGTGCGGAATATCCGATCCTGGCAGATGTGCTGGAGACAGCAACGCATATCGATTCTCAGAAACGGTTCGCAACGGCGTCCGACATGCTCCGTGCGTTGAAGATGGAACGGACAGCCGACCCCGATACGGTAGACCCGGATTCTGCGAAGAATGGGAGATCTGATGCGTTTCATACGAACGAATCCGGTGAGTTAGAGACAGTCAAACTGGTCCAAGTTTCACCGGATTCGCACGAAGACGACCTGAAGCAACTGAATCCCGACGAACTCAGCGAGCAGCATGTCACCTGGCTGAAGTGGTTGTTGCAGTCGTATCCAGGCTCCCGTTGGGGAAATCAGGAAACACGAGGACTGGACTCAGAGTTTGCGAAAGACACGTATGTCAGAACACCGCTTGAAGAATCTCTGCTGGCTGCCATACGGGACCGCGAGATTCGCTTGGTGATCCTTTGCGGAAACGCTGGCGATGGAAAAACTGCGCTGCTGCAACATCTCGCGCAGGAACTTGGATTTGGAAAGCATTCGTCGTCAGAACGGATTCTTGAGGGTCAAATTCGAAATGGTCCACGCGTACGAATGAACCTGGATGGATCCGCAGCCTGGCAGGGAAACTCCGCTGACCAGTTGCTCGACGAATTTTTGGAGCCGTTTCAGAACGGAGCACCGACCGACGATATAGTGCATCTGCTTGCGGTCAATGACGGTCGATTGTTGGAATGGCTCGTAGGCGTTGAAGAACGGAGAGATGGTGAAACGCCGCTGACAAGCGAACTCTACCGCCTCCTTCAATCGGAAACAGAACCGCGCAGTGATTCGCACATTCGATTCATCAGTCTGAACGAGCGCTCGCTGGTTGGTGGGATTCCTGAAGATCGAAGCAGCATCAGCACAGAATTTCTTGAGAGCCTGATCGATCAGCTGTACGGCGGTGCGAATACAAATGAAGTCTGGTCGCCATGCGTATCATGCTCGGCAAGGGATCGCTGTCGCGTGATCGAGGCGGGGCAGCTGTTCGCTCCCGAAGGATTCCCGTTTTCCGCAGCATCGACGGTGCGCAAACGCGCTCGCCAGCGGTTGTTTGAATCACTGCAGGCGGTTCACCTGCGCGGCGAAACACACATTACCGTGCGAGAATTGCGCGCCGCACTCGTCTACATCCTATTCGGAATTCACTACTGCGACGACTATCACGAAGGCAACGATCAGCCGCTGGCCCATTGGGATCGCGCTTTTGCAGCTGATTCGCCCGGGCGACAGGGCGAGGTGTTGCGAGAACTCGCGCAATTCGACCCAGCGTTTGAGGCTCATCCGCAGATCGATCGTTACCTTCTGAGCCAACCGATCGTCGATAGCTCTAGAACCGCACCACATTTCTACGGGATGCAACTTGGATCGGCTCGGCGACGAGCGTTCTTTGAGTGGAGCAGCGACGACCTTGAACAGGTTGGAGGGAACTTGGATGCTCTCGGTCTGGCACGCGGTCGTCACCTCAGTCTGTTCCGCGACCTTCCTCTCACGAAGAACCAGGAAGACGTTGATTCGGTGACCAGACTGTGTGCGGGGATCGCTCGGCTGGAGGACCTGCCACAGCAGGCACTGGACCGCGAGGGAGTAGTGCCCCTGCGAATTACACCGCGAACACCAACTGAAACTGCGTTCTGGGTCGAGAAACCGCTCAGCTCATTCCGACTCGAAGCCGATCTGCCGCTCGGTGCTGCCGGGATCGAAAGACTGCATCGACAAGGTTCGCTCATCTATCGATATCGTGACGGGCAGGAAGAACGCCTGCGCCTCGGTGCGGAACTCTTCTACCTCTTGCTCGAACTCGCGGATGGATATCAGTTGGGGGATGTATCGACGGACGACACGTTCTCGAACCTTTCCATCTTCGTGCAACGGCTGGTTCGCGAGGACGAATCCGAGTTGCTGGCCTGGAACCCGATACGGGATCGGCGAGTCTATAAAGTCGCGAGCATCATCAGCGAAACTGAAAGCGGTCCAATACAGCGCATGGAGTTGGCGACGCTGGAAGAGGGGGAGGAGCAATGAGCGCAACAGCGCGCGCGATCGTTGATGATGTCCTCGGCCGACAGATGACTCGGGAAATCTGGTCTGGAAACTACGATAAAGTCTTGCCACTCTCGGTACAGCCATTTGACCTCTCTGCGGTACTGCCAGCCGTATTCTTCATGTTTCGATTTGGTCATCGACGCGGTCGCGGCAAGTTCGTTGAGACATTCGGCGCAGAATCTGGCACCCCGAAGGAGCGCCGGCGCGCAGCGACGGTTGAACGTGTTGCTTCCCTCCTGGGAACGGAGCCAACATTCGAGGGCTTCGATGGCCTCGATGATGAGACCGAACAGGCGATTCTCGGAGATTTGTTGCTCTGTTTTTGCCTGGAGAATGCAAAACATGCATTGGGTCGTAAGGAGCAAGTCCAGCGAGTCACTCCGGCGCACTACATGTCGAGCTGGGTTGATCTCCCGGAATCCGTCACGCACTTGCGTTATGTCCCAGAAATGATTGTTGCGATGCTCGCGGATCAAAAATCGGATTATGTTGAACAGAACGGTGAGGATGACAAGTCCTGGTTCGGTGTGGGACGCGAATTTGATCAGAATCTTCTTTTACAAGTCTTTCATCAAGGGATCGTACGTGAAGGACCATTTGACGCAAACCGGACTGCGGATCACTTTGATGAGACAGCGATGGTTGGGCTAGACCAGTTGCTCATGATCCGCTTGGCGCAGCAATTGGGGGAGGCTCCCGACAGACTCCGCGGCAAGAGCGAGGGCGGTGGCCGAATTTCCAATCAACGTCCAATCGCGAAAGTTGCGGCGCGACATTTTTCGGAGGATATCCGTCGATTCGTTCGCTCCTATGCCGATGTGATTCCTCGGCATTCATTCGTTGATTTGCTTGAGTCATGCATGTCCATTGGCTTGACGACGATTGTGACCAGTGTAATTGAGTTGCTTTTCGAATGGTCTCGAACGGGTGAAATTCGCAAGTCGAGTGAGCAGCAACCGGCTCACTTGTTTGTGGATTGTTCAAACGGCGTCCAGCGTGAGCTTCATTCGGTTGCAGAGCAATCGATGGACGATTTCATGCGGCGAATTCAGCGATTTCCCGTGGTGCTGATGGTGCTACGGCTGCTGGATTACTCAGCCCGTTACGATCGAAAACTCAAGAGACTGGAGATCCCAACGCGTCCGTACGCGACGGAGTGGGTGAATTTGCTAGGTGATCTCCTCTTCGGACGTCACGACCGAGCTGACGCGCTTATGGATTCTCTCGATGGAAAGGCGGAACAACTTGCTGAGCAGTTCGCTGCAGAGTACCCCGAAGCTGCCGAAATGGTGACGGACAGTCGCGCGGTCAAGAATCCCGTTTGGAGAATCGCAGAAGCACTGACATCTCTGCAGCGTCACCTGTTCTTGAACGATTTGGTTGATTCTGTCCTCATGACATCACGTCCCAATGGGCTAGCCGCTAAGCGAACAGTGACCAGGAAGTCAACGGGTGGGCGTTCAAAACGTCGGGACGTTCGTTCGATTGTCTTCACGGATTCCGTTCTCGACTACCTGGTTCATCTTCATGTGCTTCCTTCTGGTAAGAAAACGATTCCGCGGCCTCTCGCATTCGGGCATTTCGTTGATGCGCTCCGAGAACGTTATGGCTTTTGCATTGACGCGGCCCCCCCTGGAATGACTATTTCCAACGATCTGCTGCAGCGAAACCGAAGCGTTCTCGAACGACGACTCCGCGATCTGGGCCTACTGGTGGGAGTCAACGACGCTGAATCCATGAAGTACCTGCGGCCGCGGTTTGAATCCCCCAGGAGTGTTCCGAATGAAATGGCATGAATTGCACGCCGAGCTGCTCGGCGAAGCATTCGAAAAAGTGTTGGGAGCGACTGAAAGAGGCGTGATGGCGTATGTGCGTTGCCTGACACCGGAGGTCGTGATTGCCCTCGCGTCTGATCGAAAGTTTGTGCCGCATGGCTGGCGGGTGTATCGAGTCGCGGAAACAGCCGATGGTGACACCCGCACGATTACCGCCGACCAAGCTGTCGAGATCCGTGAGTCAAAGTCTGAACCCGTTCTGATGCTTGTTGACACCGATGAAGCCGGCGCCGGCATGGATGGATTGTACAGTGCCACGCGTGAAATAGACGAGACCAGCCTGTTCCGGGAGGTGATCCGCCTAGCCGCCGCAGAGGTTACAAAGCGCCATTCCCGCCAGATACGCTTGTACGCAGAGACGGCGATGAAGCGGGCGCGGAGACTTGGTCAACGGTTCAGTCTCTCGCCGTGGACGAAATTCGATTTTTTCGTTCGCAGCGCGGCAGAAGAGAAACACCCGAGTGAACTCTTAGCGTTGCTCGGTCTCTGGCCTGTCAAGGCCGAAGATCAGGCCGAATCAATGGATGGCCTCGACGTATCGCAGCTATTTATCGAGCGATTGTTCGGCAACGCTGTGTCAGCCAGATCTCCCGCACGACGGATCGAATCATTGAAGCTACTGGAGCCGAGCGAATCCCAACGCACCGACCTTGAACAATTTTTACGATTCGCCGCGACCCAGCCGCTACTCGAATCGTTGTCCGAGTTGGAAAAAAAGCCTCACCTATGGATCAACGCACTCCGCATGGAGCCGGCCGCGCACAGTATCCAACATATCGAGCTGATCACATGGCGAAACCGAAAAGGAAGGATCATGAAGTCGTCGGGGTTGATCGAAGATGGTGAGCCAGATGATCCGCCGGTTTTGGTACTCGACCCGAACGCTGAAGAAAACGGAAATTATTCGAAGCTTGAGATTGCCTGGAGTTCTAGACCCGACAACCTGGAGAAGGATGCTGTTGATTACCAGGTCTCGATCATCACTGACATGGATGAAGAACTGACATCTCGCACTACTTCGCACACTGCCAAGAGGAGTGAGAAGTGTCGTTTCAACAACGACGACTTCGCCATGCTCAATGACGATGCACTGATCAATGCGAAGGTTGTCGTGTCTGTCCTTGGCAACGATCAGATCAAAGAGCAGGAAAGCGAAGAGTTCGTCATCCGATTTGGCGAACCTCCGGAACGTACGACCGGAGGTATCGGAAGAGTTATGCGGACCTTCAGCGAAGGTCTGATCGAATTGGACGACCGTGAGACGGTGACAACGCTCACATCGTCAACAGAATCACTGCAGATCGATTCGAAGGGGTACGTTGTGCTTCGTACTCCGCAGCGAGGAAAGAACTTCCGTGTCTTCCGTCCACCGTTAATCAACGATGTTGAGCAGGACTGGATTTCACGTGCTGGCGAGCCCGGACGCTGGCGTGTGAAGGTTCGCGCGTCCGGCGCAAGAGCGAGCACGGCGGAATTCGTATCCATCACACCGCAGACTCGGGGATCAGGAGGCTCAAAAACCCTGTGGGATCGCGCTGCGATTGCGAGCAAGCGGATGGCCGAACGTTTCGCCGCGTGCGGCGGAGGGGTTGGGCAAATCTACGATCAGAACTCAAAGGTCTTCGACGGAACAGTCAAGGAGTATCTGCTGGCATGGGCCGCTCTTCTGGATGATGCGGAGCCGATGGTGGCTCTACATCAGACTGTTGAAGTCCAGGCACTTTCCGGGAGAACTATCGGGTTGATCGTGCTGCCAGCACATCCGATGCGAATGGCATGGCAGGTTGGCTACGACAATCTAGTTCTTCATACCCGCTTCGAGCAGGACATGAAGCCGAAGCAGGTACGCGAAGAACTTCAACTACTCGACGGAGCAATGTATCCCGCATTCCTTCCTGGGCTGGAAAACGGTCGATCTTTCGTGTTTGCCGATACGCTCGGATTTCATGCAGTCGGAATGGTGCCTGATGAGGACAAAGAACCAAAGGCCGCGATCGCCATCCTGGCCCGAACACTCGGAGAGAGCAGTTCAAGTGCTGCGGCCCCAACAGTGGGCCGCCAGAGCGCGCAGATTCTCGGGCGCGAGATTCTGCGATATATCGACTGTCATGACACGTCGCGACTGTTGCACATTCACGCACTTCGCCCAGGTGACGGATTGACTGTCGCGCGGTCACTAGGGCATGTCCAAAAGCTTAGCGGTCATTCATCAGACGACGAAGACCACGGTGATGAGATCCAGCAAACGACCCCCTCATTCGTGCTCGAACTGTATCCGTCTGCCGAGCAACGCGGAGTGGCGGGGCGATTTATCTCGGAAGCACGCGAGAAGCGACGGAGTGGAGCGGGCGTTCTCGGCGAAGACGATCAATGGATGCTGGAGTCGTCAAGCCTGCCCGGTGGGATGACCTTGCCCCGACTTAGATGGGCCCGTAAGTCTAAACCTGACCCAGCGACGCCTGCTCATCTAGCTGTCGCCTTCGACACGTTCGAGTCCCGCGTTCTGCCAGAGTGGGTCTCAGGAGAGAAAGCGTCGCGGCCCTACTTTGCGTTCGGCCTGATGTCGTTTTTCGAACGAGAATACACCAGCCTTCCGTCGCCTGTGTGGCGCAGCACAGTGCTGGCACCGACAGAGGGCGAAAAGCATCCGTCGGATCGGACTCACACAGAACGCCTGGTTCGCATGCAGCACGCGATCGAAAAGTGTGTTGCTCGGAATTTGGGAGTGAAGAACGGAACACCAGTGCTCCGGACTGAGATTTCTCCTGAGAAGGCACAGAGTCTCCGCGAGCTGCATCGGCTGTGCGATTGGGTGATCACACTCGATCGAAATGCAGGAATCGAGTATTTCGATTCCCCCCGCGACAACCGGGACATCTACGACGCCTACGTCATCGACTGCGTTCCGGAACGCGAAGATCTGGGTTGTCTACAGCTCATTACTTCCACCAGCAATCTCGAAGAAGTGCGGACGCTGCTGGACGGCGCGCTCGATCAGATGGGACTCAGTCGCAGTCGACGTAACGCAGAATACCTGTTGGAACACCTCAAAGAGCTAAGCGGTCGCCTGGCGATTCGACTCACCGGTCAGAAGACTCCAACGGCGGAACTGATTGCTCTGGCAATGTGTCACGCAAACTGCCGCTCGGCCGCAATGAGTGATGAATGTTGGACCTCACTGCGGAGCGGATTCTTCATTCCGGTAGATGATATACGCGATCTATTGCCACCAGTTATGGATCTCCCGAGCAGCACAACGGGCGAAGCGAATCCTCATGAGGACGGCGCACAACGGCCGACGCGTCCCGACCTGATCTACGTGTCATTTGTTGCGCGAAAGGGACTCGTGTTTCGTTTCGCGGAGGTGAAATATCGACGGCACCTACGAACTGCACGCAGTCCCGAAGCCTTGCAGCACATTCGGGTGCAGGTTAAATCGCTCAGGCGTCGTTGGGATGCTTGGTACGCGAGTGACGAAGTTTGTTGCTCATTTCGCGCCGTGCGCCGTGCAAAGCTCGCACGCGTTCTCCGGTTCTATGCCGACAAGGCAAGGCGCCACTCAACGGACGACGACAGCGACGGGCTAACAGAATCTGCTTTCCAAAACCTCTCGACCGAGATCGATCGGCTGGTCGAGAAGGGTGGAGAGTATTCATTCGCACCCGTAGACCGTGCTGATGTCGGCTGGATTTTTTGTCCCGAATACGCGAGTGCCAGACCGTTGGAAATCACGCCGGACGGGTGGGACACGAGGATTTTTCTGTTCGGTCCCGATTCGTCCTTCAGGCATGAGTCCGTGAGCGAGCCGATTGCGGAAGAAGCGCCAGCGAAAGGCTCGGGAGAAACCGAGAGATCGGCCACATCGAACGGGAGTACCACGGACGCTAGTGTCATCAAACCAGACGGACAACAGTCGCCCGGACCTACTGGATCGGCAGAAGCCAGTCCAAAGCAGACCACCTCTGACCCGACGATATGCCTCGGGACGAACTTGCTCAGCAGAGCCGAAGTTCGCTGGACCCTCACGGTGAAGGGAAATCCGCATCTCTTGCTGGCGGGCCTGCCGGGAATGGGGAAAACGACTTGTCTGCTGAGTTTGTGCAAACAAATGCTCGACGCTGACATCCGTCCAATCGTCTTCTCGTACCACCAGGACATCGATGAAAAGCTGGAAAGCCTGGTCCCTTCCTTACGCTTCATTGATTTCAACGGACTCGGGTTCAATCCGTTGCAAGTTTTGAATCGAGAATCACGGATGGCGTATCTCGATGTGGCCGGTGCGCTGCGGGACATTTTCGTGGCGATCTTTCCGGAGTTAGGCGACATTCAGGGAGAACGGATTCGCAAGGCCATCAAAGAGAGTTTCGTTGAAATCGGCTGGCATGACGCAGATGCGGATCTTTCAGAATTGTCCGTGCCTGCGTTTTCGCGATTCGTCGAAATTCTGCGTGCCGAACCAAAGCGAGATCGTGGCCTGAAGACGCTGTTGGCGCGGCTGGAAGAACTGGATGACTATGGCTTCTTTGGCGCGGCCGAGACTCAAGAGAGTCTTTGGGACAGCGACGAGCCAATTATCATCCGTATTCATTCCACTCAGAACGACAACCTGCAGAAAGCGTTTGCATCTCTAGTGTTTTACGGTCTTTACAAAGACATGTTTCGCCGTGGTACAAGCGATCGTATCACGCACGCCCTTGTTTTTGATGAGGCACATCGTGCCGCGCGGCTTCAGTTGATTCCGACGATGGCGAAGGAATGCCGCAAGTACGGGATCTCACTCGTCCTTGCTTCCCAAGAGGCGAGAGACTTCAACATCTCGCTCTTCTCGGCCATCGCCAACTACCTTATCCTGCGGCTGACTGAAACAGACGCGAAAGTACTTGTACGCAACGTCGTCAGCTCAGATCAGGAACGGACACTTATCGATCGGATCAAGCAGATGGATCGCTTCAAGGCTTTCTACTGCTGCGAAGGACAAAAGAAGCCGATACCGGTGGCTCTGCTTGAATGAGCCTTGTCGAATGGATAGTGGGTATCAAAGATGAGATGTAAGGGCTGGGCATCATCAAAATGCGTCCTGCGCTCTGTGGAGCACATGTTTCGCGCCGATGGAGCTGAGTCTTCACTCCGTTTTCGCCCCAGAATTGCGGCGGGGCGACGCTTCGGAGCGCTTGCAGCCGGAGCGAAAGTCCGTGAGGCACGTCTGAGGCACCTCAAACAGCGCTAACTGGCTGATTCTATTGACAGGGACGCGGGTTCGATTCCCGCCTTCGCGTGAATCGGAGCGACGGGCACCATGAAGTTCATTGCGCAATACAACAGCGATATCGCAAGCGACGGAAAGTACGACTGCGGGATCGCGTCCTCTCA
>SDBV01010503.1_pt1 | contig 12118 bp, 9 predicted proteins | sample 2277081 | NCBI WGS metagenome assembly SDBV01 (sample SAMN10402039, study PRJNA504765) | marine sediment metagenome | isolation source: marine sediment core GS10_PC15, 223 cmbsf | place: Arctic Ocean: Southern Knipovich Ridge | collected 2010 | reverse complement strand
TGCGGACTCCAAATCTCGACCGGCTCGCCCGGCGGGGAATCCTGTTCACACAGTTCTACGTTGCCTCGGGCGTCTGCTCGCCCAGCCGGACCGCGATCATGACGGGCCACTTCCCGGCACGGCACCGCGTACACGGCCATTTTGCCCGGCCCCAACAGAACAAGAGCCGCGGGATGCCCAATTTCCTCGACCCCAAGATCCCCACCGTAACCCGCCTATTGCAGCAGGCCGGCTACAGCACCGGGCACTTCGGCAAATGGCACTTGGGCAGCGGCCCCGGGGCCCCCTTGCCCGGCGCCTACGGCATCGACGACCACAAGACGGCCACCAGCAACGACAACTTCCCCGACCTGTTCAGCCGCAAGCTGCGGCCGAAGTCAACCGAGATCATCATCGACGAGACAATCCGCTTCGTGGAAGAGAACCGCGGCAGGCCGTTCTACGTCCAGGCCTGGCTGCAAGACACCCACGCCTACCTGGACCCCACCGAAGAGCAACAAAGGGCCTACCCGCGGCACAAAGGCGCCCTGAAGATCTATTACAGCGTAGTCACGGAGGCCGACAAGCAGATCGGCCGGCTGATCGCCAAGCTCGACGAGCTGGGGCTGGCCGAAAACACCGTGGTGGTCTTCTCCAGCGACAACGGCCCGGAGGATATCCACATCAGCAACGCCTCGCACAGCGGCGTGGGCAGCCCGGGACCGCTGCGCGGGCGCAAACGCAGCCTGTACGAGGGCGGCGTGCGGATGCCGTTTATCGTGCGGTGGCCCGCGGGCACCCAGTCTGCCGTGGGCACACTGGCCGGCCGGGTCGACGAGACCAGCGTGATCGGCGGCGTCGACTGGCTGCCTACGATCTGCTCGCTGGCCGGGGTGGAGTTGCCCGGCGGCCTGAAACTCGACGGCCAGGACATGTCGGCCGCGCTGCGGGGCCGGCCGGCCGAGCGGACCCGGCCGTTGATGTGGGAGTGGCGGTTCAGGGTTCATGGGCACACGCTCAACCAGAGCCCGATGCTCTCGATTCGCCAGGGCAAGTGGAAGTTGCTGATGAATCCCGACCGCAGCCGGGTGGAGCTTTACGATATTCCGGCCGACCCCAGCGAGTTGAATAACATGGCCGGCCGCCAGGCGGAGGTGGCCCGGCGGATGGCCAAGGAAGTCCTGGCGTGGCAGAAGACCCTTCCGCCGGGTCCGGTCGAGGCGGCAGCGGGATCGAACGCCTATCGCTGGCCGCGGGCGGCGGACCGGCAGTAGGCGGCGAGGAGTTTAGCGGCCGCCGGTACGGCGGCCCTTTGCCCAATAAAACCGACGCCTTCCGAAAAAACCGCCAGCGGAGCCGAAAAACGCCCGGACTGCGCGGTGGGAAATCCCGCCCACGCAGCGGGCGGGCTTTGGGTGTGATCTCATTCCGCCCTATCCACCAGCACCACGCGCACGTCGCAGACGTTGGTGTGCGTGGGGTCTCAACTCGCCGGCTTCTTCCCGGTCGGGCTCGACACCTTGTTCGAGGATGGACCCTGCCAAACGGCGCGGCCGGAAGCCTCTTGTCGTTTCCGGGCGTCTTCAAGAATGGCGGCTATGTCACCGCCGAACTTCTCGGCCATCCGCTCGCGTGTGCGATGAATCTCGTCGATAGTCGTGTCGCGATTAGTCGTCTCTTCAGTCATCGTTTCTTCCGGAGTGACAAAGGACTACTCCGCCCGATCCACGACGATCACCCGCACGTCGCAGACGTTGGTGTGCGTAGGGCCGGTCTTGATCAGGGCCCCCAGCGGCCCGAAGAAACGATAGGCGTCGTTGCGGGCGAGATAATCGGCCGGATCGAGGTTTTTCTCTCGAGCGGCCGCGAGGACCCCGGCGTCGAGGATCGCCCCGGCGGCGTCGGTGGGTCCGTCCTCGCCGTCGGTGCCGCCGGACATCAGCACGATGCCCTCCGGACCGCCGTCGGCCAGGCGCTCCAGCGCCGCCAGAACCAACTGCTGGTTCCGCCCGCCCAGCCCGCGACGCGACTGGTCGACCAGCGTGACCACGGGCTCGCCGCCGCTGATCAGGCAATCGGGGCCGGGCTGGTTGCGCATTTTGAGGGCCATCTCGGCCAGGTGGCGGCCGATCTGCTCGGCCGGGCCCTCCGATTTTTGGGCACAAGTCATCGCATGAGCGTAACCCAGCCGTTGGGCCTCCCGACCGGCGGCGTCGACGGCCGTGGCGATGTTGCCGATGATCAAATTGGTGATCCGGCACGTCGGCCGCGCCTGTTGGGCGTCTTGCTTCTGCTCGAGATACTCGAACACCGTGGGCGAGATCTCGCTGTTGCGGGCGGCGAAGCCGTCGAGCACGTGAATCGCCGCCTGGGGCGTGGAACTGTCTTCGGTGGTCGGACCCGAGGCAATCACGTCCAGCGGATCGCCCAGCACGTCGGAGATGATCAGCGACGCCAGCCGCCCGGCACGGCATGCCCGGGCCAGCCCGCCGCCCTTGATCCGGCTAAGCTGCTTGCGGACCGTGTTGAGCTGCTCGATGTTGGCCCCGGCCGCGCTTAAGTACCTGGTGACTGCAAGCTTGTCGTCCAGGGTGATCCCTTCGACCGGGGCCGGCATCAGGGCCGAGCCGCCACCGGAGATCAGGCAGAGGCAGAGGTCCCCCGGGCCGAGCGACTCGACCAGCCGCAGGATCTCGCGCGAGCCGGCGGCCCCGGCGGGCGTGGGCTCATTGATCCCCGGCGGCCGGGCCGCATGGAGCTTGATCCGTTGCAGCTTGCGGACACAGTCGCCCGGCACGTTGATCCAGCCGGCTACTTGCTTCTGTTGAATCAGCCTCGGCCCCAGCACCTCCTCGACGGCGGCGGCCATTCCCGCCCCGGCCTTGCCGGCCCCCACCACGGCGATCCGGCCGACGGCGTCGAGCTGCAGCGACTTCTCACCGATCAGCAGCGTCGAGCCCTCCACGCGTAGCGCGTTGCGAACCAGTAGTTCGGAGCGGACGGCGTCCACGCCGGCCTGCCAGATTTGCAGGGCGTCGCGGCGGAGTTGATCGGCGGAACGTTTCATGTAATCGCTCGCGTAACCGCTATTGGGCCCCCACGGGACGCAGCCCGTGGGCGTTCACCACTCTCCACTCTCCGCTACCCACTACCCGCTCTTCACCCGCAAGATGCCCAGCCACTCGTGCTCCTCGTGGATGATCGACTGGCTGAAGTTGTTTTCCGACTCGGCCCGCATCACCAGTCCGGCCATCAGCGACCGGCGCCGGATCTTGAACCTTCCGGCCACCGAACACCAGGGCGTGCCCTTGCCGCCGTCGCCGGGGAGTCTGACCTGGGCGAAGAACGTGTGGGCGAAGCCTTCGGCGCTGAGCTGCGACGGCCAACGGCGAATCAGCGGCCGATGGGCGGCCACGACTTGCGCCAGCCCGGGAACGATGTGGTCGATCAGCTCGGGAAGCTGCTCGATCGAGGGCAATTCGAGCACCCGCCCGGTCGGGGCCAGCACCACGGCCGCCAGCCGGACCGGCACGTTGTAGTGCTCCAGGATAGGCCCCGTGGCCGCGGGCCCCTCGGTGTCCAGCGAAGACAGGTCGATGGCCAGATCGGGTGCCGGCGGGGGTTGTTCGCGCCTGCGCCCGGCGAAGATCTTCCACACGACGATCAGGATCATCACCGCGATGGCCGCGCCGACGACGTAGATCAGCAGGTCGCCGCCGATCGAGCGGATCGCGTCGAGAATCTTGTCCAGCGGTCCTCCACCCATTGGATTGGCTGCCTCCTCTCGTGGGCCGGCACCGTTTGCGGGCCAGCGCTGCCGACCGGGCTAATCCGCCTGCCGCTTATACGCCAACGTCTGCTAAACTCCCGGCTGCGAATCAGTGTCCGGTAACCGTCTGGGCAAAGCGTCGCAGCTCCTCTTCGGTGGGCAGCGACGGCTGCGCACCCAGCCGGGTCACGGACAGGGCTCCGATGAGGCTTGCCTCCCGTGCCGCCTCCTCCCAAGACAGGCCGCGGGCCAGGGCCGCGCCCAGCCCGCCGTTGAAGGCGTCGCCGGCGGCCGTGCTGTCCCGGGCCTGGACGGGGTGAGCGGGGACCAGCAGCGTCTGACCCTCGCCGGCCAGCAGCGCCCCTTTGCTGCCCAGCGTGATAATTACCTGGCGAACCCCGGTTTGCAGCAGCTTCTCGGCGGCTACCCGGGCGGAGGCCTCGTCGCGAACCTGGATGCCGGTCAGCCGCTCGGCCTCCGATTCGTTGGGCGTCAGGCAAGTCACATTTCGCAGCAGCCTGTCTTCCAGCGGGGCATCCGGCGCGGGGGCAGGATCCAGGATCACCCGTACCCCGGCATCGGCCGCCAGCAGGACGGCAAACTGAACGGTTTCGATGGGGATTTCCAACTGCAGCAGGACCACGTCGGCTGCCTTGATCTGCCCGGCCGCCTTCTCCACGTCCTGTGGCGCCAGGGCGTGGTTGGCCCCGGAGGCGACGGAGATCAAGTTCTCGCCCTGTTGATCGACCAGGATCAGCGCCACGCCGGTGTGGTTGTCCGGGTCGCGGACAATCAGGTCGGTTGCAATGCCCTCCCGGTTGTATCCCTCGACGGCCTGGTCGCCGAACATATCCTGGCCGACCTTGGCCACAAAGCTGACCTGGGCACCCAATCGGGCGGCGGCCACTGCCTGGTTGGCCCCCTTGCCGCCGGGGGCCATCACGAACTGTCCGCCGGCAACCGTCTCACCGGGCCCGGGGAGCCGGTGCCCTTTGACGACCATATCCGTGTTTGAACTTCCGACGACGACGATGCGAGGTCTATCCACTGGCCAGTTCCTCCGCGGTTGCTGTTTTCACGTGCCCGAACGGATGATCAGCCCCAGCCCCAGAGCGTAGCCAATGAACATCAGCACGATCAAAGGCATGGCACTTGGGGGCGCATGCTGAAACTCGTGCCAGATGAACACGCCCCAGAGTGCGGCCACCATGGTTGCTCCCTGGCCCAGTCCGTACGAGATGGCGGGGCCGGCTACACCGAACGCGATGATGCTGAAGGTCATGCCCACGGCCCAGATCATCCCCCCCAGGACTCCCCACAGGTGGTCCTGGAAGTTGCCTTCGAAATACGCGGTCAGCGGCACGGGGTCGCCCGTGAACGGCTTGATCATGATCGCGGTGTTAAGCACGAAGTTGCTCAGCAGAATGCCCAGAGCAAAGAACACCATGGCCGTGTAGGGGCTCAGCTTTCCCGCCTCCATCTTTACGAAGTCCTTGGACATCGACGCGGCGACGAAGCGGTAGAAAAACCCCATCAGCACCCCGCAAAGCACGGCCAGCACCAACCCTTTGGTGCCGCCCGCAGCCTGGTCCGGCAGCAGGCGGTAGACCAGCGCATCGAGGATGATGGCCGCGGTAATCAGCGCCACGCCCGTAAACAGCAGCTTGGGGTTGCCCTTGGGCATCTTGAGGTAGTTCACCAGCACGCCAATCACCAGCGCCAAACCGATGCCAACGGGAAAGGCCACGGCCATGCCCGCAATGGCAATCGCCGCCACCAGGAGGATATTGGCGGCGTTGAAGATTGCCCCACCCAGCAGCGCGGAGCCGATGTGGGCGAGCTTGGCCTGCCGCACGTCGGCCAGAAAGTTCCGCCCGGCGCGCCCAAAGTTCCCCATGGTGAAGGCGAAGATCAATGCCATCAGCATCACGCCAAAGACGTAGTCCCAGTAGAACAACTCAAACCGCCAGGTGTCACCGGCCAGTTTCTGCGTGTTGGCCCAGGAGCCCCAGCAGAGCATGGTGATCACACAGAAGATCACGGCCACGGCGTAACTGCGGAGTACGAACACTTCGGTATCCCCTGTCTGGTTTCAGCCTTGCCGGACTCAGCCCCCCCCGGCCGTCGGCTTGGCTGGAAGAAGCCTTCCCAATCGCCGAATGCCACCTGAACGGATTCCAGCAGCAAACATACCGCGGTCGTGGCAAACCGTCAATCAGGGGGAACAGACCCACGCATCGCGTGCCACGGCCGTGTCGGCCGTGCTCGCAGTGGGCAAGGTGGCCGTCCGCGGCACGGCTGATACAGCCGTGGCACGCGAAACCTATTCCACGGTGTTCGTTATGGATAGTCCGGGTTGGCGGACGGACGTCGCGTGATCGCGTCGTTGGCGGCTGGCTCCAGGGTGTGGATCGTCACGTCGTCGAGCCGGGCTTCGCCCAGCCCCGAGAGCGCGAAGGTGACCGTCATTCGGCCCGACTCTGGGGCAACCCGGTAGATGGTGAATTGCCGCCAGCCGTCCGTGCGGCCGATCCGCTGGGCAAGGGCCTCTCCGGAGAGCGAATCGATGATCAGCAGCCCGTCCACACTGCCGGTGACGGGCCGGGGAATCTGCACCCAGCCCTGGATGCAGACCACTTCTCCGGCCTCCACCGGCAGGGCCGGGCTGGTGATCCAGACCGGGGGCGTCTCGATCACGGCGGGCGGATTCTCGGGATCCTCGGCCCACACCGAAAGACTCAGGCCCGTGTTGCCCGAATTGGCCGCCTCGACCGTCAGGTCGGCCGCCGATTCGATCCCCGCCGACGTGTAGCGGAAGTGGGCCCAGCCGGCATCCAGCATGGCACGGAGCTTCTCGAAATCGCCACTGGGGAGCCGGTTCGGTCCCAGCACCGAGCCGCCGATCCGGTCGACCAGCCTCCAGTGCCAGGGGAGTGTGAAGAAGGCCACGGCCCCCGGGCTGCTCACCGGCGAATCCATCCCGCGGGTGGCCGCCTCCCAATACGTCCGCTCCACGCGCCGCAACGACTGCATCGCCCGCCGCGCACGCAAGTATGCCGCCTGATACTCCTTGGCCGCCAGGTGGCCGTCGCACCATTGAAGACTGTTGCGTGCCTCAGCCATCCAGCGGGCAGATTGGTCGGCAGGTGCGGCGTGGCGGGTAAGTTGCTCGGCGACCTGCCGGAGGGTGTACAGTCTTCGGACGGCCAGGTGACGGGCTAGTTCGGCCGCCCGCGGGCCTATCGAGGCCGAGTGACGCTCCAGGCTGCTGATCACCAGCGGATCGTGGGCAAACAGCACGGGACCCGTCAGCCCGAACTCTTCCAGCGTGATCCGCACGCCGCCGGTCTCTCGCTGCTGACCCCGGGGCGGCCGTAATCCCCCCGGGGTAAGCAGGTAGGCCCTGTTCGTTTCCGGCACACCGGGAACGACAAACCAGACGCGACCGCCGGCCGATTGACCGGCAGTGAACTGGGCCCCGGGAGCGGACCAGATCGGTATCAATAGCCGCGACCGATTGGCCCGCAACACGTTGCCCTTCAATTCGCCGCTGCTTCCCTCGGCGGCAGCCACCGGGCTTCCGGCGGCGGCCCAGGGTTCGATCAATTGAAGCTCCAGGTTCAACAGCTCCAGGGCCATCGCCCGGTAGCGAGTCTCCGGGTCGCTCGCGACCAGCGGCGTCTGTGACTGAAACACCAGTCCGCGACTGCCGGCGGAGACCGCCGTGTGGACGAGCAGGCGGATCTGCTCGCCGGGGAGGGCCAGCGGCGGCGGGCGGCTGGGATCGATGGCCGCAAGCTGCCGGCGCAACTCCACCGTGGGCTGAGTCTGCACGCTGGTCCAGATCGGCGTTCCCGGCCTGGCCAGCCGCGGTTGGCGGCGAATCCAGTGGCCGTAGTCGGCCAACTCCAGGCTGGAGCCTAGCGGCCGGCGCTGAAACAGCAACACGTCGACCTGCCGGCTGTAGCCTCGCAGTTCGCAATCGGGCAGGCAGATCAGGGGCCGGCCCCGATGGTGGTCGGCCAGGCGGACCTGTTCCGCCCAACGCATGGTCGGCTCGAGTTGGTCCTTCGTCAGACCCCGGCCCAGGTCCCAGGCCAGCACCCGATCGAACTCCGGGCCGATCTCGGCCAGCGCGGGTATCTGCTCGTCGGCCAGGTCCAGGCGGTTCGGACGCGGCGGTGGACAAACCAGCCACAGAGCCGACTCTTCCGCTTCCTTCAGAAGCTGCGGCCCGGGAAGCCCCTGCAACCACACGGCGTTGAACCCCAATCGCTTCAGAAAGGCCAGCGGTTCCCCCCGATGGCGGATGATTCGCGGAAAGAACGGACGGCCATCGACCAGCAACACCGATCCGGCCAGTTCAACCCGCTGGGGTTCCGGGCGACGGGCCCGGGGCGGCGGCGGGCGCACCGGCGGTCCGGCCGATTCTTCCGCAGCGGGCCGGCCCCCGACGACACCGGCGCCCGCGACCCCGGCTTCCACGAAACCGGCAATATCCAGGTCGTCGATCCACACGTTCGTCACGCCCGGACCTCCGTAGACGTTCAACAGAATCCGATCCAGATATGCCTCTCGGCCGTCGACGGCGGGTCCCAGTTGGGTCCTCAAGATCCGTACCTGCCGGGCAAGCAGGCGGGGGACGTGGTCGATCCTCAGTTGCTGCCAGTGGCCGACCCGGGTGTAAGTGGAACCGCGCACCAAGGTCGACACGGGACGTCCGCTGCGGGGATCCTCGGTTCGCGGCAGCACCAGCCGGGCCAGGATCTGCAAGCCGGGCCGATCCGCTTTGACCCAAACGGTGGGCAGCAGCTCGTCGATCACTCGCGAACGGCCCACCTCGTGGCTCAGATGGACGTACGTGCCCTGGTTGCCCGACACGGTCACACGCTCACAACCTTCTCCGGTGTGTGCTTCGCCTTGAAGACGCCGGTGCTGCTGGATCCGGTATCGGGCGTCTCCGCCGGCGTCGCGCCAGGTCGGCTGCGGACCCTCGAACCCTTCGTACCAGGCCGTTTGCCCGTGCGCCGAAGCCGGAACGGTCAAGATGATGCTCAGCATCCCGGCTGCGGTAATCAGAACTGACGTCAAACGAGACATGGAGGCCAGGGGCAAAAGATCGGGGTTCGGGATGCGAGATCCACGACGACCTTCCAGCGACGCGTTGGGTGGCAACGGTCCGGGCGCCCGCCCGCACCGCGGACAAATTACCTGCTATCTACCGCCGACCACCTGCGTGGCAGAAAGACAACATCTCGGCAGCCAGCACAACTTTGACGTAAGGCGTGCTTGTATCAAGATTTGCGATGAGCATCCAGATCAAACGTGGCGTTTCCTCACACGGCGGTCAAACAGGTATAATCGGCCAGAATTCGTAACTACTTGATCTCGCGCAAGTTAGGAGGCCTTCCGGCAGGCTTCGCCGACTCTGGCACGGGGAGTGCTTTTCTCCAACGGTGTTTCACCAGTCGCAGGAGGACACCATGAGCGAGCACGCACGAATCGTCAAAGCCGGCACCCAGCAGATCTCCCGGGAGATCGTCGACCTGGCAGATGCGGTCGGCCAACTGCCCCCCGAACATCGAGCAAAGATAGAGGCGGTGTTGGCCCGCGTGATCGACAGCACCAAGCGTCGCCGCCGGATCCTCTCGCTGGTACAAGATGCACTCACCCAATTGCGTCTGGACATGAAATACCTGGCGTTCGATCTCGAGGCCACACGGCGCGAACGCGACGAGTATCGCCGCAAGTTGGAGGAGCCCTCCTGAGAGGCCCCGCCCGCAAGCCGGCGGAAGAAACCGCAACGCCCCTCCCACGAGCACTCCGGCTGCCACCACAGGCTGGAGTGCTTCGTTTTTGTTATTGACCCTGCTGAACCGTACGATCTATCGGCCAAGTTGCCCACGGCAGACTGGGCAGCGGAGGCAGACAGCGCAGGATGTCGCCGTGGCGGCGTGCGACTCGGGCGGTGGGCGAACCAGCAGACATCGATCCGGGGCCCCGGACCAGACGGATGCAGGCTAATGGGTGGCAAACAACCGGCTCCATGGGGGCATTGCGAGCTGCGTAACCCGATCATAGGATAGGGAGCAGGGGGACCGAATAGTCCACCTCATACATATTTGCGGCATTATCCCATAATCCTAAATAGAAGCGGAACCGGCATGGGCAAGCCATCTGCCGAGAAAGTGGCACAGACTGCGTTCAACCTGGGACTGCTGGACGAACGGCAGTTGCAGGAGGTCTGGGCGTCTTTCGGTAGCCATAACATCCGCGTCAGCGAATTCCTTCAGTTGCTGGTCCGCCGGGAGTTGCTGACCAATTATCAGGTCGAACGGCTGCTGAAGGGTGAACGCTCCGGCTTCTTCTTCGGTGACCACAAGGTCCTCTACCTGGTCGGCACCGGCACCTTCGCCCGGGTATACCGGGCCGTAAACGGCCGAACGGGCCAGGTGGTGGCGGTCAAGGTGCTGCGGAACCGGTTCAGCGACAGCCCCGTCCAGTTCGGCCAGTTTGTCCGCGAGGGCAAGGTCGGCTGCTCGCTGCGCCACCCCAACATCGTTCCGATCTACGACGTCGTCTCTCACGGGAAATCGCATTTCCTGGTGATGGAGTTTGTGGAGGGGCGGAACCTGCGGGAGTTTGTCAAGATACGCAAAAAGATCGAACCGGTAGAAGCCACCCGCCTGATGACCGACATCGTGGCGGGAATGGCGTATGCCTTTGACCACGGCGTGGCCCACCGCGACCTGAAGATGAACAACGTGCTGATCTCCAGCCGTGGACAGGCCAAGCTGGTCGACTTTGGGATGGCGGCCCTCGATGAAACGCTCACCGAAGCCGTCCTGGCAGATTTGCCCAACGCCCGGACGATCGACTACGCTGCCTTGGAACGCGTGACCGGTGTGCGGAAAGACGACGGCCGAAGCGACATTTATTTCCTGGGCTGCATTTACTACCACATGTTGGCGGGCGAGCCACCCCTGTCGGAGACCCGCGATCGGCTGAAACGGCTGAGCAAGTCCCGCTTTCTGAAGGTCAAACCGATCAAGAAGGTCGATCCGGCAATTCCCGATTCGGTGGCCCTGCTGGTCAACAAGGCCATGATCCTCGACCCGGATCGGCGCTACCAATCGCCCGGCAGCATGCTCAGCGACCTGGAGATCGCCGCCAAACGGCTGGCCGAATCGCCACCGCCGAACGGGTCCGCGAGCTTGCAGGCGGGAAAGACCGGGCAAGACGACGATGGACCGGATACCAGCATCACGCCCCCCGAAGAGCAGCCCTCGGTGATGGTGGTCGAGTCGAACCCGGAGATGCAGGACATCTTTCGGGGCGGGTTCAAGCGCGCCGGATACCGCGTGTTGCTGACCAGCGACCCGGCCAGGGCACTGAGCCGATTGCAGCACGACGCGGACGCCGCCGAATGCGTGGTCTTCAATGCTCAACAGATCGGCAAACCGGCCCTGGACATCTTCAACCGGTTCGCGGAAGACACCAGAACCTGCTTTATCCCGGCCGTACTGCTGTTGGACGAGAGCCAGCACGGGTGGGGAAAAAGGGCCAACACGACCAACCACCGCATCGTCCTGCCCATGCCCGTCACCATGAAAAAGCTCCGCGCAATCCTCGCCGAACTGGTCGGCGCACGGACGAAAGGCTGACTCGGAGAGGGGTATTTGCGGCAGCGGTCCGTTGCGGCGTGTCACTTGGGAGCCGCTGATCGGCCCAGCCGAAAAGGCGGCAGGCCCAATGCTGCGGAACTGCCCGTAGCGTGCTCGGGGCCAATCGTACGTGATCCCCATTTCGGCGAACCGGCGGGAATTCCGGCCACACGCCATGGTCGGCCTTGATTGACGGTCGCATCCGCCGCCTTATAATTGCCATGAACGGGTCGGAAGAAGGGCTGCCACCCGATGGTCCGCTACTGCCTCAGATCCGCCCGTTTCTACCCCCCTGGTGGGCTCGCGTGGTTTCTGCGCGGGTCGGGTTGGAAGCCTCCAGCAGCTAAGGAGATCCGTTCCATGGCCGATTTGAATGAAGTGTCTGACGCCAATTTTGAAGCCGAGGTCCTGCAATCAGCTCAGCCGGTATTGGTCGACTTCTGGGCCCCATGGTGCGGTCCTTGCCGGATGGTGGCTCCCGTGGTCGAGGAGCTGGCCGCCGAAAACGAGGGTGCAATCAAGGTCGCCAAGTTGAACGTCGACGATAGCCCCAAGACCGCTGCCGGATACGGTATCAGCAGCATTCCCACCCTGATGATCTTCAAGGACGGTGAAGTGGTCGACCGGTTCGTGGGGGTGCAGCCGAAGAGCCGCCTGCAGGATGCCATCGATCAGGCCAAGGCCTAGCGGAACTGCCACAGTGTTG
>SDBV01010502.1_pt1 | contig 12118 bp, 11 predicted proteins | sample 2277081 | NCBI WGS metagenome assembly SDBV01 (sample SAMN10402039, study PRJNA504765) | marine sediment metagenome | isolation source: marine sediment core GS10_PC15, 223 cmbsf | place: Arctic Ocean: Southern Knipovich Ridge | collected 2010 | reverse complement strand
TTAAAGAAAGATATGACGAATGATGCAAGCAGCGTGTACGGGGTATTTCATTTTGGTGTGCTAGATCCAGAGGATGAACGAGTTCGGTCTAGTTTTGAGTTCTTTAAAAAGGATTTAAGAGTGAATACGAAGATTGGGGGATATGCGCGATATGAAGGTGATGCTTACCACAAAGTAACGGATGAGGTTCCAGGAAATCCGTGGTTTATTACCTCATTGTGGCTTGCAGAATACTATATCGCGTTGGCAAAAAGCAGGAAAGAGCTTCAGCCGGCGATTGATATGTTTACGTGGGTCACGAAACACGCAGCTCAAACGGGCGCGCTATCAGAGCAACTTCACCCGTTCACCGGAGAACCGCTTTCCGTAACACCGCTTACCTGGAGCCATGCAGCATTTGTGATCGCGATTAATAAGTATTTAGAAAAACTAGATACATTGGGGGCATGCGAAATGTGCAATCCGCCGAAACTGTATTCGAAACTATAGTGGAGATGAAATGGGTTTACGCATATTGAAATTGGGATGGGAGTTTCCACCCCATAACTATGGAGGATTAGGAGTTGCATGTGAAGGATTAACGCGCGCGATTATTGAGCAAGGTCATTCTATTTTACTGGTTTTACCTCGAAAGCAATCAATTTCAATTGATCGATGTAAACTTCTTTCAACGGATATGGTGCCATCAGTTGATACCATCTATGTTGATTCTCTTTTACAACCATATTGTACATCGCAAGAGTATAGCAGGGAATACAATGCTGATGGTGACAGTTTGCAGCTCTATGGCCCGAATATGCTTGCTGAGGTAGAGCGTTATACACAGATAGTTGATCATCTGAGTGGGCGTCACCGCTTTGATATTATTCATGCGCATGATTGGATGTCTTTTATGGCTGGTATTCGTGCAAAAAAGAGAACGGGGCGTCCGCTTGTGGTTCATGTGCATGCAACAGAGTTTGATAGAACGGGTGGCAATAACGTGAATGGCAGGGTGTATGAAATCGAGAAAAAGGGCATGGAGCAAGCCGATAAGGTAATCACCGTCAGCAACTATAGTAGAAATATTTTAGTGAAGCGCTACGGTATTGCGCGCGATAAGATAGCAGTGGTGCGTAATGGAATTTCTAAATCGGCTTCGTCGTTTCACAAAAAGCAACGACATGTCAAAAAGATGGTTCTCTTTTTAGGGCGCCTTACCTTGCAAAAGGGGCCGGATTATTTCATTCAGGTGGCGCAAAGAGTTCTTGAGCATCGATCTGATGTACGATTTGTTATTGCGGGGAGTGGCGATATGCTTCCTCGATTGCTTGCATGGGTGTCGCGTGCGGGCCTCCATGATCATGTTGCGTTTACCGGATATGTGCGGGGGCATGAGGTGGATCGAGTATATCGTTTGGCCGATGTCTATGTTATGCCGTCCGTTTCTGAGCCATTTGGGATTACTGCGTTGGAGGCGATGCGTAATGGTGCTCCCGTGATTGTATCAAAGCAATCGGGTGTTTCAGAAGTGGTTCAGCATGTTTTGAAGGTGGACTTTTGGGACATTGATGAAATGGTGAATAAAGTGGTTGCGCTGCTTGATTATCGTGAGATGCACGATGAGCTGACCAAAAATGGCCATCAAGAGGTGCAGCATCTTACTTGGCACGAGCCGGCACGAAAATGTGTTGCGTTGTATCGAGCCTGTCTTGTTTAATGTGGGAGTTTTTTTATGGTATCTGTTTGTTTTTATTTTCAAGTACATCAACCGTATCGAATTCGGCGATACCAGTTTTTTGATATTGGTAACAACGATAGCTATTTTGATGATGAAAAAAATCGGGCAGTCCTACAAAAAGTGGCTCACAAATGCTATTTGCCTACCAATGCCCTTCTCCTTCGACACCTTAAAAAGAACCCTCATTTCAAGGTGAGTTTTAGTTTTTCCGGTGTTGTACTTGATCAATTTGAGCAGTATTGCCCCGAAGCGCTGGAAAGTTTTCAGAAATTGGTAGCAACTGGCCAAGTGGAGCTTCTGGCTGAGACGTATTATCATTCGATTTCGTGCATCTATTCGGCTGAGGAGTTTGTAGAGCAGATACGGCTTCATGGAAAAAAAATAAAGAAACTATTTGGGGTTGTACCGAAAGTGTTTCGCAATACTGAGTTGATTTATCGCAATGATATAGCGCAGATTGCAAAGGACCTCGGCTATGTGGGCGTGTTGGTGGAAGGTGCAGATAAACTGCTGGGTTGGCGTTCCCCTAATTACGTGTATAAAGATCCTCATAATGGCATGAAATTGCTGCTAAAAAATTATCGCCTTTCAGATGATATTGCGTTTCGTTTTTCAGATCGTGGGTGGAAGGAATTTCCATTGACCGCGCCGAAATTTGCATCATGGTTGAACAATGTTCATGGCAATGGGACCAATGTGAATCTTTTTATGGATTATGAAACTTTTGGTGAACATCAATGGGAAGATAGCGGCATTTTCAACTTTTTGGAACATCTGCCTGATGAGCTCAGCAAACATCCCGATACACAGTTTAGTTTTCCGAGTGAGATTCTTGCTTCATCCGATCCCGTTGGTGAACTTGATGTGCCCTATTATGTATCCTGGGCAGATATTGAGCGGGATGTTAGTGCATGGCTAGGCAATGATATGCAACGATCAGCCATGGAAAAGTTGTATGCCTTAAAGGCAGATGTCAATAAACCAAAAGCGGCTGTATTGCGAGATACCTGGCGAAGATTGCAAACCTCTGATCTGTTTTATTACATGTGTGTTAAATGGTTTAACGATGGCGATGTACATAAATATTTCAGTCCATACGATAGCCCATATGATGCATTTATTTACTTTATGAATGTATATTCTGATTTTAAGCAACGCTTACAGGTATGCCTTGCTACCCCACGACCAAGAAAGACACGTATGAAACGGCGGAGGGCGTCTAAAAAATCAGTACATATTGACCTATAGTGCAAAACCAGGGATGAGATTATTGAAGGTGAATTCATGATTCAGTTTAAAGAGAAGAAATATGTAAGCGATATTCCTCGAAATATAACCGGTATTCTTGGGGCAGATATTGGAGGAACCAATAGTAACTTTGGTATTTTCCAGATACGCAATGGCAAACCAATCCTCCTTTTCTCTTTTCATGTAAAGAGCCAAGAAATCAGAGAGTTTCCTCCAGTAGTGAACGATCTGCTTACCTTGGTTAAGCAGACCTACGGGATTACCATTTCTCATGCTCTCTTTGCTGCTGCTGGCGTAGTTTCTCCAGGCAAGGATTATAGTAAGCCTACTAATCTGCCGATTATCATCGATGCGGCCGAAATCAAAAGAGCTACTGAATTGAAATGTGTCTATGTGGTGAATGATTTTGAAGTGATCGGCTATGGCCTCGATCTGATTGCACCAAAGGAATTGGTGTTGGTAAATGAGGGTGTTGCGCGTGAGCATACAAATAAGGCAATCCTTGGAGCAGGAACCGGCCTGGGCAAATGTATCATGATTTGGGAGCGTGATCGCAATCAATATATTCCGATCGCATCCGAAGGGGGGCACGAAGATTTTGCGGTGCAGGATAAGCTAGAGTTGGAACTCGTGGAATTTATCAAGCATCGGGAAAAGCGCTCATGCAACATCTCATGGGAGGATGTACTTTCCGGGCATGGCATTCAGCGGATCTACCAATTTTTTCACGCGCGATCCAATGATGGCCGGGATGCAGCGCGTGAGCAAGTTCCTCATCCAGATGAGATTTTTAATGCACGAAATGATGATCAACACAGTAAAGATACGTTTGAGCTCTATACCACTATCTATGCACGATGTGCAAAAAACTTTGCGTTAGATGTACTTGCTCGTGGCGGGGTGTACATTGCGGGCGGTATTGCCGCCAACAATCTTGAGATGTTTAAGCTGCCATCGTTTATGGATGAGTTTGTGAACTGTGGTAAACAAGCAGAGCTTCTAAAAGAGGTTCCGATCTGGGTGATCACTGATTATAATGTCAGTCTCTATGGTGCGGCGGCCTATTTATTGATCGAAAATATGTGTGATTAATGACTTTTGCGTGCGCCGTATTTTTGTAACATGGCAGTTTCTGCTTCGTTGGCGAGATCGAGTGGGCGGAGGCCTTTCATATTCGAAGTGTTTGGATCAGACCCGTTTATGAGCAAAAGCTTGAGCATAAACAGTCGCTCACGTATCTGGTCGAGAGATTCACAATTTTTAGATAAATTATGCTTCAAAACTTCAAAAAGTGGCTCGGCGTACAGGTGGTGGTGTGAGTGTCGGGCAAAAACTGAGAAAGGAGATGAGTAGGCTGTTTACAAAAACGGTTACACGGATAGTATGACTGAAGATATTCTGGTTCATATAATCCCTTCGTTTTGAGCAACGTATATTTAGTCGAGCAGTGTACGTGATCTCTTATACATGATCAAGTAATTTTACATGAAAGAGGATACGATTCTGTGGATTGTGCGGATTGCGCATCGTTATATCGAATTCCTGCTTATATTGTTGTTTGGTTACAAAGATAAGCGTGTCGACGGTTTCACCTGGCTCCATCAAAATCGTATGTTTTAAACTATTTTCTTTCAGTTCACGCTTGATGGCAGCGTTTTGCCTGGATGTGCGTACTACCGTTGCCGTTGATACCGCGGGGGTAGCTACTACTAGAAAAAATGGCGTTATCAATAATGCAGAGCTGCCAATCAATGCAGCAGGGGCAAATGCTTTGATGCTGCCGATAACTACGAGCAACACACCGCTGGTGCTCAGCGCTACTAAGCTTCCGGCAATCAAGGTGCCCGCAATAGCGATACCGCCAAACAGTTTTCCAAACGCTTGTGCGAATGAGCTGCGTTGTAGGCGATTAGCTACCGCATTATAGGGAGTCAATTCAAGATCAATGTCTTTTGGTTGGAGTGCCACCAAACTTCTCGTTTGATTGCTGATGGAAATCTGAATCGGCATTATTGGTTTTTTCCGGCGACGTTTTTTCCAGAGAAGCCCTGCTCGATTGCCTAGCAAAGATCTGCAATCCTCTGCGTTGAGTGTTTTTGCGCGTAGGGTGATTCCTTGCTTTGTTTTTTGATAATCGATGTAGGTGGCAAGAGGACGCAGATAGGCTGCTGCACCGGATTTGCGTTTGCAACCTGGCAATGCACCAATAATAGCGCCTACAAGTGCAACGAATAAAAACTTTTGAACATACTGTATGGTTCTCATGAACCCGTTCCCCTAACCCTGAAATGTTATCAATGCATACCAAGAAAAGTGTGACGATATCACGATTAAGCCTATAGTTTTGCTAGTTTTTGTCAAATTGGCCATCTGGTGTTACTTCCCTGGCCAGTTTACTTATTGGGTCAGGTTCACTATAGTAATCGGCACAGGTTCACTATAGTAATCGGCAATTGATATCCAATCGGAGTATTAGAATGAAGCAAATCAAATTTTCATGGCAACATAGTGGGGTTGCTCAGGACAAAATTCAGGCGATTAAAGAACGGCTCAAGCCGGAATGTGAGCGGGTGAGGGCTGCATGGGGTGCAGGGTATAAGGATGAGTATGCATCGCTTAGCCTGCCATCAGACGATGAACTGCTTGCCACGGTGCAGGAGACCGTTGCACAAAAGCGACAGCTTAAGCCGGCAGCTTTGGTGATTATTGGGATGGGAGGATCGAGCTTGGGGACTCGGGCAGTCTACCAAGCGTTGAGAGGGAGCGTTGCGCCCCCCGTTTATTTTGTGGATACGCTCGATAGTTGGTATTGCACGCAGATATACAAAATTTGTGAGGCAGTTCTTCAAGCGGGTGAAGAAATCCTTATCACAGTCATTAGTAAATCAGGAACCACCACCGAAACGATTGCCAACGCGCAGCTCTTTATGGGGCTGCTTGCAGAGCATAATAAGCCGTACCAACAATATGTGGTGGCAATTACTGATGAAGATTCCCCTCTGTGGAATGTGGCACAAAAGCATGCAATGAGTTGTTTGCCGGTGCCCAAATTAGTGGGAGGTCGGTATTCAGTGTTTTCTGCCGTTGGGTTATTTCCTTTAGGAATGATGGGGTTTGATCTTGCAGCGTTGCGTGATGGGGCACAAAGTATGAAGGAATCCTGTTCGGGTGCCAACCTCATGAATAATCCAGCAGCGATGAGTGCTGCCATTCTTTACGAGCAGTATCTCGCAGGCTTTGTGATTCATGATACGTTTCTTTTTTCTCGTCCATTACATGGCATTGCAGATTGGTGTCGGCAGCTGGTGGGAGAGAGCCTTGGCAAAGCAGATAATCGGCAAGGCAAACGGGTGAGCGTTGGGATTACCCCAACCGTTTCTGTGGGGCCTGAAGATTTGCATTCTGTGGCGCAGCTCTATCTTGGTGGGCCGTATAATCGAATCACCAGTTTTCTTTCTGCTCCACAGGAAGGTGCCTTAGCGGTTACAGCGGATAATCCATTTGATGAATTAGTGCCGATGATTCGTGGAAAATCATTTGCTGAAATTATGGATGCGATTGAGCGAGGCACGCAAAAGGCGTATGAGCATGATAAGCGCCCCTTTATGACGATTGTGTTGCCAGAACTATCTGCATATACCATTGGCCAGTTTATGCAGTTAAAGATGGTAGAGATTATGTATCTTGGCTTTTTATTTGATATTAATCCCTTTGATCAGCCACAGGTTGAGCTATACAAAAAAGAAACAAGAGAGATTTTAGATCATGAATGATGTGACGATTATAATTCTGGGGGTTACTGGCGATTTGGCAAAGCGAAAACTGTTGCCAGCGCTATACAGGCTGATAGCGCGTGAGAAGTTGGAAAAGTTTTTGATTGTGGGTGCGGCACTAGAGGAAAGCGGTGCGCAGCCGATCCTTGCTCAGGCAAAGCCGTTTATTCGTGGGATTGATGAGGCCGTTTGGCAGAAAATGGCGGATCGATTTTTCTACCAGCAGCTTAATTTTGATAATGAGAGTAATTTTGTGGCGCTTGAAAGCTTTGTGACCTCGTTAGAAAAAGAGCATGCGATGAGCGGTAATCGGTTGGTCTATTTAGCGGCGGCAGCAGAATATTTTTGCTCGATTACGCAATATCTTGCAACGTCCAAGCTGGTGGTGCGGCATGCTGAAAATGAAACTCCCTGGCAGCGTATTGTGTATGAAAAACCGTTTGGGCATGATCTACAATCGGCACGCGAGATTAATGCATGCATCCAGGAGTATTTTGAGGAAAGTCAGATCTACCGCATCGATCATTTTTTAACAAAAGAACTGGTGAGCAATATTACATTAATACGATTCACCAACTGCGTGTTTGAGCCGTTGTGGAACAACCGGTATATCGATCAAGTTCAGATTGTGATTAGCGAGGAGATTGCGCTTGAAGGGCGTGGCGGGTATTACGATAAATATGGTGCCCTTTCTGATGTGATGCAGAATCATATGCTTGAGCTTCTTGCGCTGATTGCTATGGAATCTCCGGAGAAATTATCGGGTAATTATGTACGTTCTCGCAGAGCGGAGGTACTCAAGAACGTTGAGATTGTAGATGGAATGCTCGGACAGTATGAGGGGTACACGAAAGAAAAGAATGTGGATCCACAATCCAAAACGGAAACGTTTGCCTCACTCTTTTTGCGCGTAGATAATCTACGATGGGCCGGGGTGCCATTTTACGTGAAAACAGGAAAATGTTTGCGCAAAAAAGAGACGGTTATTCACATTAAGTTCAAGCAAGTGGATTGCCTACTCACGCACAGTTGTCCGGTTCCCGCAAACTGGCTTACCATTGAGGTGTCGCCCGAGGCAACGTTTTCGCTGAGCCTAAATGCAAAAAAACCGGGATACAGCGAAGAGGTGATGCCGGTTTCCATGGAGTTTTGCCACAGCTGTTTGTTTGGTGAGATAACACCGCACTCATATGAAGTGGTTATTGAGGAAGTTATTCGTGGAGAACAATCTATTTCGGTACGCTTCGATGAGATTGAGTATGCATGGCAGATTATCGACGAAGTAAAAACAAAGAAATTTCCCCTGTATCACTATCCATGCGAGAGCGATGGGCCGAAAGAAATGACTGAGTTTGAACAGAAACATGGCATGAGGTGGCGATTATGAATATAGGAATTGTTGGTTTAGGAAAGATGGGGAATGCGATTGCATTTCGTTTGCTCGAAGCAGGGCATGAGGTGATTGGGTATGATCGTGGTGAGGAGCCCAAAAAGCTGGCGGGGCAGATGGGAGTGACAATTGCTGATGATCTTGCTGATCTAGCCAAGCAGACACGCGTGATTTGGTTGATGGTTCCGGTCTCAGCAGTTGATGCGGTGATTGATGAGCTCAAACCTCATCTGAAAGCTAATGACATTATTATTGATGGGGGCAACAGTTACTACGAAGATTCAATGCGGCGCGCAAAGGCTCTTGGCACTGATGATGGCATTATATTTCTCGATTGTGGCACCTCCGGCGGTATTGCGGGGCGCTTGGGCGGGTTTTGTTTGATGGTTGGTGGTGATGAAGCGTCGTATACAAAAATTCATTCATTATTAGTAGCGATTGCAGCACCAGGTGGCCTTGGCCATGTGGGCCCTTCAGGGACCGGGCATTACGTAAAAATGGTGCACAATGGCATTGAATATGGATTGCTGCAAGCGTATGCAGAAGGGTTTCAAATCATTAAGGACGGGACGTTTAAAAAGATGGGCCTTGATCTTGAAGAGATCAGCCGTATTTGGAATGATGGGTCGATCATACGTTCGTTTTTATTGGGTCTTGCGCATGAAGTTTTTGAAGAGGGGCAAGCACTTTCTGATGTGATTGGTGAGATTCAAGAAGGAGGTACCGGAAAATGGACGGTGGAGGAAGCGAAGAAACATCATATTTCAGTTCCGGTGATTGAAAATGCGCTCAAAGTTCGTACATGGTCGCGCGAGAGTGGTGGAGATTATGCCACGAAGGTTATCGCGATGCTACGGCATAAATTTGGAGGGCACGAGGTAAAGCGAAAGAAAGGGTGACGTATGAAAATTATAGATATCAGTTGGCCTATCTCTGATGCCACCACCGAATACAAAGATCAAAAAAGTATTACGTTTACGCAGTTGAAAACCTTTGATAAAGATGGCGTGCGTGAATCATTGCTTTGTTTTAATTCCCACACCGGCACACATGTGGATGCTCCGTCTCATTTTTTAAAGGATGGCAAAACGATTGATGAAATGCACCTTGATCGGCTCATGGGAAAAGCGATACTGCTTGATCTTCCCACGATAGGCGATTCTATCACCGAGGAGGATCTCCATGGGTATGAGATGGAAGAGGGGGATATTGTGCTCCTTCGCACTTCCAACAGTGCCTATGAACCCACCGGTCCGTTTGCAACAGATTTTATATCTTTAGATCCATCAGGTGCCCACTATTTGGCGGAAAAGCATATAAAGGCGGTGGGGATCGATTATCTGGGTATTGAACGAGGGGATCCTGAGCATCGAACTCACACCACGCTCATGCAGGCTGATATTGCCATCATTGAGGGATTACGCCTCGGGCATGTGGCTGCAGGAACCTATTTTCTCGTCTGCTTACCACTGGCTATCATTGGTCCAGAAGCCGCTCCAGCACGAGCTATTCTATTAACGGGGGCTCCGTAGGGGTGCCAATCCATCAAAACCCTTTATTTTAGGGAGTTGTATTTGCTATCATACAGGTAAAGAAGAAGATAAAAAAAGTGGTAAGGTATAGGGAATGGTATGAAGCAAGGTCTCATAAAAAATATTCTATTAGTTTGTATTGTGGTCAATTTGACGAGCAGTAGCTCTTATGCTGCCGTTGGTGATTGGTTTGCGCGTCAGAAACAACGATCTTCAGAATATGTGCTACGCAAGATTAATGAGGCGGAGCAGAAAACAAAAGAGCTTCTTGCCTCATTACGTGCAAATTCAAGTTGCCTTGTTCGTGGTGATTGTCCCCCAGAGAGAAAGAAAAAATTGCGCACTATTGCGGGAGCTATTGCAGCTGCCGTTTTGATTATTGCGGCGGTGGCAATTGGTAGCAGATATATGCAAGAGGATGAAACCGGTCAGATTGTGCCGGTATCAAGAGAAGCTATCCCGAATATTCAAACGGTTATTGGACCCTTTAACGTAAAATTTGCTGTTGATGATAAAGCACAAAATATGTTTTTACTATCTGTTTATAACGGAGGATTGGCTGTTGTGAAGCGTTATGCGGATCTGGTAAAGCGTAATGTGCTTAAGGCTGGCATTGCATTAGCAAATGCCATGAAGGGGCACTTTATAAAGGTCCAGGATATGAAAAAGGCGGAGCCTTATCCCAAAATAGCAAACCATATAACGTGGGTTGAAGAACAATTCAATCTCGAACAGCAAAAAGTTAATGACCTCTTGGTGCACCAGGCGGGAGTTGGTGTGTTGGCCAAGGTGCAAGAGCTATATTGCCATGAGGTGCGTCCTACGCCGAGTGAAAATGCAGTGGCGGTTGCAAGAGAGGTTGCAGAGTACAAAGGCAACAAGAACGTTGCGGATTATTTGCGTAATCCTACATGCCCAGCAGGAGCGGCAATAGGAAGAGTAAAAAGAGGAGAGAGAGAATGAAGTATACCAATAGGGTTATGTTGATGGGATTAGTGGCGGTATTTTTTTATGGAGATGTGAACGCGGTTGATGTGCAACAAAAGCTAGGGGACCTAGAAAGGATCGTTAAGGGCCTGGGTGCAGAATTGACCAGATTAAAAGAATGCATACCAGCAAGAACCTGTACAAAGAAGCAATATGAACAGATTAGAGGATTAGGGAAAAAAATAGCGATAGCGATAGCAGCATTAACGGCGGTGGCATTCGTTGGTAAATTTGCGCGTGGTACGTATAGGAAAGTAGAGTCACCGAGGTATGTTGAACGGATTATGCGGGCAAAAAATATTTCTCGAGATTCGGCCGTTAATTTTTATGCACAGGCTGACTATGATTATCTGTACGCTGCTACCACTCTGCCCAAAAAGCAATGGGAAGCGTATCTGGAAAAATTGTTTGGAGGAGAAGTAGGCGAAGGATATTCGCCTGCATCAAATGTAGGTAACGCTGCCGATCAAATCAGAAAAGAGAGATGGGATGAAGTAAAGAGGGATCTATTTGGGCGAGAATTAGCAGAATTTTAAAAAAGGAGAACGTATGAAGAAGTATACCAATCTTGTATTGCTCGGATTTTGTGTGTTGATGGGCCAATCGAATAACTTGTTTGCTGGCTCATGGAGGCTTTCGCTAGCTTCTAGGCCGAAGATGAGTGCCACTGATGTTGAGAACTTAGTTGCGCGTGAAGCTCGTAGATATAGAATTGATCTTCAGAATAGTTTTTACCGAGATTTGCTCAATGCTGCAGCTGCGAATGATCCAAGAATTCTTGACTATGAGGGCTATACTGAGCGTGCAGGCAAATTTTACCCAACGAATGTTCTAAGTGCAGCTTCTGCAATAGCAAAAGCGGTGAATGGGGAAAGTGCTAAAGTGACGAGGATATTACGGGAAATGTTATTTCATTCCGATTAACTATTACCCCCATCCCTTGTTGTTATGCAATAACACAACAATTTCCTGACCAAATGTTTTTGCGTCGGTAGGTCCTACCGCCGTGATTATATTTTCTTCAACGACGACCGGCTCCGGCATATATTTCACGTCATATTCCTCGTAGATTTTTTCAAGCTCGTTATCCCCATTCCAGCCGGTGGCACGTTTGCGCGTAAGGGCATTGGCATGTGCCAAAATGCGCGTAGACATGCAGATGGCGCCGAGTGGCAGATGTTTTTCGGCGGTTTCTTTGATGATCTTATAACTTTGCGGATTATCAAGATACTCTAATGCGCCGGGCCCTCCAATAAAAAACACCCCATCATAATCTTCCACCCTTACTTCTGGCAATGTGAGATCTACGTGCGTGGTGCCCCCATCTTTATCGGTTGCAGTTCCGGGTTGGTCGCTTGCGGTGATTACGGTGAATCCTGCGTCTTCTAATATCTTTTTTGGTTCTTCGTATTCAACCGGTTGATACCCTTTATGAGCTATTACGAATAGTACCTTGCCACTTGTCATA
>SDBV01010501.1_pt1 | contig 12118 bp, 10 predicted proteins | sample 2277081 | NCBI WGS metagenome assembly SDBV01 (sample SAMN10402039, study PRJNA504765) | marine sediment metagenome | isolation source: marine sediment core GS10_PC15, 223 cmbsf | place: Arctic Ocean: Southern Knipovich Ridge | collected 2010 | reverse complement strand
ACGAGGGATTTTTACGCGAAGGAACCGATATAAGTATTTGTCCTTTAGTTTAGTTACCCAATCTATGAAATCTTGTATCTTCTTCTGGGATTTGGGCAAGATTCTCGTAGTACATGATGCCCTCTTCCCCCATGTGGGATGTATTGGAATCCAACGAAACTTTTTCCGAGCGATTCTATAATCCTTTGGGACGTTCATGTCATATTTTTCTATAGATTTTAACCTTATGAAGTCTGTCAATTGTGTTTGATAAATACTGGACTTAATTCTATATAAGATTATTATCATGATGAATATTTTTTAAGATCTATAATAAACTATTAGGTAATCGCCTATTTATTCTTTTTGGTTAAGATATAAATCTATAATTGATCGAATACAGATCTCCTTATTTAAATAAATTCTAATCTGGATAGAAATTCAGAGAATCCAACCTTGGTGCTTAAATTTTGCGTTCGCCTTGCGTGTAATGGAGGTCTCAAATAGCACGACATAAATCTAATAGGTATGGAACTATTATAAAGGAAACAATTAATATAAGAATAATTAAAAAAAATAAGAAATTTAGAGTTTAAAATTTACTCAATTTAATGTTTTTTCTTTAAAACTACATTTTTAAAAGATAATAAATATGAAAATTTGATGAAGAAAATACTATCTTTTTTTAAAAAGATAAGAAAAAATTTAATTGACGATAAAAACAAATTATATCAATGGGTAATTTATTGGGGTACTACTGCCCTTCCATACAGGATTATTAAACGATTTCACAAATTAAAGAAAAATAGGCAATTTATTTTTTCAGAACTAAAAATCTGGATGGCTAATGAAGAAATTGAGTTAATAACCAAGTATTTATATCCCAGTGATGTAATGTTAGAATGGGGGGCGGGGGGAAGTACTGTATATTTCTCGAGATTTGTGAAAAAATATTATAGTATAGAACATACATTCAATTGGTATTACCGCGCTAAAAAACAAGCAAAATCAAACGTAAAGTTAAAATATATTCCACCCAATCTCCCACGAAATGTACGTTTGATTCCACCATTCAAACCAGAGCAATTTGTTGATTATGTTCATGGTGTAAGTAGGTTTAAAGAACCTATTTTTAATAAAGTCTTTATTGATGGTAGAGCTCGTGTAGAATGTGCTAAAGAAGTTTTAAAATATATAAATAAGGATTCAATAGTGTTTATTCACGATTTTTATAGAAGAAAACACTATCACACCATTTTGGAATTCTACGATAAATTAGAAGAGATAAAAACTGGGTCTGGTCTTATTGCGTTAAAACTCAAATTTGATAAATAAAGTCCATGAAAATTCCTCAAAGTTTTCTTATATCTTCAACGTTTCGTAAAGGATGAACCTTTAAAACTTCAGGATGATTACCATTATATTTATTCAGATAAAGATAACCTTTATAATATTTAATTTTATTATTCAATCAATTCTATATTATCCCAAATCTCTTTGAACTATTTAACTAAAAGCTCAGCATTCCTTGCAGTTTTAAATCTCTAAAACATTCTTTCTTTAGGTTTAACCCACATATAATGCATTAAACATTTTCCACTGTTATCAATTAATTTATTCGGTCCATGATTTATCGGTTTATGAGTTGGTATAAATTTTTATTTCTTATTTCTTTTAAAAAAATATTAGAATAGCTTAATTTAGCTTCACCAAGGATTAATCTCCAGTTAAAACTAAATGCTATATAATACCCACTAGAAAAAAAATCAGTTTAATCTATTCAATAAGATTTTTTATTTTTTCGATAAAATCATCAATATAAAATTCATCTGCATCTAAAGGGAGCAGATAATCACCAATTTTACATTTTTTCAAAACCATATTAAAAATTTCGGCTTTATTTTTCCTATAATTTGAAAGTTTTCTCTTAGTTTTTACTAATTCAATCCTGTTTTCACATATCCTCATTTTCTTCTTTATAATTTCAAGAGTTCCATCATTAGAGTGTACAGGAACTTCTTTTAAATTGGCAAATTGAGAACCTTTTACTATAATTAATTTATCACAAAATTTCATAGCATATTCAATAGAATAAGCTATCCAATTTACTTCATTAAAAACTTGCAAAAATCCAATTATCAATATTTTCACGAAGTTTTTTATCTAAAATTTAACAATTCAATTGTTTATTTTAGAAACGAATAACTGCTGTTTTTATCAGTTAAATCCTTTTTTCTAATAGAAATTAATTATTTAAGAAATTATAATATTTTGAAATGATTAAGATCTGGAAAATTAAAATTAATTTAAAATAAAATTTGAAACAAACCCAGATTAAAAACAAAAGTTTTTTATTCAAACAATTTCAAAATATTATAATAATAACATCAAAACCAGTTTTTAATATTGTTAAGAACCCGAATAAGAAAAATATTAGCACATTTTTTTTCTAATAAGTTCCTGAATAGAATTTTTCCTCAATCAAAATCATATGGAAAAATATTTTGGAAAATAAGGAACTTTTTAATAGATTTTCCATGGTGGCATAAAAATATAATCAATTGGTATGATTTATTCTTGATCTTTCTAAATATCAAAAAGCAAAAGGATATTGTGTTTAAAAACAATTATGTTTTTGAAAAATGTAATAAAAAGAATTGGCACATTTTAAAAAGATGGGTTAGGCTCTTAGAAAACGAGATCGAATTTGAATTTCGCGGTAATTCAGTATTTATAAGAATTAATAATCTTGAATTATATTTTCCAAGAGCAAATAATGTCTGTGATGTAGTAGTTGAGATTTTCATTAATAGAGACTATGACCAATTTGATTATAAAGATAAATCAGTAATTGATATTGGTGGATTCGTAGGAGAGTCTGCTATTCATTTTATCTCCCAAGGTGCTAAAAAAGTAGAAGTTTATGAAATCAATAGAAATAGCTTTAAATTTTTAAAAAAAAATGTGAAAATTAATAATATGGAAGAAAAAATATATGCTTATAATATTGGTATTGCGAGTGAAGGGAAAACTCATACCTATTATGTAAAAGATAGACCCTCAGCATCAAGTTTATACTTCAAAGAAGAGACCGTCCTAGAGCTTACAGAAAGTAGTCATTCTGTTGAATTAAAACCATTTAATGAAATTTTGAAAGAACAAGTTGATATCTTAAAGATAGACTGTGAAGGTTGTGAATATGATATTTTAGAGGATATTCTTAAAAACAATTTAGTTGAATATATTCGTGAAGGTATTGTAATGGAGGGACATAATATAGACAAGATGAGAAATCTTGATTACTTAGTAACTTTACTACAAAAAATAGGTTTTAAACATATAACTAAGAAAGGTAGACCGTTTTATGCTAGAAAGGTATAAACATCAAAATCTTTTAGAATTTCTAAACAAATATCCTTGAATCATTACATAATAGAAATGATGAAGATTTGCATAAGTCAGAGTTGACTTAAATAAAATTATTAAAAAATTATTTATTACTATACATCAAAATAAACTAAAAATTTATTCGAATTATCATTTTAGATTATTCATTAACATGATCATTAGCTTTTATGGAGGATATCTTAGTTTTTTAAGGCCTATAATTTACGCCTTAGAAGAAGATGGACATTTAATTCTTTTTAATAATTTTTCTAAAAATACTGAACTTGTCATAGTACAAAGTCATACTTATATATATGAGATCTACAAGATCTTAAAAAAAGTAAAGGAGAATAATGTTAAAATGATTAATATTATTTTAGACATTCCCCCTTGGAGATTAGAAAATAATTTCAATCAAAACTCCAAAGTTAAATATCTTCAACAAATGTTATTTGATTCATCACATAAAAATAATGTTTTAAAAAATATCATAAATAATCTAGTAACTAACAACAATAAAAGAAAAATTCAGAATTTTATTTCAAAAGTTATTAATAAGAGTTTTAATAATCATCATCGGAATAAGGTATTTTATCAAATTAATTATCGGAACTTCTTAAAAAATTCTGATTTAAATCTATCGATTTCAATGTTTACACAAAAATTAGTAAAAAAATTTTTGAAAATTAATTCTGAAGTGTGGTATCCGGGAATAAACACTAATCTTATAGAAAAGATACCAAGAAATTTAGAGCTAAAATATGATGCCATTAATATAAGTAGGATTGTTTATCATAAAAGACAAGAATTATTTGTGAAAGCTGCAAAAGCATTAGGATTAAAAATTGCTGTTATTGGTCCATATCAAGATAAAACAATAAAATTGGATTGTCTGCATTACTACTTAAAAGATCATGAAAATGTCTTGAGAGAATTAAGTAAATCTAAATTTTATGTAGATGCTTCGTTATTTGAAGGTTTTGGTTTGACATCAATAGAAGCTGCTTTTCTAGATAAGATATCAATAGTAACAGATACATATGTTCATAGAGAAGTCTTAGAGAATTATCCATTATATTTCATGAAAAATAATTTAAATGATCTAATTGAAAAAATGAAGATGGTTTTAGCTGGTGATTTTAGTCTGGATAACGAAATGCTGGAACGAATTAAGAAAAAATATTCGCTCAAAGCAAGTAAAGACAGATTATTAAATTATATTGAATCCCTTTAATTAGGGGTTCTCTGTGTTAATTCAATATATAGTTAAATGAAAATTCTTTTATACGAAATAAATAAGTAAGTAAAATTTTAGTTTAGTAATGAGAAGGGAGTATTGTGGAGCATAACCAATTAGATATCAGAGATATTGCCATTATCGATGCCTTTCCTATTTATCAAGTAGATCCCTTAGTTTTAAGTGTAGGTTGTGGAGAAGGCCGAATTGACTTCAATTTATATAGATTAGGATATAAAGTATATGCTATTGACAATAAAGAATATAATCGTTGGGAAAATACAGAAAATGAAACTAATTTTCTTAAGTTTTCACAAGCAAATATTTTTAATCTTGAGAGCTTTCCTATTAAAAATGCTCCAATTGTTATATGTAGTGAAGTTTTAGAACATTTAGTTGAATACAAAAAGGCTTTAAAAAATTTAATAGAATTAACTAAAATTAGACTAATTATAACTGTTCCATTCGAAAAATCATTCAATTCTCCAGAACCTCCACCAATTGGACATTGTAATTTTTGGAGTGATAAGAAGAGAGCAGGTAAATATAAGGATATAAATGAATTTCATGAACTATGTTTACCTTACAGTGTATCTATATCAAAAATAAGAACTAAAGCTAGAGATGTAAAGATGAGACAATCTGCTTATTTAATTGTAATCGATAAAAGACAAAATTTGAATTTTTAATAAATTCAATTAATATAACCCTTAAATTTATCAGTTTTTCCTTCAACTATTTCAATCATATTAATTATTCTTGATGTATAATTGTGGTTCAATTTAGCTAAGCTTTCAGCATTCTCTTTTATTTTATAACGCTTTTCGTCATCATTAAGATATTTTTTCGCTATTTCTAATAGCTCATCTTTAGTATTATACCATAATATATGTTCCTCATTTACAGCAATCTTCTCTAATCCTTTAAAGTAATTTGTAAGGTAACAACAACCACAAGATAAAGAAATATAGAGTCGATTTGATGAATATAGTTCTAAATGTTTTAAATCCGGAGTACCTCCAAACATAATTTTACATTGTGAATAGAATTCCGGAAGATTATTGAATAAATTATTAATTACTTTCACTTCAAAATATTTCCTTAAGAATTTAATGATTTCTGTTCTCTTTTGATGATATCTGGAATTATCAAGCAATCCAGAAAATCCAATATCATACTTTTCTTTTATATACCTATTTCTATGCAAAATATGCGGTGTAATTAATGCAGGCATGAAATAAACGTTATCTAAATTATAAGATTTTTTATATAAGTCTATTTCACCTATACTTGAGACAAACATATAGTCAATAACATCCTTGAAGTCAAATTTTTTTGGTGTTCTTACATCCCAAAACCAATAAACGACTTTTATTTTAGAAGATCGAAAGAATTCAGTAAAGTTTTTTAAAAAATCTATTACAACCTTACCAGCAATCCATAAAATATCTGGTTTAAATATTTTTATACTTTTCATCAAATAGTTAAATGAATTGTCTTTTACATCTAATACAAGTGTTTCATATCCAAGTTTTTCAAAACCTCTTACTTGCCCATCCCACCATGAACTATTTAAATGAGAATATCTCAGAGTGTAATTTCCAATTAAACAAACTTTTATGCCATTTTTCTTAATCGGATTTTCAAATTGGTTCCTAATTAACACTTGAATCATTTTGAAAGATGAATTTAAATTGATCCAATCAATTGTGAAATTGAACTCATCTAAAACTCTTAAAATTATTCCTTTATCAAAAACATTAATGGTATATTTTAAAATGTAATTTTTTTTTTCCGGGATTATTATTAATAGAGGAGATGATGGTTTAGTAATCCTCCTTAATTCTTTAAATATTAGTTCATAATGCTCATAATTTATAAATTCAAAAAAATTGGCTAAAACCGCACAATCAAAAAAACCATCGGGTATACTATAAAATAACCCTATATCATCTAATGAATTTACTTTTTTATCTTTTAGTTTTTTTTGTATGTAATCCTTAATATCTGAAGAATTGAACCCAAAAATACAAATTTTTTTGTATTCAGAAAAAATTTGAATATTTTGGTTTAAAATCATAGCAATTTCATTAAATTTTTTATTTAAAACTTGTAAAGGAATCTTACCTATGAACTTCTGTTTAATAGCTGTGATAGTTATGGTCCCATCAATTTTTAAGGCAATATAATTTATGTCTTTAATATAAAAATAATTTTCATTAAGTTGATGTTTGACTATCTCAATTTTTTCAGTGTTATTTTTCATTTTTATTTGAATTTTCAAGATTCCCCCAGGAATTAATTTTTTATTAAAGTTTTTAAAAACCTTAGAATAATTTGAATTATTAGGAAAATATCTAAAAAAATGTCTAATATGGATAATTTTACAAGATTCGTTCTTAAAAGGTAAGTTTTTGGGTTTTATACAGATATCAGGATAATTGAAAAGATAAGGATCTATTTTCAAATATGGTAAAAAATTTCTTCTTTTAGTAAATCCAGTTCGTATTATCCAAAAATCTTGAAGGTTCTTTAAATCAATTGATTTAGTATAGTGTAAATAAATTTTAGAAATAAATTTAAATCTTAGAAATACTCTAAAAAATGAGGAAAAGAAGAGATAAAGAATCTTTCTCTCACGAGGTCTAATATTTATTAATTTAAAATGTTTAATTATGTTAAAATTTCTAAATATCATTTATCCATAACTAGTTAATTAAAATAATTAATTAAATTTTCCATAAAAAAATTGGTATAAATAAAATTCTAATCAAACAATTCTTAGTATGGAATTTAGATAATATTTTAGTAGAGAAATAATCTTGAAATTATTTGAGGAAATGGGTTATCTCCCAAGATAACGATTTTTCACTTATTTTTTTTAATCTATGTAATTGTTAGACATAACTATTTATCATAATTGCGAAAAATGAATTTCAATAATTCAAACATTAATATAGCTTTACTTAAATTATCAAATTCCTTATTTTAAATAAAACCTTATACTCTATGTAAATATCAAGATCGAGCAGTATTAAAATATCATATGACGAAAAAAATCTTAATTACTGGTGGAGCAGGATTTATTGGGCCATATCCAACAGATTTGATGCCTTTATCTTTTTTTAACTAAAGAACAGGAAATTTGATAAATTTTAAAAGGGATTCAATAATGCTATATAATTATAGGTAATTAAATATAATAATTACCTTATACTCAATATAATTAATAAATATAGAGCAAAATTATTATGTCAGAAGATGAACATAAGGTTGAATATACCACGGTTTCAATTCCTAAACCACTTATCAATAAAATAAAAGAAAGGATGAAAGGAACTGGATTTGCTTCGGTTTCAAGTTATGTAACGTATATACTTAGACAAATATTATCATCTATTGAAGTAGAAGAAAGATCGAAACAAGCATTTACTAAGGAAGAAGAAGAGAAAGTAAAACAACGTCTGAGAAATTTAGGTTATATAGATTAATCCTTGACAGTTTTTAAAAAAACATTTATATTTAAAAGAGGTTTCGAGAGTAAATGATAAAACCACATGGTGGAACATTAGTAAATAAAGTTTTGCCTAGAATTGAAAAAGAAAGGATATTAGAGGAACAAAATGATTTTAAAATGATAGAGGTCAGGCCTGAGACTCTAAAAGTAATTAAAAACATATCCTATGGTGTTTTTAGCCCATTAGAAGGCTTAATGAATGAAAATGATTATCATTATGTTCTGGACACTATGTACTTAGAGAACAATATTGCATGGCCATTTCCAATTACGTTAGATGTTTCAATGGAAGAGATTAAGAATATAGAGTCAGATGATCAAATCATTCTTTCAGATGACAACAAAGTTCCCATAGCATTAATGAATGTTGAGACAATCTATGAATATGATAAAAAAGAATATGCCGAAAAGACATATGGTACTTTAGATCAGAACCATCCTGGAGTGTTTAGTATTTTCCAATATAAAGAGAAACTCATAGGAGGTGAAATTTTCTTAATCAATGAGCCCAAACCAATTTATCCGGATTTAGACTTAAAACCAATTGAAACTAGAGTTTTATTCAAAGAAAAAGGGTGGGATAGGGTTGTGGCATTTCAAACTAGAAATCCCCCTCATTTAGGACATGAATATATTCAGAAGGCAGGATTGACTTATGTAGATGGCCTTTTTATTAATCCGGTAATTGGGAAAAAGAAACAGGGAGATTTCTTAGATGAGGTAATTATTGAATCATATAAAGTATTAATTAAAGAATATTATCCTAAGGATAGGGTAGTGTTATCAACATTTGAAACAGAAATGAGATACGCAGGCCCAAAAGAAGCAATTTTTCATGCGATTACTAGAAAGAATTTTGGATGTGATCATATTATTATAGGAAGAGATCACGCAGGAGTGGGAGATTATTATGACCCATATGATGCACACGATATTTTCGATCAATTTCCAGACTTAGAAATTGAACCAATAAAATTCAGATCTTTCTCCAAATGTACTAAATGTGATTCTATAGTTAATGATAAAATATGTCCACATCCACCTGACATGCAGAATTATTTTGCAGGAAGGGAGATTAGAGCAGCATTACAAGCAGGAAAACCACCAAATAGTGAAGTAATGCGTCCTGAAGTAGCTGAAGTAATATTGAAATATAAAAATCCTTTCGTTCTATAACCTAAGCCTAAATCAGAAAATAATATGAATAATATGGTTAATAATAAAAAACTTGTTGTAATCGGTCTTGATTGTGCAACTCCATGGGTTATGTTTAAAGAATTTATAGAAGATTGCCCAAATATCAAAAAATTAGTTAATGACGGAGTTTATGGAAAACTGAGAAGCTGTGATCCTCCAATTACAATTCCTGCATGGATGGTCATGGCAACAGGTAAAAGCGCAGGCACACTTGGTCTATATGGTTTTAGACATCGAAAAGAAAATTCTTACCATGATTTCTGGATAGCATCCTCTTATTCAATTAAAGAGAAAAAAATTTGGGATATCTTAGGTGAATATGGATTAAAATCTTGTATTTTAGGTGTACCCCCTACATACCCGGTTCAACCATTACAAGGGAATCTCGTATCTGGTTTTATCACACCCGATACAGCATCAGAATATACTTATCCTCCCGAATTAAAAGAGGAAATTAAAGAAAATGTTGGTGATTATATTTTAGATGCTAATTTTAGAGTAGATACAAAGGAAAAACTTTTGAAGGAAATTTATACGATGACCGAGATACAATTTGATACAATAAAATTTTTAATGCAAAAAAAGGATTGGGATTACTTTAATTTTGTAATTATAGGATTGGACAGGTTTCATCATGCTTTTTGGAAATATTTTGATAGGAATCATCATCTATTTAAACGGGGAAATAAATTTGAGGGTGAGATGAAAAAATTCTATAAATATCTTGATAAAAAAATTGGTGAAATATTTGATATTGTTGATGAGGATACTATAATCATGGTTGTTTCTGATCATGGTGCTAAAGCAATGAAAGGTTTGATTTGTGTTAATATGGCACTTGAACAATTGGGTTTGTTAAAATTTAAAAAGAAACATAAGGCAGGTACGCGATTAAGTGATGCTGAAATTGATTGGTGTAAATCCTATGCTTGGGGTTGGGGGGGGTATTATGCCCGAATTTTTTTGAATGTTGAGGGAAGAGAAGCTTGTGGCATTATAAAAAAAGGAGATTATGAAAAAACTAGAAATAGAATTGCAGAAAAACTTAGAAATATAAAAGATGATCAAGGTAATCGAATGAAAACAAAGGTTTATAGACCTGAAGATTTATTTCAAATAATTCGTGGGGATTCTCCTGATTTGATGGTCTATTTTGACGATCTAAATTGGAGATCAGCAGGGACAATAGGGTATGATTCAATGTACCTAAAAGATAATGATACTGGACCTGATGATGCTGTCCACGATTATCATGGTATTTTTATTATATATGACCCCAAAAACAAAAATGGTAAAGATTTGGGAATAAAAAATATACTTGATATTGCTCCTACATCTCTAAAACTTTTAGGGATTGAAGTTCCAAAAGATATGGAAGGAAATGTCATAAATTTTTAGAAAAAAAAGGTGAAAAAAATCGAACACAAAGGATTTACGTTGTGGTTTACTGGGCTTCCATGCTCAGGTAAAACTGTTCTTGCTGACGCTGTAGCTAAAGAATTAACAAATCAAGGAATGAAAGTAGAAAGACTCGATGGTGACATAGTCAGAAAGAGTTTAACTCGAGATTTGGGATTTTCTGAAGAAGATCGTAATATGAATATTGAGAGAGTAACATTCGTGTCAAAATTATTAACTCGCAATGGAGTAGCAGTGCTTGCATCTTTTGTATCGCCTTATAACAAGATTAGAGATTATTCTCGTAAAGAAATTGGGAATTATATTCTTGTTTACGTTAAATGTAGTCTTAAGGAATGTGAAAATCGTGATGTAAAAGGTATGTATGCCAAAGCAAGAGCGGGGGAAATAAAGAATTTTACGGGAATCGATCATCCTTTTGAAGAACCAGATAAAATAGACATAATCGTTGAAACAAATAAGCAGACAGTCGAAGAAAGTAAAAATATAATCTTAAAAGCTTTAAAGGAAATGGATTATTTACAAAATTAATAAAATTAAGACATTTAAATCAAGAAATCCTTTTTTTTATATAAAATAACGATTTTTTAATTTGATTAAATACAATAAGATTTCTTGACTAACAAAATTATAATACAAATTTAGGATTTTCATAATCCATATTTTTGATAAAAATTTATATTCAATCTGAATATGGAAATTTGAATATAATGTAATTACTTATGTCGAAGAAAATTTTAATTACTGGTGGAGCAGGTTTTATAGGGTCACACTTAACCGATAAATTGATTAAAAAAAATAATCATGATATTACTATTTATGATACACTTAGTAAACAAGTGCATGGTCAATTAAGCAAACCTCCTGAATACTTAAATGACCAAGCTAGATTTGTTAAAGGGTCTGTTACCGATTATGTGACATTTGAGGAATTAGTTAAAGAGAATGAAATTGTAATTCATTTAGCAGCAAGGGTTGGTGTCGGGCAATCAATGTACCAGATTAGTAACTATGCTGATAATAATATTCAAGGATTAGCTAATTTATTAGATATTCTTGTTAATTCTAATCATGATGTTGAAAAAGTAATGATTGCCTCCTCAAACACCGTTTATGGAGAAGGAAAAGCTTCATGTGATAAATGCGGTATCTTTTTTCCAGAATTAAGATTCAAAAAGCAGTTAGAAAGAAAGGATTGGGAAATTTTTTGCCCTACATGTGATTCCAAAGCTACACCCCTCTCTACAGATGAAAAAACGCCATATAACTCAACTTCAATATATGCTTTGTCAAAACAAGTCCAGGAAGAAATGAGTTTGATGATTAGTAAGACATTTGGATTAAAAACTACAATAATGAGATTTTTCTTAGTTTACGGACCA
>SDBV01010500.1_pt1 | contig 12119 bp, 14 predicted proteins | sample 2277081 | NCBI WGS metagenome assembly SDBV01 (sample SAMN10402039, study PRJNA504765) | marine sediment metagenome | isolation source: marine sediment core GS10_PC15, 223 cmbsf | place: Arctic Ocean: Southern Knipovich Ridge | collected 2010 | reverse complement strand
TCCCAAAACGATGCTGAAAGAGATCTATCGAGTGTTGAGACCCGGCGGAACCCTTATTATACGAGAACACGACTCTCGAACAAAAGGATTTGCCTTGTTTTTGGATATGGTGCACGCGTTGTATGCCGTCGTGATCAATGAAGAAGAATCTGTAGAGGAATTTTTATCGACCTTTGAATCGTTTTATCACCCCAAAGAAGTGTGGTCTAAAAACTACATCGAACCTGCCGGATTCACGTTTGCGGGGTTGGTGTACCCGAAAATGCGCGGAAGACAGAAGGGGATGGATCTGTATCGGTCGTATTATGCTCGATACAGAAAATAGATATATACGTTTTTGAACGTATATCATATATACACTTATCGTTCCGACAACAACCGAACAATATCCGTATGTCCCCTCGAAGAAGCCAAAGAAAGAGCTGTGTCTCCCCAGTCATTTTCGATATCTGGATTAGCATCGTGTTCCAACAACAACTGAACCCTATCCACGCGCTTCCCCGTAGAAGCAGCCTTCATAAGAGCTGTCCAGCCAAACCTACCTTGGATATTTGGATCAACGCCATGTTCCAACAAAACCCGAACTATATCTGTCTGTCGTAACTCGGAAGCCAAAATAAGAGGTGTGAGTGCATTCTCAGCATGGATATTCGGATTGGCACCGCGTTCCAACAACAACTGAACGATATCTGCAGATCCATTATAAATAGCGACAATAAGAGTCGTGAATCCATGTTCCTCTTGGATATTCGGTTTGGCGCCATGTTCCAACAACAACCGAGCAATATCCGCGTGTCCTTTCTCAGAGGCCCACATAAGAGCTGTTACACCTTCAAGTCGTAGCCGGGATCTGACACCTTCAGGAGTTTGGCTATTTGGATCGACGCCAAGTCGTAGCAAAGATTTAACACACTCCGTATGTCCCTCGTCCAAACACGGGAAAAACCTTTCTTGGGCGTTATCCCAATACTTTTTGTACGTTTCAAACCGAGTACCGATCGGAATGGAGGATGTTTCATACACGCCTTCAAAATCTCTCTGGATCTTTTGAGCCCAAAAATCGTCGTTTTGACATATGATTGTGTCTGCGCGACGATGTGTTGCGCAGAATTGTAAGACGTCCTTTGGTAGTAAATCGAATAACGTCTCCCAAATCACTTCTTTTGGTAGATCAAACAATTCCATTTCACTCTTTCGAGTCTTTGCGATCGATTTCTTTCCACCAACGGACTTTTTTATCTGATCTGCAGTAAGGTTTTTCCTTAGAAAAGCCACCAGATCCGATTTTGTCTTTGGTTTGGATCTTCCTTTCACATTGTATTGGCGTGCAATCGCTCTCAATTCCTTGATGGTCAACGCTGTGAGTGGGTCTTCCATTTTTCTCTACTTGTTTAAATATTACACCGTTGTAGTTGCTATACCCGAAAATGCGCGGAAGACAGAAGGGCATGGATCTGTATCGGTCGTATTATGCTCGTTACAAAAAATAGATATATTACGACAATATCCGAACAATGTCCGCGTGTCCCGCCCTCGAAGCAAGATCAAGAGCTGTATTTCCGTTTTTATTTCGGATATTTGGATCAGCGTCGTGTTCCAACAAAATCACAACTATATCTGTGTCTCCTTGATCGGAAGCCATGATAAGAGCTGTCGTTCCATCATTTCGGATATTTGGATCGGCACCGTGTTCCAACAGCAATGGGACAATATCCGCGTGTTCAAACGAAACGGCTATCATAAGAGCTGTAAATCCAAACAGATCTCGGATATTTGGATCGGCACCGTGTTCCAATAGCAATCGGACAATATCCGCGTATCCCTTATACGAAGCCACACGTAGAGCTGTATATTTCCAAGCTATTTCACTATTGGGATCGACGCCAAGCCGTAACAGAGATTTGACACACTCCGTATGCCCCTCCAGCACGCACGAACTAAACCTTTCTCGGGCGTTATCCCAATACTCTTTGTACGTTTCAAACCGGGTTCCAATCGGGATGGAGGATGTTTCATACATGCCTTCAAAATCTCTCTGTATCTTTTGAGCCCAAAAATCGTCGTTTTGACATATAATATTGTTTGCGCGATGATGTGTTGCGCAGAATTGTAAGATGTCTTTTGGCAGTAAATTGAATAACGTCTTCCAAATTACTTCTATTGGCAGATCAAATAATTCTGTTTTTCGAGTCTTTGCGGTCGGTTTCTTTCCACCGACGGACTTTTTTATCTGATCTATAGTAAGATTTTTCCTTAGAAAAGCAACCAGGTCCGTTTTTGTCGTTGGTTTGGATCTTCCTTTCACCTGGTATTGGCGTGCGATCGCTCTCAATTCCTTGATGGTCAACGCTGTGAGCGGGTCCTCCATTTTTCTTTACTTAGAATATATACACATATATTATATTATATCACGACAACAACCGAATTACATCGGTATGTCCGTAGTGCGTGGCCGCCTCTAGAGGTGTGTTTCCTGAAACATCTGGAATGCTCGGATCAGCGTCGTATTCCAACAACAATTCAACAATGTCCGCGTGTCCCTTTATTGAAGCCTCCATAAGAGCTGTCTCTCTAGACGTCCTTCTAACCACACCTTGAATATTTGGATCGACACCATGTTCCAACAAAATCCGAACGATGTCTGTCTCTCCAAGCAAGGAAGCTTCCATAAGGGTTGTTTCTCCATCATTATTTGGAATCTTCGGGTCAACACCACGGTCCAACAACAATTGAAGGGTAGCTACCTTTCGATGTATAATCGCGATAAAAAGGGCTGTCCTTCCCTGACGATCTACGATAGTTGGATCGGCGCCGTAGTCCAACAACAACTGAATAATATCCTTGTGTCCAACAGAAGCAAATGTAAGAGCCGGTGTTCCCCCACCAGCTGGGATATTTGGATCGGCACCGTGGTCCAACAACACTTGAACTATATCCAGTCGGTTAACTGCAGAAGCAAATGTAAGAGCGGTCATTTCCACTTCATCGTCATCCCGTCTATTTGGATCGATGCCAAGCCGCAACAAAGATTGGATACATTGTAGATGCTCCTCGTACACACACGGAAAAAACCTTTCTTGGGCATTATTCCAATACTCTTTGTACGTTTCAAACCGAGTTCCAACTGGAATGGAGGATGTTTCATACACGCCTTCAAAATCTCTCTGGATCTTTTGCTTCCAGAACATATCGGATTGACATATTTCACTCGCACCTTGCTGGGTTGCACAGAAATGCAAGACGTCCCTTGGAAGTAATTTGTACATAATTTCCCAAATAACATCCGCCGGCATATCTGCCAGTTCCATATCACTTATTTCCGTGGATGTTTTCCCTTTTCGAGTCTTTGCGGTCGGTTTCTTTCCACCAACGGACTTTTTTATCTGATCTGCAGTAAGGTTTTTCCTTAGGAAGTCCACCAGATCCGATTTTGTCTTTGGTTTGGATCTTCCTTTCACATTGTATTGGCGTGCGATCGCTCTCAATTCCTTGATGGTCAAATCCACGAGCGGGTCTTCCATTTTTCTTTACTTGTTTTTAAATATCACACCGTTGTGGTATGCTCGGTACAAAAAATAGATATAACATCATTACGACGGATCTTCCTTTCACATGGCATTGGCGTGCGATCACTCTCAATTCCTTGATGGTCAACGCTGTGAGCGAGTTTTCCATTTTTCTTTACTTGTTTTTTTAAAACATCATGCCGTACGCATCATCACATGAAATTCACTCCCACACATCTTCATCGGATGACTCATCAATTTTCGTCAAGATAATACAAACCAAAAATGATCGTTCCTATAAAAATGGACCTCACGGATATGGATGCAGAAATGTTGGGGGAGATCCTCGAACACATGAGTTATGCGGAAATCTTGGATTGGTGCAGGCTACATCCCCGCTTTCGCACCTTGTGCAGAGACCAAACGACGTTTGTAGGGCAACTGTTGAAAAGAAAGGCGAAAGAAGAAATAGTGGCTCGCGTGTGGTATGTACTCACGGATCCAGTAAACGGAAAACTCGTTTTCCAACTTCAATTCCCACAGAAACATTTGTCCATCTACATCTATCTCGAACAAAACACGCTCCACGAACTCATTGAGGCAATCGACACAGGTGTTGAATTTGAAGAGGTTGACTTGGGGGATACACTCGCGTCTACTTCTTTGAGTGAACCGGGTTTCGTCTACGTAGAGAGTGGCGGTCATATTATGCAAATTGGGATACCTGCGGACCTTTTAAATAATGCTCTCAAAGCAGGTCTAAGATTGGAGAGATTAGGGGAGGAGTGGCAGCAGGAGTTCGGGTATGCAGTTGTTTCTGTAGGAGGAGAAACACGTTTTATCGACGACCGGAGGTAGCTCACACCACAAAGAAAATATACGTTTTAGAACGTATATATATAATCCTATTTTGTAAATCCTACAACGTAGCACCTTGACTCTTAAGATAGTCTCTCAGGTCATAAAACGCGTAAAACAACGCCGTTTCCCCATCTTCGTTCCGTGCATTGAGTTCTGCACCCCGTTCCACTAAGAGCTTCACTGTGCGTAGGATATTTGATCGGTCAAAACCCGCCGCTGCTACCGCAAACATCAAGGGGGTCACCCTAAAATCGTTGGTGGCGTTGATGTCTGCTCCCTGCGACAGCAAGTATTTGATCACATCCACGTTTCCATCGCCAGCGGCACGCATCAACGCCGTGTCTCCTTGAAATCCTCTAACGTCTACCGTGAGACGCCGATCTCGAAGCAGCGCTTTCAATTTATCGACATCTCCATCACGTGCCGCAGCGATCAATTTCTGTGCAAGATCTTGTGTTGCCTTTTCATATTCTTTGCGCCACGTGGGCCACTTCTTTGTCAAAAGTCCGAAATCTACTTTCAGCTTCTCTTGCCAAAACCCGACGTCGTCTTCACACAACTCCCTGAAAAAGACTGTAGCTCGTGGATCTTTGTGTTTTTTTCGTGTTGGGTCTGCCGCAGCACACAGATTGTTGATGGATTCCAAATCCATCTTTAACAGATACTCGTATTGTAGTTGGGTCGGCAAGTCAAAAAATTCAAAGGGTTCAAGGTCCACGTCCATCTTTATTGTTCTTTTGAAAAAGTGAATCTTTTTGGAACGAAAGAAAGTTGAAATGGAATCAACGACCCAAAATTCCGTGTGCACATCCATCCTTCAGCACGATGCCCGCGTTCTCTCCGAGGTTATCAAGCCGGATTCTGTCGATCTGGTTGTCACGTCTCCTCCTTACCCCATGATTTCGATGTGGGACGACCTGTTTCGAACGTTGGATCCCAGTATTCCACCCTCTGACGAATGGAAAGATCATGATGCGAATGTTATTTTTGAGAAAATGCATGTTCAGTTGGACCAAGTGTGGACCCAACTTGCGGTGTGTGTGTCAAATCGGGAGGGATTGTGGCTGTTAACATGGGAGACGCTACACGAAGCATTCAACGGAACTTTCGTCTCTTTCCCAATGCAGCCAGAACCACGATGGGCTTATTAAACGCCGGATTCACTCCATTGCCCAACCTTTATTGGAAAAAACCCACGAATGGACCCAATGCGTTCCTCGGGAGTGGTTTTTTACCCGTGAACGCGTACGTGACCTTGGATTGTGAACACATCCTCCTTTTCCGAAAAGGACGTCTTCGAAAGTTTCCACCCAAGGATCCGATAAGAAAAGCGTCCTGTTTTACAAAGGCAGAACGAGATGTGGTTTTCTCAAACGTGGGAGGACGTAAAAGGTACGCGGCAAAAGAAAATCGGTAGAAGACGGTCTGGAGCCTTTCCCAGAGAGATTCCTTATCGACTCATACGTATGTTTTCGATACTCGGAGATACGGTGTTGGATCCCTTTGTAGGGACAGGAACTACGGTAGACGTTGCCACGAGCCTCGGGCGGAGTTGCATAGGTCTTGACATCGACAAAGAATTTGTAAAAGAGGCAAAAAGACTGTGTGCATAATTCTGTATACATAATTATATAGATATATATCTAACAGATATATACTTTAGAGAGTCGGTTCCAACAACCGAACAATGTCATCATGTTCGCCCTCAAAAGCCAACATAACCGCTGTTTCTCTCCCATTATTTATGATGTCTGGATTGGCGCCGTGTTCTAACAACAACCGAACAACATCCGTATGTCCCAACCAAGAAGCTTCTATAAGAGCTGTAGTATCCTTTGTATCTTGAATATCTGGATCCGCGTCGTGTTCCAACAACATCCGAACAATATCCGGGTATCCCTTCGTTGAAGCAAACCGAAGAGCAGTGTCTCCATATATATTTTGGATATTCGGTTTCGCGCGAATTCGAATATCCAACAACAACCGAACCATATCCACCAGTCCCTCCCTCGAAGCAGCCATAAGAGGTGTAGTTCCAAACCTATTTTGGGTATTCGGATCCACACCAATCCGTAACAAGGATTGAACGCATTCAACCTTTCCTCTCTCCACACACGGAATAAGTTTTTCATGAGCGTCTTCCCAATACGATTTGTACGTTCCCACTCGATCTGTTACCGGAATATCCTCCCTTTCTATTTGAAATGTGTCTCCAAAATCTTTCATGATCTTTTCAAACCAAAAATCGTTGTTTTTGCAAATGATGTTTGCAGCAGCAAGATGTGTCAAGCAAAAATGCACCACGTCCTTGGGAGGTAAATGGTACAACATCTTCCAAATGAGTTCCTGTGGTAACTCGAAGAACGTCGTTTCTGAAGAAGTTTTGCTTCCATGGACCTTGGGATCTTCCATTTTTCTTACCGACTATTTTTGGGAATGTATATATCTGTTTGATATACGTTAGAGATCCGGATCCGCACCATGTTCCAACAACACGTCAACCACGTCCGAGTGTCCCCTCCTTGAAGCCTGCATACGAGCTGTACGCCCAAAGTAATTTTGAATATTCGGATTGGCACCGGCCTCCAACAACAACTGAACATTGTCTGCCCGTCCGTTCTGAGAAGCTATCATAAGAGCTGTATTCCCATCTATATTTTGGAGATCCGGATGCGCGTCGTGGTCCAACAACAATCGAACAATATCCGCGTGCCAATCAGAAGCTTTCATAAGCGCTGTTCTGCCACTGTTATCTTGGATGTTCGGATTGGCACCATGTTTCAACAACAACACAACACCGTCTACGTCTCCCCTCTCACCTGCCAACTCAAGAGCTGTATTTCCATCATTATCTTGGATATTCGGATCAGCACCATGTCTCAACAACACTCGAAGCACGTCCGAGCGTCCCCAACTAAAAGCCGAACTAAGAGCCGTACTTCCAAACTCATTTTTGATATTCGGATCAGCATTATAATCCAACAACAACCGAACAATATCCGCACGTCCCCTTTCAGAAGCAAACATAAGGGCTGTTTCTCCATTCTTCTCTTGGAGATTTGGATCAGCGTCGTATTCCAACAACAACCGAACCACATCCACGTGTCCCTCCCCAGAAGACCATATAAGAGCTGTCTCTCCCCACATATTTATGAAATTCGGATTGACACCAATATGCAACAAAGATTCGACACATTCCGCCTTTCCCCCCTCCGCACACAAAAGAAGCTTTCTTGGGGCATCTTTCCAATACTGTTTGTACGTTTCCACTCGATTTTCTGCCGGAATGCCTTTCACTGTCAATTCCCTTTCAAACACGACTCCAAAATCTCTCCGGATCTTTTGAAGCCAGAAATAATTGTCCTGACAGATAATTGCAGCGCCTCTATAGGTTTCACAGAAATGCACCGTGTCCCTAGGAGGTAAATGGTACAACATCTTCCAAATAAGTTCCTGTGGTAGATCAAAGAATTGGGTTTCCGAAGCTCGGTCTCGAGCGACCTTGGGATCGTCCATTTTTCTTACCTGCTATTTTTAGGAAATGTGTATACATATCTATTTGATATAGATATATACTTTAGATAACTAACAATGGTTCCAACAATCGAACAATGTCATCATGACCCTCCCGAGAAGCTTCCCTAAGAGCTGTCCAGCCATTTTTATCGTGGATATCCGGATGGGCGCCGTGTTTTAACAACATCCGAACAATATTCGTATATCCACCCCAAGAAGCATCCATAAGAGCTGTACTGCCCTTTTTATTTTGAAGATCTGGATCGGCGTTATGTTCCAACAACATCCGGACAATATCCGGGTATCTCATACCAGAAGCAAACAGAAGAGCTGTATACCCATACACATTTTGGATATTCGGTTTCGCGCCGTGTTCCAACAACAACCGAACCATGTCCACCAGTCCTTCTCTCGAAGCAGCCATAAGAGGTGCAGTTCCATGCTTATTTTGGAAATTCAGATCCACACCAATCCGTAACAACGATCGAACGCTCTCCGTGTCCCCTCTCTCCGCACACAAAAGAAGCAGTAATGGAGCGTCTTTCCAATACGATTTGTACGTTTCCAGTCGATTTTCTACCGGAATATTCTCTCTTTTTATTTCGTACACGTCTCCAAAATCTCTCATGATCTTTTCAAACCAAAAATCGTTGTTTTTGCAGATAATGTTTTCAGCACTTCGATGTGTCAAGCAAACTTGTACCACGTCTTTAGGAGTCAAATAGTACAACATCTTCCAAATGAGTTCCTGTGGCAACTCGAAAAACGTTGAATGAAGGATGTTCTCACACATTTACTGAGCGTATAAAGTGTGATATAATTTCATTTTTTCTACACTTTAAACTTGAAATAATACCCTCTTCCACCTGGGTTATTAAAATTTCTGGTTATCCTTAACAGTCCATATTTTCAATGGATACTTCATTTAGTTTGTCTATCAACGCCTTGGTATCCTTGTATTTGGTTTTGGACAAGTCGCGCAACATCACATCGGCGCTGGGGTGAATGTCTTTCTTTCGGCGTGCTTTGGGTTTGACCACCACCAATTTGTGCTCGCGGACGTTGCGTTGGGAAGGAGGCAAGTGCGAGTGCGAGTGGAATCTTGCCGCGCGACCGACAATTTGCTCTTCGGCATCGACGTTCCACACGCTCTCAAATATGATCACGTGGCGCGTGCCTACGAGATCCAACCCCTCCGCCCCCGCTTTGGTGATAAAAAGCACATTAGGACCTTCGGTGTCGTTGAAAACCTCAACATTGATTTTGCGTTGTTTTTCGGGAATGTCCCCACTCACAACGACGTACGGGATTTTCTTTTTCTTCAATCGTCGTTCCAATACCTCAATGCCCTTGGACTTGAACGCCGAGTAAATCAACGTCTTTTGACCTTTTTCAACGACATCCATCACGTAATCGCATTTGACACACGTTTTGATGACGTTGCTGCCCATCCGTAACCCCACGTAAAAAATCCAGGGGTTGATGTCGATGTCTTTGCCTTCTTCCAATTTCATATATTCTTTGTAATATCTGGAAGTCATCTCAATCTCGACTTTACCGTGTCCTACGTGAATGACTTTCGGATAGTCTTTCGATTTAAGGGGTTTGTAGAAGCTAAAGAGACATTGAAAGTAGTCTCGGAACGCATGATCGTCGTTCAAAAGAAACTTCAAATCACGCTTGGCAAGAGGCAATTCTCCACGCACCATCGCCACCAAGTTCAAGATGTCAAAGGTGCGATTGGGAGCGGGGGTAGCGGTCAACAACAGCACCTTCCAAGCGTGCATCGCACAATGAATCACGGATAAGGCGATCGAAGACGGAACGTTGGTTTTCAGATACTCGGTGATGGCTGTTTTGGTCAGGAACCGTTTCAGATTGTGGGCTTCATCCACGATCAAAAACGTGTTGGAACAATCGATTTCTCCTCGTTTGGAGGCGTAGTAGAACTGGGTGGAGGTGTACAGCGTATAGTTGGGGTCGTTGGCGTCCAATCCGTACTTCACCATTTCTTTTCGGAAATTTTCTCGTAGGGATTTGGGCGTGATCACAAAGACATGTAGTTTTTTCTTTTTGGTTCTTGGAGCGTCCCGTAACGCACATTGAGAGGCAGCAATGGCGGCCAAGGTTTTGCCCGACCCCACGTCAAACGCTGCGACCAAACCGCGATGCGACGCAAAATACTTGACCACGGCAATTTGATGAGGTCGGAGTGTCACCTTGGAGCGCGCAATACATTTGTCTTGGGTGAGGGATTTCTTCAGTACTTTCGCAGAAAGGTTTCGCATCAAAAATTGGATCAAAAGATGCTTTCGCAATCGCGAATAGCCGCGAATCTTGTTCGAGCGAGCAATATCTTTCAATTGAACGACAGTGAGTCCCTTCAACGTCTCTTGCAACGCCTTAGACATTTGTATATATTTACATTTTCCATATAACGTGTAGAAGGTTCCATTTTTGTACTTTGTTTGGAATAAATTATCGGGATATTTGTGAAATTTACTCTGCGTTTCTTCATTTTTTATTGCAAAAATGTATCGGCGGCGCTTAAAACCATTTCCGAACAAATGTATGTGTAAAAAAATGAATATATTGATGCTCTTGTTTGTAACAAATGTCTCTTTTTATAATTCCGGAAGAACTTTTGTTGGAAATCTTACTTTACGTTCCTACAACGTGCTTAGGGGATGTTTTAGTAGTGTGCAAACGTATTGCGCGCATTCTTTGCTCTGATGAATTTTTGCGAAAAGCGTTGATTGAAAATACATTGTTGCTAAATTGGAAACTTTGTACGTCCAAACAATTTCTCCTTCATGATCTGTATGAAACCAACCAATTGGGAGATGCAAACCGTATCATTTACAAAAGGGAGACGGCTGATCCCATACGCGTTCTTAATATGAAAAGCACGTGGTGTGGATATGGTGCTGAACAGCATGTGTTACATTTACTTGAGAAGCGTTCGGCGCAATCGGGATCGTTGCCTTGTCTTATTATTACACACGTCGCTAGAGAAGCAGCAGCTCATGATTTTGACCAAATCATCCATTTTTTGACAACACACCCAGACATTGATCCATTCTATTTTGCCCCTAACATTTTTGCGTACTTGTGTGGAAAAGAAGACATAGAACAAGTAAAGACCTGTTTTACAACATTAGAGGAGGAGTGGGACGATGAGGTTCTTACGGAGCATTGTCTCAAGGGGTTTATAACGGCAGTGAGGAGCAGGAAATTAGAAACAGCAAAAATGGTAATGCAGTGGGGACCGTTTGCATTGGATAAACGCGAAAAGGAACGTCTCTTTAGCCATGTCTGTAGAGACGGAGATTACGAGGGTGTCCGTTTTTTCCTAACAACTCCATATCTATGCCCCGAACGAACATTTATGTATTATCGATTAAAACTTGCTTGTGAAGAAGGAGATTCCACGCTGTTTACGTTGCTTTTTGCCAATGGCTCTACAATAATATCAGACATATTTTTCACTCATAAATCTGACAATTTAGAGCGTCTTCATAAACTAACTACGGGGCAATATGCACGTCTTTGCCCAGAGGATCCAAAACAAAAAGAGTACGAAACCATTCTTCACGTATTATGGGGAGAGACACCATCGCATGAGAGATGGATCACCCTACACCGTGCGTTGGATATGCTGGAGAGAGGAAAGAACAAACGAGGTGTCCAACAGGTGGTGGAGTTGAATGGGTGGTCGGGAACAAATAAGCGACGTTTACAACGAGAAATCGCGGCGCGTTACGAAAAGGGTCATCTTTTTATTGCCAAAACACTCTTTGGAATTTTAAAGAAAATCGAGTGAGTTGTTAACGTTCCAGTAAATAATAAAATATCTACGGATATTTTATGTGGTGACTTGTTGATTTTTAAATGGGTTTTAATTGATGAAATTTTGTTTGGAGAAGTTTCCAGGTAGCTTCACTAGCTCGGAAACTATAATCAAAATCCTCTTTAGTGATGATCGTTTTAGGACCAAACTCCCAGATCCAATCACTCACCATTGCAAATAGATCTTTTTCAGAAAATGGCAGAGTTTCATGTTGATCCCAATAGTGAATCCAATAATATGGAGTAGATTGTTCTAGATACAATAATAGTTCTGGCATATACAATGGCTGTTTTGACTTTAATACCACATTGCTCTGCCAAAAATTGGGCTTTGACGTGTCCACCTTCCCTGCGGGCGACACATGTGAGGATGCAGTGGAGGTCAAC
>SDBV01010499.1_pt1 | contig 12119 bp, 12 predicted proteins | sample 2277081 | NCBI WGS metagenome assembly SDBV01 (sample SAMN10402039, study PRJNA504765) | marine sediment metagenome | isolation source: marine sediment core GS10_PC15, 223 cmbsf | place: Arctic Ocean: Southern Knipovich Ridge | collected 2010 | reverse complement strand
TTCGAACCTACGCCCAATCGGTTATGAGTGTTGGGGTTCTGTGTATTACTCATTGTTGACACCCCTCTTTGCTATGGGTTATGAGATTCGAACTATTCATTGAGTTCAATAATAACGTCACCAACTTTGCGGGGTCTTGTTACTTTTACCACGGAAGATGCGTCCAGGAGCTTCACAAACGTTGTATGACCGTATGTTCGATAATTAAAACCTGGATCTAGTCTTTGTATTGTCGAGTGAAGCTTACTGCCTAGTACTCTTCCATTATCATCTTCCGATGCCCTAAAACCACGTAATAATAGCTCGTCCACCGGAGATATTTCTGGTATTTTAGACGACATATCGAAGCCAGCTTGATCTAAAAAGAAATAGCGATCACATGATCTTACTAGGTTATTGGATTTAGTCTCTTTTCTACCGGCACCAATTACTACCTTACCTGCTGACCTCAATTTATTTATTAGAGGAATAAAATCGGTATCCGATGAAACAATTACAAAAGTATCAACAGTTGACTGAAATAATAATTCAGTCGCATCAATTGTAAGACGTATATCACTCGAATTTTTCCCACTTTTAGTAGAGCGATATATGAGAATCGGTTCAATACCAAGTTCAAATAACTGTTCACGCGGGGTCTTCGAACTCGACCAATCCGCATAAGCTCTTTTTATAATTATGCGCCCGATGTCAGATAAAGCATCAAAAAGCCCCTGTATTGTATTCAGCCCGACATTTTCGAAGTCAATTAATACCGCAATCTGGCTTTCGGTTGATCCTTTTTCTATGCCCATTTTATTTCTTCTCCCCTACTCTTCCTTCTATGGGTATTAACTGTGGTTTTTTACTGCCTATTTTTCAACCATAGTTATTACCTACGGTTATTAACCCCTAAAATACTAGTCTCAGAGTAAAATACTTGAGTTAAAATACTAGCTTCGGAAGTGGGCTCGGCAGGGTTCGAACCTGCGACCAATCGGTTATGAGTGTTAGGGTTCTCAATATAGTTATTCATTATTTTCTTCCTTCTTTGGCTTGGTTATGTATTCAGAATAGTATTTGAAACCAGCAGATATTACATCAGCAATAGCAACCCCTGTCCCCTTAGATTGATCTTCCTTTTTGAGTTCCTGCTGAATTTCATCGAGTTTAGTCACTATTATATCAAATCTTTCTTCATTTATTTTTCTATCCTGCCCTCGTTTCACCTGCACTAATCCTAAGGTAATAAAACCCAGTCCGATAAGTCCTAAGGCAATTTGAAGTTGTATAGGGGAATTCATAAAAGCCAGAATGATAATTCCAAGCCCAATCACTATCATTACGGCACTATACAACCAGTATGATACATTGACAATGGATTTTAAGAATTGCATTCCCCTTTATCCTATTTGACTTTTTTATTTTACTACCCGGCTATTAACTGTAGTATTTTATTAAAAAAATGTAAACTTCGATAGATTTATTCCATCCGGTTATGAGTGTTGGGATTCTCCATACCTAATATTCCTAGTAATACTCTAACAGCTATCCTCTCCGGTGGAAATATTCTTATCAGATTTACTAAAATCTTTTCTTTCTCTTTGCTCTTTTTGCTGCTGCCTTACTTTTTACTTTAGGCATCCACTTTGTTTTCGCCTTAGCCTTTACCGCAGGCTCTGTCTTTGTTTCTGCCTTAGCCTTTACCGCAGGCTCTGTCTTTGTTTCTGCCTTAGCCTTTACCGCAGGCTCTGTCTTTGTTTCTGCCTCAGCTTTCACCACAGGCTCTGTCTTTGTTTCTGCCTTAGCCTTCACCGCAGGCTCTGTCTTTGTTTCTGCCTCAGCCTTCGCCGCAGTCTTTGTCTTTGTTTTTGCCTCAGCCTTCGCCGCAGTCTTTGTCTTTGTTTCTGCCTCAGCCTTCACCGCAGGCTCTATCTTTGTTTCTGCCTCAGCCTTCACCGCAGGCTCTATCTTTGTTTCTGCCTCAGCCTTCACCGCAGGCTCTGTCTTTGTTTCTGCCTCAGCCTTCGCCGCAGTCTTTGTCTTTGTTTTTGCCTCAGCCTTCGCCGCAGGCTCTTTGTCCCCTCCAAATAAGTCTTTAAATTTCATCTCACTCCTTCTGATTACAATCCAATTTGAAATTAATTTTAGTTACGTTAAGATATATTCATAAAATACTAGGCTCAGAGTAAAATACTTGAGTTAAATACTAGCTTCGGAAGTGGGCTCGGCAGGGTTCGAACCTGCGACCAATCGGTTATGAGCCGACCGCTCTACCGCTGAGCTACGAGCCCCTTTCTAGGTAAAGTATAGTGGAACTTATAGCAGATTTCAATATTGAATAGCCTGGTATAAGGGCAATGGCTAGCCGCGTGGATATTAATAGGCAGGCGTCTAGAGACAGGCTTTGTTATTCCATGCCGGAGGTAAAGCTTCTTTTGAGCAGCGTATCAAAAGCTTCAAACCACTTCATTTTGACCTCGTCAGACCAATTAGGGTCCAGGGTCGGGAATTTTGCCAATACCATTTCGTGCCATGTTAATTGCGGTGGAACTTGGTCTGTTGTCAGCAATTTCGCTGAATTCCGATTCGTCCCGGAACCAGTTTTTACCATTCCTTTTTTACCACTTATGGCACGCCTTGTTTTGGACCTCTTCATTATAAACGGGGACAAAGTAACGCCGGCGTCACTTTGCAAGCTGACAAAGAACTTTATACATTTGCGGGCGACGTCACCGGAAACCTGGTAGGTACTGAAGAAGGCTTCCTCCAGTTGAGCATAGGTGGCAACCTTTGGGTCAATGGACTTTTCCAGGAGAAAATCAAAGGCGCTATTTGTTACCTGACTCAGAACCTGCGACCTCTGGACGCCCTTAGCCGACACCAGCTGTCTTAGCCGCATCGTTGGCACACCATTAGTATCAATGAGGCCCAAGAACCGTAGCGCTGTCATAAGCTGAATTCCAGTACTACCGGAGTACCTTTCCCCCCAATAGCTGCGGTCAATTCGAGCCGGTATTCCCAGCTGCAATGCCTCAATAAAATTTAAGAATGTGCGGTATGAAACGTATGGTGGCAGTGTTTTCTTGCCCCTATCATCAACCAACTGCATCGCCTCCCTATTCCTGAATGCTATTATACTTAAATGGAATTTATGTTTCAAGTGGTACGGAGCATTTAAGAGATAGTTCCAACAAATAATTCCAGATTACTGTACTGTGGGGAGACTTTGGAATCGGCAGGGACAAGTGCGGACAAAAGTTGACGGCTGCTTTTGGCACGAGGTATGCTGACTAAAATTTAGTAAAAAAGGAGGCGAAACATGGGGACAGCTATTGATTATCAAAAGGTAATGACCGAAATTGTCTACATTAACCTGCCTGGGCCAACCGAACCCGGCCCCGGAATGACGGGTGGAGAGCTGCTGCACGGATTTCTGGCCGACATCGACCGAGCAGAGGACAAAAATGTGCAGGCCTTCATTGAATCCTTATGCGGAAAATGGAACGTTCACTATAGAAACAACGGAGAATAGCTCAGTTCTATATCTTATAAGTAAGGAGCGATAAATGAAAAGGACTAAAATTGCCGCCATTGATGCTGGGGCAACTAAAATATGCACGATTATGGCCGATACGAATGGCGATGGAGACCTCCGAATTCTGGGAGTCGGCATCGTTCCATCTTCCGGGCTGGAAAGTGGTATGGTAGTTAATATTAGAGAAGCCGCCGCATCAATCGCTCACTCAGTAAAGGAAGCGGGGAAAATGGCAGGTTACAGGCTGAAATCAGCCTGTATCGGTATATCAGACAAGGATATAACTTCACTGAATAACCGTGGGGTGATTTCCATCCCCCACCACGACGAGCTGGTGCGTACCGCCGACCGCAAGCGTGCCCTCGAAGTGGCCCAAAGCATTGAGGTCCCAGACGACCAGAGATTACTTCACGTTATACCCCGCTATTACACTCTTGACGGACAGAGGAATATCAAGGACCCGGTGGGTATGCAGGGCTTCCGGCTACATGTTGACACGCATGTCATTGCGGCACCTATAATATCAGTTCAGAACCTGAACAGGTGTATTATGAGCCTTGGTATCAGTATTGATGGCTTGGTCTTCAAATCTCTAGCCAGTGCCGAAGCCGCCCTTACTGAAGATGAGAGACAGAATGGGGTCATGCTCATCGACATCGGCGGTGCCACCACTGATGTTGCTGTTTTCAAGGATGCTAGCGTATTTGGCACGGCAACCTTACCGGTGGGGGGTCACCATGTTACCAATGATATTGCCGTGGGGCTGGGGTTTAACTTCGATAAAGCGGAGGAGATAAAGAAAAAATACGGTAGCATCACGCCATCGGGAGAAAGCGGTGCTGATGAAGTAGCTATAGCCGAAAATGGGCACAGCGTCTCTTACACTGACCTGCGTGACGTTATTGAGGCACGTATCGACGAACTTTTCCGACTCATCCTGCTTCAGATGCCGCTAACTGACCACGCAAAAGCTATCCCATCAGGGTTGGTACTCACCGGGGGCAGTTGCAACCTGGCCGGCATTGCTCAGCGGGGGCAGGAGATAACCCAGCTCCCGGTAAGAGTCGGCCTCCCACATAGCCCGGATGGTGGCGATGACATGCTAAGCGACCCAGCTTATGCCACCAGCGTTGGTCTTCTGTATTGGAAAATAAGGAACCAGAACTCTCAAGACTGCTATACCAGGACAGGAAGTCTACGCGCATTGTTGCCCAGGGGCTTGGCCTATTTCGGCAGCAGAATATAGTACCATAATAACACGTCAAAGGAGATGGAAAATGGCAAAAACAAGTTACGTACCCAGCCCGGCTAGAATCAAGGTAATCGGCCTGGGTGGAGCCGGTTGTAACGCCATCACCAGGATGGTACGGCAACAAATACAGGGTGTGGAATTCATTGCGATGAATACCGACGCCCAGCACCTGGAGGTTACCGAAGCACCAATTCGTGTACATCTCGGTCAAAAAACTACCCGGGGGCTGGGTGCGGGTGGTGACCACCTGATTGGACAGAAATCGGCTGAAGAAAGCCAGGACGAAATCAAACAGCTGGTCGCCGAGGCAGATATGGTGTTCCTTACTGCCGGTATGGGGGGTGGGACCGGCACCGGGGCGTTACCCATTTTGGCTGAAATTGCCAAGCAAAGTGGAGCGCTCACCATCGCGGTAGTTACCAAGCCATTTTCATTTGAGGGTACTCGCCGCAGTAAAGTCGCCGAAGAGGGAATCGCCAGTGCGATTAATAAGGTGGATACCCTGGTCATCATTCCCAATGACCGCTTGCTTGACCTCTGTGACCGAAAGACGGGTGTCGATGGCGCCTTTAAGCTGGCTGACGAAGCCCTCTATCATGGAGTTCAGGCAATTGCTGAAGTCATTACCGTCCCAGGACTCATCAACCTTGATTTTGCTGACGTAAGGACAGTGATGCAGGACGCCGGCCCGTCCTGGATGTCCATCGGGCGGGGTACAGGACCTAACCGGGCAATTGATGCTGCCAAGGAAGCCCTGGAAAGCCCTTTACTTGATGTCTCAGTCACCGGGGCAAGGGGCGTACTGTTCAATATTGCCGGCAACAATGGCCTCAGCCTACTTGAGGTAAAGGGTGCTGCCGACGCCATCCAGCAGGCCGTTGACCCGCAGGCAAATATTATTTTCGGTGTCACTCTTGACCCCAATTTGGATAAGGATGTACGCCTGACGTTAATCGCTACCGGTTTCAGTAGTAAAGAGGAATTAATCGGTGCTGGCCGAGAGAAGGAAATGACCCGACTGCTAAAAAGCATTAAGAGCGAAGAGGAATTGGCAGTTCCCGCCTTTTTGCGGCAGCACCGCGTGCTCTCCAGCCAACACTCAGGAACGTAAATCCGTGAATCTGCTCAAGAACTGCTAAGCCTTACAAAGGAGGGGCGACCTGGCGTCCTCAACCCTGGGTCATTTAAGCCCGTAGGAGTTGATTGCCTGGGAACTGCCCGAGGTCGACGGCGAATACGGCAGGCGAAATGGTTAAGCCATGACAGTTATAAAGGTGGTACAATGATTGGGGGCTGGAGGAGTGGTGGGAACATCACCCTTTAATAACAGCTTAGACCAGCCCCTGGTCTTATCACCTAAATCTACTTGGACTCAATGCTTTCGTTTCCTCTGCAGCCTTTTTGGCTTGCTCGCCCCCGCCTATAAGTTCAGTTACAAGCCGTCCTGTCGCTGTGCTCATAGTAACCCCTGTAGTTCCCAAGCCGGCGGCCACATACACATTGTCCCACCCTGGCAATGAACCTATTATCGGCATCTCATCAGGAGCATAGCCTAGTAGACCATGCAAGTCCTCAACCACTAGGGCATTCTCCAGTGCAGGGAAAAGACGTACGGCACCTTCTACCATAGCCACTTTCATTTCTTGCGTTGAGATATCTTCCCACGTTCCTGGGTTGTTATTGTCCCATGTTGCCGGCCAATCCTCTGAGTAACCGGCAAGCACTGACCCATCGACCCTTGGCACAACCGATATGTGTAGCCGTCCCGTCCCCTTGCCTGGCCACTCGCTATGGGGCGGCGTAAAGCCAGCACGACGCCTGGGATGATTGAGCCCCAGCAGCTTGACAGCCTGGCCCCTTACTACCTTCAGGGGTATCTCCACTCCCAGCCAGGAACCGGCTTGCCTGCTCCATGGACCCATAGCTATAACTACCGTATCAGTAGCAACCTCTCCTCTGCGGAGAATTACTGAGGTTACCTTGTTCTTATTGCTACGAAACCCCACCACTTCAGCCAACCGGATGTTGCTTCCCAGCTTCTCTGCGGCTTGAGCGAGGGCAAGGGTATATCGATAGGCGTCAACCTGGGCATAATCAACTAGCGCTGCCCCCCGAACTTCCGTGCTGATGAGATTATCCTCGGCTCTTATCTCATCCCCCGAAAGCCAAGTAGCCTCATAACCACCGTCCTTTACCTTGGACACCAGCCCTCTAACGACCTTTTCCTCTTCTTCTGACAAGGCACAAAAAAGGCCGCCCTGAGCACCGTATCGTATGTCCAGCCCCGTTTCCTCTTTCAATTCTAGGTGTAGTTGCTTGAGCCGATTGTAGGTCTCTGCCTCCAAAGACACGCTGGTTTTCTGGACCTCTGTCTGAGACCAGCTACCAAGATAAAGGACTGCCCCCGCGGCTGAGGAAATATTCCCCATACTCGCCCCGGAGGCCCTTGCCCCGATAGAATCCATCTCAATTACCTGACAGGGGATTCTTTCCCTTGCTAAGTGATAGGCAATAGAGAAACCGATGACGCCTCCCCCTAATACAACCACGGCTGCTTTTTTACCAAACTTATTCATCATTTTCTTTAACTAGTTTCTGGGATTGTTCCAGGATATTATGACAGTGATTGGTTACTGCGACCCGAACCTTAATACTCTTCGCCCATGGTCAATATATGATTTTGTACTCCATTTAGCACTTTTTTTCGGCTACTGTCAATCTTCTTACCAATACCTCAATCTGAAATTGTTGGGAAAACGCGGACTCTGTAAGGAGCGCACCCCTGTGATTGGAAGGAGACCATTTGGTATCCTGTCACTTGTATGGTTAGTCCAGCCTGATACAACTTTAATCATAATATGTTAGAATTATTCGGGGCAGGTCGATGAACCGTATGTTGGAACAACATAGAGGAGAACATCCTGGAACCCCTGAGGATGCAGCACACCATTGTCCAGCGACCACTGCCGCCTGAGCTGGCCACGTGTTACTACACAGGCTATTTTACAGCGCATATCAGAGCATAAATCAGCTCGAGTACCCTGAGGCTGAGTTCAGGTATATTTAAGCTTCAGCGATTTGTGTGTTTGGTGTTGCCTGATTATATGAGGAGGATTACCAATGCAGGAATATTCACTAATCGGCAAGGCAGTAGCAAATGTTGACGCTCTGCCCAAAGCCAAGGGAATGACGCAATTTACTGGTGATATAACGCTACCCGGAATGCTCCACGGAAAGATTTTGAGAGGCTGGTACCCCCATGCCAGGATACTAAATATTGATTTGAGCAAAGCAAAGCGGCTAAGAGGAGTGCTGGCAGTAATAACCGGCAGGGACATTTCTTACCGCCCCTACGGTGTTGTCGTGAGAGATAAACATGCCTTCGCTGTTGAAAAGATTAGACACATAGGAGACGAGGTGGCTGGAGTTGTCGCTATCGATGCTGACATTGCCGAGGAGGCCTGTGAACTTATAGAGGTTGAGTATGAAGAGCTTCCGGCGGTATTTGACCCTTCCGAGGCCATGCAAGAGGATGCGCCGTTGATTCATGAGAGGCTTCAGGAATACGAACGCTCGGCAATAGTTCGACCAGTCGCTGGAAGTAACATCTGCGGGCACTTTAAACTGCGAAGAGGTGATGTCGATCAAGGTTTCCAATCGGCAGACTACATATTTGAAGACGAGTTTAAGACACAGCCGATTAGCCCGGCTAGCATCGAGCCCCTAGTTTGTATCGCCAATGTAGACGAACTTGGGTCTATAACCGTCTGGTCTACGACACAATCCCCGTTCGAGACAAGGGATCACATTGCGTTGAGTCTCGGCATATCGTTTAACCGGATTAGAGTGATAGTGCCTCCCCTCGGCGGAGGTTTTGGTCTCAAAATGGGTATTAAGGCAGAACTAGCCTGCATTGCCATGGCCCAGCATGTGAGAAAACCAGTAAAATTGGCTCTAACCAGAGCGGAGGTTTTTACCGGCGGCTCGGTCAGGCTACCCACAGTGTACAAAATAAAAACGGGGGTTAATAAAGACGGTACCATAATCGCTCGAAAGTGCACCAGTATCTATGACACTGGTGCTTACGCCAATCTCGGGCCGTTCATCACCTGGCAAGGGATGAGAGTTGGCGGTGGACCTTATGAAATCCCCAATATCTGGGTGGATGCCTATACCGTCTATACCAATAACATTGTAGGTGGTGCCTTTCGTGGTTTCGGCACGACGCAAGCCGCCTGGGCAATCGAATCGCAGATGGATATAATAGCCCAGAAATTGGGCATCGACCCACTGGAGCTCAGATTAAGAAATGCGGTAGAAGAAGGTTCTATCTGCCCAACGGGACAGATAGCTCACGCAGTCGGACTGAAGGAATGCCTGCGGAGTCTGGAAGAGAAGGGAAATTGGAGCCAGCAGAAGCAAAAGGGGGGAAAGGTTTCTGGCATGGGTATAGCTTGTTTCCACAAGCCGACTGGTACACCGACATCCCATTCTGCTGTGGTGCAGGTGAACCCTGATGGCTCGGTCGACCTATTAATTGGTTCCGTAGATATGGGTCAGGGCTGCAACACGGTTTTTTCCCAAATGGTAGCTGAAGAGCTGGGCATTCCTGTGGAAAAGGTAAGAGTTGCTCCACCGGACACTTATGTAACACCTTACACCACGGCCACCACTGGCAGCCGGGCGACTTTTTGCATGGGGAATGCTGTCAAGAGAGCTGCCCAGAATGCAGTGGAGGAACTACTTAAGGTTGCCTCTTTAGCCCTGGAGCTTCCGGTGAAAAGGCTGGAATTCAAAGGTGGTAAAGTATGGATAAAGGATTCGCCTCATGAAGGGATACCGATAGACGAATTACCTTTGGGAAGCAGATTAGCCAAATCCACCGAATACCCCATAATTGGGAACCCTATTATCGGTAAGGGTCACTTTACGTCGGCAGGTAAGGAATCCATTATGGATTCAGAAACTGGGCAGGCGAGTAAATCATCGGCATTCTGGATGTATGGCGCTAACCTAGTTGAGGTAGAGGTAATACCTGATTCAGGAGAAGTAAAAATTAAGAGGGTCCTGGCGGCTCACAATGTGGGTAAAGCAATAAACCCGTGCCTTCTGGAGGGCCAGGTTATAGGTGGAGTAGTCATGGGAATCGGGGCCACACTTTATGAAGAAGTAGTTCGGGATAAGGGCACGATACTAAACCCGTCTTTTATCGACTATAAGATACCGGTGGTTACCAACACCCCTGATGAAATAGATTGCGTCTTTATTGAAGCACCTCATAAGGAGGGGCCTTATGGAAGTGTAGGAGTAGGGGAAGCGGTAATGGTAGGCATATCAGCCGCGATAGGAAATGCTATTTATGACGCAATTGGTGTGCGCATCAAGGAATTGCCAATAACCCGGGAAAAGATACTCAATGCACTGAAGCAAAATTCTGAGCCTGAATAAATGTCTCCTTATAGGACATTTATGCCCAAAGTGTATAGACGACATTGGTTTGAATTGTTACCGATGAGAATCAGGCATTTTTAGCCCAGAGGCGCTTATGCCACCCTCTATGTTCATCAGCTGCGAGCTTTCTATACTTCGCCGTTGTGGTGAAGCCAGCGTGAGCCAAATGTTATTGAAGGAGCCGTAGCCCATCGCAAACCTGCTCCCGCCGGCAGGCAATTCAATAATTAGTACTCTGTGCGATTGTAGCACCCACCACCCCACCAGTCACTTCCACCGGGGATATTGTGTTCCTCAGCAGCGAATTCACTCCACGGCGAGAAGAATGGCTCTGCCGGGTCGAGCTTAACAAGCTCTCCTCCTTTGCAGCCAATAACCTTGGCCGGCGACCCTGGCAATTTAATATCACGGTCGGTACTGCCTGTGCTTACCATGGCCGTAGCCTCCGGAACGTAGAAAACCAATGGCAACTCTGTTCCATCTCTACCACCCCACTCCGGGGTTATGAACACTGTCTTGACCCCTTTCTTCTCACAAGCTTGGACTGTCAGCATCACATCTATAAAGTTCGCCCCAGATGCGGTTATCCTGGTTATAATAGCACCGTCTGCCCTCAGTAACCTTGCCATCTGGGAGGCACACTCCGCGCTAACCCTCTTGCCAAATTCAGTTTCAAACCGTGTTCTCTGCACAATTACTCCTAAGAAGTTAAGGCGTTTTCCGTGCTCCCTTAGCAGCCCAAGGACTGTGGGGTGGTTAAGCCACGTCCAAGTGTCCGAATAACCGGCAAAGCCCCTCCGCGCATCTTTAGTAAACGCACCATCAAGGAATTCATTAGGATGAACAAGAGTTGGTAAGGACTCCCGAATAGGCAGTCCGTAGTAAGCTATGCTAGAGTGAGTATGATGCCACTTTGTCATTAAAGTAAGTATGTACACCACTCTCGGTAGAGAAGGGGCAGTCTCACCGAGCTCAAAAACCTCCACATTCTCGGCTGTCAGAGCTCTTGTAGTCTCAGCCAGCCGCCGGGCAACCTTTAACTCAGCCAACTGGATTGCGCTATGGGCCTCGAGTTCAGTAACACCATCGATGAGCCTAAATATTAAGACAACATTAATAGTCGACCCGAAAGGTACTATCTCAGCTCCTGGCCCCCACATATCTAAAATCGTAGAATTCTCTGCGTCGGTTCCACTTCGAATCGTTGGGTGATATGTCGCTGACGGTATGATAGCAACTCCGGATAGCCGATGAGTTCTGCCTTCGCCAACAGTCTCGATGGGGCCGAGAATTCCAGGAAAAACACACCCCGGCCCCGAAACTTTAATTCGTGGCTCCACTACGTCACGTATATTGACAATCCTCGTTTGCTCCCCTGGATACGCCACGTCCACGTCAGCTGAATCAACTCTCTTGTCCTCCGAAATTAGTGCTACTAGTTCATCCTTATTAATGTTAAGAACCCCATTTTTATAGCCAGTCCTATCGCCGAATCTGACTTCCCTTACTGGGAAAGTCGCCATTTCCAGCTTCATAAGGCCTCCTATCCAGATGTAAAAGTGACATCGGGGACAAAAACAGTAGGTCCTTCAACATCTACTTGAAGTACATCGAGAGCACAATGGACAATTGCCCGCCGTAGGGCTTCGTCATCTTCCGTGGACAAATTTGGGTCGCCACAGGGGTGAGGGATTTTAGTTCCGGTCACCACCCGGTTAGCCCCTATCTGCTTAGACAGCATGGTCATTGCCGTAATATGGGCCACCGGTATTCCCTCTTTCTCAAGCTCCCTCGCTATCACAGCGCCGCTGCGAGTATCAGTACCTCAGGTTGACACCAGTATGGCAGCTGCTATCCCTTCGTCCTTCATGTCGGTAACCATTTGTCTGCCTATATCCT